>Ga0334892_1000135_pt1 | contig 114983 bp, 117 predicted proteins | sample GraSluR3_MG_4_FD_207213 | JGI IMG/M metagenome (GOLD analysis project Ga0334892, IMG submission 207213) | Sludge microbial communities from methane-producing bioreactor in Wageningen University, Netherlands - Granular Sludge_15_04-R3 | ecosystem: Engineered > Bioreactor > Anaerobic >...
CTGATTATTTTTCCGCCCTTTGGGCATGAATTGAATCGTCTGGGCGATAACCTCCGTAACGTATCGTTTGACGCCGTCCTTATCCGTGTAATTTCGAGTGGAGATCCGCCCTTCCACGAGGAGGGCACTACCCTTCTGTTGGTAGGTGTCGCAGTTTTCGGCGTTTTTACCCCAGATCACCACGGGAATGAAATCCACCTCTTCACAGGTTTCCCCGTGCTGGTTTTTATATTTGCGGTTTGTCGCTATGACCACCTTACAAACGGGGGTTCCCTGGGGGGTATATTGGAGTTTAGGATCTTTGGTAAGGTTGCCGATGATAATCGCTTTATTGAATCCTCGCGCCATACCAACACCTCCTTCTTGACTTGCCGTGTTACAATGGAGGCCGGGCGCTGTAACGCCCGGCGCGTTATTTTCCATTCGCCTGGGGGGCTTCCCTCAGGCCGTTTTTTCCTCTCCGTTTTCAAACACTCCGAAGCATTCACTCCATCCTCTATCCCTTGTGGTGGGGCCGTAAACTCCTCCCACCCGAACGGCATAGTGGATCTCTTTGGTTTCCTGGGAAAGAATGCATGCCCTATCCCTTGCACGGTTCACCCGATTTACATCGACCTCATGCTTACATTCCGCTTCCATTTTGGCCTCCCCTTTCAAGGTGTGATATAATCGGGATCAGGTGTTGCGAGCACCTGATCCCGTGTTTTATCGTCCGCCCCCCCTTTCTTGGGGGGCTCTTTTTATTTAGAGGGGCTGCCCCGCAACTACCAGCCAGCCGTCCAGTTCCTCGTGAAGCCTTTCCAGCTCGTGATCATTCGCCTTTTTCAAATACCGGTTCAGCTTCGGGCAACCCAAATCGAATCGCGGCCGCTCGGATTCCGACTTAGGCTTTATGATCTCGATTTCCACTTCCATCTCCTGGGTAAATCCCGAATCCAGAAATACTTCGATATTTGCCGTCAGAGTCTGGGGGATTCTCACCGTTCCATCCGCTTCTCCAACCTTGACGGAGAAGGTGTAGTTATTCGCCGAGTCATACGTGAAATCTCCGGTAATGTTGGTGACGTAGCGGAAATTTTTCAGTTGCTGAATGAGAGCTTCTTTTTCCGGAACTTCCCCGTCTTCCCGTCGCTGCAGAAATTCGATCAGCTCTTTTTGGGAAAAACCCGTTCCCTTGAGAATGGGAAGCCATTCGTCGTATTGGACGGAACGTTGCCCGTTATAAGAAACTATGTCCTGCTCCCTGTCCTGAATCCGATCGTCCAGAATGGCGGTTGCCGAGTTTATCCCGAAGAAAACGATGGCATGATCCCGGTTCCCCTTGGCCTTTACGAGGCTCGCAAATCCCTGTACGGTCTTGGTTTTGTAATCCGTGCCCCGATACTCGAAAAGGGGCTTTGCTTGACCATGCCGGATGACAATTTCTCCCGGTTTCGCACACACATTGATCTGCTCTCGCTGCTCCATCATCTCTATGCCTCCCTGCTCCATCATCTTTATGCCTCCTTCGTTCTTTCTTTATTTTCCAGATCAGGATCCAGAGCTTTCGTCTTCGGCTCGGTGTCCAGGAAGGACAGATTCTGTTGTTCCATGGGAGCGTCCGTTTGTAGCCCTTTGGCTCCCAAATCCCGGATAAAGCTGGCCTTACTTGCGGGGGGCAGTTTTTTGGTCACCTTGAACTTCGTGTCGATAATGCTTTCGCTCTCCGCTTGCCTGCAAAAATTCAAGGTCATGGTGATACTTCCCTTTTCACCCGGCTTCAAAGATGAGATCACCGTACGCAGGGCGTCCTGAAAGCGATCTTCGAGTTCACCGTTACAGATCGTGGTGAGTTTCGCTGGCACCTGGGGGATATTCAGCATTTCTCATGCCTCCTTTACATTCCTGCTTATCAGGTGTTGCGAGCACCTGATCCCGTGTTTTATCGTCCCTACTCCGCTCCGTTTCACGCCGCTCCCAGCCTGTCCGCCATGCTCCGCAGCCGTTGGATACCTCCGATGGTGACGGCTCCGCGCAGCCCCTGCCACATACGGTCTCCATCACATGCGGCTCCGATCAATAGCTCGAGGTCTTCCGCTGTCCGGCTCATGGTGTTCGTATTGCCGCCATGGGAAAAGAGAGCGGAAGAAGGCTGAGGCTCACTTTTTTTACGGAAAAAACCAAAAATCATTTGCAGAAAATTTTTCATCGTCTCATCTCCTTGCGTAATCAAGTTTTCCAGTTTTTAGGGTCCAAATCTTTCGACGGACGCCTAGTTTGCACCGTCGCCTGAAAAGCTTCATCGTTACCGCTCCCAACTGCGCGCAGAAATCACCATGGCATACAAGTGCAACACCAAAACCGCAACCACCGTCAAAAACTGCAATTTGCTCATGCCGTGATCCTCCCCTTCCGGGAAACACCCTTGTGATTACGAGTACAACGATCCGCGTGAATATCCGCCGCTATCCGCAGAATTCCCCAGACGCCCCCCATACAGCCACATACCGCAAGGATCAACCACATTGCCTTCATTGCATTACACACTCCTTTTTTATCTTTTGGTTCTTATATACCGGAGCTTCCTCTCCGCCATATTCCGGTAGCGTTTTGATCCACCGCTGTACTGTTGAAGCCTTGTACAACGCTCTGCTGCCAACCTCCACGTTTTTCGGAGCAGGACGGGATCCCCCCCGGGTTCCCTGGCTTCTGGCCTTATCGAGATAGGCCTTACTCATTCTGATCATCTGGGCCACTTCTTCCGTGTCCATCAAATAATCCATTTCCAGCTTTTTTTGCTGCATCTTTTCGGCAATAACCTCTTTCATTGCCTCCCGGAAGGCTTTTTCTATATCGATTTCAGCGAGCAGGCTGGCTATGGTTTGCTGCACCAGCATGCCGATGATTCCATCCAAACCCAGCTGTTCCTGGGGACGTTCGAAAGGCACCACGTTTGCTTTCGACACTGTTTTCCTCCTTTCCGTGCTTGATTCGAGTACGGTTAGCGCATTGTCGCTACTTTGTTTTCAAGGCCCCCAATCGGCTATACCCCAGTCAAATTCCCAAAAAATGATAAAGTTACGATTTTTGGCATATGATTTTCTCCAAGCTTTCTTGCATTTTTTTAATACCTGTAACTACAAAAAAATGCTTGTAAAGTGCTTCTTCCGTTTTGGGAATTGGCAAACCATCGATCTCTGCAATAATGAGCCTCGGTGCAAAACAACAAAACCAAATTTTCCGTGCCGTATATAAGAGGAGCTCGTTTATTACGCAAGGAACAAAACAGAGTGTTATGATAAGTAGGTGAAGAGGAATCAAAACTGCAAAAACAATAAGAATGAAAAGCGTAGCAGTCATTCGAACAAAGAAGTTTTTCATCTAAAAACCCCCAAAGAAAGGATTTGATTTTATGTCTGAAATACTTCCCGTAATAGTCAGCTCCGCCACTGCAGCCGTAACCGCTGTTCCAGTCACACTCCTAACACAAGGAGTTCTAGAAAAATGCTCTTCTTCAATTAAAAAATTTTTCTCAAAAGGTCCTGTTGAAGAAGCCGTTGAAAAAACTCATTCTCTTATTGATATTTGTAAAGCAACAAGCGAAGTGCTTCAAAAAAGAGGGATTCATGACCCCAACCTCTGCCGAGAGATGAGTGCCAAAATGGGCTATGTGTTTATTCCTCCCGCTTCTCTGGAAACAGACCCCGATCTTCAAAAACTTTGGGCTAAACTCCTTGCCAATGCACTGGACCCCAACTTTGAAGAATCCAAAATTCGTATGGCTTTTATCGACATAATCAAATCCTTAGAACCTTTGGAAGCTCGGCTTCTTCAATATTGCTCTCAAAACAACAAACGTGAATTCGAACACTCCGATTTTTTAATGGCCCCAGAAAATTCAGAAATAAACGAAGAATCTTTAATCATTAGTCTGGAAAACTTAAAAAGGCTGAGAATCATTAAAGGCATCAATAAAACAGAGCCATTAGTCATGGACATGATTAGTTTAGACGTAGAAGAATCTGAGTCTTTCCGCTTAACTCCCTTAGGATTAGCTTTTTTAGAAGCGTGTGCTATCTGATTTAGACTTCGGAACCCTAAAGAACTCTATTTTTTAATTAAATCTCCAATCCCGAGAAGAGCTTCCCAGGCCTCCAAATATTTTCCCCGCAGGTCCGTAAAAACAACTGTGTGCTAAAATATTCATAAACTAATATTGGAGGTTATTTGCTATGGCTTACGTTTGTCCGTATTGTTCACACGAAGAAATCAAGCACTATACCCTTGCCGGCACCTATATAATTCCTTCAGAAGATGACGGTAAACATGTAGCAATGATGCGATGGGGGTCCGCCTTTAAGCCTATTGCTATGATTTCGTGTCCCGAATGTGGAATGATTTCCTTTATGGAGGTCGATGCCGCTCAAAAAAGAGGCCTGACCAGACAAGCATTCGAAGAGCCCGTAGTAGACAAGGATGCTGAAGACGAGATAAAAGAGCAGCTTCGTCAATCAGATATTCTTCTCAAGAATCTCTCCGCAAAAGTGAAAAGTCTTGATGAGGTTAACTGACCATGTCAAAAGAACTGATTTCCCTAGATGAAGCTTCTCTTCTTATTGGGAGGCTAGGAGCAGAGAGCGAGTCTCACAAAGAAAATATCCAGCTGTTGCAATCAGAAATAAAAGAACTTCGGGAGAAACTCACTCGCGCCAACCTCAGCATATTTGCCCTCTTCGCAGTTATTACTGCGCTTACCCTGCTACATCCCGCCATCAAGGAAACCCTGGTTCCACTTCTTTTGGGGAAATTCATGCCTTAGGCTTCAAGGAAAACTCAAAAGTACCGTCTTTCCTGGTGGCCATGTTTACAGCAAGAACCCGTCGTCTGCATTCGGAGAGGAAGGAATACGGTTCCTCCACGAGCGGAACACCTACTTTTTGCTCCCTCATGGGGGCCTTTTTATCGTGCATTTTTTTACATCCCCTTCCCTACGTTCCAATCAATTCCCCAAGATCCAGAAACGCCGCGCGTGCTTCGTTGTACCTTGACCGGAGCGTAACCGTGCCTTCTCCGCTGAGCTTTCCGTCCGCCGCCACATCCATGGTGATTGCCGCTATTTCGCCTGCTTCGTCGCACGTGGCGGCCAAGGCTTGGAGGCTTGCAACAAATCGGGATACCGTGTTGACAGCCCCCAGGATGCTTTGCTCCTCCCCGCCCTGGGGTAATGCCGCTACTCCGGGGCGGGGGTGGTAGGGTTTTCGCTCATAACAAAAATTTCCCCGGAATCCGTCTCAACTTTTAAAGCGCCAAATTTACCTAACAGGTAACTTATTGCGTTGTCAGAGGGGAATACCCGCCCTCGCCTCCATTGAGATACTGCTTTTTCTGTAACGCTTAAATCCTTAGCAATATCAATGTTTTTCACCTCAAAGCCCCTCATTTTTTCATCTAAATCAATCAGTTTCACTGTGCCACCTCCTTTCCGCATCAAAAATATAACCCGATAGGTAATTATACGCAATGGGCCTAAAGACTCAAAATAAACCTTTTAGGTTATTTTTGAGAACTCCCTGTGGATTGACTTTGCGGAAACACGGCTTTACCTTGTAGGTTATGGAGAAAAAGAAGGGAGGGGTGGACAAATGGAAGATGAGAAAAAGCTTGTTTTCAAGAAAGACAGAGCAAGAAATATAATGCGACAAAAAGACATCAAAAATAAAGACATTGCTGAAGCTATTGGAATCACGCAAAAACATGTGTCTAATGTCTTAAATGGCAAGGCCGGCGTTTCGTATGGAACAGCCAAGCAAATAGAAGAGCTTCTGGGAGTCCCCCTGGATTTTTTAACAGGCGAAACCGACGACCCGGCACCCTTCAAAAATGAAAAAGCCCACCCCGATCTCTCGAAAATCGGCGTGGACGTGGATAAAAAAATGATGCTTGTCCCGGTGGTCTCCGGGGCAAAGGCTTGTTGCGGAAACGGGAACATGTATCCTGACAGTATCGAATGGGAGGTGGATAGCACGATCCCCATGCCGATCGCAAAAAAAGACCTGGACGGCTATTCCTGGCAATCGCGAGACTTCAAGATCATCCAGGTTGAAGGAGACAGCATGTCTCCCAGAATCAACGATGGAGATCACGTGTTATTCGTCCATGGAGTCGATGTTTCCGATGGGCAGTTTGCGGTGGTATTACATGACGACCGCCTTTTCGTGCGTGCCATCGATAGGCGGAACGGAGACTTGATGTTACGCCCGGTAAACGAGGGTTATATGGCAAGGGAGGTGAGGGAAGGAGACGACTTCTATATCGTGGGGTTAGTTTTGTATATCGTCCCGAAGCCGAAACCAGCAGGACGCTTGTGGTAAGAGGCAGCAGGAACAGACGTGGTTCTTTCATGAGAGTGTGGGTTGAAACGGGATAGTTATGGGAAAAGCGTTGAAACCTGGACTACAGCCGATTGGTGAAATATTTTAAAAGCCGTAGAAGATAAAAAAAGCTCATTTTTAAATTTAAAAAACATGGCAAGAGATATAATGCGAAAGAAAAATAATGGGAAGGCGTAACTACAAATGATCCAATCAGACAAAAGCAAACCACCTCTTCTTTCTACCGAAGAAGAAGTTCAAAAAATATTGTTATTTATAAATCAAAAAATAGAGCAAAAATACGAAAGCACCAATAGCATAAAATGGACTGGCCTTTCGATAATAATGGCAGGATGTTTCCCAACTATATTGTTTGTACTCAATACATCCCAATCCACTTTTAGTATTTACAATACCTGGGCTGGAGTAATAGTATCCGGTTTTATGATTTTTTTTATTGCATTTCTCGCTAGAAAAGCAATAGACCCCGAGCTCAAGAGAATAAGATTTTTTCAAAAAGTTCAGGGAGAAATTTTAGCAACTTGGTACCAAGGAGAATGCACAAAAAAATTCCTACAAGAACAGTGGGGAAAAATTCTTAAAAATCTTCCTTTAGAGCCCCATGTACATATAGCGGAAAACTCTTGGCGCAAAAAGTTGACTTTCATGAAAAAATTACGCTCCCCTCTTATCGCTTTCGTTCTCGGCATGCTCGTAGCGACATTCTTCTGCACCACCATCGCTCGCCATACCACCAATCAAGAGTATCTCAAGACCATCGGCGAACTTGAGCAGGAAAAGACACGGTTAGGGCAAAAAATTACATCTCTGGTATTGCAAATCAGCCCAGATCTGAAAGAATCGGGAAAGGAAATATTGATTAGTAGGGATGGGAGCTTAGAAATAATTAGTACATCAAAATAGAGAGAGGGGAAAAACCAGGGAAAAGCATTGTATTCATTACTGAGTGAAATGCAAGATTTTATATTTTGGAGGTGGTCATAGGAAAAACATCAAAGCTAAAAATACCATTGATTGGCAAAGCATTGCACGTAGGAAAAAACAACGAAAGAATAGGATGACAATCCCATGCTGTAAAAAAGAATAACCTAATCCTTTTACACAAAATCGTCGGGAGGGATCAATTTTGCGAGTATGCTATACTGCGTATTCTCTTTCTGAAGAAACACCTGATGGCGAAAATCGATATTTAATTAATATAAACAAAATCATAGATTGTTTTTTATCGGAAAAAAAAGAGTTTCGAAGAAAATTTATGATTAACGGAGAGCATATCTACATTTTCAGCGATGATTTCCCTCGTCAAAAAAACACTTTTTTACTAGTTGTCACAAAAAACAATGAAATAATCAAAGCCATTGATGCATCTACAGTCACAGTACAAGATATCACTACAAAACTAAGCGAAAACGAAGAACTTGGATTCGCCTCTTTTTTCTATACTGGAAAACCTCATTGCATCGCTTTTGTAAATAGGATGTTATCACCAAGAATTACCCTACTTGGAGATCTAATCAATCAATATTTTGAAAAAAAATTCTCTTCTTCAAGAAAATACAAATTAATACTAACTCCCCTTATAAACCGTGTGGGAAAAAACGAACTTCTTTCTATGGATTTCATTGGAAAAACAACAATGGAAGCCTCTTCAAGAGGTTCCCTTGGTAAGGCTCTCATGGAATTTATAGGAGGGAATGCAACCGATGACAATATAAGTTCTATTGAAGTGACAATAAAACCCTTACGAAATAAATCCATAAAAAAAACAGTGACAAATGTGGCTACACACATTGACACTGAAACAGTAAAATTTGTAGCTCAAGCAAAACAAGAACTTCAGCCAATCCTTTCAGATCTTTATGTAATTGGTCAAGGGAAAGTGTCAGACAAACTGAAGAATATACCAACACTCAGCATCCCAGCAGTAGATAAAGTTATCACCGAAAGACTTTATAAAAACAAAATCTTAGAGAAAAAGCTAAGTGAGTTTGAAACAGATGCATTCGAAAAAACTCCCCCAACACAGTTCAATAAAATGTTCCAAAAAAAATTGAAGGTTAAGCGCAATGGAAAATAACAAATGTTTATCGAAAAAAATAATTTTTGTACTTTCTTTACTTCCTGGCCTCTTTTTTTGGGGTGTTTATCAAATAATTTTTGCAAATACCAAATACGCTTTCAGCCTTTTCAGCGCTAAAGAAAGCATTGCGCATATAATTTCAAGCTATTCTTCCACATTTTTAGGTTTTTTGCTTACCATAGCGTCCATACTATTTTCTCTATCTCCCAATTACAACAGGAAACGATACGAAAAGCTTGGCTATCTTTCTTTATACAAATTCATGTTAATCCTTACCGCCATTTATTTAGCCCTCTCCTTTATTCTTTCTATCTTGCTATTATCTAATTCCGCATTTTCCTGCCTTATTCTTAAAATCTTACTTGCCCTTGTCATGAATAGCCTTGCCTTAATTTTGATAGACTTTTTCATATTATTTAATTTGTCTGTAAGGAAAGGCGGCGAAGAAAATTAGGATTTCCATATTCAACGCTCCTGAATATGTGCGAAAATCTATGTTATCCTCCCCATTTCGCCGAAGGCCAAAGGATTTAAGCCAAATAAATACTCTGCAGTAAAACTAAGAGCGTGTTTGAAAAGTCCCCAAGCTCACGCAATTTGGCGTAGCATAATGTGAGTTATAAAAAACTAAAGGATTCCATAGTCCTTGATTTTGCCCTCAGAGACATCAAATTTACTCATATCGAGGGAAAAACAAAAAGAGGGGCTTTCTAGCGCAGGAAAAAGACCCTCTTTGGCTATTGTTGTTTTATGATAACCTTGAATGCCTTGCCTGCCGATGTGGAAGCTCCTTTTCCGGTAAACCCCATATGGACTCTAAAAAAGAGAGATGAAAAATATATTGGTGCAAGCATATATGTCTTACTAATTGTCTAGAGATATCTTTTTTTCTAAACCATCCCCCTACTACCCCAACAACTCTATCGTCCTGCTTTTCATATTGGGAGCCAGATGGGCATAGCGCAATGTCATTTTGAGGTCGCTATGCCCAAGCAATTCCCTGACCACATTTAAATCTGCACCGTTTATCACCAGCCTACTTGCAAAAGTATGCCTGAGGTCGTGCCACCGGAACCCCTCTATATCCGCAGCCCTTAGCAAGGCTGTCCAGGCGGAATTGCAGTTATCCATCACGCCTCCCGTTTTCGGTGAGGGGAAAACAAGCCCTTTTCCGCCTTGCTGCTCTTTCCACTTTTCCAAAGTTTTGAGGGCTGTAGGGCTTAACGGGATTTTTCGGGATTTTCCGGTTTTACAGATTTCAGCTCTCACGGTAAGCACCTGATGACCAAAATCCACATCTTTCCATTCCAAATGAAAGAGTGTGCCACGACGGACTCCGGTTTTCAGACTTACAGTAATCATGGGTTCCAGGCTGTCGGCATAAGCCCCATTCTCCAGGTTTGGCCATGGATCTTTCCCCCGAGAAAAACACCATTCGTTATGCTTCCGTCTTTTCCGACGAATTTCCAGGTCCCGCTCTTTCAGGGCTCTGTAAAGACGCTCTTCTTCCTCTTCCGATAAGTAGCGGATTTTTTCTTCCGAGTCCGTTTCTTTCAGAGTTTTTATTCCTCGCATGCTTACCAGAGGGTTATAGGGGAGGATCTCCATCTCCACCCCCCAATTAAGAGCCGCCCTCAGAGCGCCATACTTGCGGTTTATACTGGCGGCCTTATTTCCACGGGTCCGCATTTCCTCCCGCCACGCTTCTATATCCTGCCGGCAAAGATCGGAAATCATTTTGTTGCGCTCGAAAAACTCGATAAAATTACGCAGTATGATAGCCGTATTCTGCCCGGCTTTTTTGTTTTTTACCACCCAGGGGATATAATACTCTTCGAGGTATCTGTGTAATAGCATGTCCTTTGTCGGGGCCTTTGCCGCAGGATCTTCCCCCTTGGCCACATCGCCGATAATACTCCGAGCGATGTCTCGTACCTGGGCAAGGGTAAGCCCTTCCGCAGAACCTATTTTCGCATTGCGGCGAGGGCCGTTTGGGGTTGAGTACCGCAGGTAATAGTTTTTGGTGCGGTTCCCCACTCGTACATGCAGCCCGGGTATAACCGTGTCCCACAGCTCCACTCGTTTTCCCGGCTCGGCTACGGTTTGCCGCACCAGCGTTTGCGTAAGTTTGATCTGCACTTTGCCGCCTCCCAAAAAGTTTTTGGAGTCAATTTGGAGTCAGGCAAAAGTATAACACGATACGATTCAATACAAATCAAAGAAAAATAAAAACCTCGAAAAGCGTTGCAAAAACAGCATTTTTATTGTATAGCTTGGGATGTAGCCAGGTGGAAATATACGGGTTGACGGCCTTCACACGGAAGAGGTCACAGGTTCGAGCCCTGTGTCGCCCACCACTACAAACACTGGCCCCGGAGGTTTTCCCTCCGGGGCTTTTTTTGTGTCTGGGTGTCCTATGAATGCCGGGAAGCGCAAAAAACGGGAGTTTTTTCTCAGAATTCGGGAAAGGCTTCATCAGCACAACCAAGGGCGTTGCGTTTGATTGAGCAGGATAAGACATAATTGCCATAAAAAATGATACAGCTTTTCATCAAACGGCCGTTCCTGCCAGGCTGGTAAACGCAGAAATTCCCGCAAGCATTTCGGCGGCACTAGCACATTGAATGGATACAGCCCTCCCGTCCTCCCGAACCGATCCCGGAATTTGAGCCACCGTATCGGCCATAGCCGAGGTAGTGAAGGTAACGGAGAGCACGCAAGGGCACTCTATTCTATGTAATGGAAGGCCTTTCAAATCACTTTCCAAAACTTTAACCGTTTTGGCTACCGTCTCTCGTCTAAGCTCGCTCCGGCGGACAAACCGCGCCGCTTTCCGGGAATACGAGTCTTTGGTTTTTACAAATTCCACCCAAGGCATCCGTTTTTCCGTCAGCAATTCTTCGTACAATCCACTATCGCCCACCACAAGACCAATGGGAACTCCCAACTCCCCCGCATAGGAAGCGTTGGCCGTGGCCTCGTTCATGATCGTGCCATTAACTCGTAAAATGCTCACCGTGCGGCTAGAATACGTATGATCCATACATCCAAGCAAATGTCCGGCTCCGGCATGATATCCCACGAGAAAAACAACGTCGTAGGAGTTATCCAATCCGGCCATCATAAACTGACGTCGCGGAGAGCCGTTTATCAAACTTATGCGTTCATCCATGTCGCTGATCCGATCATACATTAAATTTGATCCGAAACCATGGGAATCTGCCACGGTGATTTCCTGCACCTCACCGTTACGTCGGCTGGCGCAGACACCTTCTATAATCCATTCCAACTGCTGATGCATAGCGTTTCGAAGCATTTCCCGGTCTTCCTGTTCCTGAATCCAGGAAACAATTCCAGCTAGCCCCTCCATATCCACAGAAATAAAAATTTTCATTTTCTTCGCCTCCCGAACGAACATGTTTCTATTCTTTGGGATTCTCCCAAAATACGAAGCGACAATCCCATCCCTCACGCCGTATAGCCAAAATAGCAGTAAATTCTTGGGAAAAACCTGAAGCTACCTCAGCTCCTCAATAGAAACCAAGGCATGTTCAGTATCAAATTCCTTGCCATTCAATCCATGAGTTTCGAATTCCACCTCACCTACTTGGTTGTCGTAAGGATCATTGCGCATGAATCGACAGAGAGGCATGAGCTCGTGCTGAAATTCCGAGCAGGTGGGAACCCTGAAGGGATCGAGGTTTCCAAAATAGAAGTCCCAACGATTCATGGCACCGCGGCGATACGCCCCACCGCCGAAAGAACAGTCCGCAAAAAGCCAGCCGTAGGGAGCGACATAAAATTGAGCCCAATCGTGGCTCCCCACATCCAAAGAAGTGCTGTACAGTCCGCTCTGCCATCTAGCGGGAATACCGCAGATACGGCATAAGGTGATGAACAAAAGCGCCTGGATTCCGCAATCTCCTTTGAATCCCGTGGCGACATAATCGGGAATGTTTGTAATGGTGAAATAGGGGCGCACATAAGAGTATTTCACGTGAGTAGTGATGTAGTCGTAAATTCTTCTCGCTTTCTGCAAAGGGTTATTTTCACATCCCGCGGTAATCTCCGCGGCAAGAGATTTCAAATAGGGAGTCATCCAAATATGAGGAAGCTGTTCTTCCGTGTAAAACGTGGGCTGTGCTTTCAGCACTTTTGCGGGTTCCAGCTTTTGATAGAACATGTGGTTTTCAAACTCGTACTCCACAGAAAATTTTTGCCCCTTTTCCAGTGTGGTCTCAAAACAAACCGTACGAAGAGGGTACTCCGGCGGAGAAATCAAATGAGGCCGCGGCACGGTCTCCAGCAATGTAAAATTTTTTACATTCTCACATGAGGCAGGAATGGGAATATAAATCCGAACTGGTTCACCTATCCTTTCCGCTTCGGAGGAAACGGTAAGGGTCGTGCGAATATGATGACGGTACGTTATGGCGCCCTTTGTTTTTAATTTTTCAATAACGGCATCCAATAACTCCGCATTGGTTCGGCTTTGAGATTTTTGCGAAGGATTCTTCTCCCGGTCCGCATAATCTTTCCTGGTTTTAAGCAAATTTTCCAAAAAATTATCCTTATAGTGAACCTCTCCCCGGATATAGATCCACTCCACCGCATTGTTGTCTCTCAAACTTTCCAACTCTTCATCCTTGAAATCCACAAGGGCATCACGCAAAATTCGGAGAGCTTCATCATGGGAATAGCGATAGCCCAAAGGCATTCTCCGAAGCAGCTCTTTTTCTATAGAAAGCCGTTTTCTCAGGGCTTCCGGAATATCTCTGTTCAAGTAAAGATCGATGACATTCTGAGCGCGGTCGAAATCTCCAAACCACTTAAGTTTTTCCACATCTTCGGGCAAATTTACCGTAAGCCACACCAAATCCGCAAGAGTTAAAGCCATACGAGTCACCCTTTCTCCATAACAAAGCGCTATCACTCAAAGAAACGAATGATCAAATTTTCAAACATAATGACACGCCACATAATGCTCAGAACCAACGTTTCTGAGGGATGGCGCCGAGTCAAAGCAATTTTTTCGCGCCCTCATGCAGCGAGAGGCAAATTTACACCCTCTGGGCGTATCGATCGGACTTGGGACGTCCCCCTCTAACACCTGGGCATTCATCCTTCGACTGAGTTCCGGGTCAGGCACGGGAACAGCGGAAAGGAGGGCTTGAGTGTAGGGATGCAAGGTGTTGCGAAAAAGATCTTCCGTAGAAGCCATTTCCACTAAAGAGCCCAAATACATTACCCCCACGCGCCTGGAAATATGGCGAACCACCGAAAGATCATGGGCGATAAATAAATACGTAAGCCCCAACTGTTCCTGCAGCTCCTCCAGCATATTTATAACCTGGGCCTGGATGGACACGTCAAGCGCTGAAATGGGCTCATCGCAAACGATAAATTCAGGGTTGACAGCCAAGGCCCGGGCAATACCGATCCTTTGACGCTGCCCTCCCGAGAACTCGTGAGGATAACGGCTCGCATGGCTTTTACTCAAACCCACCACTTCAAGCAGTTTACTAATTCTATCCCGGCGCTCCCGACCTTTGGAAATATTAAAAATATCGAGAGGTTCACCGATAATGTCCGAGACCGTCATGCGAGGGTTTAACGAGGCATAGGGATCCTGAAAAATCATCTGAAGTTTTCTACGATAAGGCCACATTTCCTTTGTCGAAAGCTCCGCCAAATCCAGGCCGTCATAAAAGATGTGCCCCGATGTAGGTTTATAAAGCCGCACTATGGAACATCCCGTAGTGGATTTTCCGCATCCGGATTCCCCAACCAAGCCAAAGGTTTCTCCCCGTTCGATAGAGAAAGAAACATCGTCCACGGCCTTTACGTATTCCACACGGCGAGAAAGAATTCCGGTATGCCGCTTAAAATACATTTTCAAATTTCTGACTTCAAGAAGAGAGCAGTTACTCTTTTGCAGCTTCATGCCGCACTCCTCCCTTCTGGGCTTCATATTTCTCTATTCGAGGCGCTTCGGGATGACAAAGCCAGCACTTTGCCCGATGTCCGTCACTGATGACAAACTCAGGAACTTCTCGGGAAGCGCAGATTTTCATGGCAAAAACACAGCGCGGATAAAAAGGGCATCCCGTAGGAGGGTGCAGCATATCCGGAGGAGTTCCCAAAATAGGGACCAAACGCTCTTGGGCCTCTCTTGCCGTGGCCTTGGGAATCGAATGCAGCAACCCCATGGTATAGGGATGGCGGGGATCGTAAAAAATTTCATCCACCGGCGCCTCTTCCATAATTTGCCCTCCGTACATGACGAGAATGCGATCGCAAGTACTGGCGGCACAGCCCAAATTATGGGTGATAAGAATTGTGGCAGTGCCGAGGGAATCGTTCAACTCCTTGATAAGCCGCAGCACCTGAGCCTGAATGGTGACGTCCAGCGCCGTGGTAGGTTCGTCCGCAATCAAGAGTTCAGGCTCGCAAGAGAGGGCCATGGCAATCATAGCTCTCTGCCGCATACCGCCGGAAAATTCGTAAGGGAAGCTGCGAATACGTTTTTCCGGCGAAGGAATACCCACAATCCGGAGCATATCGACGGCCTTTTCCACGGCCTTGCGGCGGGAAATCCGTTGGTGCTCCGTAATGGCTTCAACGATTTGGTTCCCTATGCTAAAAAGAGGGTTCAGCGATGTCATGGGATCTTGAAAAATCATGGCAATTTTATCCCCGTGAATCCTTCTCATCTGGCGACTCGATTTAGAAACGAGGTTTTCTCCGTCAAGCAGGATTTCACCGCTTACGATTTTCCCCGGATAGGGAAGCAATTTCATTATAGATAAGGAGGTAACGCTCTTACCGCTTCCGGATTCACCGACAATTCCCAGAATTTCCCCCTTGTCCAGCCGGAAGCTTACGTCGCGAATAGCCTTTACTTCTCCCAATTGCGTGAAAAAGGAGGTATGGAGATGATGTATCTGCAAGAGAGTGTCGCCCATAACAAACTTCCTCCTTTTACTTTCTGAGCCTTGGATCAAAAGCATCTCGAAGCCCGTCGCTGAACATATTGAACGTAAAAATCGTCGTGGAAATGGCGATGGCAGGAAAGACCATTTGATAAGGATACACATAAATACCTGCAAGAGCATCATTGCAAAGAGTGCCCCAGGAGGCCATGGGAGCCGAGATGCCGAGCCCCACGAAACTGAGAAAGGCCTCGTTGAAAATCGCGCTTGGGATCTGCATAGCGATATTTACCATGATAGGCCCCATCATGTTGGGAATTAAATGTTTATTCATTATTCGTTTCGTATCGGCTCCGACCACAATCGCCGCTTTAACGAATTCCTGTTGCTTCAACGTAAGAACTTGCCCCCGAACGATTCGGGCCATTTTCACCCAGAAGGTCAAACCCAGGGCAAGAATGATCGAAACCAAGCCGGGACCGATGACAACCATGATGAGAATGACGTATAAGGCCATGGGAATCGAAGAAATGATATCCACAATCCGCATCATCACGTTATCGATTCGCCCTCCGAGATATCCCGCTATACCTCCGTAGAAAACACCCACCATAAAATTGATGAGAGCCGCTACAACTCCTACGGTCAAGGAAATTCGAGCGCCGTATACAATTCGGATAAAAAGATCCCTTCCCAGGCTATCGGTACCCAAAAGATAGGAACGGTTTCGAAGCCGCTCATGCTGAGTCAAGGGCACTCCCTCAACGGAAAGAGAAACGCGCTCCAGCCTCTTTTCCAGAATTTGACGGGCCTCTTCAAGAGAGATCGTTGTCCGGGAGGGTTGATTCGAAAACCAGTCCCGGAGAAAAGCCGCGCTTTTTATATCCACTTCCTCTTTGCCGGAACGTTCCGCAGCTTTCTCCAACCGCCGGAATTCAAGAACGGCTTTGCTGTAATGGCTATAATCCAGTACGACTTTCTTGTCATTTACAGTATAGTAATTTTTTTTCTGAACCATATCACGCCGCACAGGACTTACCAATCGTCTTAATTCTCCCCCCGAAGAGAGCTCTACCAGAGAGTATTGAGGAGTTACATACAGATTTGTGTCCTCATCCAGAACGTAGGTCGTCATAAAAGGAGGTAGATTTGCCATGGCAAGATCCTGTTCCTCATAGGAATATTTCCAGAAGAAAGGAATGAGGATCGATCCCAGGGCAATGAATATAATATAAAACATGGAAACCATGGCGACCTTGTTCCGGCAAAGACGCATCCAGCCATCTTGCCAGAAAGTGAGGCTGGGCCGATCAATCCTTTCCGCATCTTTCTCCTCTACATCCAGAGGTTCCCAAAGGACTTCCGTAATTTTCGCTTCTTTTGCCATAAGAGGTCTCCTACTCATACTTAATGCGAGGGTCAATGAGAACATAAAGGATATCCACTACCAAAACACAAAACACCAGAAGAATCGCGAAAAAAACGGTAATCCCCATGATCATGGTATAGTCACGATTCAAAATACTTCCCGTAAAAAGATTTCCTATTCCGGGAATGCCAAAGACCTTTTCAACCACGAAAGATCCTGTAATCAACGCCGCAAACATAGGACCTATATAGGTCACCACCGGAAGGATGGCGTTCCGTAGCGCATGCTTGCCTAACACCTTGAACTCGGGAAGTCCCTTGGCCCGGGCAGTACGAATGTAATCCTGGTTCAGTACGTCCAGCATGGAAGAGCGCATGAGCCGGACCACGAAGGAAAGCGAAAAAAGAGCGCTCACAACGATAGGTCCAATGTATCCTCTCCAATTCCCCACCCCGTATGCGGGCACCCATCCCAACATCTTGCTGAAAAGCAGCAAAAACCCCGTAGCAAAAACAAAGCTTGGAATCGTAGCTCCCAGAGTCGAAAAAATCATTAGCAGCCGGTCCACGAATTTATTCTGCCTGAGAGCCGCCAGAATACCGAAAAAAACCCCCAGCACCAGAACCATGGCTGAAGCGTATAAACCTATTCGGAGAGAGTATGGAAAACCTGCGGCAATGATATCGTTGGTAGATAGCCCGACTTTTGCGAAAGAAACACCGAAATCACCATGAAGATATTCACCCACATATTTGAAATAACGAGAAATCAATGGCTTATCAAGGCCATATTTTTCTTTTATCGCCTGTATGATGACGGGATCGGACATTTTTTCGCTGGCAAAAGGATCCCCCGGAATGGCATTCATCAGAAAAAACGTCAGCGTCATAATAAACCAGATAGTCATTAAGGCGGCGCACACTCTCTTAACGATATATGTAAGCATGGCAGGCCGTGTCCCCTCCAATCCCTGTAAAACCAACAGTCAGACAAGTTACCGAAACAAAAAGGAGGAAGAAGGAGACGGCAAGATTTCAAAGCCGTCTCCTTCCGCAAATCTTCAGAATTACCCAGCAATGTTAGAAAAAAGTTCCCAATCCCCTTTTTTCTTCTCCGCTTATTCGATAATCTCCGCATATTTGAACATAAAAGAATTGGATTGCGTTACCTCTACACCGGAAACCCTCTCCTGGTCGATCAGCATAACCGCCGTAGGGTGATACAAAGCGGTGATGGGCATATCCCCTACCAAGGCATCTTCCGCTTCACGCCAGGCGTTGTCGCGGGCTTCCCCCACCGAGGCCATGGCTTTGTCAAAAGCCTCGTCAAAAGCCTTGTTACCGGGATTCAACACGGTATCATGGGGAGCACCGCGATATTCCTGCCATCTCCACTGAGCGGTATTGCTGCCATTCTGAGAATGGAAAAGCTTGACCAGCCCGTTGGCATCCATGGGGTGATTCGTCCATCCTCCAGTAGCCATATCGTATTTACCCAACGTTTTGGTGGAAATGAAAACGCTGCTCTCCTCTCCTCGAAGAACCACGTTGATATTGAGATTGGTCTTGAGCATCTGCTGAATGGCTTCGCAAATTCTTTTGTACTTCTCGGTATTTGCATAGGCCAATTCGACTTCGGGAAAACCTTCACCGTTGGGATATCCGGCTTTTTCCAAAAAAGCACGAGCTTTTTCCACAGTAGCTCCCCGAGGATCGATGCCATACTTTTCATCTATGGCGGGATAACCATCGTCCTCAAGAGGGCGATACATGGTGCCGTCGGTCTTGAGACAGTGAGGATCTATATATCCACAGGCGGGAATCTCGCCTCCCTTGGTGACCTGTTCAACGATGGCCTTGCGATCGATGGCGTGAGCAATGGCCTTGCGTACATTCACATTATCAAAAGGAGGCTTGTCACAATTGAAATTCATAAAAAGAGTTCCGGTATCCGGAACAACAATCACATTGGGATCCTCGGCCACCAGCCGGGGAATCTGCTCACTCGGGAGCACATCGGTTACATCGATTTCCCCCGCCTGATATCCCTGGAGCGAAGTATTGGCATCACTGATGAGGACGACCTTTATCCCCTTGAGTTTCACCGCATCGGCATCCCAGTAGTAAGGATTCTTTTCAAAAATAAAATGCGATCCGATGTGGTATTCCGCCATCCGGAAAGGGCCATTACTGACGCAAGTTTCAGGGTTTTTCTCCCACCCCTCGCCGTACTTCTCCACCACTTCCTTTTTTACGGGACAGTACACATCCGCAGCGGCACGAAGAGGGAAAAAGGGGGCGGGATTTCTCAACACGACTTCAAAGGTATAATCGTCAAGAGCGGTGGCTTTTATATCCTCATAAGATCCGGTGCCTTCGAAATATTCCTTTGCTCCCTGAACAAAATCCGTTATGGATTGAAGTGCCTCGGAAGCGATTTTCGGATCGCAAATCTGACGCCAGGAATATTCAAAATCCTTGGCGGTAACGGGAGACCCGTCGGACCATTTCGCATTTTTACGTAAATGGAAGGTGTAGGTTTTTCCGTCCGGAGAAACTTCCCAGCTCTCCGCCACTCCGGGAACAATTCCCGCAGCGGAGCTTACGGTAAGCCCCTCAAAAAGCTGTTTGACCATATGGTCGGCCACGGTTTGAGTATTGGTAATGGGAGACCAGCTTTTGGCCTCATCCCCAAGATTCCAGACAAGATAACGATCTGTCACCTCGGCATATGCCATGGTGCTCGCTATTAAAAAGAGGCTCAATAATGCTGTGACCCAAAGGGAGGACAAAAACGTATGCAGCCTTTTATTCATAACATAATCTCTCCTTTCCCACATAACCTAAAAACCTGAATCAGCCCGCAAAAATCCTTTTTTCATGCAATTCCAAAATTTTCATGAAAATAACAGGAAAAAAGAACCTTCCAAAAACCCCGTCCTATTCAAAAATTCTCGCAAGTGCTAAAAGACATTGCTAAAAGCTGAAATGCCAGCCGAGCCCCCTTTCCCGTCGAGAAATACCTCTTTTACTTTGAAAACTCAGCCTCATGGCCTTCCTGAAGAAGCTGGAGGACCGTGAAGTCTACGGAAGCAAAACCTTGGGTGCTGAGAATACCCACAGCAGGAGCCAGAAATTCCAGACGGGGATCTATAATTCCCTCCCGCTGCATAACACCATGATTGTCCATCGCCAATAAGGCGCTCGTATACGCTTCTCCGGCGGCGGTGCTGACCTTAAGAGCACAGGATCCTTTCGCTCCGTCGCAAAGCATTCCGAGAAGCGAGGCCACAAGAGAGGCTACCGCAGATTCCGCCTGAGATGACGTGCCACCAAGAAGGCGGACAATTCCCGCCGCTGCACCGGCTCCCGCAGCTACGGCACATCCACATACCGGCGTAAGCCTTCCGGTAAAACATTTAATATATCCCGTAACAAGGTGACTCAGAGCGATGGCCTCGGCAAGTTCCCGAGGAGAAGAATTACGATTCTCCGCAACAACCGCCACCGGCAGAATGGCGGTAATGCCATGATTGCCGCTACCAGCGCTACTCATAACAGGACAGGGAGCTCCCGACATCCGCACATCCGCAGCGGCACCGGCAACAGCTTTAATCTTCCAGAGCAAATCCCCCGAACTCGCATGGGAGGAAAGAACATAGCCCACACCGAGACCCAGGCTTTCTGTAAGCCCCATGGAAGCGACTTCGAGATTCATGGAAACGCCTTCCAGGAGAAACGTTTCGATTTCTTCGTCAATCTCGGAACAAAGACTCCATAGGCCTTCCATCTTCTCTTCTCGAAGTTCTTCCAAATAACGAAATTCCCCTCGGGTTTCCGTAACATCTTCGGATTTCAGGGATACGGCTTTTCCGTCCACTCGCAACTCCACAACGCAGTCGTGCCTTCCGGATATAACGGCGACCGCACTATGGTTTTCTCCTCGAATTACAACCTCTGCATAAACATCCGGCACATGGGATTGCACGTGTTCTCTCACGACCCCGCGATCTAAAAGCTCTTGAGCTTTCACGACATGATCCTCGTTAATGTCGGCCAAAACCTGAAGCCCTCTGGCAGGCTCTCCCGCAAGAACGCCCAAGGCGGCGGCAAAACAATTGCCCTTGAGTCCCTGGGCACCTGGTATCCCCACATTATGGCCGTTTTTATAAATATTCGCAGAAAGGCACAACGTAATGCTTTCGATTTTTTCCGAGTTCCCCAGAAAGGCTTTAGCCGCTACTGCCGCCGCAAGAGCGACAGCTCCCGGCTCAGTACAGCCCAAAGCAGGTTTTACTTCTTCCTTAAAAAATGTATCCAGATCCATAACATTCACCTTCTCAAAAATAAAAGCCTCTGTGTTTTTTCAAAAATACGGCACAAAACCACACACAAAAAAGGACAACACGCATGGAGAAACTTTTTTAAGATTAAAAATTTATCGTCACTTTGACATTTTCAAATAAAGCTTATCAGGCACCACAACATATGTCAAATTTTTTTGTGCAACAAAAATTTTTTGTCTAATCGGAAGACCCCTCAGATCTCCCCGCGTCAAAACGAGAGAACTAACTGGTCACGTATGCCATAAGTAGTTTTGCGGTGGCTTCCAGAGCTTTGCGATGGGTGCGCTCATAATGATGTGTAGCATCTACCCCCGGGCCAAAACACGCAAACGTGGCATCCACGCCACGAAGTATGCAGGCGGTAGCATCGGAGCCGTAGCGGTAATAGACATCGGTTCGATAATCAATACCATATTTTTCGGCAAGCATGGTGAGATGCCGCCGCAAAGCAAGATGATATGTAGATTTACTATCTCTTGCGGCAATGGAAACACACTGCTCGGAAGAAGCTGTTCCCTCTGCTACAATGCCAATATCCAAGGCGACAATTTCTTCGACTCTTTCAGGGATAAAAGATATGCCATGACCGATCTCCTCATTATCGCTAAGGTAGAAATGCACGGTTTTACTGGGAACAAGCCCGTCTCTTTTCAGGGCGTGTAATACACCGAAAAGCACGGCAACGCAAGCCTTATCATCTAAAAAACGCGCTTTGAGAAACCCCTCCGGCGTGATTACTGGACGCGGATCGAAAAAAACGAAATCCCCAGGGCGAATGCCGAGATTTTCCGTTTCTTCACGGGATGAAGAAACAACATCTAGGCGAACTTCCATACTTTCTTCATCACGAAGCGTTTCCCGAACGATATCCGAAAACATATGAACCGAAGATTTTTCCGGCAACAAAGAGCCCGTGAATTCCCGGCCGTCAAGAGAACGAACCAGAACGTTTTCTCCCTCCAAAGACGCCCAGGCAAACCCACCTATGGGCAGCAGGCGCAAACGACCATTAGGCTTAATTTGCCGAACCACGGCACCAAGGGTATCGACATGAGCGGACACAAGGCGTTCTTCTCCCTCCTCCCGACCTTCCCATTTTCCGATAAGAGCTCCTTTTCGCGTTCTTATCACCGGTATTTCCAGCTTCTCAAACTCTTTTTCCAAACGGGCCAGGATTGCACCACATTCCCCAGATATTGAAGGAATGGCAAGAATCTCCAAAAGAAGTTTTTCTACATAATTCAAATCTATATTCATAAAGGATCTTCTCCTCGTGTTTTCAAAAAACCGCATACCCCCTTGTCCACATAGAAAACCCTTCCCCGCAAGAACAAAGACAAATCGCACATTGTCATCTCTTGGGGAAGGGTTAAGGGGGGAGGTAGCAGGATTATTTTTTCAATCCCTCCTCGTAACATGAAGAAAGGGGGCCCATACAAAGCCTGAGGCAAAACATCGATGCCTACTCCAGCATTTTTATAACTTCTTCTTCATATTGGAAAAGGCTGCTCAGCCCTCCGGTATGAATGAAAACAATTTTCGCTCCCTGAGGAATAATCTTTTTTTCCACCAAGTCCACAAGTCCGTAGAAAGCCTTGGCCGTATAGACAGGATCCAGGAAAAGGCCTTCCCTTGAGCCTATTTTGCGAATAAATTTCATAACCGAAGCATCCAGAGTTCCGTAGGGGCCAAATCCGTAATCGAAACAAAAACCCTCTTTTAAATTTTTTTCATCCCAGGGGCTCAAATCGAGAATTCTTGAAAGATCCTGAGAAATATCAAACACCTTTTTTTGCAGCTCTTCAGGATCGTCTCCAACTCCGATACCGAGAACCTTCGTTTCGGGCAAAGCCTCTCTCAATCCGCACAACACTCCCGCATGGGTACCTCCGCTACTGGTAGGAATAACCACGTAATCGGGAATCATGTCCAATACGCGGAGCTGTTCTGCCAATTCAATTGCCCCCGCTACATATCCCAAAGAACCAACGGAATTAGATCCTCCCACAGGAATTATGTACGGCTTTTTCCCTTGGGTTCGAAGAACCGAAGCTGCTTCTTCCATGTACGAAGACAAAAGCGAGCTATCGGAAACGTCGAAAATTCTAACTTCGGCTCCGGTTAAAGCGTCGAGAAAAAGGCTTCCCTTGTAATGAGGATCCTTTCCTTTAAGAAAGAGAATCGAATCAAGGTTGGCCTTCCCTGCAGCCGCAGCGGTAAGCAACGCATGATTGGAGTGATACCACCCCGCCGTAAAGACGGTGTCCGCCCCTTCCGCAAGGGCCTCCCCAAGAAGAAATTCCAACTTCCTTGCCTTATTGCCCCCTACGGCCAGACTTGTAAGATCGTCTCTTTTCATGAAAAGCCGAACTCCCAAATCCTTGCTGAGATTTTCGAGAGGCATGAGGGGCGTGGGCGTAGCGATTAAAGAAAAACGAGGAAAGCTCTCCAGCTTTTTTTTAATTTTTTCAACTGACATAAAAAAACCTCCCTGCCCGCAGCTTCCCGTCAGGAAACTGCGGGGAAAATCAATTTTTTTCTGAAAAACCTACGCTTCTTCAGCCAGGGCTTTCCGGGATTCTTCAAACCACCCCTTGCCTTCCACCATACGTGCAACAATCATGGAAGAGCAGGTATCCCCCGTAGCGTTAACCATAGTTGCCGCAGGATCCACAAGAAAGCCCAGAGTCGCGATTATGGGAAAGGCTTCGGGAGGAAATCCATAAAGGCTGACGATAAGCATTTCTCCCACCAGTCCTCCTCCAGGGACTCCGGAAAGAACCACTCCGCTCAAAACCGAAACTAAAATTGCGCTGCCAAAAGTACCCAATCCGGTAAAAGGCATATTAAAAATGCCGAAAAGAAACGCTATTTTTAGGATTCCACTTAAACAGGAGCCTTCCATGTGGGCGGTAGCCCCTACGGGAAGAACAACTTCACTGATATCGTCGGGTATACCTATGTTATGGGCGGCTTCAAGGTTCACAGGAAGAGTGGCTGTGCTGCTCTGCGTACCCAGGGCAGTTACCGCCGGAGCCAAAATATGCTTCCAGAAAGCTCTGGTTCCTTTTTCTCCCGCTGCCCATGCGGAATAAAGGGTAAAAGCCACGAAGAAGTAGGCAATGGTTACCACATGGTATACGGCCATGGAACGCACATACGTACCCAGAAGATTCGGCCCGAAATCACCCACAAGAGCGGCAAAGTACGCAGCCAATCCGATAGGAGCGTAGTACATGATAATCTTCACGATTTTCAGCATGGCATCTGCGAGAATGGAAATTCCTCTGGCGATGGGTTTTGCTTTTTCGCCCAGCATCTGAAGACTGATACCGAAAAGAATGGAAAAAAGAATCAGAGGCAACATATGACTTCTGGAAAGAAGATCTTGAAAATCGCTGACCGTAATGGCCTTAACGATTTGACCCGCCGTACTCAAAGGCTGTAAATTTTCGGGAGTTGAAAAAGAAAGCGATGCCCCTGCAGCAGGAGGAAAAAGCTTTACCGCCACCAACATAAGAACGGCAGCAATAGCCCCGGTAACGAGAAAAACCGTGACGAGAGATCCCATGACGCGCCCCAAACGCTTCATGGAGGACATGTTCGATACGGCGCTGCATACGGTGGTAAAAACGAGAGGAACCACGATCATAAACATGGCGTTGAGGAAAATATCTCCAAGGGGTTTGAACATTACTGCGTTTTTTCCCATCACAACACCGAGAACACAGCCCAAGGCAATGGCTCCTATGAGAATGAGGGGAAATCGATACGTCTTCCATACACTATTCCTTTTCTCACCAGACATGGGATTACACCTTCCTTATTCAATCTCTCTTGGATACATAAGAGTTTCCCCGATGCATTTTCTCAAGCTTTACGCAAGAGATTCTTCCAAGATTTCCATCCGGGCGACAAAAACGGTACTCCCTGCGAGAAAGGGAAACACTCTTCTTCCCTTCTCACCAAGAACGAGAGAGACATGATTTCTGCCTCCAAGGCTATCTACTTCCACCTCAGAATCACATTTACCCGTACGATATGCCACAATAGCGCTTGCCACCGCTCCGGTTCCGCACGAACGGGTAATATCCTCTACCCCCCTTTCGTAAGTTATGGTATAAAGAGCCTTCTCTTTCAGACAAACGAAATTTATATTTGCTCCCTGGGGAAAAAGATCCGTGCGGTAGCGAAGCGTCTTTCCCCAGGAGGCCAATGTAGCGAGGCTTTTCTCATGAAGATCGCCAATAAAAAGAACCGCATGGGGAACTCCAGCCGTTAAAAACGAGTACCTCGTGTGAAATCCTTCGAACTCTACAGGACAATCCAGAATCATCTCGGAAAGGTTTACTTCATTCATAGAGAGCTTTACCGAAGGAGGAGTAACCGTAGCCGAAATATGACCGGCCAAGGTTTCAAAAGTCATTTGTTGAGGAGCTATTCCTTTTTCGTAGGCGTATCGAGCGATACACCTCGCTCCGTTGCCGCACATTTCTCCCTCTGAGCCATCCCGATTGAAAAGCCGCATCATAAAATGGCATTTTTCCGACGACTCCACAGCAAGGAGCCCATCGGCCCCCACCGATTCCCGACGCCGGCACAGAGCAAGCGCCATTTTCGACATTTCGGAAGAGTTCCAGCGCCAATCACTGTTGTCCAGCACGATAAAATCGTTTCCATTGCTATTCATTTTCACGCCAGAAATCATTTTCGTCCCTTTCGCCGTGTTTTCATTCGAGCTACAAAACAACGGAACATTTGTCGAATCACAAACTTTAATTTTAAGCAAATTTATTTGTCATAAAAATTTGCTTATTCATATCTTCAAGAGACACCGCCGGTTCCAAAGGAGTACGAAAAAGAGGGATAAAGCGATTTAGTCCAGTAAAGATAAGCAAAAGCATCAAAAGCGCCGCGATAACGGCAAGGTCGTTATGAATGATGATAGCGAAAGGAGTAAATTCATGAAGAAGATACACGGCCATAGCCATGACGATGTAAAAAATTATGAAACCGTGCCAAGGCATACAGTGAGCTTCCGCCGCCAGCACCATGTCGTAATTTCCCGACAAATCCTGCCCCATCCAGAACTCAAGGCTTCGCACCTTGTTTCCTCCAAGCCTCGGAGATATGCAACCATTTTTTAATGTATACGTCGCCATGCCTCTTCTCGGCCTCGGTGCGCGAAAGTCTTTCTAACGGCGTGGCTTGATCTAACAATCGAGCTTCGGGTATCCTCGAAAAAACATGGCTTCTGCTGCGTTATTTTTTCTTTTGAGCGATTACTTCGATTTCCACAAGGCTATCCTTCGGAAGACGAGCCACTTCAACGCAGGAACGGGCAGGATAGCTTTTATCGAAATAGGTGGCATACACCTCGTTAAGAACGGGGAAATCCGCCATATTTGCCAGAAAAACCGTGGTCTTCACCACATCGCCCAAAGTCATGCCCGCTTCTTCAAGAACAGCTTTGAGGTTGGAAAAAACTTGCCGGGCCTGCACCACAATATCTTTCTCCCGCATTTCTCCGGTTCTGGGATCTATGGGAATCTGCCCCGACGAAAAGAGCATGTCCCCTATCATGATTCCCTGAGAATACGGGCCTATGGCCGCAGGAGCCTTTGTTGTAGCAATTGTTTTGCGCGTTGTCATAACAATTTCCTCCATATCTATTCCAGATTTACTTGCTTTCCTTCACCTGATCCATGTAGCTATACAGGGTGTATTTCGAAATTCCCAAACAGGAAGCGACATGCTCCACAGTACCTTTTACGAGAAAAAGTCCCCGGGCATCGAGTTCTCGAACGATATCCAATTTTTCAGACCGATCCATTCGTTCCACGGGAACGGATTGTTTGTTCATAACATCGCTGATAATTCCCTGGGCAACTTCATGAACATCGTTGGCGAACCGCTCTCCAGGATTTTCGTTTTCATCCTGCACGGAACAGAATTCCTGCAATGTTTCACTGGAAGACATAAACTTTTCCACACAAAAATTTATGCAAAAACACCCGATCACGTGCCCCGAGGCGTTATAGATAAACGTCGTAGAAGATTTCAATCTGCGCCCATCCGAAGTTTTGCTCGCATAAATGCAACTCTGCTCTACGCTATCTCCATGCTTTTTGATAAGATTCAATACGTAATTTGTGATAGGAGCGCCCAAAGATCTTCCAGTCAAGCTGCCGGAAATTGCGATTAGAGACTCCTGGGGTTTTCGTAAATCATGCAAGGCTACTTCACAGTTTGCTCCAAATTGCGTTGCTACGGTCTCCACCAAGGGAATAAATGACTCGAGCATAAAATCATCCGAGTTCGGCATAGCGGGAAAACACCTCTTTAAAAAAATTTTTTGATGTAAAAATATTTTTTGCTCATTCAGCACTTTAGACACTTTCCCGTTGCTTGTCAACAGGAAAATCTTTTCCGTGGCACACGATGGGGGATTCAATCCTTTTGAGAACAGAAGGACACCACCTACCATGTACAAATAATGATATGCCGCACCACTTCCTGTTTTTAGAAGTTCAAAGACTTCGCCTCCCTTCTGGGTATTTTCATCTTCCAACAAACAGTTATACCGGCACCGATCTTGAAGTGATGCCCCTCTAAAAACGGACTTCTCTCCCCCGTCGAAAAAGTTGAGGCTGAGACAAGGTCCGTAAGCATAAAAAAGAGGAGACAAGCAAAAGCCTGAATCCCCTCTAAATCTTATGGTTGCTGAAAATCTTGGATGATCGCAAACCTGGAATCAGCCTCACACGTATGCTGGGATCTCGTCCTTGCTTGCCCATTCATGCGAAGATGGTGAGGGTTTTGCGATATTCCGCCAGCTCGTTGCATCAAGCGTAAAACTTCAAGACAACGAACATGCCGGGACATTCCCATATGCACGTTACTCCCGGCGCAAAACCCCAAAAATTTGGAGATGCCTGTCGGGAGACAGGGAAAGGGAACCGCTACTCCACCCGCTCCACCGGGGTCCACTTTTCCTCCGAGGCTCCGCTCCGAAGCACCGCTTCCAGAAAGGCCAGGGTTACCGCTCCCTGAAAGGAGCAGGGGTAGTCCCGGCCGGGATGAGTTTCTTCTCCCCGAATGGCCCGGAAAGCTCCCTGATAGATGTTCGCGAAGGCCCGAAGCATTCCCTCGGGATGTCCTCCCGGGAGCCGGGCGGCCTTCCGGGCCTCCTCGCAGAGCCGGGGACTTCCCTTTTTGTAGATCGTGCTGGTGCCGTCGGGGTGCATCTGTTCGAGCACCTCCGGGCTTTCCTGATCCCAGAAGAGCCCTCCCCGGGTTCCGTACAGGCGTATCCGAAGGGCGTTGCCCTCTCCTGAGGAGATCTGGGAGGCGTGGAGAAGCCCCGGCACATTCCGGCCAAACCGGATGAGCACGCTGCCGTTATCGTCCAGGGAGTTTCCCGGAATGGCAGAGCCCAGATCCGCACAGACTTTTTCGGGGATAAGCCCCGTAACGGTCTGCACCAGGTTGATGGCGTGGAGTCCCACGTCGATCATGGTACAGGAAGGGCCGGAGATGCGAGGGTCCAGATGCCAGGTCTTGAAGTTTTCGGGATCCTCCACCAGGGGAGAGAGCCATCCCTGGGTATACTCCACCACCACCCTCAGCAGGTCTCCGAGAGCTCCGCTCTCCACAAGATGCCGGGCATGTTTTATCATGGGATATCCCGTATAGCCGTGGGTAAGGGCATAGAGGCGTTTTTGCCTTTTCGCCTCCCTCCGGATCTCTCGGGCCTGTTCCAGAGAGGTCGCCATGGGTTTATCCGAAAAGACGTGAAACCCCTCCTGAAGAAAGGCCATGGCAAGTTCGTAATGGCTGGCATTGGGAGTGGCGAGAATGGCGAAATCCATGCGCTCTCCCTCGGGAAGGGTCTTCTCCCGCCGTATCATGGTTCGATAGTCCTCGTAAACCCGGCTCGGATGGATCCCCAGCTCGGCTCCCCGGGCCTTTCCCTTTTCGGGATCCGACGAAAAGACCCCCGCCGCTATGACAGCCTCCCCTTCAAGGGTGGCCGCCCCCATGTGGGCATAACCGATGAAGGAGCCCTTACCTCCCCCGACAATGCCGCCTTGGAGCTTTCGCATGGTTATTTCCTCCGTTCTTGTCCTTATCGTTATGGAGGATTTTTCAATCCAGTCCCAGAATTCTTCGATTTTTTTCCCTGTCCCCGTCTCCTCCGGCAAAGTCGTCGAAGGCTTTTTCCGCTGTTTCTATGATCATGGAGCGGATAAAGGGGGCTCCCTCCCGGGCACCCTGGCGAAAATCCTTGATACAGCATTCCCATTCGAGCACCGCCCAAGAATCGTATCCGATTTCGGTAAGGGCGGTAAAGACTTTTTTAAAGTCCACGTCCCCGTCTCCCAGGCTGCGGAAACGGCCCGCCCGATCCTTCCACGAGCTGTATCCTCCGTAGACTCCCTGCCGGGGAGAGGAAACAAACTCCGCATCCTTTACGTGGAAAGCTTTGATGTAGGGAGCGTAGGTTTTGATGTAGCCGATATAATCCATGCACTGCAGAACGAAGTGGGATGGATCGTAGAGGATGTTTACCCGTCCATGGTTTCCCGTGGCCTCGAGAAAACGCTCGAAGCTGACTCCGTCGTGCAAATCCTCTCCGGGGTGAATTTCGTAGGCCACATCGATACCGTATTCCTCGGCGGCGCGGAGAACGGGCTCCCACAGCCGGGCGAGTTCCGCAAAACCTTCCTCCACAAGTCCTCCGGGTCTCTGAGGCCAGGGATAGACAAGGTGCCAGAGAAGAGCGCCGCTGAAGGTGGGAACCACTTTCAACCCGAGGTTGGCGGAGGCCTTTATGGTGCGTATCATTTTTGCCACCGCCCATTTCTGGCGTTCCCGGGGATTGTTTCTGAGAGAGGGCTCCGTAAATACGTCGAAAAGCTCGTCGTAGGCGGGATGTACCGCCACGAGCTGCCCGAAGAGGTGCGAGGCGATTTCGGTAATTTTCAGGCCGCTGCAGCTTTCTTTGAGTTCGTCGCAGTAAGCGGTAGATTCTGCGGCCAGGTCGATGTCGATAAGCCCTTTTTCGTTTGCGGGAATCTGCACCCCCTCATATCCCAGATCCTTCGCCCAGGAGGTAAGATTCCGCAATGTATCGAAGGGAGGTTCGGTTCCGTAGAACTGAGCCAGAAAAAGAGCGGGCCCCTGTATGTGACTCATGAACACATCTCCTTTGCACAAACTAGACGGTCACTGCTTCGTACCGGTTAAAAAAGCTGCTGACGAAACTGTCAGCAGCTTTTTTCCGTTCCCGAGCTACTTCGTCCAAAATTCCTACATGTCGAAGTTCAGTTCGTCCGCCATGTAGTACTGCTCGGCGTTTTCCTTGGTGATCAGCTCTGCCGCGAGGATAATGCGGATAGGAAGCTTTTTCTGGTAGAACCCTTCCAGAACCTGCTCGTTATGCCCGAGAATCGCCAGGCTGATGGCGGTGGCGATACAGTCGGGAGGATAGGTTACGTTGGCCTGCACCAGAGGATTGGATCCTTCCATGATCATCTTGAGAATTTCCTTGTCCGCCGCACCACCCAGGAAAATCTTGATGTCGTCTCTTCCGGACTCCTTGTAAGCCTGGAGAGCTCCCTTGAGCATGTCGTCATCCGCAGTGTAGACAGCATCGATGTGAGGGTACTTTTGCAGATAGTTCTCCATTACCGCCAGAGCCTTTTCGGGGTTCCACATACCCGGCTGCGAATCGAGAACCTCCAGGCCGTATTTGGCGGCGGTCTCCTTGATGGTATCCACCCGGATAGTGTTGATCACACTGGGAATGCCTTCGATGATGACGAGTTTGCCCTTTCCTCCGAGCTGCTCCGCGATCCACTTGGTTCCTTCCCGGGTGTAGCCCTCGTCATCGTTGCTGATATATACGTGATAGACGGGTCTCGTGGTTCCCCGGTCGAGCACCACCGTATAGATGCCGCTGTCGTAGGCCTTCTCGATAACCGCGGTGAGGGAAGAATCGAAGGGGAAGCAGACCAGGGCGTCAATTTCCTTGATCATGAGATCTTCGATATCCGCAGCCTGCTTGGTGACGCTATCTGCGGTAACCACCAGGAATTCCAGATCCGGGCATTTCGCCTGCCAGTCGCTTACGGCCTTTTTGACCCACCAGTTGACCCTTCCCATGTATCCGTGAGTAGCTGTGGGAAGGGAGATGCCGATCTTTCCCGTATAATTTTTGGATTCCCCCGGAGCGACCCCGCAAAGGGTCAGAGCAAGAAGAACACATACCAGGGTGCATACGATAAGCTTTTTCATTTCCGACGAGACCTCCTTCAAGATAAAAATTCGTACCTCTTTCACTGCTCCGCCATGGTCCGCTTCCATTATCGGAGCGGATAGAAACACTTTTCGACGGCATCACCCCCTTGGACGGGAATTTTCTCTACGCTCTACCGTTTCATGTACGGGATCAAACTCCTTTTGCGGGTTTGCTCGCGAAGCGCCGCACCGTTTCGGGTTCCGCCCTTTGCATCCGCACCGGAGGAAGTCCCTGAAGAATAAGTCTCAAATCATCCAGCACCATGTCCCCTATGGCGGTATACGCCTGGGGAATGCCCCCCGCCCGATGGGCCGAGAGAAGCAGATGTTCGTTTCTCCGGGCTCGGTGATCCTTTGGCAGAGGCTCTTCGGGAAAGACATCCGTGGCGGCGGTAAAGCGCCCCGCCTCGGTAAGATCGCAGAGAGCGTCAAAATCCACCACCGCCGCCCGGCTCATGAGCAGAAAGAACGCATCCTTTCGGATACGCTCCAGGAGCTTTCGGCTCAAAAAGCCCTGATTTTCTTCGGTAACCCCCGCCATAACGAAGATAAACCGGCTCTTTTCCAAAAGCTCTTCCAAAGAGATCCCCGTACAGCCGTACTCCCTCAAAACGCTTTCGGGCAGCCAGGGGTCATAGACCCTCAGGGAACAGTGAAAGGGCTGGAGCAATTTTGCCAGGGCCTTCCCCAAATTGCCGAACCCGATAATGCCCACCTCGGAGCCCGAAAGGAGCACCGAATCCCCACAGCTGTCGGAGAGAAAGCCCTCCTGCCTCTGACGAAACCGGCGATCCTCCCGGCTTATTCCCCGGGCGAGATCCAAGGCCATGCCCAGGGCCATCTCCGCCACGGGAAGAGCGTAGGCGCTCCCGCAGTTCAGTACATGGATATGGTTCCGAAAGCAGGCGAAATAATCTATGTTCTGGTAGAAATTGCCCTCCACGTTGAAGATGCACCGCAGATTCGGCATTTTCGCCAGTTCTCTTTCCGAAAGGGATACCTGGCCGATTACCGCCACCACATCCTCGCCGACCACGGCATTCAGATCTTCCTTCTCCACCTCCCGATCTCCGAGATAACGGAGATCCACCAGATCCTTCAAAGCATTCAGGGCCTTTTCGGAAAAGATGACGTGAAGCTTTTTGGGATACGGAGCGACAATGACCTTGGGGCGTCCGATCTCCCCTTTTTGGAAATTCTCCCCGGAATACGTGCTTTTTTCCGTCACCGAAAACCCTCCCCCCGGTTTTTATGGCTCGTTCTCATGGATCCCCTTACTGCTTCTGTTTCTGCACATACACCGCAATGATGATGACCAATCCCTTCACGGTGCCCTGAAGGTAGGGTGAGACCCCCACCATGTTCATCATGTTGTTGATGATGCCGAGAATAAGCGCTCCCCACACGGTGCCCCAAATGGTACCCCGTCCTCCCGCCATGGCGGTGCCTCCGATAATGACCGCCGCAATGGCATCCAGCTCGAAGGCAAGCCCCATGTTGGAGGTGCTTACCGCATTGAACCGGGATCCCAGAAGCACTGCGGAGACTCCCACGAGCATTCCCGTGAGGGTGTAGGCGTAAAATTTCACCCGATCCACGTTGATGGCCGAGAAAAGGGCCACTTTCTGGTTCGATCCCACCGCGCAGAGATAACGACCGTACCGGGTGTTATTGAGCACCAGATGCAGTGCCAGGGCGAGCCCCAGAAGGACGAAAACCGGCACGGGAACGCCGAAGAGGGATTCCATGCCGAACTTTCCGTACAGGGCGTTTTTGGACTGAATCTCTCCGGCATTGCCGATATAGAGCGTAAGAGAACGGAAAATAGCCATGGAACCCAGCGTGACGATGAAGGGAGCTATCTTTCCCCGGGTGATCATGAGGCCGTTAAAGGCCCCCGCACAGCCTCCCACCACGATTCCCGTAAGAATTCCCGCCAGAAGCACCATAAGCTCGCTGGGAAGCACCGTAAGAAGGCTGTTCATGGCGATGATCACCACGGCCCCGGTAAAGGCCACCACGGACCCCACGGAAAGATCTATTCCCGCGGAGATGATGACGAAGGTCATTCCCAAACTGATGATTCCCGTATAGGAAACCTGCCGCATGATGTTGATGAGGTTACGGGGCTTCAGAAAATAGGGGCTCAGAAACGAGGAAAGCACGATCAGAAAGATCAGGGCGATCAGTGACGCATGCTTTCGCAAAGGCAGTTTACGCAGCAGTTCGACGAAAGATTTCAATCAGGCTCCCTCCCTTATACCCGTGGCGCAAAACATTATTTCTTCCTCACAGATCTGCTCTCCCTCAAGAATTCCCGTAATGCGACCATCCTGCATCACCACCACCCGGTGGCACATACCGATAAGCTCCTCCATCTCCGAAGAGATGAGGATGCAGGAAATGCCCCTCTCCACAATCTGGCCGATGAAGGAGTAGACCTCCTGCTTGGCCGCGATGTCCACTCCCCGGGTGGGCTCGTCCGCTATGAGCACCACCGGCTCCGTGTCGATACTTTTCGAAAGGGATACCTTCTGCTGGTTGCCGCCGCTCAAAAACTCCAGGGGAGTAGCGAGAGACGGCGTTTTCAGATTGAAAAGCTCCCGGTAACGCTGAGCCGCCGCAAGCTCCTCTTTCTTGTCGATCCATTGAACTCGGGAAGAAGAATACCGGGGCAGGGAGGTGAGGGTGGTATTGTGAACCACGCTGAAAGACGTGAGGATGCCGCTCCCCTGGCGATCCTCGGAGAGATAGCTTATCCCCGCCTGTACCGCATCCCGGGGAGTTCGGATCTCCAGCGGGCGCCCTTTGAGAAGGATCTCCCCCTCGGAGAAGGAGCGCAGGCCTATAAGGGTCTCCGCCACTTCGGTTCGTCCCGCCCCCACAAGGCCCCCGAAACCGAGGATCTCCCCCTTTTTCAGGGTAAAGCTGACATCCTTGAGCACTCCGGGTACCGAAAGATGGCGAACCTCCAGCAAGGGAACCCCTTCAGGAGAACCCTTTTTCGGAAAGATCTGGGAAAGCTCCCGTCCCACCATGCTCTGGGCCATCTCCTCGGGAGAGACCTCCGAAACGGGTTTATCCAGCACGAAATATCCGTCCCGCAGAACAAGAACCCTATGGCATATCTCCTTGATCTCCTTCAGTTTGTGGGAGATGTAGATAATGGTCATTCCCTCCGCTCTCAGCCGGCGCATCAGCCGAAAGAGGATGGCAATTTCATGCAGCGTGAGCACCGATGTGGGTTCATCCATAATGAGAATCCGGCACTTGAAGGCCAGGGCCTTGCAGATCTCCACCATCTGTTTTTCCGCGGCGCTCAGGTTTTCGATCCTCTCCTCGGGAGAGATGGAAACTCCCAGCTCCTCCAGAAGCTCGGCGGTTCTTTTTTTCATGGTTTTCTTATCGAGAAACCCCCTCTTTGTACGCAGCTCCGACCCCAGAAAAACGTTATCGTACACCGTGAGATCGTTCACGAGGTTGAACTCCTGGGGGATGATGCTGATGCCCAGTTTTTTCGCATCAAGGGGGTTCCGGATATCCACCTTCCTGCCCTCCAGGAAAATTTCCCCGGAAGTAGGCTGGTAGATACCGCTCAAGATCTTCATCAGGGTGGACTTGCCGGCTCCGTTTTCCCCGATAATGCCCAGAATTTCTCCGGAGCGGACCGCGAAGGATACGTTGTGAAGCACCCTTACGGTGGAAAAGTCTTTGCAAATACCGGCGATCTGAACCAGTTCGCTTTCCTTCTGATTCATGGGCGTCTCCTTTCCGGCAGTGATACTGGAATAGAGTTCTTCCTGACAATACTAAATAATTGTACACTTTTCATCGAAGAAATGTAAAGCCATTCTCGTCCGTGAACCCACAAAATTTCGAGGAAGCCCTTTCCCGGGAATCTGAACCGAAAAACCGTAATACCATGCCAATTCCAGAAGGAGAGCAGATGCATTCATTCTCCGTCTATGATATACTTCCTCTCGAAATTCCATTCGTATAATTGGCAGTGCTTTTTTCGGCCTAAAGTTTTGACGTTTCCGAACAACGGAATACATACGAATTGTCAGCCCCTTACGATCGATTGAGGGAGTTTGGGCATGAAATGCGCGGCAAAACCACACAAGGAGGCGTACACTCATGTCGTTGCTCGTGCGTCTGTTTCTTTCCTTCACCAAAATAGGATGTCTCGCCTACGGAGGAGGCCCTTCCATGATTCCGCTCATGCAGGCGGAGGTGGTGGATACGTGGCAATGGATGTCTCTTACGGATTTCATGGATGCCCTGGCCATGGGATATTCCCTGCCGGGCCCCATCGTCACGAAAATGTCCGCCGTGGTGGGATACCGGGTTCTGGGCATTCCCGGAGCGGTGGTGGCGGTTCTCGCGGTGGTTCTTCCGAGCGTGTTCATGATGATGCTCCTCTTTCTGGCCTTTGCGAATTTCGGAGACCATCCCAGAGTACAGGGAATGCTCAAGGGCATACGTCCTGTCATTCTGGCCCTTCTCGCCCTCGTGGTATGGGAAATGTTTCCCAAGGCGGTAATCTCTCCCGCCACGGCCCTGCTCGGAGCTCTCACCTTCGGCATCCTTCTTTTTACGGGGGTGCATCCCGCCATAGCTATCGTCGCAGGAGGCGCTTTGGGAGTGCTCTTTTTCTGAATCTAAAAATACATGTATCCGATCCCGGAAGGTGATGCCACATGGACCATATTGATCAAGAAATACTTGCACAACTCCAAAAGGACAGCCGCATAAGCTATGCCGCCCTGGGACGTCTTTTCGACCTTACCCGGGCAAGCATCAAGGAGCGGGTGGACAAGCTCCGCCAGGAAGGGATCATCGAAGAGTTCACCATTATCATGAACCCCGGAGCGGTGGGCAAAAAAGTTTCGGTTTTCATGGAAATCGATGTGGAACCCCTGTTTCTCGACAAGGTGGCCAAAGCTCTCAGCACGGATGAGAGGGTGGAGAGCCTCTACCTCATGACGGGGGCGAGCACTCTCCACATGCACGCACTTCTGGAGAACATGAAGGCCCTGGAGGAGTTCGTTCTCCAAACGGTATACGCCCAGGAGGGCATTCTCTCGGTGCGAACCAATACGCTTCTCAAACGCTATAAAAGCAAACGAGGAGGCCCCAGGCTCTAACCATACCACCCCGATTCCCGTACCCCCAAACAATCTCAGGAAAAATTCCTCCAAGGCTTTCTCTTCTCTCTCCCATGTTCTCTTTTCCGGCAATACAACACGAGAAATCCCCCGATACAACCGGAGGATTTCTCGTGTTGAGCGACCCTGTCCATGGATTTTTTGTCGTTCTATCGTTCCAGAAGCTCCTGGTAGGTGGCAAGCCCCGTGGTTTTGGCGGCATATCCCGTAAGAGGTACCACGTCCTCCCGCTGGATGCGGGAAAGAGAGAATTTTCGGTTCAGCGCCATGAAGTGCTGCAATCCTACGGTCACCCTGCGGAGATAGGAGAAAACTCCCAGGGCTCCCGTGGGAATTGAGTGAGCCTCGTCTCCGTAGAACCCCCTGATAATCCGAAAATCCGCAAAAACTTCTTCCACGCTGCTCCCAAACCGGGCGTACTCCTTGGGAACCGCTCCTTTTTTCAGAGCTTCTCCCACCTGCTTTCCCACCGAAGCGGCCCCCATGGCTCCCCGGCCCAGGGCGATGGTTTTCACGTAGGGGGCTCCAAGAGCAAGCCCCTTGTAAACCTGGTCCTCCGTGGCAAAGCCCCCCGCCATGGCGATGGGAGGCAGAGATTTGCCCGCCTTTTCCATCTTCTCCAGAATACGGCAGGTGAGCGTTTCGAGAATCACCGTGGGGATACCCCATTCGTTCATCATTTTCGCAGGGCTGTGTCCCGTACCCCCTCCAGCTCCGTCCAGAGTTACCAGGTCCACCCCGGCTTCGGAGGCAACTTCGAGAATTACCGCGATATCCCGGGGATCGAAGGGACCGGTTTTAAAGCATATCCGCTCCGCTCCCAGGTTACGGAGCTCCGCCACCCGCTTTACCAGCTCTTCGGGCGTCCAGAAGGGAAGCTTGCCGATCTTTTCGAAGATTTGCCCCTCTCCCCGGGCATAGGCCTCCGCCACGACGGGATCTTCCGGATCCGGCAGAACCACGTACCCCATCTTCTTGAAGCGGAGGGCATCCTCGATCTTCGGCACCAACCCCATGCCCTGGATACCCTTGGCGGCCTGACCGAACTTGAGTTCCACCGAAGTGATGCCAAGTTTTTCCATGGCATACTCCAGCACTCCGTGATATTCGTCGTCGAAGTTCGCCTGGAGCACCACGTCTCCCAGGCCTCGGTAATACCGGCGAAAGGCCTCCACCATTTCCGCAATCAGAGGAGCCTCCGACACTCGGTGGCCCTTCATGACGAGCCCGGGATCTTTTGCTATCACATCCTCCCCGATGACCACGGGAACCCCGAAGAGAGCGGCTCCCCCGAAGTACTCTCTCCAGGCAAGCTTCGCCATGGCGGGCAAAATGTAGGGAGCCGCGGTGGAAACCTTCTGGATTTTTCCGAAGGATGATGCGGTATCCGCCTTGGGAAAGGTGGCCTCATAGGGATCCTCCGAAGCCCCCCAGGCTCCGAAGACCCGACCGTTGATGTTGAAGTGGGAGAAATCCAGGGGATAGCGCTTTTCCGAGGCGAACTGATTTACATCCGCCAGATAGGGCATGATAGCCTCCGCCCCCCGCACGGCGGAAAGCCCGATTTCACAGGGGCCGAGACAGTTGGCGGTACAAACCGCACACATGCCGGAGATATCCGTTACGTGCTCCGGCTGCCGCAGATGCGTGTTGGTAATGGAACTACCCAGATAAGGGCTCAAAGACATGAGGGATAACCTCCTTCGTCATAAACGATGTTCCGCGAGTACAGGCGCTTTTTGCCGAACGTCGCCTTCTTCAGTCTTCCAGGGCCAGGGAAACGATTTTTTGAACGTGAAGCTCCAGAGAATCCAGCAGAGGAAGAGTGGTGTGCTCCGGCCGGATAAGAATGGGAATTTCCGTACAGCCGAGAACAATAGCCTGGGCTCCCCGGCTTTCGAGGTTTTTCATGATCTCCAGATAGGTTTCTCTAGAGGAATCCAGAACCTTCCCCGCGCAGAGTTCGTCCACGATGATCCGGTCCACCTCCCGGCGCTCCTTCTCCTGGGGAATGAGCACAGTGCGATGCCAGTTTTTTTCCAGGCGCTCCCGATAGTAGTCCGATTCCATGAGGGTTTTGGTTCCCAAAAGGCCCAGAGTTTCGTACCCCTTCTCCTTCGCCGTCTCTCCTATGGCATCCGCGATGTGCAGCAGGGGCAATTCCGTACATTGCCGAACATCCTCCGCAAAGGCATGGGCGGTGTTGGAGCATATGACGAGAAAATCCACCCCTCCCCGCTGGAGCTTCTTTGCGGAGTTCACCACGATGCTACGAAATATTTCCATCTCCCCGGATCGGAGCGCCTCCGCCACGGGGGTAAAATCCACGGAAGTCATGACACACTCCGCGGAGTGCACCCCTCCGAGTTTTTCCCGAACCAGGCGGTTGGTTTTTTCGTAGTAGAGAACACTCGACTCCCAGCAAAGCCCTCCGATAAAACCGATAGTCTTCATGAACCTCTCTCCCTTCGCCCCTTTAGAATCGCATAATTCCTTCAAGCACGGTCACTCCGGATCCTCCCACTTCGATACGCACGACTTCTCCCTGGTTTCTCCGAACCGTAACCGTTACTCTTCCCGGACGGCCCACCTCGAATCCCGCCTCGCTTTGCAGCTCCACCAGGTCTCCCCCGGGGAGAAGATCGTGATAGGCCAGAAAAGCCCCGGCACAGCCGTTGCAGGTTCCGCAAACGGGATCTTCCGCAATGCCCACCAGAGGGGCAAAGGCCCTCATGTGAAAGGATCTTTCGGAATTCAGGGTCTCCAGGCAGAGAGGGACCACCCCCACCACACCGTATCGTTCGCTGAAAGCCCGGAGGTTTTCCATGGCAGGGGCCAGGTTGCGCACCGTCTCCAGACGCCGCACTCCCGCCACGAGCCACCAGAGGCCGGTGGAAACCTTGAGGGGAGCCGCTTCCATGAGATCCTCCATTTTCAGGTTCAGAATCTCCGCTATTTCTCCCGCCAGATCTCCCATTTCCCGATACCGGGGACGGGCCTGGGTCATGGTAAAGAGAGGGCGTCCATCCCGGAAGGAGCGGGTCACCTCGAGCACCCCCGCCCGGGTTTCCTGGGTAAAGACGGAACCTTCCGAAGAGAGAAATCCCTTTTCGGAAAGGGCATGAAAGGTGGCCACCGTGGCGTGCCCGCAGAGGTCCACCTCTCCCGTGGGCGTAAAAAAACGCACCCGGAAATCCGCCTTGTCCGAAGGAGTGACGAAGGCGGTTTCGCTCAGATTCATCTCCCGGGCAATATGCAGCATCTCCTCGTCTTTCAGAGAATCCGCCTCCAATACCACCCCTGCGGGATTGCCGCCGAAGGGCTCTTCCGTAAATGCATCCACCTGGTAGATACGAACTTCTTTCATCGATCACGCCACCGCCTTTGTCTCTTCAAGATTTCCCTCGCATGCCGGAGGAATTGCCGTGTTTCCATATTTCCAACTCCTATACGAGAGGCTCCAGATTCCCCATGGAATCGCCGGGAAAAGAGGCATGATTTCTCAGACTCTCACCGGCGGCTCTCGCCAGACGAGCCACCCCCTCTTCGATACGTTCCCGGGGAGTATGGGCGAAGTTCAGCCGAATGTACCCCTCCCGACCCGCTTCATCGGGATAAAAGGCCCCTCCGGGAAAGAAAACCACCCCCTGGGCGGCTCCCCGAGAAAGAAGGATACGCATGGGAAGACCCTCGGGGAGCCTGCACCAGATGTAAAACCCTCCCTCGGGAGTTCTCCAGCTCCAGGAAACTTCCTGCGCATGTTTTTTCAGGGCTTTTTCCATAATGTTCCGTTTTTCCCGGTAGCCCTGGGAAATCCGTACAAGGTGTTCTTCGTAATGTCCCTGGCGGAGAAACGCCTCCAGAAGCATTTGCGATGCGGTATTCACGTGCAGATCCGTTATCTGCTTGAGCCGGGAAAAGCGATCGATCACCGGAGAAGGAGCTACCACCCATCCTACCCGAAGGCCCAGGGAAAGAACCTTGGAAAAGCTGCTCAGGTAGATCACGAACTCCCGAAGATCCAGAGCCTTGAGAGAGGGAAGCCGGTTTCCCTCGTAGCGAAGCTCTCCATAGGGATCGTCCTCCACCAGGGGAATTCCCGCGGCCCCGGCAATTTCCAGCACTTCTCGCCTTCTTTCCAGAGACATGGTTATTCCCGAAGGGTTCTGAAAGGTGGGGAGAAGATAGAGAAACCGCGGATTGTGCCGTCGAATGGCTCCCTCCAGAAGATCCGGGCGTATTCCCTCGTCATTCATGGGAATCCCCACCACCCGGGCCCCGGCGGCCCGGAAAATTTCCAGAGCTCCGAAAAAGGTGGGCTCCTCGGTGAGCACCACATCCCCGGGGGAGAGGAAACTCCGGGCCACGTAGTCCAGTCCCTGCTGAGAACCCGAAAGAATCATGATATTCCGGGAGGGCACGTGCATTCCCCGATTGCCCAGAAAGGCGGCGATACGCTCTCGAAGAGGGGCGTACCCCTCCACGGGACTGGGAAGATAGGGTTTATGCGAATTTTCCCGGTGCAGCTCTCTCTGAAGAGATCCCACGATTTCCCGGGGAAAATACTCCGGGTCGGGAAAGCCCGAAGCGAAGGAGATGGTTCCTTCCCGGCTCGCCCGGGAAAGCATTTCCGAAAAAAAGCTTCCCGGAATTCCCGAAGAGGCGTTGAAGAGCGACCGCCAATCCAGAGGCTCTCCCTGGAAAGGCCTCTTTTCTTCTTGGGACTCCCATATCTTCACCACCGTCCCCCGGCCTACCCGGGCATGGAGAAATCCCTGGGCCTTGAGCTCCTGATATGCCTTCACCACGGTGCTCCGGTTCACCCCCAGGCGACGAGCCATCTCCCGCTCGGGAGGAAGGGATTGCCCCTCCCGGAGCATTCCCGAAAGAATCTGCTCCCGGAGGGCCGAGGAGATCTGAAGATAGACGGGAATCTCCGAATGGCGTTTCAGCCGTAAGTCCATTCTTAAACACATCTCCTCTCGGGTTTTTCAAGATCTGGCATTTGGATGGTCCAAATATCATTCTACTCTCTCTTTTCAAGGTGTAAACTTCCAAAAAAGAGGCAGGAGAATCATCCAATCGTGGTAACCATCATCCAAAAAGGCTTCCTCGTCACCCCCGAACCGTCCGTCTCCGCCTTTTGCCGTAGGCCAGGGCTCCTTCCTGTAGTATCATGAAAGAAGAGGTTTTTGATAATTTCCGAACACCCTCGCAGATTTCGCGATTTTCCATGATCTTATCCAAAGGAGGTTCGTTCTGATGGAAAGGAGACTTGGCGTCATAGCCATATTGGTGGAACAACGGGAACACGTGCCGGAACTGAACGCACTGCTTTCGGATTTCGGCTCCCTTATTCTGGGACGTATGGGGCTTCCTCTCCGGGACAAGGGCATTCATCTCATCTCTCTCATCATCGACGGCAATACCGACCAGATAGGAGCCCTTACGGGAAAGCTCGGCAAGATTCCCGGGGTTCAGGTGAAATCCATGCTCACCAGGTACCAGGAGACCCCGGATGATTGAGCCATCTTCCCTCTGCCGCTCCGTGGAATCCTCCGAAGAGGAGGTTTCCCCGTGACCATTCCCTATCCTTCAAAAGAAGAGGTTCTGCAATGGCATAAGGAACATTCCCTGGAGGATCTCTGCGCCCGGGCAGATGCGGTGTGCCGAAAATTCTACGGAGACACTCTCTGGATCCGGGGGCTTCTGGAGATCTCCAACCGCTGCTCCTGCAACTGTCTCTACTGCGGCATCCGCCGGGATAATCAGGAGATACCCCGATACGCCATGACCGGGAAAGAAATTCTCCAGGTCACCCGGGAGGCCTGGGATGCGGGGTTCCGGACCTTCGTGATCCAAAGCGGAGAGAAGGCCGGAAAGATCCGGGATCTCCTCTCTCTGGTGGAGAAAATGAAGGAGATCACCGGCACCGAAGGAGCTCTTACCCTGAGCTGCGGCATTCTCTCTTTCCAAGAATACGGAGATTTGAAAAAGGCCGGAGGAGACCGCTATCTTCTGCGGTTCGAAACATCCTCTCCGGAGCTTCACACCTGGCTTCGGAACGGATTCACCCTCAAGGATCGCCTGAAAGCCCTGGAAAACCTGCGAGAATGGGGATTCGAAGTGGGATCGGGATACATGGTGGGCCTTCCGGGAGAAACGCCGGAGATCCGTCTGCAAAATGCCCTTCTCTGCCGGGATCTGGAGCTTGACATGGTGGGCATAGGCCCCTTCCTTCCCCATCCCCGGACCCCTCTCCGAAAAGCTTCTCCGGGAGCCCCCTCCCTGGTGCGGGAGGCAATAGCTCTGGTACGCCTGCTTTTGCCGCAATCGAACATCCCCGCCACCACCGCTGCCGCCACCCTGGGAAAGGATCTTCAGGCCCGGCTTTTTCGGGGGGGCGCCAACGTATTGATGCTGAACATAACTCCCTCCCGGTATCGGCATTGCTATGCTCTCTATCCGGGAAAGAGCACCCTTCCGGAGGATGTCCCCCTCTTCACCCAAGCCCGGGACTTTTCCCCCCCTCCGGGAAAGAGGGCGGATTTTGCCCGGGGCAACGCCCTTTCTTACCGCTTAAGAAAAGGATCTTCGCGAAACGAGGAAGGCATATCATGAAAGACACTCCACTTTCGGAACGGGTTCATATCGTTCTCTACGGACTTCGGAACAGCGGCAAATCCTCCCTCCTGAACAACCTTTTTCGACAGTCCGTCTCCATCGTGAGCCCCGTGGCGGGAACCACCACGGACCCGGTGACCAAGGCCATGGAGATGGAGGGCCTCGGCCCGGTGGCGCTTACGGATACTGCGGGATTCGACGACTGCCACGACGATCTCGGGCGCATGCGGGTGGAAAAGAGCGCCTCCCGGCTGGAGACCGCTGACATGGTGGTGCTGGTTTCTCCGGGAGACCGACCCTTCTCCTCCGAAGAAAGTGCCTTTCTGGAACGTTCCGAGAAGGGCCTTTCCAGGCCCCTCATTCTTGCGGAAACCTTCGGAGATCGACCGCAGCATATTTCCCGAAAGGATCTTTTCGCTTCCCTTCCCCGGGTGCGGATCGACAATCTCTCGGGTTCCGGAGTGGAGGAGCTTCACCGGCTCTTCGTCTCTCTGGCGGATCATATCGAACGGGAGCGGCCTCCCCTGGAGGGATTGGTCTCGCCGGGGGATCGGGTGATGCTGGTAACCCCCGTGGACAGCTCCGCCCCCAAGGGACGGCTCATTCTCCCCCAGGTGGAGGTTCTCCGGGATGTTCTCGACAAGGACTGCACCGCCCTGGTAACCAAGGAGTTTCAGCTTCCCCAGGCCTACGCGGGGCTCACCAAGCCCCCCGAGCTGGTGATTACGGATAGCCAGGCCTTCGGCTACATCAAGGATCTTCTTCCTCCGAAGCAGCCTCTTACCTCCTTTTCCATTCTCTTCGCGAGAAAGAAGGGAGATCTTTCCTATTTCACCGAGAGCCTGGGAGCTTTGAAAAACTTTCCTCCGGGGCAGAAAGTGCTCGTGCTGGAAGCCTGTAACCACCACCGGATGGACGACGACATCGGCACGGTGAAAATTCCCCGGATTTTCCGGGAAAAGGTGCAAGAAGATACTCGTTTCGAGCTTACTCAAATTCTTCCGGCGGAAGAGAAGCTGCAGGAATATGCTCTGGTGATCTCCTGCGCGGGATGCATGGCAACCCGAAACGTGATGATGCGAAACCTCGCCGTTCTTCGCAGACTCTCCATTCCCGCCCTGAACTACGGCATGTTCTTCGCCTGGGCCAACGGACTCTTTCCCCGGGCCCTTCTACCCATTCCCTCGGCGGCGCTCTTTCTTCGGAACGAGGCATGAGACACAACAAAGAAGCGGCCCCTTTTCGGGACCGCTTCTTGTAGGATCTTTCCGGAATTTTCCGGACCGTTTTTACAAAAATCTACAGCTTTTCGGGTATCCGGGGCACTTCGGAAGCCTGCTCCAGGGAGAGCTTGAAGAACCGGAGCTCCCGCTGGAGCTCCTCAGCTCCCCGGGCAAGTTCCGACGCAGCTCCCGCCACGCCTTCGATGGTGTTGAAGGTGGTGGCGGCGGATTGTCCCATGGCTCCCAGAGCGTCGTTGACCTTCCGGTTGTTCTGGGTAATGCTGTCCACGGAGGCCGCCATCTCTTCGGAGCTCGCCGCCTGTTCCTGAGCGATGGCGGCAATGTTCTGCACCACCCCGTTCATGCGCTCCACCACCTTGAGGGAGTGATGCAGCTCCTCGTAGGTGCTCTTCGCGAGAGATACCGCCTTGTCCACCTGCTCCCGGCTGGCCTGCACCTCTTCTCCCGCGTCCTTTGCCCGGGAGCGGAGCTCTTCCATGATCTGCCCCACTTCCTGAGCGGCCTGGTTGCTTCCTTCCGCAAGTTTCCGGACTTCCTCCGCCACCACCGCGAAGCCTCGGCCCGCCTCGCCTGCCCGGGCTGCTTCGATGGCGGCGTTGAGAGCGAGGAGGTTCGTCTGGTCGGCGATACCTCCGATGGTAGTGACAAAACCACCGATTTTTTCCACCGCCGCTCCTACGGAGCTCATGCTTTCATTTATTTTCGCAGAGCGTTCTCCGATGCCTTCCATTTCACGGGAGACGGCTTCCATGGATTCCATGGCCTTGGTGCTCACGCTCCGGGCTTCTTCCGAGGCTTCGGCTCCTTCCGTGGCGGAGCTTGCGTTGGTGGAGGCCCCGCTGGAAACTTCTTCCACCCCCGCATTGGTCTGCTCCAATGCCTGGGCCACATCCTCGAAGAGCTGCTCGGATCGCTCCAAATTGCTCCGAATCTCCTCTACCGCCTGACGGCTTTCCCGGGAATGTCCCTCCAGAGATTCGGACATGTCCACGAAGTTTCCCGCCAGATGAGTAATGTGCCGGAGCACCTCCCCTACCCGGAGAACCATCTCCGCCAGGGCATCCGCCATATCCCCCGCTTCGTCCCGGCTCCGGACGCCGAAATCTTGCCGGGTTACCTGGAAATCCCCGTTTTTAAGGCGTTCCGCCACTCCCGCCACCTGGCGGAGGGGGTTGGCGATGCGGCTGGCAAGAAAGAGCCCTATGCCGAGAGCCACGAGGCCTCCCGCGATCATCCAGATCAGGATCTGCAGCGTGGCGCTCCGGCCGGCTTCGGCGGAAGCCTCCACGTAGCTCTGGGCCTGGGCTTTCGCAATCCCCATAAGGTCGTTCACCTGTTTTTCCGCGGTCCGCAAAAGCGCCGCCTGATCTTCCAGAATGAGGCTTCGGAGCTCTCCGAAAACCTTGGAAGAGTTGTCCGCCACCTCCATGGCGCTTTCCAGGCCCGTATTGACGACCCCCATGGACATGAGGAGCCGGGTCTGTACCAGGGTGGAAAGTTTCTCCCGCTTCACCGTGGAGGGAAGCCCCTCGTCCTGAATGATCTCTATGCCCATCTCTCCGGCCTTATGAATATTGTTGTGAGCGTCCTTAATGCTTATGAATATTTGATGAAGTTCGTCGTTGTTCGTCTCGAGATTCGCCATGAACTGCCCGAGCTTGCATTTTTCGGGATCCAGAATGCCACGGAAAGGACGGACCGTGAGAGAGGACTGCATAAGCTCCTTGGCCCAAAGATTGTGGGCCGAGAGAATGGACACGATTTGGAATTTGAATTCCAGAGGATCCTCGATACCGAATTCCATCACTTCTTCGTTGAGAGAGACGGTTTTTTTCGAGTTCTCCTCCATCTGGGCCAAAGTCTTTTCGAAATTTTCGAGATTTCTCAGAAATTCCGGATCCTGCTCCATCTGCCGAAGAGCTGCGATTTTTTGAAGGAGATCCTTCGTGCGAGTTTCCATTTCACCCAAAACGGCCTTTCGCTCCGAAAAGAGAAGCCCCTCCCGGGTAAGGCTCTGCTCGGCTCTTTCGATTTCCAGAAGGCTCTTTTGAATTCCCCCCATGCTCTCTACCAGGGGAAGAGCCACGGTACCCACGTAGCGGTTTTTCTCCTCCAGAAAGCGGATACCCCTGTAGCCTATTCCTCCGAGAACCATGCCGATCATGGCGATTCCCAGAAACGCTGCTACCAGCTTACCTTTCATACGCATGTTCTTCCTCCTCTTTTCAAAAAACCCTCTTCCCGCCGAAAATGGCGGAAGATAAAAGAGCCCATATCCCCAGATGCTGTTACATCATCCATCAGAAATATTTTTCTTCTCCATCCCATATTCTACTCTAAGAGGCCCTTTTCTTCCAAAAAATTCCGGAGAGAAAATTCTCTTTTTTTCCCGTAGCGATCTCGCATTGAAATTCAAAATTCATAAAAAGAGAGGGATCCTTTCGGAACCCTCTCTTCTGAGTGGTGTTTTAAAAAGTCGGCGTTTGGGAAAGAGCCTAGAAGCCCCCCATACCTCCCATGCCGCCCATGCCTCCGGGAGGCATGCCGCCGCCGGCATCCTTCTCCTCGGGTTTGTCCGCCACCAGGCTCTCGGTGGTAAGGATCATGGCAGCGATGGAACCTGCATTCTGCACGGCGCTCCGGGTAACCTTCACGGGGTCGATGATTCCCGCGTTCACCAGGTTCTCGTACTCGCCCTTGGCGGCGTTGAGGCCTTCGCCGGCGCCAAGGCTGCGAACCTTCTCCACCACCACGTCGCCCTGGAAGCCCGCATTGCTGGCGATGAGGTGCAGGGGCTCGGTAAGAGCTCTGCGAACCGCCATGGCTCCGGTTTTCTCGTCGCCTTCGAGCTTCTCCAGGAAAGCATCCAGGCCGGCGAGGGAGTTCACGAGAGCCACGCCGCCTCCCGCCACGATGCCCTCTTCCACCGCGGCCCGGGTAGCGTTGAGCGCGTCTTCGATACGGTGCTTGAGCTCTTTCTGCTCGGTCTCGGTGGCTGCTCCCACCTGAACCACCGCTACGCCGCCCACAAGCTTGGCAAGGCGCTCCTGAAGTTTTTCCTTGTCGTATTCCGAGGTGGAATCCTCAAGCTCCCGCTTGATCTGGGCAGCTCTCTTCTGGATATCCTCGGAATTGCCGCCGCCTTCGACGATGGTGGTCTCTTCCTTGGTAACCTTGATCTTCTTGGCCCGTCCGAGCATGGAAATTTCGGCGTTCTCCAGCTTGAGGCCGATCTCTTCGCTGATCACCTGGCCACCCGTAACGATGGCGATATCCTGAAGCATGGCCTTCCGGCGCTCTCCGAATCCGGGGGCCTTCACGGCCACAACCTGGAGGATTCCGCGGATCTTGTTGACCACCAGGGTGGCGAGGGCTTCGCCCTCGATATCCTCGGAGATGATCATGAGGGGCTTGCCCGCCTGGACAGCCTTTTCGAGAAGGGGAAGCATGTCCTTCACGTTGCTGATCTTGCCGTCGAAGAGAAGGATGTAGGCATCGTCAAGAGCGGCTTCCATGCGCTCGGTGTCGGTGACCATGTAGGGGCTGATGTAGCCTTTATCGAACTGAAGGCCCTCCACCATCTCCAGGGTAGTTCCCAGGGTCTGGCTGTCCTCTACGGTGATGACACCCTCTTCGCCCACCTTCTCCATGGCCTCGGCGATGAGCTCGCCCACGGCCTTGTCGTTAGCGGAAATGGAGGCTACCTGGGCAATCTTGCTGCGATCCTTCACGGGGATGGACATGTCCTTAAGGGCATCCACCACCACGCTCACTGCCTTTTCGATACCCCGGCGCATGAGAATGCCGTTGGCACCGGCGGCGACGTTCTTCATGCCCTCCCGGATCATGGCACGGGCAAGCACCGTGGCGGTGGTGGTACCGTCTCCCGCCACATCGTTGGTTTTGGAGGCCACTTCTTTGAGAAGCTGGGCTCCCATATTTTCGAAGGGATCTTCCAGTTCGATCTCCTTGGCGATGGTCACGCCGTCGTTGGTGATGGTGGGGGATCCGAACTTCTTTTCAAGAACCACGTTCCGTCCCTTGGGGCCAAGGGTGGATCCCACGGTATCCGCAACATAGTTCACACCGCGCTCGAGAGCTCTACGGGCTTCTTCACCGTACGCAATAATCTTTGCCATAATTCAAATACCTCCTGAAGTTATTCGTACTTAGCCTACAATGGCAAGAACGTCGCGCTCGCTGAGGATGAGATACTCCTCACCGTCCACCTTGACTTCCGTGCCGCCGTATTTGCTGAAAAGGACTTTGTCCCCTTCCTTTACCTCAAGGGGCATTTTCTGACCGTTGTCGAGAATCCGTCCGGATCCTACTGCCACAACTTCCGCTTCCTGAGGCTTTTCTTTCGCGGTATCCGGAAGAACGATGCCTCCCCGGGTCTTTTCTTCCTGGCTGAGAACCTTGACGACGATGCGATCTCCCAGAGGTTTCAACTTCATGATATACGTACCTCCCTGATTATGTGTAGATGTTAGCACTCGACATGAGAGAGTGCTAATTTCCTTTGACCATGCATGATCTTACTGATGCATGGCTCTTATCTCAACACAGAATAACAGGGATTATTCTCTAAAAAGGCTTCTAAAAGATCTTTTTCGTCGTTTTTCTTTTCAAAACGTGGTTTTTTATTTTTATGCCTTGAAGGTGCGGCTTTTCGGAAAAACTCCTCCACGAGAACTCCCGATTCTTTCCATCCGGAGTATACCGCTCCGGTGAAGTGAGAAAAGTTTCGCCTTCCTCATACACGGGAATTTCTTTCAAAAAAGAGGGGAATACAAAAAAACTTGCCGACGGAAAGACCCGTAGTCTTCGTCCTTCCCTTGATAAAAGAAATCCTTGCGAATACATGCATAAATAAAAATACATGCACCAAAGAATCCATCTTGATATTTCGGCGCAAAAAAGATAAGGTTCTCCTGGCCCCGGGAGAAAACTTTGTATACGTGCACGGACCGCACAGGAAAGGAGTACCATGACGTATCGGCGTCTCGTATGGATTTTACTGCTGCTTCAGTTCACCATCATGGGTGTAAGCAACATTTACTACCTTCTGGCTTCCTACCTTCACTACCTGGACGTGACGAACCCGGTGGTTCTGGGATGGGCCATGGGAATTTACTACGCCGCCTCCACGGTGGTGCGTCCCTTCGTGGGATGGCTGGTGGAACGCTTCTCCTTTCGGGTCACCATGCTTCTGGGGTCGGGAGGATGCTTTGCCGCCACCCTGGGACTCGCTCTTTCCGGGAGCTTCATGGAAAGCATCATCTTCTGGAGAGCCTTTATGGGCGTGGCTTCGAGCCTTTTTATCGTAAGCATCACCACCTTTCAAGCCCTGGAGATTCCCGACGAAAAACGAGGGAGCGCCTTCACCTTCGTCTCCGCAGGAAGTATCGCCCCCCTGCTTCTCCTGGTGCCTTTGGCGGAATGGATGCTCCACCGGGGCTATCTGCAGCTCTACATCTGGTCTCCCCCCATAATGGCCCTGACCTGCATGTTCCTGGTTTTCACGGTAAAATCTTCCGAGGAACATTCCGAAACCCGGCGATCCTGGGGAACCTACCGGGAGCTTTTCGCCCTTCCCGAGGCCCGGACAGTCTTTCTGGCAACCTCTCTTTTCGCCTTTACCGATGCCGCCATGGTCTCTCTGGCGGCTCTGGCCATGGCCAAGAGTCTCAGCGCCACTCTCTTTATCTCCGCCAACGCGCTTACATCCATTATCGCCCGGCTGTTCTTTCCCTCTTTTCTCGACCGGATTCCCCGAATTCCCGCATCCCCGGTGGCCATCGCCCTCACTTCGGGGGCTCTGGTGCTTGCCACCTATACGGAGGCTTCTCTTCCTTTCTGCCTCGTGGGAGTTCTCTTCGGTCTGGGCATGGGTTTCGGCTTTCCTCTCCATCTCACCCTTACGGCGGATCTCACTCCTCCCCGGCTCCGGGCCAAGGCGACCTCCATGTCGTGGTTTTTCATGTCCTGCAGTTTTTCTCTCTGCCCGGTTCTTCTGGGATATCTTGCCAGAGCCTTCGGCATGATTACGGCCTATCGGCTGCTCTTTATTCTTATTCTGTGCAGCACCGTACCTCTGTGGCTTTTTCTCTGGCGCCCCCTCTACAAAAAAACGCAGCCCCCCTCTCAAAAGGAGTGCTGCGTAGCTTCTTCGGATTGATACGTATCCCTTTCCCCGGAGGAGATCTCCCTCATGGAATTTTCTCCGGGAAAAGCGGCGTTTTTACCCTGTCAGGCTAGAGAGAACGCACCTTCATGGCGAGAGCCGAGGGACATACCGCAAGCCCTCCCTTGGCGGTGCATCGAAGCTCCGGGGGGAGCATTTTTCCCGAGGCGTAACAGGCATCGACGGTTTCGTCCAGGGGAACGGGGTTTTCGTACCCCCCCGCGATGAGATCCGCATTGATGAAGGCGGAGGATGCGGCCAAAGCGTTTCGGGTGTGGCAGGGAATTTCCACGCATCCCTGCACGGGATCGCAGACGGAGCCCATGGTGTTCTGGAGGGCCACCGCCGCGGCGTTACAGGCCTCCCGAGGCGGCCGCCCCGCAGCTTCCGCCACCATGGCGGCTCCCATGGCTCCCGCCACGCCGATTTCCGCCTGACATCCCGCCACTTCCGCCGCAAAGGTGGCCCGAAGAGAAACGATAAGCCCCACGGCCCCTCCGGCGAAGAGAGCCTTCGCCACCTGCTCCTCCGAGAGATGCCATTCCTTCTCCAGAGTTACCGCGACCCCCGGAATTACTCCTGCGGCTCCGCCCGTGGGGGCCGCACAGACCACTCCCATGGCGCTGTTTACGTGAAGAGCCCCCAGGGCTCGTGCGGCGGCCCGGGTAAGGATGCCTCCCAGGGGGAGAGATCCCGCCGCATCCCGGGCATAAACCGTGCCTGCGGAAGGAGAGAGAAGGCGCATTTTTCCGGGGTTTTCCGAAAGCCCCAGCTCCACCGCCCGCCGCATAACCCGATAACGTTCCACCATTTCCCCGAGGGCTTCCCCCTCGGAAATTCCCAAAACCCTGGATTCGTAACGAAGTCCTGCATCTCCGAGGCTGATATTCTCTTTTTCCGCCAGGGCAAGCATCTCTTCGGCGGAGGAAAAGAGGGGCTCCCCCCGGAGAGGGAAGAAGAGAGGAGACGAGAGGTAGAGAGTACCCGGCAGACTCTCGAAAGCCTCCTTTTCGTAGGTCTTCAGAGGATTGTCCGCAAAGGATGCCCCCAGAAGAGCCTTCTCTTCCCGGCGGAGAATATTCCAGGAAACCCGGGGAAAGCAACGGCTCAGAATTTTCTCCAGGGATGAAACCTCCCGGGCTGGAACCTCGAGAAAGAGATCGTATTTCTTGCCGAAGGAAGTGCAGGAAAAGCCATTAAAGCTCAAAAATACCACGGCTCCTCCTCCGATGGAGCGCCCCCGGAGCAGAATTTCCCGCCCGGACACCCCCCGGAACCAGAGATCCACATCGTTGGGATGCTCCGCCCCCTCCAGGGGAAGAACCTCGAAGGTTACGGACATTCCCGCCTCCTCGGCATGGGAGAAAACCTCGAAAAAGCGCGGATCCCCCATATCCCATTCCAGAAGCCCCGTAAGAAAGGCCTTGTCGCTCCCCTGCTGAGCATAGACCTCTCCGTAGGAACCCGAAGAATCGAAAGAGATGCGTCCTTCCTCCACGGGCTCTCCGAGAAGTGCCCTCGCATAAAGTCCCATACGCCAGGATGCGGCGGTATGTGAACTGGAAGGGCCTCGCATAACGGGGCCCAGGACTTCGTTGAAGATGCTCGTACACATGGTTTTCTCTCCTTGTCTGTTTGCAATGCACCGGTTGAAGGTCAGGAGCGCACTTCCTCGATCCATCGGGAAAGCTGCCGGATATCCACGTTACCCCCGCTCAAAAACCCTACGAGAGTACGGTTCTTTTCGGGAAAAACCCCGGAAAGAAGGGCCGCCACGGAAAGGGCCCCGGAGGGTTCCACCAGCATTTTGCACCGTTCCAGCAGAAAAACCACCGCCTTCTTGATGGCTTCCTCGGAAACGAGGAGCACTTCCTCCACATATTTCTGCTCCACGGGAAAGGTATTTTCTCCGGGAGTGGCGGTGCGCACACCGTCCGCCACGGTAACGATGGTCTCCAAAGAGACCCGCTTTCCCTTTTTGAGGGAAAGATAGGTGCTGTTGCTGTTTTCGGGTTCCACTCCATAGATTTTGATCTCCGGATTACAGGCCTTGAGGGCCGTGGCGATGCCGGAGATCAATCCGCCTCCTCCGCAGGGAACGAGCACCGCATCCACCGAGGGAAGATCCCGGTAAATCTCCAGTCCTGCAGTGCCCTGACCGGCCATGACCAGAGGATCGTCAAAGGGGTGAACGAAGTACATTCCCCGCTCCCGGGCGATCATCTTGGCCCGGGCGATGCGTTCCACCGAAGAGGTTCCGAAATACTCCAGCTTCGCCCCGTAGGCGGAAATGGCCTGGGTCTTGGCGGGAGATGCATCCTGAGGGACCACGATGGTGGCGGGAACTGCGAGAATCTGGGCGGCCTTGGCCACCGCCTGACCGTGATTCCCCGAAGAGCCTGTTACCACGCCCCGTTTTCGGGTTTCCGGATCCATGGCGAGCAGAGCGTTCATGGCCCCCCGAAACTTGAAAGCCCCCACCTTCTGAAAATTTTCGGGCTTCAGAAAAACCCGGTTCTCCGAAAGCTCTCCCAAAATGCTGGAACTGTGAATCCCCGTGACGTGGATATAATCCTTGATGCGTTCCCGGGCGGCGTAGATATCTTGTACGTTAATGCTTTCCATTGTCGAGATTCCCCCTCGGATATGTCTTGAACATCCTTCCGACAGGATTTCTTTTGCATCGAAAGGTGGTTCGTTCTGGAATAGAATGGTATCCTCGTCTTTATATCAGAAACGGGAAAGGAGCAACCCCATGAAAAAAACCAACCCCATGCGCGTTCTCGATCGGGAGGGCATAGCTTACGACTGCCGCACCTACCCGGTGGATCCCGACGACTTGAGCGCCTCCTACGTGGCCGCCAAGATCGGCATGCCCGAGGAACAGGTTTTCAAAACCCTGATAGCCCGAAACAGCGACAAAAGCGTGGTGGTAGCCTGTCTTCGAGGGGACGGAGAGCTGGATCTCAAAAAGCTCGCCGCCCTGGGAGGACACAAAAAAACGGAGCTCGTGGCCACCAAGGAAATTCTTCCCCTTACGGGATACCAGCGGGGAGGATGTTCCCCTCTGGGCATGAAAAAGAACTACCCTCTCTTTCTCGATCTATCGGCCCTGAACTTCCCGGTTATCGCCTTCAGCGCGGGCATTCGGGGATGCCAAATCATCCTCCCCCCGGAAGAGCTCCTTCGGATTACCGGAGGAAAAACTGCGGACCTGTGCAGATAATCTTTTCGAAGATTATCCGTCCAGGCCCGTCTCGAAAACCCGAACCACAAAACGTAACGGCATTCTCGAGTTCCTTCCGCCCTTTCCGAAAAGAAAATGAACTAAGGAAGGCTCCGATGGAAAAAGCCGGAGAACGTTTTAGGCGGTATCCGGGTAGCAAAATCCATGGCCCCTCGAGAGAGGGTCAAACTATGCACCCGCACGGGAAAGGGAAGCTCCCGGAAATCGATGATGGGCTGCATCTCCCGCAGGGCTTCTTCCACCGCCCCGATTTCCTTTTCTCCTCCGTTTACGGAGAACACCGTATCCTCGAGAAAAACCTGATTTCCCTCCCGAAGTCGGAAGGTTCCCCTAAGATCCACCACCGCCCGGACGTTGCCGCTCAACATAAGATCCGCCCTGGCGGCGGCGTGGATTCCCTCTGGAAAGAGATGGCAACGCACGTCCCTCCATTGAGAGCTTTCAAGATGCAGCGTCTTTCCCAAAAGATAGCTGTTGATATCCTCTTCGAGAACCCGGGCGGTGAAATAGACACCCAAAGCCTCCACAACCTCGAGGTGTTCCCCTTCAAAACCCCAATCCTTTACGGGAGGCAGGCAAAGAAAGGTAAACTCTCCCACAATTTCCTCCACCCGGAAACCCGAAAAGGAAGCACCCCGAATACGCAGGAACATGCGCCGCACGCTTCCATCGGGTTCCACCGGAGCATCCAGAATCATCTCCATGGATTCGGGGGTGAAAATTTTTTCCATATGGGAAAAAAGCATCTCTTCGGGAGAAGAGGCTCCCTCACAGGGGAAGGAAACGAAGAATGCCCAGAGAAAAACCAAAACCCCTGAAAGAAGGGGTGCCCGAAAAGACCTTCCCTCACACGATCCGCAAAGAAAAACTCTCTTCCAACCTCGACATTCCATACAGACACTCCCTTCGCCATATTTTCGGAGCCTTTCGGAAAATCCCCGGCTCTCCTGCACGAAGTCCTTTCCAGAGACACGCCTACGCTAAGGCATTATCACCACTACGGTTCCTACCTTCACCTGCTCCTTGAGTGCCTGGATATCCTCGTTGAGCATCCGGATAGAACCTCGGGTATTGCGTTTTCCCACGAGATTCGGATCCGGAGTTCCGCATATTCCCAAACCGGACCAAGACATTCGCAACCGCAGGAACCAGGGGCCATAAACACCCTTGACAGGGCCCCGGCCATCCTTGTAATCGTGGGTCCAGCCGCTGGAATCCTGAATGTTCTCTATGGAAAAACGCCCCTCGGGGGTTCGATTATCCCCGGCCTTTTCTTTATTTCCCGTATTCGCTCCGATGCCCACGGGATATGTCGCCAGTATTCGGGAGCCCTCACACAGCATGAGCTGCATGGCACTCTTGTCTACGGCTATCCATTTTCCGTCCGGAATCGTTCCGAAACCTTCGGGAAGAGCGGTAATTCTCCCCTCGGGCCTTCCCTGTAATTTTTCCGAAACCGGCACATCTCCTCCGGGAATCGCCACCAGAGACACTTCAGAATCCTGCCCTGGGGAAACCTCCTCAAGAAAAGCTCCGGGAGAATCCTCTTCGGGAGCCACCACGACCACCCCGCCAAGATTCTCGGAATCTCCAAAACCATGAGAAGAGGAACGGATAAAGCTCATCCAGGCATACACCGTTCCCACCAGCAACAGCACCGAAACGAGTGGAAAGAGAATGGGGCCGAAACGAATTCTCGGCCGGCGAACCCGATATTTTTTTCGCATATACATCAATCCTTTTTCTCGGTTTTACCCTTCCAGTATACCCGAACACTTCGGGACAACAACGGAAATACCAAAAATTCCCGGTCATTGTACCTTTTTTCGCCTCTTTCACATAGTCATGAAAAAAATTCCTCCGGAAGGAGGCAGAAAGAGAGGGAGGGGCGATCCGGCTCTCACCTCCCTTCGAGCAAGCTATCCAGCCATGCGCCGGAAAAGAAAAAGCACGAAAAAAGCCCCGGGCTCTTTGCCCTGGGCTTGTATATGTATATTCTCTTGTGTATTCTAAGCCAGCTTCGATTCTTTCCGCGCTGCTCCGAAAAAGAATGCCTCAAGCTAAAAATTGCCCGAGGCTTTGCAACTACTGGAGCCAGCGAACGGACTCGAACCGTTGACCTGCGCATTACGAGTGCGCTGCTCTACCAACTGAGCTACGCTGGCAATAAAAAATGGCGGTCCCAACGGGATTTGAACCCGTGCCGCAGCCTTGAAAGGGCTGTGTCCTAGACCACTAGACGATGGGACCGCTAGCATGGTGAGTCGTCTGGGACTTGAACCCAGGACACCCGGATTAAAAGTCCGGTGCTCTGCCAACTGAGCTAACGACTCTCATGAAAAGGGGACATTTCGTTCCCGCAGGAAGACATTTTACAGGTTTTCGCCGGTACGTCAACCCCCTAAAAAGCACATTTTTGGGTATGGAACCAGGCAATGACAAAGATTTGCTTCTGGTTTAGGATGTACATCCCCGGCAATCCTTGAGGGCAATTTCCGGATAAGCACTGCTTATGTGCTATGTGCCGGGAGAATTGGGAAAATACGCTCTTTCCGGAAGAGCCCCTCGCTTACGAAGAGCTTCGCGTAAAATCCCCCAAAGGAGATCGCACTCGCTGTGGACATACGAAGAAATTTGAAGAAATTGCAGGAGCTCGTGGATAACCACAAGTCCCGCCACGATGATGTCTGCCCGTTTTTGCGGAAGCCCGGGAGTCTTTCCCCGTTCTTCCGGCGAAAGAGGCCCCAGCCTTTGGATGAACGAAACGAGATGTTCCCGATGGACGGGAAAACCGTGTACTTTCTCGGGTCCATAGGAAGAAACCTCTATTCCCCTACACATCATGGCGAGGGTCGAGGAGGTTCCCCCCACACCGATAAGTCCGTGCGGGAGTGCTCCGGGAAACGCCAGATTCGTTTGGAGATACTCCCGGAGCTTCCGGAAATCACTCCCGAAAAGGTTGTGCATGCGCACCGCCCCGAGAGGAAGGGAAAATCTTTCCGAAGAAAAGGCGACTTCGAGGCTTCCTCCTCCTAGGTCGAAGACTCCCCCCGCATCGGGAAAAGCCAAAGCCGCTCCGAAGGACGTATAGCAGGCTTCCTCATCTCCCGAAAGTATTCTCAGGGGAACACCTCCGGCTTTTTCCAGGCGTTGTATCACTTCTTCCGCATTGAGGGCACTTCGCAGCGATTCGGTGGCGAAAAAAACTCGATTTTCCGGAGGCACATTCAAGGCTTCGAGGTTTTTGTGAACCTCCGCGAGAGACGCACAGGTTCGGGATATTCCTTCTTCTCCCAGAATCCCCTTTCCCTCCCGAAGCCCCTGGGTAATGCGGGTAATATCCGAAGAAGAGCAAACATATTCCATAACGGGAAAAGTGCTTCGCACCACCAGGGAACGCAGAGAGTTGGATCCCACGTCCATGGCCGCATACAAAGTCATGAAAGACCTCCTTGCTGCGCCGCTTCCGGGGAACATCTCCCCGGAGAAGAGCACGAAAAGGCGGAAAATTCCTTCCGCATCCACGCTTCTCCCGGATGCCATCCCAAGGCAAGGTAACTCGCCATCTGGAGGTGCAGGCACTTCACCCGGGGAGGCATCCGGAGTTCGCTTCCACCTATGCCCCGCCGGGTCAGAGCACGCCACCACCCCGAGCGATAACGTCGCATAAAAGAAACACATCCGCTTTCAAGAAGGGCCAACCGAACTCTCACATGCGCCATATGCCAGGCTATCCAGGAGGCAGGAGGGGTTTCTTCGGCCAGGTGTCTCTCCAGAGAAGAGACTCCCGAAAGGCTCTCCAAAGAAGCGCACCGTTCCTGAAGCCAGGGGCAAACGAGCCAGAAATTTGTAGGAAAGGGGTACCCATTCCGGAGAGAGCTGCACAGAAGAACCTGGGGAAATCCAGAGAGGCATCGCTTTGCCACCCCCAGGACAAGGTCCGCAGAAAAATTACGCCCTCCCATGGAAAGGGCCAGAACTCTGCGATCCCGAAAAAGAAGCGGTTGGACAAAAAAAGGGGGTTGCCCCCCTGAAAAACAACGTGGTTTCTCTTTTTGCATAGAAACTTATCCCTTGGCTCCCCCACCGCGCCTGCGACTGCCGCTTTTCCCCTTGTTTTTTGCCGCGATTTCCGCAATCTTCTCTTCACTGCGCTTCAAGAACGTGGAGAGCTGTTTTTCGAAATCATCGGGAGAACTGCCGGTTTTCGGTTTCGGCGATTTCGGGGGAGGCGAAAAGGCGGCCTTAGCCTGTAAAGCCTTGAGAGAAAGGTCAATGCGCCCCTTTTCGTCAATCTTTATGACCTTCGCCTTTACATTCTGCCCTACCTCGAGAAGATCCTCCACTTTTTGAACATACTCGTGAGAAAGTTCCGAGATATGAATCATGGCCTTCTGTCCCGTACCGAGACGCACAAAGGCACCGTAGGCCGTAATATGCTCTACGGAACCCTCCACTTCATCTCCGATTGCAAGTGCTACTGTGGATTTCTCCTTATCTTCCGCCATACCGGGGCCTTACCTCCATTTAAAGATGACACTGCTTCGAACGTGTTGTTTTACCGAGTACGCATTTCCGAGCACGAAAGTTTCTTTCTCGAGATCCCCTCTACCCGACACCACCTCCGAAGATATTGTCGTTCTTGCCGGCCTCTATCCACACCCATCGCAATTTCGTTTCCCCAGGAGTTTTCATGAGAAGAAGATGGTAGGAACGCATACCAGCTTTTCGCGGCTCCATCCAGACATCAAGAGTTCCCGCATTTTTATCGAGAGCTGTTTTACGGACACAGCTTCGTATGAGAGGGGAAAAAAAAGCAAAAATTCCCGCCTTCGGGGTTCCCGGAAAGCGGTTTTTGAGATACCCTACAAGATTGTTCCGTTTCTGAGGAAGGGCATACATTCTGTCCAGAGCGGCAAGAACCTTCATCTTTTTTCTCTGAAGGAGATTCCCTCGAAGCGTCGGGGAAAAACCGCAGGGAACATAGGTAACTTGCGGCCTTTCCATAGCTTGAAGTCCCACGTGCACAGGACACCCTTCCCGATAGAGAAGAAGTACCGACGAAGAACGGCACTCCACGGAACTTGGTGAAATAGAGGTATATACGAACTCCTCTTCCTTTCTCGAAGGAAGGGAATATACCCGGGGGTTACGGGCATTTCTGCGTACACCCGCCTGTCGCAGCTCCTGAAAGTTCCCTCCCCTGACGGAGATCCTCCCCATGAACAATCGGGAAAGAACCGCCCGGACATCATGAAAGGTTTGAGAGTTTTTCATTCCGGGAGGGCTCCGACGGCGACTCTTCAACCGCCGCCAGGGCCGTGGCAATGCGGCCGAAGGGCTCCATAACATCCATGGTTTCCGCTACTTCCAGCAAAAGCGCTACATGCTGTTCCATTTTGGATGTCTCCTGCTCGGGAACCTCTATCCGAAGAGCATCACTCAATGCATAAAGCTGGACCAGAAAGATGTTTTCCTGGGGCTGAGGCTGAATTTCACCTACGTGATCCAACGGAGCATGCCCCCCCTGGTGCAGGAGAAACGTAGGAATGCGGCTTTTTTTATAAAGGGGGAGAAAGAGAGATTTCCGCTCACAAAGCCAAAGGGCAGGAGAGACGGAAAGAGCATCCACCAGGGCTCCCAAAATCACCTCTTCAAGAAGATACGCTCCCAGGGCGTTGCCGTAAAGGACTTTTTCCAGCCGCGAAGGCCGTATGGGTTCGGTATAACGGAAATCCTTGGGAATTCCCCTGGAATCCGTGACGAGAAGAGCCCCCCGATAAACATCCTGGGCATGCTCTTCATATATGTATCCCAGCAGTAAATTTCCCGAAGAATGCGCCAACCCGGTACTCCTTTCAAAAGAGGCTCGCCACAACTAACCGTAAAGATCCAGCCCTCCAAGCAGAGACATCCCTCTGGATGGCTCCGGAGATTCTCCGGAATCTTTCTCCACTTCCGCCTTGGACTCCTCATCTTTTTCCTGACCTTCGAATTCGCGAGGATTTCCATCTTTTTTCTCTTTGATGCGATCTTCCGTCTGGCTTTCTTCGCTCTGGAGCACCCGCTGCTGCCGCAGCTGGTTTTCTTCCACTATTTCCTGACTCTGTATAGTTTGAGCAAAGGAAGACTCCGGGGATTTCGCATGAGAAGCCTGTTGTTCCACTTTCCAGTAGGCAAGCTGCATATCCACCGGGCGGATCACTCTCATCACGCTCCTCCCGTTTTTGCTGCATTATACCTTTTTTATCGGAAACGGGAGAACACTTCAGAAGACAAAGATTCCCCCTGGATCTTTTTCTGAACCAGAAAAATCCGAAGTTCCTATTTGATGTAGGAGGTAGCCCGGATTTCTCCCTGATCATACATAAAGGTTACATACTTTAAAGCGTCTCGAACGATATATGTCAACCCCCGAAGATGGATGGAAACTCCAGGATAGACTACTCCCTGCACGGAGATGCGTCCTTCCTTCTCCATTTTGCCGAGCTGCTGTTCGATCTTCTCGAGAGTTTTCCTCTCACTCTCCATTTTCGCCTGAATCTGGAACTTCGCCTGGGTGAGTTTCAGAAGAATCTGGCGTTTTTCGTTATCCAGCTTTCCTAAAGCCTCCACTTTCTTGAGAAAGTCGATGTTTTTCGTGACTTCCTGGTACTGCTTTTCCCGTTCCGCAAGCTCCTGCTCGGCTTGGGCCTTCTCCTGGATCGCCAGAGGATTGACCCCGGCATGGATATCCGTTTTGGTTCCCATCTCATTCCCCAGGGTTTGACAGCGTACCTGGGATCCCGCGTGGATGGTCCCCCCCACGATAAGCCCCTTGCTTCCTTCGGCAACCACATCTCCCTTGGCTCGGATAATGCTGTGCATGATCGCGTTTTTCGCCACCACGTTTGCTCCGGTTTCCAAGGTGCATTGGTCCAGGTACCCCACGAGAATGCTTCCCTTGGCGGAGATAAAGGCCTTTCCCATTCCTCGGACGCCGCCTTTGATCTCCACGTTTCCCTCGGCGGTAATGGTAGCCCCCTCCACGACACCGCCGATAATGACGTTTCCTCCGGCCTTTATGTCGAAACCATCCCGAAGGGTCTGCTTTACGAGGACATCCCCGATAAACTCGATGTTCCCCGTTCCATAATCCACATCTCCCTCCACCTGATAGATGGGCTGTACGTGAACTTTTCCTTCCTGGACAAGCACGCAACCATCAATGGAAGCGTAGAGATGAATGCCGTCTTCGGAAACATGCGTATTCTTTCCCGCAGGCATGACTTTATCCTTGGCAAGGATGGCGGTGATGGGCTTTCCGTAAACACTGGTACCGTCACTGGAAACCTGAGGAGGAACTTTTTCGAGAAGCTCCTGGTCCGCCCGGACACTTACCACCACGCCAAGGTCTTTCATGTCCACCTTGGTATCGCTGATGGCCTTGGGTTTGGCCTTCTGGAGATCTACATGATAGATAAACCGGGCATCCTTGCCGTTGATGGGGGGTATCCCCCGGGCAACTTCGATCCACTCCTTGGCACGGTGCTCGGCGACTATTCTTTCGAGAGCCTTGTCATCCACTCCGAAGACAATGCCCATCTGAGCAAGCTCTCCCCGGAGTTCTTCCAGCACGGGCCAGGGATTGCCCAGAGGAGGCAGTATGCGTATCGAGGCAGAAAGATCCTCGTCCCCCACTCGTACGAGAATTTCCGCCTTCCGATCAAGCTCCTGTTTTCTGTCAGCCACGCGCACGAACGTTCCCCGCTCTTCCACCGCTTTTGCAATCGCAGAGACATCGTAGTCTTCGATTTCCGTGGCGTGCAGATAGTCCACCACATCCGAAGCCGTCACGTCTTCCTCGGCATTAACTAAAAGGAAAACTCCCTCATCGCGAACGTCAAGTCGAAAAGGCCTCTTCCCCATAAGGCAACCCCTCCCTCTAAAGCGCTTGTTTTGTGCGAAGAATCATAAGTGCTTTCCCGTGTATCTGAGAAACCCGTGATTCCGTAACCCCCAATACAGCCCCGATTTCCTTCAGGGTAAGTCCTTCAGCGTAATAGAGAGAAAGCACGAGCTGTTCTCTCTCGGAAAGTTTCTGAAGCGATGCATAAAGCCATTCATACTCTTCCTGCTGTTCCAGCACCTCATCGGGCAGGGCGGAAGAGTCCGCCAGAGAATCTCCTCGCTCCATTTCGTTCTCTCCATATCCCAAAGTCTCGTCAAGGGAAACCACGAAGGAACGCTCGGATATTTCCAAAAGCTCCCGATAGGAGGCCTCATCCATGTCAAGCTCCTCTCGAAGCTTTTCGTCCTCCACATGCCCATGCTTCTGCAACAGGTGCTCCATGGCATGTTCGAGCTTCTGAAGTTTTTCTCTCCCCGTCCGGGATATCCAATCATACTTCCGGAGTTCATCCAGAATGGCTCCGCGAATTCGGGGAACCGCATAGGTTTGGAAGACGAAACCTCGGGAAAGGTCGAATTTTTCCACCGCATGAAGAAGACCGATAACCCCGAAACTGAGGATGTCTTCGTAGTCCAGTCCCGGAGGAGGGGTTACCACCATGCGCCCCACCACATAGCGTACCAACGGAAGGTAACGCTTGACGATTTTTTCCCGAACTTCCGGGCTTTTTGTGGCTTCGTATTCTTCCCAAAGCTGCTGATCTTCCAAGGCAACCATGCAAACACCTTCGCTCAATGTAGATACAGATAGGCCACGGAAAAGATGGCCACGAGGAGGAAAAGGAGCATCAGGAGCATATGCCAGTCCGTCCCAAAATGAGCCAGAGTACGCCGAACTGCCTCTTCTCCCGGAAGATTCTCGAGCTTTCCCTGACGAAGCATAAGGCTCGGAGAAGACTTGAAGATGCCTTCAATTCCCTCGCTTATGTGAATCTGTACGATGTAGTCTCCCGAAGGAAGCCGTTTCTTGGTAATCACCGGAAAGGAGGGTCTTTTTCCTGCCTTGTCCAGATAACGACAGATGAGTTTACCCAATCCCGAGGAGTAGGAAAAGGAAACTTCCACCACATCCCCCTTTTCGAGAAGCACCACGGGCTTGCCCCGGGCAGGATCCACCACGGGGGAGCACGCCACCGTATAGACTTCATACTCTCCCGGCATTTCCGGGTCCGTCTTCGTCTCGGAAGCCTTGGGAGGCGGCGGAAGAACCGCGCGGACAGCAGCTTCTTCAAGATACTCTATGCGAATCTGCACAAAACAATCCATATGAAAGGCCCCATTGAGGCCTTCTTTCAATTTCTGGGGAAAAGCCTGTTTTTCCTGAGAAGAGCGAGAGAGAAGATTGATGGAGGTAGGAGTAATGTACGAATCGAGAACCTGGTTGCATTGTTTGTATATGGAGGAATCCGAAGGCTTCTCAATGGCAGTTATGGCGTTGCGCACCGCCTCCCACTGGGCATGTATGGAAAAGCCCTTTTCCATGCTTCCGTAAGAAGCCCATACCTTTTTCTCCAGGACATCCCCGCTCTCTCCATGAGCAAGGACGGAGAAGACACCGATGATATCTCCTCGCTTTCTCGCCTCGAAGGTTCCCATAATTGCGAGGTATGGTGCTCTCGAAGAACGGAGAGCCCGTACCCCGCCTATGGGGCCCTGCTGCTGCACGGCCCGGCGCACATCCTCCTCGGAGCATTCGAGAACCGAGGCAAGATCTGCGTAGGAAAAGACTACCTCCCCTCCGGCGGCATCAGTGCCCGAGGCAGGTTCGTTTTTTGCGTCCAAAGGAAATTCCTGGCGTTGGTCCTGTGGGTTTTCGTTTTTCGCCATATATTGCCTGCCTATCGTATTTGTGAAAGCCAGTGCGGAAGGTTCTCACGAAAATACTTGCGCACCCTCTACGGTACATGTTCGCCATCTCAAGATTCTCTTGAGCATCCCCTCAGGCCAAAAGTTACGATGAGGGGAGTATGCAGAAAAAGACATAAAGAAGAGGTGTTAAATCTCTTTCGTTCCCATACCCAAGGTCTTTACCGTGAGCATGAGGGTAAGCATGTTGAACTCCACACTCCGCCCCTTGTTACCTCCGGTATCCTCCGCCACTACGGGGATGCCGAACTTTTTAAGCCATTCCTTGGTTGCCTCGGCATTACGGGCTCCCACGGCAAGAAAACTGCTCGATTTACCGGGGATGTTAAACATTTGGGCTCCCCCCGCAAGTTTCGCTTTAAGCCCCGCTTTTCCTGCCCCGAGAGCCTTCATTTCATCAAGCAATTTCGGCACCGCAGTGTCCGCAAATTTCCCCGGCTTGACCACTGACGCACTTTCCCGACTATCCGGAAGCATGATGTGCGCCATGCCGGCGATTTTCTTTTCCTGGTCGAAAAGGACAAGCCCTATGCAGGAACCCAACCCCAACGTAACAAGGATGCCGGTCTTCTTGATAGCCACGAGATCAGCCATCCCCACATGGATGGTGTCCGCCAATCTCTACACCCCCAGACGCTGAAGAAGAGATTCGAGTGCTCCGGGATCGGGAACCATAATGACGCTTCCGCCGACCTCGTGCTCCATGTCCTTAACTCGAAGAGAGGTCTTCACAAGAAGCGCCGCATCCCCGAGGACGCCGAAAATGGAAGCCACCACATCCATAATGGCTCCCAGCATATCGTGAGCCACCGAAGGAACCGATGCGGGAAGCACGTACCCCGTAAGCATGGAAATGGCGTTCAGAAAAGCCCCGAGAACCACATTTCCCACTTCTCCCAAGGCACTTTCACGCATCTGGGCCTGCATATCCTCGTCCATGGAGCTCAAATCCATGGGTATCAGGAGATCCGCCAGACTCCGAGAATCCTCTTCCCGAATGAGAAAAATAAAGTTGCACGGAAGATCGCCTTCGGTACGGATAAGCACCGCACAAACCAGGTCTTCCGGAGAACCGTAGTGTTCCGAAATTTCATAAATAGGAATAATTTTCGCCTCGGGCACTCCGATATCCACCGTCCGTCCCGTCATTTGCGACAGAGCCGTAGCGGCGTTTCCCGTTCCGATGTTACCGACTTCCCGGACAGCATCAAGCTGCAAGCTTGTTATCTCTCCCCAACCCATCAGAGTTCCTCCAAACAAAAAAGAGTCTCGTGCGTGCTGCTCCTCTTCTTAGCGAACGGCATGAAGGGAAGCGACATCAAGAATAAGGGCCACGTTTCCGTCTCCAAGAATGGTGGCTCCCGCCATTCCCCGGACCTTCGAAAGAAGCTTGCCCAGGGGCTTGATAACGATTTCCTGCTGCCCCACAAGCTCATCCACGATGAAGCCCACACGGTTTTTCCCAAGCCTCACCACCACTACAGGGTATTCCTGGGCATGGTCGTCCTTTTTTTCCGCCCGGAGAATGGTGCTCAGGTTTTTGAGTGAAAGAATTTCTCCCCGCACGTTCGTCACGGGCGTACCGTGAACGTATTTGATCTCATCCTTTTGAACGAGAAGGGTTTCTTCCACGTTCTCCAGAGAGATGGCATAGGTCTCTTCTCCCACCCGAATGAGAAGGGCCAGCACGATGGCCAGAGTAAGAGGAAGGCGGATCAGCACCCGGGTGCCCTTGCCTACGGCGGACTCCACCTGAAACTGTCCTCCCAGGGATTCCACCTTGTTCTTTACCGCATCCATGCCCACACCCCGGCCGGATACGTCGGTAACTTCCTTGGCGGTACTGAAGCCGGGCAAAAAGACCAATCGGATGGTCTCCTCTTCCGTGAGGGCCGCAGCCTCTTCGGGGGTCAACATTCCCCGTTCCACCGCCTTCTTACGCACCACCTTGGTGTCGATACCCTTGCCGTCATCCCGAACTTCTATGATAACTCCGTTTCCTTCTTGGTACGCCGCAATAAACACGGTTCCCTGCTTAGGTTTATTCGCCTTTTTGCGATCCTCCGGAATCTCCACTCCGTGATCCACCGCGTTACGGATGAGATGCACCATGGGATCTCCGATCTCGTCGATCACGGTACGGTCAAGTTCCGTCTCCTTTCCTTCGATCACCAGATTAATCTCTTTCCCCATGTTCTTGGAGAGATCCCGAACAATCCGGGGAAAGCGGTCAAAGACAAAGGATATGGGTACCATACGAAGTTTTGTGACAAGCTCCTGAATTTCTCCGGAAATGCGGCCGAGCTGCGAAAGGGGCTCGTCGAAATCCTTGAGCCGCGCCTCCATGGCAAGCCGTTCTATACGGGCTCTTCCGATAACGAGTTCTCCCACGAGGTTCATAAGCTTGTCCAATCGGCCGATATCAACCCGAACGGTTCTTCCGCCGGTTCCTCCCGGCCGTTTCGGATGATCCGAGTTTGCAGGAGCCTTTCCTCCGGAAGACAAATCTTTCGGGGCTTTAGAAGCAAGCTTTTCCCCAGAGAGATCCTCTTCTTCTTCGAGATCCATGGAGGCTTCGAGATCCTCCATAGAGGCGGCAGTCTTCGAAGTTTCTTGCGGCATATCTCCCTCCACCTCCAAATCCGATATGTTTTCCACTTCGACCTTCTTGACTTCGCTGATTCTCTCCAGGTTTTCCTGAACTTCCCTCTCCGAGGTTATGGTGGCGAGGTAGAGCACGAATCCCTGCTGAAAGGATTCCTGTTCGAGTTCATCCACAGGGGGTACGGTCTTGATGACGTCGCCCATATCCCCTGCCCGGGAAAGGGCCATGAAGGCCCGAGCCGCCTTCAGCAGGCATGAATCATCCAGATAGACCACGATCTTATACATTTCAAGCCCTTGAGAATGCGCCTTTCGAACCCATTCTTTTTCCTGGTCCGTCAGCGGAATCTGGGCATTCTCCTCCGCATCATGGGGCTCTTCCTCTTCGTGGGGAGCTCCGGAAATGCGGGCATGGATCTTATCCGCCAGAGACGCGATATCGAGATCCGCCTCCCCCTGGCCTTCCCGAACATTTTCCACCCCTGCGGTAAGACGATCGAGGCAGCTGAAAAGAAGGGTCACGTCCTCCTCCATGAGATCCATCTCCCGCTTGCGCACCAGGTCGAACATATCCTCCATGGCATGGGTAAGATGGGCAATCTTCTCGAAACCCATGGTGGCGGACATGCCCTTGAGGGTGTGCGCTATACGAAAGATCTCCGTGACAATATCCTCGCTCTGCGGATCGTTTTCCAGAGAAAGCAGAAGATCGTTTAAATTCTGGAGCTGTTCCGTGGCTTCATCGAGAAACGCTCCTATATACTGGCTCATGTCCATACTTGTCATAATTTTCGCCCCCTCATTTCCCTTCCAGCCTCTTTATCGATTTCCCACTAGAGATTCCAGAGTTTCCGCCATGTCATCCAGGGGAATCTGTCGGTGCACATATCCGGCTTCCCAGGCATTTTTCGGCATACCGTAGATCACGCAGGTTTCGGGAGACTCCCCGAGCACCATACCGCCTCTCTCGTGGAGAAGCCGGGCTCCTTCGGTTCCATCCTTTCCCATCCCCGTAAGGATGACGCCGATGGACGCTCCTCCGAAAATACGGGCCACGCTCTCGAAAAGCAAATCTGCCGCAGGGCGTACGGAGTTCACCGGAGGACTATCGGATAAGGTACATTGTACCAGACCATTCTTCTCTTTTAGAAGGAGATGCTCTCCTCCGGGAGCAATGATGGCCGTTCCCTTTCGGAGGAGCATTCCCTCCTCGGCCTCCACCACGGAGATGGCCGCAAGATCGTTCATGCGCCTCGCAAGAGATGCGGTAAATCCCTGGGGCATGTGCTGCACCACCACGATGGGCACGGGAAAGTCCGCCGAAAGAAGGGGGAGCACTCCCTGAAGCGCCCGAGGACCGCCGGTGGAAGACGCTATGGCTACCACTTCGGGTTTTTTCGCGAACCCCCGAGGTCTGTCTCCCAAAAAAGGCTTCTTTTCGGGAAGAATTTTTGTGACCTTGGGGCGGGGAACCTCTCGATCAATCCGAGAAAGGTGAGACATATCGATTTCAGCCGCCGCAATAACCTTAGCAACCAACTCTTCTTCCACTTTGTTCATATCCAGTGAAATGGATCCCGAGGGTTTCAGGACAAAATCCGCCGCCCCCATGCTGAGAGCCCGAATAGTCACGTCGGCTCCTTTGGCAGTCTGGCTGCTCACCATAACAACCGGGGTAGGGCGAGAACGCATGAGATCCTCGAGAAACGCTATGCCGTCCTTTCTAGGCATTTCCACATCGAGAGTGATAACGTGAGGATCGCATTCTTCCACTTTCCTGAGAGCGTCCTCTCCGTCCCTGGCTGTTCCCGCCAGAGAAAGCCGGGGGGAACGTTCTACCATATCTCCGATAACTTTACGCATAAACGCAGAATCATCAACCACAAGGACTTTGTACACTCGCTCTCTCATGAGTACCATCTCATTCCTTACTTGACATCTCCTGCTGGCGGATAAACAGTCGCAAGGCCTTCTCCATAGAGCGCATCATGCCTCCGAACTCCACCCCTACTTCAAAAAGGCCCTCTCCTTTTTGGGGCGGAGCCCATACCACCTCTCCCGCACAAAGAAACCGCACTCCCTGGAGTTCGAGAAAAAAAAGGGTACGCATATTTTTTTCGAGAAGCCGTTTTTTTTCTCTGTACTGAAGCCGCACTCCTCCAAGGCTGATATCAAGAAGAGAAGCCTTTCTCCAGGATCCGGAGAAGGGCTGGGTCAGTTCTTCATCCACAACCCAAAATTCCGTGGAAAGCAAGCAGGGAACTCGCACGAAGCGTCGCCGCTGAATTTTCTCCACACTTCCCACGGGACGAACCCACAGTATGGGAATGGGTCCCGAAAGATCACAGCGTTGCGAAAGAACCTTCATATAGAGCGGAGCACTCTCATCGTGAAGAAAGAGCCCCATTTCCACTTCGCGATACACCGGAAGAAGTCCCTGTCTCCGAAGAGGATGCGCCAAACCGAGGAGGTCTCCTGCCGTCTCTTCGAGAGAAGAAGGGTAATGTCCTTTGTAGAGTCCCGCATCAATATGAATATCCGCCTTAACTCCCACCTTGTCGAGGAGAGCCTTTGCAAGGCCGTTTTCTTTGTGATCCGCCAATGGGCCTCTCCTCCTTAACTTTTCTTCATGATCCGGAGAAAGAACTCCCTAATTCCTCCGCCTTTTTGAAAGAAATCTCTCGATTCACTTCGGATTTCTTCGGAGAAAAAAAGCCTTCGGGCAATGGAGGTGAGAGCCTTGGAAGCCCCGGTAGAAGGATAGGAGAGGTAGAAAGGACGCCGTTTCTGCACAGCCTTCCGGATATTGGGATCCCAAGGGACATATCCCAAAAAGGGGATATTCATGCCCAGAAACTGATTTGCCGCCATCTGGATGCGCTCTGCCACTGACTGAGCGTCTTCTTCATTGTACGCCATATTGACGATAAGGCGTATATCCTTTTTTCTTCCCGCTTCGGTACGGGAGAGAGCTTTCAGCACTCCGTAAGCATCGCGAATAGAGGTGGGTTCTGGAGTAGTTATGAGGAGCACCGTCTCCACCGCCAAGGCGAAGGAGAGAACGCTTTCATAAATACCCGCCGCAGTATCCACGAGAAGAAAGTCCTCGGTGGCTTCGAGAATGAGAAGTTTTTCAAGGAGATCTTCCCTCCGGGCAGAATCCAGTTCCGCGAGGCTCTGGATCCCCGCCCCTCCAGGAATGATCTTCACATTTTCATCCACCGTAACGATAATATCTTCGAGCAGTCGTTCCCCCGTGACCAAATGGCTCAGGTTGTACCGGGGCATCATGCCGAAAAGGATGTCCACGTTCGCAAGCCCCAGATCTGCATCCAGCACCGCCACCCGGGCGCCCTCCTGCCCCGCGGCAAGAGCCAGGTTCACGGCGATATTCGTCTTTCCCACGCCGCCCTTACCGCTCAGGATCGCCAGGGAGCGTCCCCGCCTTACCTCGCCTGGCAGGTTGGCCTCTTTCGACATGAACTGCCGGAGAGGAGCCGCCTGATCACTGCCAAAGCGCTCCAGGAGAGGAGCGGAAATCTTCTTGGGCTCCTCGGGAGGGTTCGAGGAAAGGGTGGATTCCCCGTTTCTACGAAGAGGAAACATGAGCGTCGCCTCCTGCAAAAAGTTGGGCAAAGGCAAAGGCGTCCGCCACGTCGATATCGTTGGGAACGTTCTGCCCCGCAGTTATAAAAGACATGGGAAGCTTCGATTCCAGGAGCAATTCCAGAAGAGCTCCGAAAGAAAGGGTTTCATCGAGCTTCGTAAAAACCACTCCTGAAAGGGGAATGGTCATACGCTGCAAAACATCTTTCATATCCCTGTTTTTCATGTTCGCCGCAAGAACCAGGTGCACCACGTCGGGATTCAGCGAACGATATAGGGTTTCAAGCTCTTCCATTTTTCCGCCATCCTTCTGACAGCGGCCTGCGGTGTCAATAAGTATCACATCCACGTCTTGATACTCTTCAAGAATATTCTGGACATCTTCGGGATTTTGAATTACCCGAAAAGGCACTCCCAGAATCCGGGCATACATTTTGAGCTGTTCCACCGCGGCGATCCGATAGGTATCCGTGGTAAGCAAAAGAACGCTTTTCTTTTCCCACAAAGAAAAGATGGCCGCCAGCTTCGCAATGGTGGTAGTTTTTCCTACCCCCGTGGGGCCCACAAAAAGGGCTCTCTTTCCTCCCAGGGCTTCGCCGGTGCTCTTACCTGTAACGGAAATTCTAGAGGCAAGCCAGCGAGAAAAAGGAACGCCCATCTGAGATCCTCGGTACTCCCCCACAAGCTCGGAGGCCTTTTGAGGATCCAGATCCTGTACAAGGAGGGATCCAAGGAGGGGATCTTCTTCAGGGATGGCTGCTCGGGGTTTCGGAAGGGGGTCTTCCTGTAAAGAAGACGGTGGAGGCGTCGGGGAAGGAGCTTTTTTCCCCTCTTCGGGGAAACGATGCAGGATGTCGTGGAGAATTCCCCGAATTTCCTCGATTTCATGCCGGATCTCCCGTTGTTCTCCGGAATCTTTTTCGGGGCCAGCAGAAACCGCACCCTCTTTGGCAGCAAGCTGGCGAGCCATCTTGGAGAAGGCGAAGGTCACTCCTTCCGCATCCACTCCGGAAGACTCCGAAGATTTGGGCTGTCCCGGAAAAGGAAGGTTTTCTTCGGGCTTCCGGTAGTCTCCGGGTCGTCCCGGAGGGCCGGGAAAAACCTCTCTCACCGCCTGTTTCACCTCGAGAAGGCGTTGGAAAGCCTTGATTCTTTCCGAGGCATCTTCCCGTTTCTCCGAAAGAACTTCCTCCTCCAAAAGACCTGCGGTAACCACCAAGGCTCTCCGGCGGAAAAACCCCAGAAAGCCTCCCCGGGCCTCGGTCCTGGAAGAAAGGATAATAGCATCCCGTCCAAGGCGATCCCGGGCGATGGAGAGTGCCTCCACATCGTCCTTTGCCTCATATGTAATCTGCCGGATCAAACGCATTTATTCCACCATCCCCACCGATTTAAGCTGAGCCCCTTGAGAAATTTCATTATAGGATACCACAATAACGTGAGGAAGAGAGTTTTCAAGAATGCGGCGCACCACCAAGCGCACCTCGGGATGCACCAGAAGAATAGGCTGATTTCCCTCCATGCTGAGCTGTTCCGCAAACTTGGATACCGCGGAAACCAGCTTCTGCATTTCCCGGGGATCCATGGTGATCTGCCATCCCTTTATGAGATCTCCCTGGAGAGATTTCTTGATGCTCTGCTCCCACTTGGGAGAAAGGGTTCCCACCACGATAGAACCGTCGCTGCCCTGGATACGCAGTGTTATCATCCTGGAAAGGGATTCCCGCACCCGCTCGGTAAGAAAGTCCACACTCCTTGAAATTTTACCGTAATCCGCAATGGATTCAAAGATGGTCACGAGATCGCGAATGGGCACTTGCTCTCGGATCATATTCTGCAGAACCTTCTGCACTTCCCCAAGCCCTGTAACGGCAAGCATCTCCTCCACCACAGCCGGATGGCTCTCCTTGATGAGATCCACCAATTTCTGGGTTTCCTGCCGGGTAAGAATATCCGCGCCGAAACGCTTGATAACTTCGGAGAGGTGTGTGGCCAGCACCGAAGGGGCGTCCACCACGGTATATCCCGCTCCTTCGGCTTGATCCCGAAGCTCTGGAGCAATCCAGATGGCGGGAAGTCCGAAGGAGGGTTCCACCGCGGGCACTCCCACGAAGGTCTTGTCGGAGCCCGAGGTGTTCATGGCAAGATAGTGATCCGGAAGAAGCTCGCTTCGCCCCGCCTCGCCGCCCTTTACGAGAACCACGTATTCCGTGGGTTTCAGTTGAATATTATCACGCAGACGAATGGGAGGCACCACGAGGCCGAACTCCATGGCCATCTGACGCCGAATGGTGCCGATTCTCTCAAGCATATCCCCACCCTGGGCGGGATCCACCAAAGGAATAAGAGCATAGCCGATCTCCACTTCCAGGGGATCCACCGCAAGAAGCGGGAGCACGTTTTCGGGGCCGTGAGATTCGGGACGGGAGGCCGCAACCCTCCCTGCACCGCCTTCGGGAGCTCCTCCTCCCGGGGGAGCTCCCTTGGAAGGAGCTTTTCCCTTTCGAGAAGCTTCCGCACGATCTCCCTGTACCGCTCCTTCCCGGTACACCTGATACCCCGTAAAGGCGAGCAGGCATCCCAGTATCGCAAAGGGAAAGGTGGGAAGCCCCGGCACCAGAGCAAGCCCCAAAAGCATGGCGGAACCGATCCACATGGGTCTATGATAGGTCGTAAGGGTGGACACGATATCCTGTCCCAAATTGGAATCCCCCGCAGCCCGGGTAACGATGATTCCCGTGGCGGTGGAGAAGAGAAGTGAAGGAATCTGGGCTACCAAACCGTCTCCTATGGTGAGAAGGCTGTACGTCCCCAAAGCCTGACTCACGTCCATGCCTCTCTGAAAGGTGCCGATGGCAAGTCCTCCGAGAATGTTGATCACCGTAATGATGAGCCCCGCGATGGCATCTCCCTTGACGAACTTGGAAGCCCCGTCCATGGCTCCGTAAAAATCCGCTTCCCGCTGGATATCCGAGCGCCTCTGCCGAGCCTCTCCCTCTTCGATAAGCCCCGCATTGAGATCCGCATCAATGGCCATTTGCTTTCCCGGCATGGCGTCCAGGGTAAACCGGGCGGCCACCTCGGCTACTCGTTCCGCTCCCTTGGTGATAACGATAAACTGAATAATAACGAGGATAAGGAAGACCACGCCTCCTACCACGTAGTTCCCCCCCACCACGAAGTTACCGAAGGCAGAAATCACCGCTCCCGCATAGCCCTTGAGAAGTATGAGTCGGGTGGTGGAAACATTGAGGGCCAGGCGAAAGAGAGTGGCCATAAGAAGAATCGTGGGAAAGGCGGCAATTTCCAGAGCACGCCGGACGTAAAATGTGGTGAGAAGAACCACCACCCCGAAGGCTATATTGAAGGACAGAAGAATATCCAGCAACCCCGTGGGAAGAGGAATGATCATCATGACCACGATGAGCACCAGCATCAAGGCCATTCCCACATCCGCATATTTGAGCATTTTCGCCAAGCCCGGACGTTCCGCTATTTCACTCAATGCTATGCCCACTCCTCCACACAAGGTAATAAGCGAGAAAGCTCCCATGTTTCCATGAAATTCGTTTCCTCGCACGAAAATCTATCTAAAAAGGACACCTCATCCATTCTCGTCATAGCGATTGTAGCATTTCCGCAGAGTACGACAAAGGCGCAGAAGCCTTATTTTTTCTTCATTTTATAGACGAAGGCAAGGACTTCAGCCACAGCCTTGTAAAGAGACTCGGGAATTTCGAACCCCAGCTCTCCCACGTCGTAAAGGCTTCTTGCCAGGGGAGGATTCTGCACGATGGGAATATGGTATTCCTCCGCAATTTCCCGGATTCGCCGGGCTATGACGCCCCGTCCCTTGGCGAGAACCACCGGAGCATCCATAATCTCTCGATTATACTGAAGAGCCACGGCATAGGTGGTAGGGTTGGTTACCACCACATCCGCCTTGGGAACCTCCGCCATCATGCGCTGCCGGGCCATTTCCCGCTGGCGCTGGCGAATGCGCTGCTTTACCTTGGGGTCTCCCTCCATCTGTTTATATTCATCCTTGATCTCCTTCTTGCTCATCTTGATGGAACGCTCAAATTCCCAGCGCTGGTACGTGTAGTCGAAAATTCCCAGCACAAAAAGAAGAAGGGCCATTTTCAAAGCGAGCCACCAGATGGTTTCCACCACCAGAGGAACCCCTTGAATAAGGGGATAGGCTATGGCATGGCTCATGGCCTCCAGCTCGTTGCGAAGCGCCGTATAGACCATGAGAAGCAGGAGTCCCGCTTTGATAATTCCCTTGGAAAGCTCCACCAGAGAACGAAGAGATACGATTTTTTTCATTCCCGAAATGGGATTCATACGTTTGAAATCCGGGATAAGGGGTTTGCTGGCGAGAAAAAATCCTACCTGATAAACATTGATGCCCAAACCGAAAAGCCCTCCCACGAAACCCAGGGGAAGCCAGACGTAAAAAAATGTTTTTAGTGCTTCCCGGCCGAGAATGGAGATCCATCCCTCCCGGCCAAGCTGGTCCGACGCCATGAAGAGAATGCAATTCTCCACGTGAGTGCTGATCCAGAGAAACCACCAGCGGAAAAGAATGAAAATCATGCCAAGCCCCGCGAGAAGAACCACCGCCGCCCCGAGATCCTGGCTTTTGGCAGTGCGTCCCTCTTCCCGGGTTTTTTGGCGTTTTCTGGGGGTAGCCGGCTCCGATCGCTCCTCCGCGAAGAGCTGAAGGTTGAAAAAAACAGGAGAAGCGGAGCGAAAAAAGCTCATCGCCAAAGGGCCATCTTCTCCAGACCGAAGAGAAGGGCCTTGGAAATTTCGCTGTGCAGAAGGTCTACCATGAGAGGAAGAACTACCATAAGGAGGAAAAATCCCAGTCCCACCTTGAGAGGAAGGCCGAGAACGAAAACGTTCATCTGCGGAACCGTGCGAGCCACGAATCCGAGCCCCACATCCGCCAGGAGGAGCGTGCCGAAGAAGGGAAGCACCATGCGAAGGGAAATTACGAAAAGGTGCTGAAGCCAGGTACCCAGATTCGGATCATCCCGAAACCAGAGGAAGGGAGAACCGAGAGGAATAAGCTTCAGGCTCTCCCGAACCGCCTGAACGAGAAGAAGATGCCCGTCCCAAAAGAAGAAGAACCACATGCCCACGATGAAACTGAACTGGCCGATAATGGGCACCTGGGTCTGGGACATGGGATCCATAACGTTCACCATGCCGAAACCCATCTGCATACCGATAACCCGTCCGCCAATTTGGAGGGCATACAGTGGAAGTCCCGAAAGAAAGCCAAACCCCATTCCCACCAGGAACTCCTTGAGACAAACCAGGAGAATCCCCAAAGGGGCCTGGAGAAGCTGCAGAGAGGGGGTTTCCACTCCTCCGGGAAGAGCGATCACTCCCAGGGAAAAGGCAAGCCAAAAACGGAGAGGCATGGGAAGGGAAGCCGCGACAAAGGGAGGGGAGGAGAAGAGAAGTCCCGCAAAACGGAGTGAAAAGAGAACGTAGACGAGAATCAGACTTGAAAGGGCGGTAATATCGGTCATTGAACGAATCTATGGAGATTTTTCAGGATAAAAACCGTAAACTCTCCCACCTTGCCAAAGATAAAGGGGCCAAAGAAGACGATTCCCGTAAGAACCGCGATAATCTTCGGAATAAAGACCAGGGTCTGTTCCTGAATGGATGTGGCGGTCTGCAGAATCCCCACCACGAGACCAATGGCCATGGCCATGATAAGAATGGGGAGAGAGGCGATCAACGCTACCCACACCGCCTGGCGAAGCACATCGAACACGCTGAGAACTTCCATGGCATAAACCTCCGCAAACTAAAAGCTCTTCGAGAGTCCGGGTTTTTATCGGAAGAGATACTTCAAGAAAAGCTTCCCACCAGGCTCGAAATCACGAGATTCCACCCATCTGCCATGACGAAAAGAAGCACCTTGAAAGGGAGTGAAATCATCATGGGAGGAAGCATGATCATGCCCATGGCCATGAGAATGCTCGCCACAATCATGTCCACCACGATAAAGGGAACGTAAATGACGATTCCCATCTGAAAAGCGGTCTTCAGCTCGCTGAGCACGAAGGCGGGAATAAGCACCCGGGTAGGCACTTCAGAGGCGTTCTGGGGGCGTTCCATGCCGGACATGGTAACCATGAGCGAAAGTTCCTTGTCTCTGGTATGGCGCAGCATAAAAGCCCGCACGGGCTCCACCGTATTCTCCCAGGCTTCGGCGGCGGTAATCTGCTCTCCCAGGTACGGGCCCAGGGCATTATCGTAAATGTCGGACCACACCGGAGTCATCACGAAAAAAGTGAGAAAGAGAGCCAAAGCCACCACTACCTGGTTGGGGGGAGTTTGCTGCAGCGCCAGGGCATTGCGCACAAAGCCCAGCACGACCACGATACGGGTAAAGCTTGTGAGCATGAGAAGAATTGCGGGAGCCATGGTCAAGATTGTCAGCAGTGCAAGAACCTGCAGAGAAAGCACCACGTCCCGAGGGCCCTCGGCCTGCATCAAACCCATCTGAAGAGAAGGAAGAGGAAGCTCCGGCAGGGAAGGAGCACAATACGCATGAGACTGCATAAAAAAAATGCCCGCTATTCCGAGGAAGAGGACGAAGAAAATTCTTCTGCGTGCCATGCGGTCCACTCCTCTCTCGACCATCGTCCCAAAAGCACCGCCTGCCTACGGGCGACCCAAAGCGCCATCACGTCGGGGCCGCAGGAAAAAACGTACACTCTCCCTCTATCGAGAACGGAGGAGGAAAGAAGGGAAATCCCAGTTCCTTCTCTTGAGAGGGCTCCCTTTCCCCGGGGAAAAGGCCCCCAGCGCACAAGGAGAAGACCGCCTCCCCAAAGCAAAAACAGTGCAAGAGACACTTTTAAGGCATAACTCAAAAAGGGAGTCTCCTGCCAGCGGGGAAATGTCTCCGCAGCAGCAAGAGCAACCGCTGGAAGAAACAACAAAAAAGCGAGGACCGTCGTCGGAGGAAGTCCTCGCCTGATAACCGCTCGTACAGAACATTTCATGAGAAGGTATGCCTCAAGATGCGGCAAATCAGGATACGGCCTTACCGAGAGCCTCCAGAACGCGATCCGGTTGAAAGGGCTTAACGATAAAGTCCGTGGCTCCCGCCTGAATGGCCTCGATAACCATAGCCTGTTGTCCCATGGCGCTCACCATGACTACCTTTGCATCCGGGCTCGCCTTTTTTATCTCTTTCACCGCGGTAATACCGTCCATTTCGGGCATAGTGATATCCATGGTCACCACATCGGGTTTGAGTTCCTCGTACATGGATATGGCTACTTTCCCGTTCTCAGCTTCTCCTACAACTTCATACCCGTTCTTGGACAGAATATCCTTAAGCATCATCCGCATAAAGGCCGCATCGTCCACGATAAGAACGCTTGGCATGCCACCAATCCCCCCTATCATCTATCTTTCTTACTGTTTTCTCACATTCCTACCGACTTGACCCGCTCGGCTCGGCTTACAATCTCGGTAACCCGAATACCAAAGTTTTCATCGATCACTACAACTTCGCCTCGGGCGACAAGCTTGCCATTCACCAGAACATCCACGGGTTCTCCCGCAAGTTTATCCAATTCTACCACGGAACCCGGAGATAAGTTCAAAACTTCGCCCACGGTTTTCCTTGTTCTTCCAAGTTCTACCGTAACACGTACAGGGATGTCAAGTATCAGTCCAAGATTGGAAGGAACCCCCGGAGCTCCCTCGGGAGAGAACTGCGAAAATTCCGCAGACCGGACATCCACGGGAGCCGCCGCCACGGGCTGCGGAGAATCGGGCATGGGGATACCTCCCCCTCCGCCGGCAGGAGCGGCAGCTCTCTGAGGCTGAGGAGCGGCCTGAGGCGAAGACGAGGCTGCAGGAGCAGCAGGTCCGGGAGAGGCGACCTCTTCCTTGGGAGGCGCAAGAACGCTTCGAATCTTTGCCGCCAAAGCCGAAGCATTTTTCTGGGGCATGAGAAAGGCAAAATCCATCTCCCCCACATCCGCCACAGAAGACTTGAGCCGCACAATCCACAGAGGATCTTCGGAAGCGCCCCCCTCAAAGGGAATCCACTCTCCTTCGGAGAGTTTTCCCGAGGCATTCTCGGGAACGAAACGCGCCCCCTTGAGAAGACCGCTTACACTCGTAAAGGCCGTACCGATGATCTGGCTCAGCCCTTCCTGAGAAGCGCTGAGATAAAGGTCGTTTACTTCCGCGGGAAGATCCTTTCCGTCCCCTCCCATCATAAGATCTGCCAGCAGGAGGGTACTCTGGCCGGAAAGAACTACCGCGGCATCGGCGCTATCGAGGCCGTCGCAGCGGAGGGTGTAAAGAAACGCCTGGGCTCCCCCAAAGGAATCCACATAATCCTTCTGAGAAAGAACCTCCGAGGAAAGAACTTCGGTCTGAACTTCCTTTCCCGTAAGCATTCCCGTAACATCCGAAAGAGCGCCGGAAAAAACCTTTCCCACTTCGTCGAGAATTTCCGCATCCTCCGGAGGAACGCCAGCATTGCCACCGTCATCAAGGGACACCCCGCCAAGCAGGGCATCTATCTCATTCTGGCTCAGCAGTTCGTCCACCATGGTTTACTCCTCCTCGTATTCTTCTTCCTGCTCCACCGAGACGATGCGTGCGGCGTAGCTATCCTTATGCCTTCCGGGCTGAGCGAGGAACTTAATCTTATTACCCACTCGAAGGCCGAGATCGTCCTTGGTGGTCCCTTCAAGCCGGATAACGTCTCCCATCTGGAGCTCGAGAACCTCCTGAAGGCTCAAGACCGTATGCCCCAATTCCAAAGCGAGAGGCACCGTAACATCCTTCATCCTCTTGCTCAACGCCTCCCGGCTTCCCTGAATGCTCTTTCTTCCGGTAGAGGCGAACCACTGCTGAGAGCTGAGCTTATCCATAAAGGGCTCCATCACCAGATGGGGAATGCAGAGATTTACAATACCCTCCACCTCGCCGAGCTCCACCTTGAGGGTTACCAAAAGCACCATATCCGTGCCGGGGCAGATTTGAACGAAAAAGGGGTTGCTTTCCAGGCTGTCATAGCGAAAACGCACGTCCACCACGGTGCTCCAGCTCTCCTCCAGGAGTTCGAGAAGACGCATGTACACCCGTTCGATCACGGTACGTTCGATATCCGTGAGCTCCCGCACCTTGCGCAAGGGCTCCCCCTTGCCCCCGAGAAGGCGGTCGATAATGGCGAAGACGAGTTGAGGAGTCATCTCCATCACCGCATTTCCCGTGAGGGGATACATCTCGAGCACCGCTATGCTCGTGGGCTGCACCAGGGATCGGACGAATTCGTCATAAGCGATTTGGTCCACTGAAACGACTTCAGCGCCCACCATGGCCCGAACCATGGTGGAAAGGGCAGTGGTCATCTGTCTGGAAAAAGCCTCGTGGATCATTTGGATCGCCCGAAGCTGGTCCTTGCTGAACTTATCGGGCCTCCGGAAATCGTAGAGCTTTACGGCACGCTCTCTTTTTTCTTCGTTAATGGCATCAATGTCCACGCTCCCGCTGCTTAACGCAGAAAGAAGCGCATCAATCTCACCCTGAGACATTACTTCAGGTACCAAGACAGGCCACCTCCTTTCAAAGACGCTTCCGTATGGTTACTGTATAATGAATTCTTCGAAAAGAACCCGGAGAATCGGAGGTTTCTTATCCACCAGGGGCAAAATAGCATTAAGCCTTCGCTTCAGGTGCTGCGCCAGCTCCAACATGCCCTCGCCGCTCCGAAGATCGTCGTAACGCTGATCCTTAAGAAGAAGGAGCACGTCGTTCCGCAGAAGGCTCTGCCATGCGGGTTGGGCAATTTCCTCCCCCGCCTTCTCCGAGGTAACCTCCAAAGCCACCTGGGCCCGGAGTACGTGAATCTCCTTATCCGCCAGGTTCACCGTGAAGCCCCCCAAGGGAACCACGGGGCCTGGAGAAAATCCCAGATCGCCCTCACTCACGGGAACAGGTTTTCCGAAGAAATTCCTCCCTACGAGGATTCCTCCGCCTACGCCGAGCACCAACGCCACCACTGCCACGAGTATAAAGACAAGAAGCCGTTTCATTCCCTACTCCTCCAGAATATCAAGGCTATTGCTGCGCATACTGCGAAAGAAGCACGAGATCCACCCGCCGGTTCAGAGCCCGATGTTCCTCCGTATCGTTGGGAACCAGGGGCTTGTACTGGCCGTATCCCACGGACTTCAGACGGTAGGGAGAAATTCCCGCCGCATCGTGAAGATAGGAAGCCACCGTGGAGGCCCGGATCGAAGAAAGTCCCCAATTATCCTTATACGGCCCCCCCCGGAGAGGAAGAGAATCCGTATGCCCCTCCACCGCCAAGGGAATGGAAACGAGCTGCAAAATTTCTCCGAGCTTCGAAAGAACCCGCTTTCCCCCCGGCAGAAGATCCGATGTTCCCAAAGGGAAGAGAAGCTGGTCCGCCAGAGAAATGGTAACTCCTCTTTCGGAAACCTGGACGGAAACGTCCTCTTCGAGTCCCTCTTCGCTGATAAGGGTTTGGATTTTCCGGGTAACCTCCAGAATATCCTGAGTCTGCCGCTGAGAATCCCCCGCATCCATGCCCGTGGCACCGCCGAAAATTTCTGGACTCTGCTGGAGGGTTTCTCCCCCCGGCAAGGCTCCTATGGCTCCCTGAAAGGAAAGAATGAGTTTTTTAAATTTTACCACATCAATGGTGGAGAAGGAGAAAAGAAGCACGAAGAACGTAAGAAGCAGGGTCACCATGTCGCCATACGTGGTAAGCCAGCTTGCGGCACTTTCTTCCTGATGTCTTCTCTTTCTCGCCATAAAACGCTCCGCCCCTTCTTTTTTCGCCAGAACCTCACATAGGGTTTACTGCTCCGCCTCTTCTTTGCCTCCTCGTTTCTGCTCTTCCAAATCTTCCCGGAGTTTGGGAGGGAGAAACACCTTAAGCTTCTCCTCCACGATACGGGGATTCTCCCCCGCCTGGATAGAGAGAACTCCCTCCACGATAAGCTCCCGGGAAAGAATTTCTTCCTTGGTTCGGGAGGCGAGCTTTTTCGACAGAGGTATGGCAAAAACGTTGGCAATGAAAGAACCGTAAAAGGTAGTGATCAGGGCAACCGCCATGCCGGGGCCCAGGGCGTCGGGATCGTCCAGGTTCTTGAGCATCATGATAAGCCCCACCAGGGTACCCAGCATTCCAAAGGCGGGAGCGATTTCGCCCATGAGATCCAGCATTTTCTTCCCTTCCGCATGGCGCTCTTCGAGAAGACCGATCTCCGTGTCCAGAATGGCCTTTACCAGTTCCGGATCCGTGCCATCCACCACGAGTTGGATGGACTTGCTGATAAACACGTCCTCCAGCTGCGTGGCATCTTCTTCCAGGGCGAGGAGTCCCTCCCGGCGGGCCTTTTCGGCGAAACTCACCAGAGTCTGCACCAGGCCGATCATATCCGGAGAACTCGCAAAAAAGCCCCGGCGGATGATTTTGTGGAGCATCTTCAGCTGCTCCACGGAAGTGGCCATAATAACCGCTCCGAGAGTACCGCCTCCGGTAATGAGCATGGACTTGAAATCCACGAAAGCTCCCGGATCGCCTCCCGCGATAATACCGCCGATTACGAGAATGATAGCAAGGGATAAGCCTATAACGGTTGCGAGATCCACTACAACGCCACCTCCCTGGGCATGGGCTGATGCCTTCCTGGCAAGATATGCTTTTTATTGTAACACACCGGGAGATCCTTTCGACATCCGGGGCAGCACTCCCGAAGCGCTTCCGTTCCATCCGGGAAAGCCCGAAAAAATCTCCCTTCGGTAGGCCACAATAAGGCGGCATACCTCTTCGGGAGTTTCCTGCACCACGTAGCGGTGACCGTTATGGAGCAAAACCACCGTATCCGGAGTGGCCTCCACCGTTTCGATATGATCGGGATTCACCATAAAGACGGAACCGTTTATTCTGTGGAGCTCAATCACTCTCGTCACCTCGTCGTCCATCCCCGAAACACTCTACACCACATAATACAGAGAGAAAGGGAGTATGGCCCCCTTTCTCTTCGTACTATCAAGGACTATCGTTTGAGATTGATGGTTTCTTCGAGAATGGAGTCGCTGGTAGTCACCATCCGGGCGTTGGCCTGATATCCCCGTTGCCCCTTGATGATATTCACGAACTCCTCCACGATATCCACGTTGGAAATTTCCAAGTTCCCTCCGAGAATCTTGCCGCCCCCCTGCTCCAGAGGCATCACGAGCTGGGGCATTCCCGAGTTGGACCCCACCACGTAGACGTTATCCCCCGACTGACTCAAGCCCCCGGGATTGGTGAACATGGCCAGGGGGATGCGGTAGAAGGGAACGGTCTCTTCATTGTCGTAAATACCCACCACCGTACCGTCCGGCTGGACCTGGTAATCCGTCAGGACGCCCATGCTGTGCCCGTCCTGGTAGAAAGCTTTGGTGGTAAAGGCGGATCCGTACTGGGTAACTCCTCCCAAACCGTCTCCCATGGTCTGTCCCGTAAAGTCCAGGGTAATGGTCTCCCGTTCTCCTCCGGCGGCGGAGAAATCCACCTCCAGCTCCAGATCCCCCGGGTCGATAAGCTTTCCGTCGGGACCAAAGCTGATAATCCCGCTCCCTCCCTGAATAGGAAGGTTGATATTGGAGTCGATGCCGGCATCCCAGGACCAGGTGTTGATGCCAATTTTCTTGAAGGTCATCTCTAAAACATACTTATTTCCCAGGGAGTCGTAAATGGAATAGGTGGAAGAATAGACGCTTCCCCGGTTCTGGGCAATGGTAGCCACATCCTCGTAAACCGCAGAGGTTACGGGCAGCCCCGGATCGAGCCACTTGAGCGTGAACGCTGCTCCGGATTCGGCAATTTCGAGAGCGAGATTCGTGGCGAGGGATCCCGGAAGAGGAGGATTGGCTCCGGCCAGATCGAGGCTCTCGAAAGCCCCTTCCCGGTCATAGTTCACCGGTACGGTATGACGGGTGGGCACGCCGCCTGCGTCGCTTATCCAGAAAGCGAGCACCGCCCCCTCTTCATCGAACTCCGCCAGAATGTCGTAGGTGGTTCCCGAAGCGGTATCCTCCACGGAGAAGGAGGAAAAGTTCATGGTTTCGTTCAGGGCGAGCACCTGCCGGTTTCCGCCCTCTCCAACCACGAGCTCTCCCGTGGCGGCATCGAAGGTAACCGGATAAGCCACACCCCCGAGGTCGATGGTAGCCCCCGAGGTAAGGTTGAGCACGGGTTTCCCCGTGGCGGGGTCGATCCCGGTAGCTTCAAAGGTAATGTCGCTTACGGTACCATCGGCATTTTCGAAATGCAGAGTGAGAAAGTTCGCCGCATCCTCCCCGGGTTCGAACTGCACCTGATAGTCCACGGGCACAGGAGGTACGCTGTTGTCGGGGTAGGTCATCACCATGGAAAGATCCGCCACACCGAAGGGAAGATAGGGATCCACCCCCGCATCGAGATTACACCGATAGGCGATAAGATTGGTGGCCTCTGCGGAAAGCTTATGCCCCATGGGAATGTTCACCGTGGAGAGGGTGTCCGAAAGCCGGACCCCCTCTGCCGAAGAGGCATCCTCCTGGTACATGTACCCCTGAAGGTTGAAACCGTTTCCTGCCTGCACCAGATTGCCGTATCCGTCCTTCACGAAATTCCCCGCCCGGGTATAGTAGGTTTGGTCCCCATAGCTGAGAACGAAAAAACCGTTCCCTTCGATGGCCATGTTGGAGTTCACCCCGGTAGGCTCGATATTTCCCTGGGAGTAGATGGTCTCGATAGCCCCGATGCGGGTACCCAGGCCGATCTGTTTGGGGTTCACCCCTCCCATGGTCTCGTTCGCCCGGGTTCCCGCGAACTGAGTCTGGTAAAGCAGATCTTCGAAGGTGGCACTGGACTTTTTGTATCCCAGGGTATTGACGTTGGCCACGTTGTTTCCCGTTACATCCAAAAAGGTCTGGTAGCTTTTGAGCCCCGTCACCCCGGAGAGAAGTGAACGCAACATGATGTTTTCTCCTTTCCGCCCCTTAGGCGACGGCTACGACGCTGTCGAGGTAAATGGCGCTGTCGTTATCGAGAGCCAGCACCACCGCTCCGTTATCGAAGGCCACTCCCGTCACCGTAGCCTCCTGAAGGCTTCCCTCACCGTCCACGTAGGTTACGGTGCGATCGATAAAGCTTACGGCGTTGATCATGGAGAAGTTGGCCAGATTTTCCATTCCCGAAGCGATATTGGTCATCTGCTCCAGAGAACTGAACTGCGCCATCTGAGCGATAAATTCCTTGTCCTCCATAGGTTCCAGAGGGTTCTGGTGCGTAAGCTGGGTAATGAGGATCTTGAGAAAATCGTCCTTTCCCAGGGTACTGCTTTGCGTAGCCTCGGTGATTTCGGAATTCGCCGCAGAAGCTGCGCTGTAACCGGAAATGCCGTTAATCTCTGCCATAGTTCGTATCCTTTCCCGTGCTTTTTAGAAAGAGCCCTTCAAGCAGGCACTACCGCTTGATGTTGACGAGCTCTTCCAGCACCGAATCGCTGGTGGTTACCGTCCGGGCATTGGCCTGGAAACCGCGCTGGGCCTTGATGAGGGTGATGAACTCCTCGGTAAGGTCCACGTTGGACATCTCCAAGTTGCCCCCGAGAATTTTTCCCGCCCCCCCGCTTTGGGGAGCCACATCCTGGGCAAGGCCGGAGTTGGAGGAAGCCTGAAAGGCCGTATCCCCCACCTTCAGAAGCCCTTCGGGATTGGAGAAAATGGCCAGAGCCACCACGGAAAGGGGTCGGTTCTGTCCGTTGCTGTACACTCCCGTGATCACCCCGTCGGTACCCACGGAGTAGTCCTCCAGCACCCCCATGGCGTAGCCGTCCTGGTAGTAGGCCTTGGTGGTGGAGGGAGAGCCGAACTGGGTAACCCCTTCGATGGTATCCTTGCCGAAGGAGCGCCCGGAGAAATCGAGATTCACCTGGGCATCCTCGGCACCGATGGCGGAAAATCCGACATCCAGAGTAAAGAGATCCACTCCGGTGATCTCCCCGCTGGCGCTGAAGTTAATGATTCCCGATGTGGGAGAGAGAGGAATGTTACCGTCCGCATCCTCGGGAAACCATGCCCGCCACCGCCACTGACCGAGACCTCCCGAAGAAAGCTCCAGCTTCTCCCAGCTTACCTCCAGGGTGTGCGCATTGCCGAGGGAGTCGTAGATATCCACCTTGGAATCGTGAATGCTGTCCAGCCGCTGGGTAAGGGTGCCCAAAACGTCCGCCTGGGGAGCATCCGTAGGATCGATGGGACCGGTAGGATTGTCCGAGGCGTGGATCTCCAGAGCTCTCCCGTTGTTCGAAGCGGTGAGGAAGATGTTCAAGACATTCCCTGCCGTACCGTCATTAATCTGGAACGACGGGTTGTTCACGACATTCTCATAGTTTCGGAAGGTGCCGTCCTCGTTGAAGTAAAGCGGATTGCCCAGGGAGGTATTGAACACCGAAACCTCGTTTCCGCTGCTCTCGGAAGAAACGTACCAGAGCTTGAATCCGCTGTCGGATGCGGAGGTGTTATCGAAATCCATGAGCACCCGCCAGGTTAGGGTAGGATCCTCGGGATCCGTAAAGGACATGAACTCCATGTCCAGGGCATCCAGAACGTTCATCTCCCACCGATCCGCCCCGTCCTGCATCACCAGGAGCCCCGTTTCGGGATCGTAGGTGGTGACGTCGGTGCCGCCGGTTCCCCAAAAATCGGTAAGTTGGAATACAGGATCTGTTGCTGTGCCGTCATCGAAGGCAAGCTGGGGAACTCCGTTGGCGTCCACGCCGCTCATGTACATGGTTAAATCTTCCGTGGTTCCATCCGGAGCGGTGAAGGTCATGGTAATAAAGTTCACGCCCCCGGTAGTCCATGTCGGGGCGGCAGTCTGCCCATCCTCCTCGGAGAAGGAGACTTCGTACTGGACGCCCCCCATGACGGTGGTCTGGGTAGTTCCCTGGAGGGTGAATCCCGTGGGGATGTAGCTGTCCACCCGGGAGTCGAGGTTACACCGGTAGCCCACCACGGAGGTTTCCTTGGGGGGCAGCTTCTGCCCCACGGGAATGTTGATGTTCTCCAGGGTGGTACCCTTGACGAACCGGGTGGGATCGTTGGGATCCTGACTCATGGAGTAGCCCTGCACCATGTATCCCGTGCCGGACTGCACCAGGTTGGAGGATCCGTCCAGGCCGAAGTTCCCCGCCCGGGAGTAGAGGCTCGAAGCGCCGTTCCGCAGGATGAAGTATCCGTCCCCCTGGATCATCATGTCGTTCCGGCTTCCCGTGTACTGAAGGTTGCCCTGGCTGTGGATGGTCTCCACGGCTCCCACCTTGACGCCGGAGCCGATCTGCATGGCATTGGTACCCCCGTATCCGTTATCACCGTCCGGGGTGGTGGCTCCCCGGGCATCCTGGTAGAGGAGATCCTGAAAGATGGTGACGGATTTCTTGAACCCCGTGGTATTCACGTTGGCGATGTTGTTGCCCGTAACGTCGAGCATGGTCTGGTGTGATTTCACTCCGGATACTCCGGCCATAAGGGATCGCAGCATGGCAATTACCTCCTTGATTTATCCGCGTATGTATGTTTATACGTTTTTCTGCCTCTGCGCAATCCCTTGCGCACATCCAGGCTTCATGTCCCTATGAAGCATCGCGTCTATCATGTTATGCAACCCAGGAGAGGAGCCCCTGTTCCATGTCGAGCCGGAATACGGGAAGGTTCTCCTCTGCCTCGAGATCGTAACCGGAAAGGGAAGCAATTCCCTTCTTGCCTCGGGAACCGCCGCTCTGATTTTCCGAAAAAGCCCTTCCCCCCTCCTGACGGACATCCACGGAAAGATCCGTCACGGCGATGCCCTGCTGCTGCAGCGAGGAGCGGAGGAGATCCATCTGTCCCTGGAGCATCTGGCGGAGAGCCTCGTTATCCACCCGGAGAAGAGCGCTCACTCCCTGAGAGGTTGCCTGGAGAGAGATCTCTATTCTTCCGAGAGCGGGAGGATCCACGATGATCTGGGCCCGGCTGCCTTCGAAGGTTCGAACGATTCTCATGGTCTGCCCCAGACCTTCCATAAGGAAGCTCTGTCCTCCCGGAAGAAGGGAGGCCCCGGAAGATCCGGGAGAAAGGCTTTTGAGATCCAGCTGCATCTCCCGCCCTCCCACAGGGTTCTGCCGCTGCAATGCGGCGGTCTGCTCGTCGAAAGAGGTTTCCTTGGGCCGGGAAGAGCCTCCGGAATCAAGAATCTTATCGCTCCCGGAGCGGGAATTTTCCAAGAAAGGGTTCCTTCCCTGAGAGAGATCTCCCCGGTTTTTGCCTCCGGAAGATTCCGAATTTTCCTCCTCCCCGAGGAGCTCCCGGGAAGCGTTCTCTCCCGCCGCTTGGCGCAGTTCCTGGGCAAAGGTTCCCCGCTCCGGTTTTTCTCCCTGCAAAAGGGGAATCTCCCGGACAAGACCGGGCTCCTTTCCCAGGGAAAGCGGTTCTTTCTGAGAAGGTGCTTCTTGCGGGAGCTGAGAAAGATGTTTTCCTTCCGAAGAGGAGGATGTTTCTTTTTCCTGTAGCCCCCTCTCCCCAATCGGAGGAGCTTCATACAGAGCCTGGGAGAGAGAAGCGGTTTCCTGAATACGAGAACCTTCCGTCTTGCCGGGTTCTTCCAAGGATCCAGGAGAGAGAAGGTTTCTTCCGGCCCCCTCCTCTCGGAGGAGTTCGGCCTTTCCGGATAAAACCTCCGGCAATTTTCCGCCGGAAGACTTTTTTTCCCGGGAACCCGGATTCAGAAGCATCTCTTCTTCGGAAAGAATTTCCTTTCCCTCTTCATTGAAAGAACGCTCCGAAATATCTCCGGAATTTTCCGGAGAAAGAAGCGCCGGATCCTGCAATTTCGGAACGGAAGCGTCTTCGGCTGCGGGAATTCTTCCGAGAGAATCGAGAGCCTTCAGAAGAGCCTCTTCATCGGGAAAACCTCGTTTTGCCGCATCCAGAGATTCCGTTCCCTCGGCAAGCTTGCCAAAGTTGTGCAGATCCGGGGTCTGTTCAGGTTTTTCCACTCCCGAGATACCCCAGAGAGAGAGGAGAAGATCTGCGGAATCCCCGGTTTTTTCAGAGGTTTCGCTCTCTTCGGAAGTCTCGGCATCCAAAGAGTTTCGTCCTTTTGTAAAAGCGTTCTCTCCTAAGGGATTTTCTCCAAGAATTCCCTTTTCCAAAAGGGCTTCGAAGAGTTTGCGAGGATCCTGGAGAGCATCCTCCGTGAGAACTCCCGCCTTTTCCAGAATGTCGATCTTTTCGGAAAGCACGCTACCCCCCGGAGTTTCGGAAGAAAAGGATCGGGGAAGCATGGCAAAGATGTTCATGGTCGTCACCACCGCCCTTCAGGAAATGCCCTATTTTTTGGTTTGAATCGCCACATCGAGAAAACGGTCGCTGGTGGTAACAATCTTGGTGCTTGCCTGATACCCCCGCTGGGCCACGATGATTTCCGAAAAGGCCTCGGCGGTATCCACATTGCTCATTTCCAAAGCTCCCGAAGAAATCAGCCCCGCGCCGTCCTCTCCGGCAAAGATGTATTGAGCATCCCCGGAGTTGGCGGAAACATGGAAAAGATTCTCCCCTTCCTGCCGGAGCCCCGAAGGATTGCGGACGGTTCCCAGGGTAACTTTGTAGAGGGGCGAAACGACCTGGTTGGAGTATTCTCCGTAGACGGTGCCGTCATTACCCACCACGACCCCCGTATAGGTTCCCTGGGCGTATCCGTCCTGAAGAATGGCCCGGGTGGTGGAGGGGGAAGCGAACTGGGTAACTCCGTCCAGAGGGCCGCCTCCGCCGGTAAAGTCCAGAGCGATGGAGGCGCTGCCTCCCTCCTCGGAGGGATAGGCAAAGGCGATGGTGGGGTTTTCGGATCCGTCCCGTACGAGAGTTCCCGCCACGATGCCCTGATCGGGATCGTCGTAGGAGTAGAAGCTCACGCTACCGCTGCCGATTTCCGTTTCCGGATCCTCCCCAAGGGATGCGGACCACTGCCATGAGTTGGGCTCCTCGGAATTTTTCGTCCAGGTAAGGTTCAGGGTATGAGCCTTCCCCTGGTCGTCATAGATAAGGCAGGAGGTGGTATAGGGCTCATCCTCTCCGAGACCGCTGTCGAGATTGCAACGGTAGGCTATGGCCGTGGTTCCCCGGGGATCCATAACGTAGGAGGGATCTCCCACACCGGGAAGCTTCATGGGCTGTCCCATGCCGGAGGCGGGGGAAAGCCCTTCAGCTCCGTAGGGAACTCCAAGAAGATAGGCCCCCGTACCGGGTTGGACAAGATAGCCCTCGTTATCCATCACGAAACGTCCCGCCCGGGTAAAGTAGGTCTCTCCTCCCTGTTCCACACAGAAGAAACCGCTCCCGGAAATGGCGAGATCCGTAGGATTATCGGTAATTTCGAGAGGCCCCTGGAGAAAGCTGACCTTCACGGAGCCCACCAGAGGACCGTTGCCTACCTGGAAAGGGCCCACCGAAGGGGAACCGTTCTCGGGAAAGGACGCCCCTTGAACGGTGTCTGAAAGGAGATCCTGAAAACGGAGAACCGACTTACGATACCCCAGGGTATCCGTATTGGCGATATTATTTCCTATCACGTCAAGATAGGTTTGATGTCCCAGCAGGCCATTGCTTCCAGTCCAAAGCGACCGAATCATGGGAGGCCCCTCCTTCTCGTTTTCTGGTTTGGATGTGCATTCCCTTGCAATCCTGCCCACCGGTCCCTGGCGGAACATAAAGAAAAAGGCATCGTGCCTTTTCTTACGTAAGTATCGGCACAATGCCCCATAACTTTATGGAAAAATCGGGCTTTTCGGCGTGTTGCCTCTCCCGGTTTCCGTTACTGCGGTACTTCATGGGATGGAAAAGAAAGGATGTCGGGAAAAGGGGAACGAAAAAAAGCGCTTCCTACTGCTGAGGAAGCGCCCGATTTGCGAGTTCCTTGGTAAGATATGCCGCCCGGGGAGCCTCCATCTTTCCGAGAATTGCCGCAGCTTGATCCTGGGGCATCTGAGAAAGGAGGGTTACCGCCAGCTCCACCGAGAGATTCTGCATAATTTCCGCAGCGTTCCGGGAAGACATTTCGCCATAAACCCGGAGAAGCTTTTTTATGTTTTCCTGAGAGAGATCCTGGGGAGGTTCCTGTTCCTGCTCCGCCAGAGATGCGGCCAAGCGCCGCTCCCGGGCCTCCACGAGAGATTCACGGCCTCCAAGATCCTTCGAAAGAGTGTCGAGAAGGCTTTCTTTATCCTGAAGCTCCCGCTCCCACTCCTGCAGAATCTCCTGACGCTTGTCGAGATCCAGCTCCCGCCGTTCTTCCACGGTGAGCGAATATTCTTCGGGAACCTTTAACCACTCTCCAAGCCGGGGGCCTATCAGGGGAAGAGAGGGAATCGTGCGGTAGAGAAGAGGCCGGGCATCCCAAGCTCCCGTAAAATGCAGGCCTGCAAAAATTCCCGCGAGCAGAAGAAGGAAGAGAAAAAAGAGCTTCTTTTTGCCCCCTCCCTTTTTCTTTTTCCTGGGTTGGTCTTCCTGTTTTTTTACCTGCTCTTGTTCGTAAAGATCATCGTCCAGCATGGGCATAGAAGATCACCGCCCTTCTTCCGTCAGGAAATCCTCGTAGAGAGAGAGTACTTTTTTAACATAGTTCTGAGTTTCTGGAAAAGGAGGTATGCCTCCGCAGGCGTCCACTCTGCCGGGGCCGGCGTTGTATGCCGCCAGGGCAAGCTCCTTCTGATCTCCGTATTTTTTCATCATCCGGGCCATGTAAGCGGCGCCTCCCCGAAGGTTTTCTCCGGGGTCATAGGGATCTCCAACGCCCATGAGCCGGGCGGTACCGGGCATGAGCTGCATAAGCCCCATGGCACCCTTGGGAGATACCGCCTGGGGATTTCCTCCGGACTCCACCTGCATCATAGCCCGGAGAAGCTCCGGAGGAAGCCCGGATTCCCGGGAGGCTTCGAGAATTTCCTGTTCCCAGGAAGAAGATCCTGTCCGGGGAACACGATCTTTCTTGTTCTGTAAAGATCGAAGCTGCTCCTCGAGCCCCGGGGAGAGAAGTACGTCTTTCTCGGGTTCCCGAGATGCCGAAGATGAGGCGGTATTCAGCGCGGAAGCAAGTTCCCGGGCAAAACCCTTGGAGGAAACTTCCTTTTCCTGAATCCGGGGAGAGGCGAAACGCCCCTGAATTTCTTCGATGCGCGCCAGGGCCTTGGAAAGGTTAGATAGATTGGGTTTCATCACGATTTCTCCTCAGAAAGGCACTGCCTCCGAAATCATCGAGCTCCCGCTGTTCCACCGCTTCGCGAAGCGATTTTTCCCGATCTTGAAGTTTTCCCATGTAGGTCTCCATAACCCGAACTTCCTTGTGACACTCGAAAAGGCGGGACTGGGTTTTTTCTATATCCTCCCGAAGCCGCTCAAGTTCTTCCTCGGAGCTTTCTATTTTTCCCTCCAGAACCTGCACCATTTGGCGGCTCATCCAGAGCTCCTGCACGGAAAGGCCCTGTCCCGAGGTCTCTTCGAAACGCTCCAGGGCTGAAAGGTGCTCCTCCTCCAAATCGAGAAGGGTGCCCTTTACCTGCTGTTCCGATTCGAGGCAGGCCGCAAGCTCTTTCTGCACCACCTCGCGCTGCTGTTCCCTAGTACGGAGAATACGTTGATATCGTACGATGGCGTTCATTTTCCCTCTCCTCCAGTACTATTCTTCAGTGATGAGATCGTGAAGAAGTGAAAGGGTTTCTTCAAAAGGGATATGCTCGGCGATACCCTGGCGTAAAAAGGCGTTCACCGGCTCCACCCACCGGAGAGCCCAGTCGATCCTGGGATTGGATCCCTCTTTGTACGCCCCGATATTGACAAGATCCCGGGCATCCTCATAGATCGAGAGGACTTCCCGAACCTTCCGAGCCGCTTCCACTTGAGATTCCTCGGCGATAAAAGGCATGACCCGGCTGATACTCCGGAGCACATCCACTGCGGGATAGTGATTCCGGGCTGCCAAATCCCGGGAAAGCACCACATGGCCGTCCAAAATTCCCCGTACCGCGTCCGCCACGGGCTCGTTCATATCGTCTCCCTCCACGAGCACCGTGTAGAGTCCGGTGATGCTTCCGGACTCCCCCGCTCCGGAACGCTCCAGAAGACGCGGAAGAAAGGCGAAGACCGAGGGAGTGTATCCGCGAGTGACGGGAGGCTCTCCTACCGCCAGCCCCACATCCCTTTGAGCAAGGGCTATGCGGGTGACTGAATCCATCATGAGAAGCACCGCCGCCCCCTGATCACGAAAGTATTCCGCAATGGCCGTGGCAGTAAGCGATGCCTTGAGTCGCACCAGGGGAGGCTGATCCGATGTGGCCACCACCACCACGGATCGTTTGAGCCCTTCCTCTCCGAGATCCCGGTCCACAAACTCCCGGACTTCCCGGCCCCGTTCTCCGATGAGAGCGATGACGTTGATATCCGCCACGGTATTCCGGGCCATCATGCCAAGAAGGGTGCTCTTTCCCACGCCGGAACCGGAGAAGATTCCCACCCTCTGCCCCTGCCCCAGAGTAAGAAGACCATCCAGGGATTTCACTCCTACCGAAAGGGGAGTGCGTATGAGTTTTCGGCGAAGAGGGTGAGGAGGTGCCGCGTAAAGAGGGTAATAGGCAGTGGTCGCTGCCGGTCCGCCTCCGTCCATGGGCCTTCCGATGCCGTCCACCACTCTTCCGAGGAGAGCGGGCCCCACGTGAACTCCCAGGGGTTTGCCCATGGCCACCACATCGCATCCCGGGCCTATTTCCTGAAGATCTCCCAGGGGCATGAGAAGCACCCGGTCATCCCGAAAGCCCACCACTTCCGCCCGGAGAACCTTGTTTTTCCGGCGATAACGGATTTCGCAGAGATCCCCCACCTGCACATCCGGCCCCCGGGACTCCACCACCAGCCCCACCACTTTGGAGACCTTGCCGTTGATGCGGACACCGTCAAAATCCCGAAGCCGTCCTTCGAGAACCTCCAGGAAATCTGCGGGTTTATTCGCCCCTTTCATCCTGGGCTCCCTCTTCGAGAAGTACCTGGTTTACCTCTTCAGCCACCTGTTCCAGCTGGGTTCGCCACCGGGCATCATAGATGCCCATGCTGCTCTCCACAAGACAACTCCCCCGGTCTACCTGGAGATCCTGCAAAAATTCCACGTGCTGGATGCCCCGAAGAATCTCCGCAAACTCCTCTTGCCGGTTGGTGACCATATCAAGATCCGCAGGATGCAGATAGACCACGATACGATCCCGATCCGTAAGGCGCTGCAACACCGAGCGAAGGATTTCCATGGCGGTGGCCTCATTGAGACGGACCTCCCGGCGGAGCAGGTTGCCCAGCACGGTTTCCCACATGCGGATAAGGCGGTGCTGATTACCCTCCGCCAGAACTTCCAGCTGTTCCTCTATTTTCGTATAGGCGCCTTCAAGAAGATTCACCAGGGAATCAAAACGTTCCGCATAAAGCTTTTTAGCTTCCTCGATGGCTTTCTGGCGACCTTCTTCGTATCCTTTTCTACGCCCCTCTTCGAGCCCCTCGCTTCGCGCGGTGGCGCGCTCTTCTTCCAGCTTTCGTTCCAAATCCTGATGAAGAGTTTTCTCCTTGCGCTGAAACTCCTCTTCCCGGGTGCGCATCATTTCTTCCACATCAAGCACCCGGCGAGAGGAGGATTCCGCCCGGGCGGCGAGATCCCGTGCCGTTGCTTCGAGCTCCTCTTTCTGCTGCCGAAGTTCGGTGATTTCCGTTTCGGAAAGAGAAGCCTCTTCCTTTTCCGGGGAGGAATCCCTTGTCAAGGGAGTTTCGGTAGTTTCCGGGGAGTTGCGGGATTCTCCCTTTTCATGCACGGGAATGGAGACCGCTCCGGGAATCAGACGAACCGCCCGGTAGAGGCGCCTCCGACGCTCCAGGTCAGACAACCAACTCTTCCTCTCCGCCCCTGGCTATAATGATTTCTCCCGCATCCTCGAGCTGCCGCACCACACTGACGATTTTCTGCTGGCATTCTTCCACGTCCCGCACTCGAACGGGGCCCATGAACTGCATATCTTCCTCCAGCATTTCCGCCGCCCGGCGAGACATGTTCCGGAAGAACTTTTGACGAAGATCCTCGGTAGCGCCTTTGAGAGCCAGAGAAAGATCCTTCACGTCCACCTCCCGGAGTACTCTCTGGAGGGAGCGGTCGTCCAGGCTCATGATGTCCTCGAAAACGAAGAGACGCCGCTTGATCTCTTCGGCGAGATCCGGATCTTTTTCTTCCAAGGATTCCATGATATTTCGCTCGGTTCCACGATCCACCCGGTTGATGATTTCCACCACCGCATCAATGCCACCGGCGGCAGTGAAATCCTGGCCGAGAACGCTGCTGAGTTTTCGTTCGAGCACCCGTTCCACCTCCCGAAGTACCTCGGGGGTTACCCGATCCATGGTGGCGATACGCCGCACCACTTCCCACTGCACGTTGGCCCCCAGACCACCCATTATCGCCGCCGCCTGCTCCGGCGAAAGGTACGAGAGGATAAGGGCTATGGTCTGAGGATGTTCTCCCTGGATAAAGCTCAAAAGCTGGGAGGCATCGGTATGCCGCATAAAGTCGAAGGGACGCACCTGGAGACTTGCGGTGATGCGCCGCAGGATCTCCTGGGCCCGCTCGGGGCCGAGGGCGCTCTCCAGGAGAGTCCGGGCGTAATCCACTCCTCCCTGGGTGAGAAACTCCTTGGCCATCAAAATTTCCTGGGCCTCTTTCAGAACCGCCGCCTTGGTTTCGGAATCTATCTTGCGAAGATTTGCAATCTCCAGGGTGAGAAGTTCGATAACACTCTCTTCGAGATGTTTATAGACTCCGGAAGAGACATCCGGTCCAAGGGCCACGAGAAGAATAGCCGCCTTGGTACGCCCGTCAAGGTCTTTTCTGCCTCCGGATTTAGCCATGGGGCAACCTCCTTATTCCTCGTCAAGCCAATTGTTGATGAGCAGGGCAACTTCCTCGGGATGCCTCATGGCGTAGGCCTTCAACTGCTCTTCCAACACCACGATCTCGTTCTCCCCGAGAAGTTCGGGATTTTCCATGAGATCCTGGAGCGAAGGAAGCGGTGCCTCTTCGGACCCCGCCAGAGCCTGGAGGCGCCGACGGCGCCGGAGCCACCAAATGGCTGCGAGCACTGCCGCCAAAAGGGCCAAAGCGGAGATGACAAGGATCACGATAAGCTGCTGCCGCCGTTCCGCCTGAAGCTGGGCGAGCATGGCATCCATGAAGGTGGTGGAGAATCGGATAGGATGGATTACCAGCTTGTCTCCTCTGGCGGGATTCAACCCTATGGCTGCGGAAACCGCATCTCGAAGTCCTTCGAGCTCAAGGCCTTCGAGCTCCGCATCCACCAGCACCGAGGCGCTCACCCGACGCACTCCTCCGGGAGTATCCACCTGTTCCTCTTCTCGAGTGGTGATGTCATAGTTCGTTACCGTCTCGGTTTTGCTGTATTCGCTATCTCCCTGACCTCCCGGGGGCACCACATACCCCGGAATGTTCGTGGTAGTTCCGGGAGGAGCTCCGGGATATCCTCCGGGGCCTTCGTAGAGTTCTTCCATGTTCTGCTGGCTTCGGACAATTCCTTTTCCCGTCTCGGTAGGGATATATTCCTTGACGCTGCTCCGGCGCTTGTCGAAATCAAGCTCTACCCGAACCCGAACCACCGCTTTTCCGGGCCCGAAAACCCGCTCCAGCATAATCCGGACTTTGCGTTCGAACTCCGCTTCCTGCTGCCGCTCCAGTTCTCGCTGCACCGAGGAGACTCCACGCCCGTCCGCTCCGGCACCGTAGATGAAGTTTTCATCCCCGATCATATCCGAAAGCACGGTCCCCGAGGTATCCACCACGGTAACGTTATCCATGGTAAGCCCCTCCACGCTTCGGGCCACCAAATGCACAATGGACTTCACCTGCTCGGGGCCCACGGTTTTTCCCGGGGTAAGACGCACCAAAACCGATGCGGTGGAGGGCTGCTGCTGCTCCAAAAAGAGACGTTGCTCGGGAATGACGATGTTGACCTTGGCATATTCCACGGCGTCAATCTCTTGAACCGTTCGGGAAAGCTCTCCCTCCAGGGCACGGAGATAGGCGATCTTCTGCTGAAAGTCGCTCATTCCCATCTTGGAATCATCGAAAAGCTCGTACCCCACGTTTCCTCCCCGGGGAAGCCCGTCTTTTGCAAGGGCAAGCCGGGTTTCGTACACTGTTTCCCGGGGAACGAGGATGGCATTCGCAGCGGGATCAAGGCGATAGGGAATTTTTTCATCCTTCAGAATTGTTACGATGGAAGCCTGATCCTCCACGTCGAGCCCCGCAAAGAGGGGCTCGTAGGTGGTACGCCCCGCCCAGAAAACCACTAGAAAGAGCGCCCCAAGCACCAAAGCTCCCGCTCCGAGAAGCGAGAGTTTCTGCCACAGCGCAAGCCCTCCTAGAAAGGAGCGGATTTTCCCGAGGATCTCCTTTAGCTTATCCATGAAACGTCATCTTTCGTCTTTCATGGATGCTATACGGAAATCCGAGAGAGTTCCTGATAGGCATCCACGAGCTTGTTGCGAATCTCCACTACCAGCTTAAGAGCGAGTTCCGCCTGAGAAACCGCCGTCACCACCTGGGAAATATCTTCCACATCTCCGAGGGCAAGTCGCTGGGTTTCGCGATCTGCCACCTTCTGGAGAGAGTTCACTTTAACAAGATTTTCTTGAAGAAGGGCGTCAAAGGAGGGAACCTCTCCGGGAAGCCCTTCCACGGAAGAAGCTCCCGTCACCCGATCTTGCATAAAAGGCATGGTTCGCTGGTTTAAATCAATTTGTATATTCTGACTCACGAAAAGGCCTCCCTTAAAAAATAACGTGTCCCGGAATGTGGAGATCTGTTTTCCTTACGTTACCACATAAAGATGTCTGATTATACCCCATGAAACGAGAGCATTGTTACAATTTGCTCTTATTTGCCTGCACCAAGTGTAAAAAAAAAGAAAGAAATGAAAAAAGTGCGGGAAATATCCCCGCACTCATTCTCCCGTAATACATCCTCTTCGAAAAGGGACTTAATAACCATGTTTTGACGAACTTTCTATCCCCGCAACACCTCTAAGGCACTATTCCACATTCCCTCCACGGAGCTCACCACGGAAAGATTGGCTTCGTAGGCCCTGCTGGCTACCATCATGTCCGCCATTTCCCGAACCACATTCACGTTGGGATAGGCCACATACCCTTCTTCGTTCGCATCGGGATGTTCCGGCATGTACTCCAGCCGGGGAGGCAGAGGATCTCTCTGTATGGCGGTAACCTTGACCCCTCCCGAAGCGGAATGAGGATCGAGCTCCCGGGCAAGGCGCTCCGCGAATACCGGCACGCGCCGCTGATAAGGCCCCCCGTCGGCAGAACGGGTGGTGTTAACATTTGCAAGATTCTCGGAAATCACGTCCATCCAAAGGCGATGAGCGGTGAGAGAACTTCCGGCTACGTTCATAGAGTGAAAAACGCGCATTATCTTCCTCCGATAACGGTCTTGTAAACTCCCGCCTTTTTGGCCAGAAGGCTGTTCATGGCCTGATAGGTCATTCGGGTCTGAGCCATAAGAGCCTCTTCACGCTCGGGATCCACGTTATTTCCATCGAGGCGATAGACCTCGTCGTAGAGGCGTAACGTTTCGGGTTCCACATCCGAAACCTTGAGAGGCCGCAGGGGGATATGATCTTTATGAGTCACCGCAAGAGGTAGCTTGCTGGGACCGTCCACAAGCTCCCGAAGTTCGTCTTCAAAGGATGTTTGCTTTCGGGCATAACGAGGAGTATTTCCGTTGGACATGTTTTCCGCCACGGATTCAAAACGCCGGGCGAGACCTTCCACGTCCTTGGTCATAACCTTCCAGGTAAAATCTCCGCGCACAACCCCACCTCCCTTCAGCTTTTAGAAGTATCGGACAGTTGAGGAAAAAAGTAAACCCCCGGAGATGGTCACGGGGAGAAAAAAGACGACCGAACATCAAGTGAGATGGACACGAAAGCGTGAAAGAGGATAAAAAAAGGCGAAGAGCGGGCAGGCACCACACACTCTTCGCCATGGGACATATCACGCCGGAACCCACTGGTTTCGCACAATCCAATCCGGCGCGGACAGAGCAGATTCCGAGAGTTTTTCTCCCGAGGGGGCTTACTCTTCGCCGAGTCCGAGCTCCTCCATAAAGAGAGGGCTCAGCACCCGAATGTAGGTTCCCTTCATGCCGAGGCTCCGGCTTTCGATGATTCCCGCACTTTCGAGCTTCCGGAGGGCATTGACGATGACGCTCCGAGTCACCCCCACCCGATCAGCCACCCGGCTGGCGACAACCACTCCCTCGGAGCCTCCGAGCTCCCGGACGATATGACGTACGGATTCCACCTCGGAATATGAGAGAGCCCGCATAGCCATCTGCACCACCAGGCGTTCCCGGGCACGTTCCTCGATGGAACGGGTCCGTTCGTGAAGAATCTCCATGCCCACCACGGTGGAAAGGTACTCTCCCAGCACAAGATCCCTCGTATCGAAGGGCTGACCGAACCGGGCAAGGATAAGGGTTCCCAATCGTTCCGCTCCGCCGTAGACGGGTATGTAGAGCACGTGCTTGTTCGAGTAGGTACAGGGCTGGTCCGAATAGGCACAGAGACCGTGGTCCGTGTGGTTCAGTACGGATTCATGATACTGGTTGAGCTTCTCCACGTAGGACTCGGGCATGCGGTTTTCCGAGAGGAGATCCGCCATGATGGGACATTCGTAGGTATTGACCCAGGAGTACCCGAGAATCTTGCCGTCTCGATTGATGAGATAGACGTTAGCCGCTGCAAGGTCGCAGAGAAGCTTGGAGAGCTTCTGATAATCCGGATTCGGCTGTTCCTTACGGCTCTGCAGAGCCCTTCCCACAAGACGGGTCTTCTCCAGAAGATCCTCCATGGCCGAGGGATTCAGTATTTTCGGACGTGATTCGATTAACTCTTTCGGGGTGTTCATAATACGTACAGTACCTCCTCGTTATTCCGCTGGAATAATGACTCTTTCCAATTTTTCGCGCAAGTTTCGAAAAACCAATTCTACCAGAAAAATTCGAACCATTGCGAAAATTCTATAGACTTTTTCCAAGAACCCATCGATTCTCGGGGAACCTGGCTTACCAACACGAGATTTTACGGGGAAAACATTGACACTTGGCATTTACAGAAGATATTTACGAATATCCTCGTTTCCCGCGATATCCGCAAAGGTATACCGAACCTTTTCCGAAGTGATTGCAAGATCCTCCGGGGCTACCCGGGGAGCCCGGAAATTGAGATCTTCCAGGAGAAGCTCCATCATGGTATGAAGCCTCCGGGCTCCGATGTTTTCCATCTCCCGGTTCATGGTGGCGGCATAGCGGGCAATCTCCCGGAGAGCTTCCTCCTGGAATTCCACCACCACATCCTCGGTTTCCAGAAGAGCCTTATACTGCTTTATCAAGCTGTGTTCGGGCTCTTTGAGAATGCGGAAGAGGTCTTCTTCCTCCAGAGAGTCCAGTTCCACTCGAATAGGAAAGCGCCCTTGGAGTTCCGGCACCAGATCCGAGGGCTTCACCTTGTGAAAGGCCCCGGCGGCAATGAAGAGAATGTGATCCGTCTGCACCGAGCCATATTTCGTCTGCACCGAAGTACCTTCTACAATGGGGAGAAGATCCCTCTGCACTCCTTCCCGGCTCACATCGGGACCGCTTCCCCGGCCTTCTGAAGAAGCCACCTTATCCAGCTCGTCCAGAAAGACGATTCCCTCTTCCTGGGCCTTTTCGAGAGCTTCCGAAGTAACCGCATCCATATCCACCAACCGCTCCGCCTCTTCCGCTTGAAGGAGCCGCCGGGCCTCTCGAATTTTCATTTTTTTCTTCTTCGTTTTTTTAGGCAGAAGCCCTCCGAGCATTTCATTGATACTCATGCCCATTTCATCCATGCCGCCTCCCCCGATAAGAGGAATCCCCATGCGGGAGCTTTCGGTGACGTGCACTTCCACCTCCCGATCCTCCAGGCGTCCCGCCTGAAGCATTTCCTTGAGTCTCCCCCGGGTGGCAGCAAATTTTTCGTCATTTTCAAAGGAGGGATCTATTTCGGATTCCTCTTCCTCCTCTCCGAAGGAGAAAAAAGAGGGCATTTTACGCTTTTTAGGCACCGGCAAAAGAGCATCGAGAATGCGTTCCTCCGCGGCCAGGGCAGCTTCTCCCTGAACTTCCTCCACCTTTCGGGCTTTTACCATCTGCACCGAAGATTCCACAAGATCCCGGATCATGGATTCTACGTCCCGTCCCACGTATCCCACTTCCGTGAACTTGGTGGCCTCCACCTTGGCAAAGGGAGCGTCTACAAGCCGGGCAAGGCGGCGGGCAATTTCGGTTTTCCCCACCCCCGTGGGGCCCACCATGATGATGTTCCGGGGAGAGATCTCCTTGGCAATTTCTTCGGGGAGACAGCGGCGGCGCATACGGTTTCTCAAAGCCACCGCCACCGCCCGCTTGGCTTTTTCCTGGCCCACCACATAGCGATCCAGGTAAGCCACGATCTCTTCGGGAAAAAGCCCTTTTTGAGAAGAGAGGGTCATACTAGAGCACCTCCACGGCAATACAGGAGTTCGTGTAAATACATATATCCGATGCAATGCGCAGGCTTTTCTGCACTATTTCTTCGGCGGAAGCCGAAGAGGGAGCCTCCAGAAATGCCCGGGCCGCCGCAAGGGCGAACCCCGACCCAGAGCCTATGGCGGCGGCATCCCCTTCGGGCTCAAGCACATCTCCGGATCCCGAGAGAAGAAGAGTCTGCTCCTGATCCGCCACAAGCATGAGAGCTTCAAGCCTGCGGAGAGCCTTGTCGGAACGCCATTCCCTCACGAGAGACACCGAAGCTCTCATAAGATTTCCCGAATGCTCCTCCAGACGTTTCTCGAAACGTTCCAGCAGCGTCATGGCATCCGCAGTGCTTCCCGCAAAACCCGCCACGATGTTATGTTTTCCGAGACGCCGAACTTTCCGAGCATTTCCCTTGATGATCTGTTGACCCAGGGTTACCTGGCCATCCGCTCCGAGAGCGACGTTTCCGTCTTTACGAACACAAAGAACGGTGGTTCCTTTAAACATCCGTTTCACCTCCTGCCCTTGGATGGGCAGCGCTGTAACTCCGGACCATCTGTCCCGGAGTGATCTGCAAATATTTCTGAGTGGTCCCAAGACTTTCGTGCCCCAAGAGCTCCTGCACCACCCGCAGAGGGGCGTTCCCCTCAAGCATGTGGGTGGCGAAGGTATGCCGTAGGGTATGGGGGGTAACGTTATAGAGTCCAAGCTCTTTGGCAATGCCCGTCACCATCCGGTGCACCGTACGCACGGTGATGCGCGCCGCCCCCCGGCTTCCCGGAAAAACCGGAGCCTCCAGAGCGAAGTTCTTTCCCAAAGAGCTTTTCCAAGACTTCAAAGCCTCCCGGGCAGGAAGGCTCAGCGGCACGTAACGCTCTTTGTCGCCCTTGCCGAGCACTCGGATCCAACGCTCTTCAAGATCCACATGCTCCCAATTCAGGGCCACCAGCTCCGCCACCCGGAGACCACTTCCGTAAAGTACCTCCAACATGGCCCGGTCACGACAGAGGGTTTCACCCCGAGGGCCTTTCTCCACAAGTCTGCAAGCATCCTCCTGAGAGAGAGCCATGGGAAGATGCCGGGGAAGTTTCGGCGTTCGCACCGATGCTGCGGGATTTTCCCGGAGCATGCCCCTCTCGCACTGATATTCGAAAAAACTCCGTATGGCTGAAAGCTTTCGGGCCGCACTCGTTTTGGCATAACCAAAGCCCAGGATCTCTCGAAGGAAGGTACGAACCTGCCCGGAGGTGACCTCCCGGGGAGTGCGAACTTCCTCCTGTTCGAGAAAATCCAGGAACTGACCGAGATCGACGCTGTAGTTCACCACGGTGTTCTCTTCCCGGCCGAGACCATACCGCATGTGATGCAAAAATGCATCCAATACTGAGGATAATAACAATTCCATGGAGGTATTGTACCACTTTTTCTTTGGAATCTACACAATTATCGACAACTTTAGTGTATTTTTTCTTTAATAAAAAATCCCGGAAAGCGCCGGGATTTCAAGTGAAGCCGCTTTATCCACCTTTATGCCGGGGGAAACACTCCTGATAACTTTCCAGGTAAATCCTTCCTTCGCCGGCAAGAAAGACTTCCCGAGCCTCCAGAGCCCGCCGGGCTATCTGCAAACACCGCTCCTGACGCTTTTTTACGCGTTTTTCCAGGGGAGGGAAGATTCCGAGGTTGCAGTTCATAGGTTGAAACGACTCGGGAAGGGCGTCCTGGAGATAGTGGAGCAGAGAGCCCAGAGCGGTTTCCCGGGGCCAGCGAGGTGCTTCTCCCCGGGAGAGGAAGGCGTGAAGATAGAGGGCTGCGGCATATCCTGCGGCGGTGCTTTCCATGTACCCTTCTACACCGCAGAGCTGCCCCGCCACGAAGAGAAGCGGTTCGCCCCGGAAGCGAAGCCAGGGGTCGAGAACCATGGGAGCATTGACAAAGCTATTGCGGTGCATGACGCCAAAACGCACGAACTCCGCTTTTTCGAGCCCCGGAATCATCCGGAAAATCCGCTCCTGCTCTCCCCAGAGAAGATTCGTTTGAAATCCCACGAGGTTGAAAAGAGATCCTTCCAGGTTATCCTGCCGGAGCTGCGCCACCGCGTAAGGGTCGCAGCCTTTCCGGGGATCTTTGAGCCCCACCGGGCGGAGAGGGCCAAACCGAAGGGTGTCCCGCCCCCGGGAAGCAATGATCTCTACGGGAAGGCACCCTTCAAAATAAGAGGGATGGGATTCGAATTCCCGAAGAGGAGCCCGGCGAGCCTCCGAAAGAGCTTCCCAAAAATGCTGGTACTCTTCTTCGTTGAAGGGGCAGTTTATATAATCCTCCCCTCCGTCTTCCCAGCGATTTCCCCGGTAGGCCACAGACATGTCGATGCTCTCCCGGGTTACCACGGGAGCCACCGCATCGTAGAAAGCCAGGAGCCCCCCGGTGCGGGCACGAATTTTCTCCGACAGAACCGGAGAGGTGAGAGGCCCCGTGGCGATAATGGCAGGCCCCGAAGGAAGCTCCGAAACTTCTTCGGAAATCCGGGTTATTCCAGGATGGTTCTCCACCGCCTCGGTAATGTACCGGGCAAAGCTTTCCCGGCCTACCGCAAGGGCTTTGCCTGCGGGAACCCGGGTAGCTTCGGCGGCACGGAGGATGAGAGATTCTCCTCGGCGCAGTTCTTCCTTGAGAATTCCTCCCGGGGTGGCGAGCACGTCTCCCCCCAGGGAGTTACTGCATACCAGTTCTCCCAGGTATCCCGTGGTGTGTGCGGGAGTCGGCTTCTGCGGGCGCATTTCCCGAAGAAGCACCCGGTACCCGCGCTCCGCAAGCTGCCAGGAGGCTTCGGAGCCCGCAAGACCCCCGCCGAGAACGGTGACTTCCGGAGCATTTTTCCTCATGGAATCAAGACTTTTTGGCACGTTTTTTTACCTTTTTCGCGTCTTTCAGATCCTTGCCCCCCTGGGAGCAATCCATGCAGAAGGGTGGCTTGTTCTTCCCCTTGGTAACCATGGCTCCTCCGCATTCGGGACATTTTTCTCCCGTAGGAAGAGCCCAGGAGGCGAAATCGCATTCGGGGAACCGTGAACAGCCGTAGAAGAAGCGCCCTCCCTTTTTGCTTCGGCGGCGCACCAGGTCTCCCACACCGCACTTGGGGCAGGTAACGCCGATAGTTTTGAGAATGGGGCGGCTGTACGTACAGTTGGGATATCCCGAGCAGGCGATAAACTCTCCGAAGCGCCCTCGCTTGATGACCAGGGGAGAAGAGCACTCGGGGCAGTTTTCTCCGATTTCGCGGGGAGGAACGGTAACTTTTTTAGCGTTTTCCTCCGCCTTGGTGAGATTGCTGGAAAAGGGATTCCAGAACTCCCGGACGACATCCTTCCATTCCCGGGAACCCTCTTCGATATCATCCAGATCCTCCTCCATGGTGGCGGTAAAATCCACGCTCACCACCCGGGGAAAATGTTCCACCAGAAAATCGTTCACGATGAGCCCGAGATCCGTGGGCTGCATGCGTTTCTCCTCGTTTTTATCCACGTATCCCCGGTCGTAGAGAGTTTGGATGATGCTGGCATAGGTGGAGGGACGCCCAATGCCCTTATCTTCGAGAGCCTTGATGAGGGCGGATTCTCCGAAACGAGCCGGAGGATTGGTGAAGCGCTGCTGAGAAAGCACCTCGCCCACGCCGAGACTCTCTCCTTCCGCAGCGGGAGCGATAATTCCCTCTTTGAGCTCCAGGGGCCATACCGCTCCCCATCCCTCGAAAATAAGTCGGGATCCGGACTGTTTGAAAAGGTACTCTCCCCCCTCTACCTCCAGAGTGCTGCTCTTCACATGGGCCTTGCTCATCTGGGATGCCAGGAAGCGCCGCCAAATAAGGTCGTAGAGCTTGAACTGCTCCGGAGCAAGACTGGATTTTATCTCTTTAGGATCCAGGGTAACGTCGGTGGGGCGAATGGCTTCATGGGCATCCTGACTTTTTCCCTTGGAGGCATAGACGTTGGGAGAATCCGGAAGATATTCTTTTTTCCAGTTTTTCTCGATGAAACCTCTTGCCATGGCCAGAGCGTCCCCGCTCAACCGAAGAGAGTCCGTACGCATATAGGTAATGAGCCCCACCGGCCCCCGGCCGGGGAGATCCACTCCTTCGTAAAGCTGCTGAGCAATGCGCATGGTCTTCCGGGGAGCGTAGCCCAGCCTCCGGGAAGCCTCCTGCTGCAAAGTACTGGTGCGGAAAGGAGGAAGGGGTGACCGGTATCCGTCCTTTTCCTTGAAGGAGGTGACGGTAACGCTTCCTCCCCGGAGAAGGGCCTCCACATTCCGGGCCTCCTCCTCGGTCTTTACGGTGTAGTTCTTACCGTGCTTCTTGAAAAGCCGGGCCTGATAGGTACGGCCATCCTCGGCGGCGAGATCGAGATCCACGAGCCAGTATTCTTCGGGAACAAAGGCCAGGATTTCCCGCTCCCGTTCCGCGATGAGCCGAAGCGCCACGGATTGCACCCGTCCTGCGGAAAGCCGGGGCTGGATTTTTTTCCAGAGCAGAGGACTCAGGGAGTACCCCATGACCCGGTCGAGGATCCGACGGGCCTGCTGGGCGTAAACCTTGTCCATAGAGAGGGGTTCCGGGTTCTGTACCGCCTCCTTCACTCCCTTGGGAGTGATCTCATACATCCGCACCCGGCAGGGGCGCTCGGTATCTACCGAAAGGAGGTTCGCCAGATGCCAGGCGATGGCCTCTCCTTCCCGGTCAGGGTCCGCTGCGAGAAGAATATTTCCCGCTTTGGAGGCCGCACTTTTGAGATCCTTTACGACCTTGGCTTTTCCTCGGACCTGAATGTACTGAGGCTCAAAGTCGTTTTCGATGTCCACCCCGATCTTGCTCTTGGGGAGATCCCGAACGTGTCCCATGCTTGCGGCAATGGTATAGTTTTTCCCGAGGATCTTTCCAAGAGTTTTCGCTTTGGCGGGAGACTCCACAATAACAAGGGTTTTTTCCGATCCCATAGGCCCCTCCTATACGATCCACCGAGTTCCGGCAAACCCCTGCATGGACGCAGCCATCTCCACTCCGGGAGCACAGCAGGGAGATTCCCAGAACATTTCCACGAGTTCCCGAAAAGCCTGTTCCGACATTATGCTCTTTGTCATGCAGCCGATAAGCACTCCATGATAAAGGGCCCGTTCCACCGCATTATCCGGCTCCCTTTCATAGGCAAGAAGCTCCAAAGCCGCTCGCCGAGCCGAAACATCGAAATACTGCAACTCCAGAGAAGAAAACACCCGTACCGGCAAATCCTGCACCTCCACCGTGATTTCGCACAAAATAACGGGGCTCTTGGAGCGTATGTAACCGTCTTCGAGACCCCGCACTCATTTAGGGAAACGCGTTCCTGAAGATCCTTGGAATACGTGAAAGAAGTTCTTTTCTCCGCCTCATCTATAAAGCCGCTCTCCACCGCCCCGGACCGGAGCTTCGTACCTTGTCGAGAGATTCGAGGAGAGCGAGCTCTCCTGTAACGGAAGCGGCGCTCATTGTAACCCCTTGAGCGATGTTGTCAACCGTCTGATCCCCCCGAAGTCGCAAAAAAGCCAGAATTTTCTCTCCCTCCGAAGAAAGAAATCCTCCTTCCTCGGAAAAAAGAAGTTTCTGTTCCCCCGAAGGATTGAGGATTTCCACGAAATCCGCCACCGAAACCAAGGGATACCCCCCCTCGGCGAGCAAGCCGTTGGAACCCGCACAAATTCCTTCGTCTATGCGGCCCGGCACGGCCCATATTTCCCGGCCCATCTCCCCTCCCAGCCGAGCGGTGATAATGGCGCCGCTTTTCCGGGGAGCCTCCACCACCACGATCTTTTCTCCAAGCCCCGCAATGATCCGGTTTCTTCGAGGAAAGCGCCAGGCCCTACCGGGGGTGCCCAGGGGATATTCCGATATTAGGGCTCCCCGGGCCTTCAGGATGTTGTAGAAAAGCTCTTCGTGCTCCGCGGGAAAAACCTGATCTACTCCGGTACCGAAAACTGCCAGGGTATATCCTTCTCCCTCAAGGCAACCCCCGTGCGCAGCACCGTCGATCCCCAGGGCACCTCCACTCACCACTCCCCAGGAATTTTCAGCCAGAGCTCTGCCGAGGGAGGCTGCCACTCCCCAGGCATAGGGGGAACAGCGCCGGGTACCCACCACTCCCACAAGCCCCGAAAACTTTTCGGGGGGCGGAAAGGTTCCCCGGCAATAAAGGAGCACCGGAGGATCCGGAAGATCCCACAAGCCCGGAGGATATTCGGGATCATCCCAGGATACGAGGGAAACTCCCAGAGAGAGACAGGTTTCGTACTCCCGGAGATGCCATTTTCGAATCAGGGCTTCCTGAAGAAAGCCGATTGCCCGGGGAGCGAGACCGCGTTCTTTCCAAAGTTTTTCTCCGCCCCCGAGGAGTTCCTCAGGAGGGAGCCCCTCCTCCAGGAAATCCTTGAGGGTTCTCGCATCCATGCACTGCGTTGCGTTGAACAGGAGCAGGGAACCTAGGCGTTCATCCATGGATTGCCATCCTTTCGATATCCCAGGGCCTCGGCAAACATGGAAAGCGAGAGTTCTTCCTCTCCCTGGAGATCTCCGATGGTGCGCACCACCCGGAGAAGCCTCGTCATGCCGCGTCCGGTAAGTACGTGTTTCCGGGCAGCCTCGCGGAGGAATGTTTTCTCCTTCGTGCCAAGCCTCATGGTTTTTCGAAGAAGTCTCTCGGGAACTTCCGCATTGCAGGAATATCCAAAGGGATGCCACCGGGCCCGCTGACGCTCTCGGGCATGGAGAATGCGTTCTCGAATGGTCTGACTGTTTTCCCGGGAGCCCTCCTCCTCAGAAAGAAGTTCTTCCGGAGTAAGCCGGGGTACCGCCACATGGAGATCCACCCGGTCGAGAATGGGCCCGGAAAGACGCTTGGCATAACGGCGACGTTCCGAAGAGGAGCAGCGACAGGGAACCTTGGGATCCCCGTAATAGCCGCAGACACAGGGATTGGCGGCACAGACCAGAAGCACCCGGGAGGGATAGGTGACACTTCCGGAAGCCCGGTTTACCGCAATGCACCCGTCCTCCAGAGGCTGCCGCATGGCCTCCAGAAGCTCCCGCCGGAATTCGGGCATTTCATCGAGAAAAAGCACCCCCCGATGGGCCAAGCTGATCTCTCCCGGCTGCATTCGGGAGCCTCTGTGACTTTCAACAATAAATGAGACTGTACACAGTCGGGACCCCTTGCAAATTCTAGATCCTTGTTTTATAATACAGGAATAAATGAGACAAAATTACCAGCTATAAGTGAGACAAAACCCGAATTTACCAGCTAAAAGTGAGACAACCTCGGAGGAGCTATGATTAACTCGACTCGCCGCATCGGACCAACCCGGAGGAGCATTTCGGGAATATACGCTTTTCGGGGAGGCAGGGGCATTCCCTTTGAATCCTCCCTTGAAAGAGACTTTCTCATTACCACAGGATTCCTTGCCGACGTGACGGACATCGTATCCCAGCCTGTCTCCCTTCCCTTTGCGGATCAATCTGGCAGGGAATACACCTATACCCCGGACTTCCTCGTCTTCTACCGGGAAAGACCTCCCCTGCTGGTGGAAGTCAAGCCTGAAAAGGAATGGAAAGCGCACTGGCGCAAATGGTCGTTCAAGTGGAAAACAGCCATAAGGTACGCCGGAAGCCAGGGATGGACATTTCGCATCTACGACGAAAACAGGATCCGCAACGGCACGCTTGAAAACATCCGCTCCCTTGCCCCCTACAAGCGGATCCGGGAAGATAAGAACCTCTCTTCGGAAATCCTCAGGATGGCAACCCCCGTCTCTTCAATAGAAGACATCCTTTCGTCCATCCCGGGGGAAGAGGAAAAAACCATGGCCCACATACGGCATCTCCTTGCCGTAAGAACTCTGGACTGCCACATAGCAAAGCCTCTTGCAAGGAACTCCGCAGTATGGAGGAACCCCTATGAGTGAAAAACAAAAGGGGATCAGCCCTTCAAAAACCCTGATCAATATACAAACAGGATCAATTGTCCGCAAGGGGAAATCTTTATTCCGCATCAAAGAGATCCTTGATTTCGACACGGTCATAGGGGAGAAAATCTCCCAGGGAGGGGAATACAGGCTGCTCCTTCGGGATCTCCGCTCCCCTGAAAAGGAATCGGATCATGGGGACTCCTCTCCTGCGGAAGACCTGAAAAACTTCTCCGAAGAGGAATGGGAAGCTGCCCGAAAACGCTACAAAATCATAGAACCGCTTCTCCGGAAAAGCGTTCTGGGAAGACCCGAAGCGCAAGCGTGCGCTGAAAAAGCGGGAGTCTCCACCGCCACCATCTACCGGTGGGTTGAAAAATACAAAAAGCACGGGGTGCTCTCCGCTCTGGTTCCCCGGAAAAAAGGAACGAAAAAGGGGACCGTCAGAATAACCCCGGAACAGGAAGAAATCATCGAAGAAGTCATCCGAGACTTTTACCTGAAATCCCAGCGTCCCACCCAGCAAAGCACCGTCACGGAAGTCAGGAGGGTCTGCTATGAACGAGGGGTGGCTCCGCCCAGCGGGGGAACCGTGCGCCTCCGCATATCCAGAATCCCCGAACGCCTCCATCTCCGCTCAAGAGGATACAAGGAGAAGGCGAAAAACGCATACGTCCCCGTACCGGGACACTTCCCCAACGCAGAATACCCGCTTGCAGTAATCCAGATCGACCACACCCCTGCGGACATCCTCCTGGTGGACGATGAACACCGCAAAACCATAGGGAGACCCTACCTCACCCTTGCCATGGACATCTGCACCCGCATGATCACGGGATACTACCTCTCCCTGGACGAACCCTCTGCCACCTCCGTAGCCATGTGCCTCGCCCTCTCCATGCTCCCGAAGGAGGAATGGCTCATACGCCACGAAATCGAAGAGTCCTGGCCCGTATGGGGCATCCCGGAAACAATCCACGTGGACAACGGAGCGGACTTCAGATCCGCAGCCTTCGAAAAATCCTGCGCCCAGTACGGAATAAACGTGGAGCACCGCCCGGTGAAACGCCCACACTTCGGAGGACACATAGAACGCATTCTGGGAACGGCTCTCCAGGAGATGCACAATCTTCCCGGAACCACCTTCTCCTCCATCAAAGACCGGGAAGGCTACGACTCGGAAAAACACGCCGCCATGACCTTCTCGGAATTCGAGAAGTGGTTTGTCACCTGGATATGTTCGGTCTACCACAAGAGGAAGCACAGCGAAATCGGCATGTCCCCCTTCGAGAAATGGCACATTGAACTTCTCGGCAATGAGAAATATCCGGGAAGGGGGCTCCCCCCCGTACCGGAAGATCCTCTGGGAATCCTGCTGGACTTCCTCCCCTTCTACGAACGCACCGTACAGCCGAACGGCGTGACCATAGGCAACTGGCTTTACTACGGGATGGAACTCAACCCCTGGATCAACAAAAAGGATCCCGAAACGGGAAAGAAACAGAGGTTCATCTTCAGACAGGATCCAAGAGATATCAGCGTGGTGTGGTTCTTCGACCCGGAGGAGAAAAAATACTTCCCCATTCCCTTTGCGGACAGAAGACAGCCCTCTCTCAGCAAATGGGAAGACCGGGAGATCCGGGCTATGCTGAAAGCCCAGGGGATAACCTCCCCCACGGAAAACGATGTATTGAGAGGGCTTTCGGAACTTCGGGCTCAAGTGGAAACCTCTGCGGAAAAGACTAAAAAAGCCCGGAAAAAAGCCCAGAAACACAAGGAGCACAGCAAAAAAAACACCCCCGCAGTACCTGCAAAGACGGACGCACAAGAGCAGAAAGGGACAGGGGGGTTCCTCCCTGAAGACGAAATCGACATTTTTGGAGAGATATCATGAATACTTTCGAACACATTTTTCCGGAATTCCGCCATGTCATGGCACTGTCGGATGCCGAAAGGATCCGCTTCATGGAAACCCCCAGATGGATCGGGTATCCCAAGGCTCAGAGCGTCCTTCAGACACTCGAAAAACTCTTCAACAGCTCCTCCGAAGAAAAAAGAAAGCGGAACCTCCTTCTCATCGGAGACCCCGCCAACGGCAAAACCACCCTGATAAAACGCTTCTACGAGAAGCATGGACAGGGATACGTGGAGGAGAACTCCACCCCGATCAAACCGGTCATCCTTGCGGAATCCCCTCCCAAGGCAAGCGAAAAGGAACTTTACTACCATATCCTGGAACGCTTTTTCGCCCCCTACCGCTTCGGGGATCCCACCGCCAAACTGCGCCGCCAGGTGGTGCATCTTTTTCATGCCTGCAAGGTCCGCATGCTCATCATCGACGAATTCCATTCCCTTCTCGAGGGAACCGCAAGACAGCAGAGAGAAGTCATGAACTGTGTGAAGTTTCTCTGCAACGAGCTAAAGGTTCCTATTGTGGCGGTGGGTACGAGAAACGTGATCCATGCCCTTCATACGGATCCCCAGCATGCAAGCCGCTTCGACACCGCCACCCTCCCCCTCTGGGAGGCGGGAAAAGAGTTCCAGAGCCTTCTCAAGGGGTTTGAAACGGTTCTGCCCCTGAAAAAACCCTCGGGACTTTCCGCTCCCGAATCCGCTTCCCTCCTCCATACCATCTCGGGAGGGAACATAGGAGATCTCCATACTGTTCTTGTAGAGTGCGCTGAAGAGGCCATTCTGACGGGAGAGGAGCGCATTACTCTGGAGATTATCAAGGGAAAGAGGAAATGGCAGCGCCTTTCCAATGGCATCCGGGAACTGCCCCTTTAAATCCTCGGTGGGTTCTTCACACGCCCCTTCTTCCGGACGAGCTTCTTTCGTCCTGGCTTGTCCGGGCTGCCCTGGCACAGGGGTGCGATCCCCTGGTGCTCACGGGGTGCGTATGGCCTGGATGGAGAATCTGGACGGGAGATCCCGACAGGAAGCTTTCTCCGAAGCAGAGCCATGCGCTTGCCGAGGTGTCGGGGATTCCCGCCGCCTCCTTTCAAGCCGCCTTTCTTGAGAATGTCGCAGGAGCCACAACGAGGGGCAGTCTTGAGAAAAAGCAGATATGGCCCTGGATACTGGTTCTTGGCATGAGAAACAGGAAATGGCGGGGAGGGCTCCAATACTGCCCCCTGTGCCTCCGGGAGCATCCTTCCTTCTACCGGATCCCCTGGAGGCTGGCATGGCATACGGTCTGTGCGGAGCACCGCATCCGTCTTCTCGATAGATGCCCCGACTGCCATGCTCCGGTGGAACCGCATCGGCTTTCCCCGGAGGACAGCATAACCCGGTGTGCGAGGTGCGGCTTCTCCCTGGAAGAAGCTCCGGTTCTCCCGGGCAGAGAGATGGCCCTGGCGTTTCAGAACCGGGGAGATACGGCAGCTCTCTCAGGTACGGGGTTTTTCGGAGAGGAGGAACTTCCCGGCTTTGCGTGGTTTGACCTTTCCAGAATCCTCATCAATCTCATGAGAAGGGCTTCAAAAAGGCCCTCAAGCGGAATTGCGGATATGCTCCGCATCCTCGGGATCCCTGCGGAAGACCTCAAGACCCCCTCCACGGGGCTCCCCTGGGAGTATCTTTCCACGGAGGAACGGGAGTCTTTTGGAGAAGCGGCGGGGATAATCCTGAATTCCGGCCCCGGAGCATTTCTTGAGGCGGCCAAGAAGAGCGGTGTTAGTGCAAAGTCCCTCTGGGATTTCCGGGAGCGTCCTCCCCGGATCCTGCTGGATCTTGCGGAGGCTCTGCCAAAACCCGTGAGGACGAAAAGAAAGAGTCCTTCCGGAGAAAAGACTCCCCGTTCCCGCAGGAGCGTGGAAAGGATGCTTGCCCGGCTGGAGAGAAAGGCGAAAAACACATGAGCGAAGCGGAGGTTCCGTACTGCGACGAATGCGGCAGGGTGATGAAGAAGATTTTCCGGAGATACCGGGGAATCCGGTACTGTGCGGCCTGTTACACCCGTCTTTTCAAGAAGCGTCTTTGTCCGAAATGCGGCAATCTGGCACGCCTTTTCGTGAAGGATCCCAAGGCGATCTGTCTTTCCTGCGAGAGGAATGCCCCCTGCATCCGCTGCGGCAGAGAGGGCCGTCCCCTGGGAAAGATGACTCCTGACGGTCCCGTCTGCAATAGCTGTTATTCCTGGTTCCGGGAGGAGAAACCCTGCGCTTTCTGCGGCACCCTTTCGAAGAGGCTTTCCAGCTACCCCTCCATCGGGATAGATGTTCTTATATGCGAGAATTGTGCTTCTCCTCTGCTGGGAAAAGGGACATGTCAGGCATGTCATCGCCATCGGAAGCTCCACGATGCTCCTGACGGGCGGCGGTTGTGCCGCCGCTGTCTGGAGGAGGAGGATTCTCCCTGTACGGTCTGCGGGAAGATGATTCCTGCGGGACGCAACGGCAAGTGTGAGGAGTGCGGTTTCCGGGAAGGATTTTTGCGGAGAGTTGCCTTTAACAGGGCGGCTTTTGCAACGGAGCGCTTTGCCTCCCTCTATGAGGAGTTCGGAAAGTGGCTTGATGCGGAGGTGGGAGCGCATAAGGCATTTCTCTGGATCAATAAGTTCCTCTCCTTTTTCACGGAGATGGAGAACCTTTGGAAGGATATCCCTCCCTACGAGGATCTTCTTTCTCATTTCGGTGCGGAGGGGCTTCGGAGAGTGCGGCTTCCCATGCGCTGGCTCAGGGATACCCGTGGAATTACGGCGGACTCCAGGATCCGGGAGAGGGATTCCGAGAGACGGCGCATTGAGGCTCTTCTTTCAACTTTTCCTGAGGGCATGGCGAACATTCTCCTGAAGGATTACGGGGAGTTTCTTCTGGATAAGATGGCACGGGATAAGCTGAAGATCCGCTCGCTCCGCTTTGCCCTCTCCACCGCCGCAGGGTTTCTCCGATCCATGGAAAGAGACGGGCTCCCCGAGCAGGAGGATGTGAACGGATATCTGCTTGAGAAGCCGGGGCAGCGGAGTTCTTTATCGGGATTCATTCATTTCGTCAATAAAAAACATTCTCTTTATCTTGAAGTTTTGGTAGACTATGACCGGGTGGAACGGGCACGGAAGCGGAGAGCAGAGAGAAAGATGCTTTCGCTGATGCGCAATCCCCCGGGTGAAGGAAGTTCCCGGAAAGATTACGAGAATTTTGAGAATGACTGGGTGCTTGCCGGGCTTGCCTATTTTCACGGGGTTGGTGCGGGAACGGCAAAGAAGGAAATCCTGAAGAACACGTCGGTGAATGCAGACGGAAGTTTTACGGTGGGGATGCAGGGGAGAAAGTATTGGGTTCCGGGTTGCAGAGACATGTAAAAAATAAATTTAACGAGAGGGTCTGAACTTGAAGCTTACAGAATGGCTTGAAGAACTGAATAAAGAATTCCAGAAAGATGACATTAAGCAACGTGACCGTCCCTGGAAAGCCATACATCAATATGCCAGAGATTTTCGTGTTCCTGTTACTTTCCCTTCTGACATAACAGAAAAAATATTGGAATATTTCAATTCTCGCTCAAAGCCTGGAACATTCGAATCTGGGAGTTTGTACGAATCCGTTTATTTTTACGACTCTCAGTTCTGGCCTGTTTCAATTCCTGTTTTCTATGGAAAAGTAAAATTAGACGCTTTTCAAAGTCTTTATTCAATGCCTCCGGGACTCAGGAGGGAAATGATTTCTGACGAAAAAAAGGTTTTGGATTACAGAACTTTCTGGTGTGACTGTTTCAACTACGCACTAGGCATAGAAGATATCAGGAAAGATCCTGAGGCAACCCTTTTTGGCAAAGAATTGCTTCTGGCAGGAGATCAAAAATTGCGAAACGCAGCACTCATACTAAGCCAATCAATTCCTGGCACACAGGCAATTTTCGAATGCAGAATGGCTGTTGAGATGTTTTTTAAAGCGTGTATTGCTATGAATAAAGAATTAACTGATCAGGGAGCGAAACACATAGGCCATGATTTGGGAAAGGGCTTGATCGAATTTCTTAAAATACTCGAAAAGCCTTCCTGGGAAAAACTCCTAAGGGATAGGCTTTCCGTTTTTCCACAAATACATGACCGTTATAAACCGCAAGCAACATCCTTGAAAGATTTATGGGCTGGATTTAGTACTGCTCAATTTTTGGGTAGTACAGTTATTCGCAAGTATTCCACTTCCGGAGAGACATATTAAACTCCAGAAACTGGATCATATGCGGGGCCGGAGTCAGGACTTGCGACGGGATATCGAATATATGGGGCTAGATGTAAACTACAAGTGCAACGGGGCTAAGATTTACGATATTTAATGATAAAAGAGTAGCTCACAGCAGGACACTTTCGTTAATATTGTTTCTGGACAAAACCTATTGACGAAGGAGCCCCTG
>Ga0334892_1000139_pt1 | contig 114254 bp, 87 predicted proteins | sample GraSluR3_MG_4_FD_207213 | JGI IMG/M metagenome (GOLD analysis project Ga0334892, IMG submission 207213) | Sludge microbial communities from methane-producing bioreactor in Wageningen University, Netherlands - Granular Sludge_15_04-R3 | ecosystem: Engineered > Bioreactor > Anaerobic >...
CTTCTATGTAATGGTCAAGAAGATGATGCTGATGAAATAAATAATCGAATAGCTATTGCAACTTATTAGAGATAAGAGCCTGAGATTTTTTAACAATTCAGGCTCTTTTTTTAAACAGAAATTTTCTACAAGCTCTCTGCGATTATCCCTTAAGAAAAATTATATAACCTTATGGCAAGATATCAACCACTAATTGAGCAAAACACTTAAAACTCTTGACAATATAGGTGTGAGAAAAATGTTTATTGACTGAAGTATTATAAAATAGTGTCGTAATTATATGAAGTATAACCCGATAGCACATTGTAAGGCTGGCCGGAAGCCAATACTACAGGAGGTTTGATGCCATTATTTAATCTCTCGGATTTTTTCACTAACGATATCGCAATTGACTTGGGAACTGCCAATACACTTGTCTATCGTAAAGGTTGCGGCATCGTTATCGATGAACCGTCTGTCGTAGCAGTATCAAATGAGACGAAAAAGATCATAGCCATAGGGGAACCAGCCAAAGAAATGCTTGGCAAGAACCCGGAAGAGGTTAAAGTGATTAAGCCTTTGAAAGATGGCGTTATCGCAGATTTTCAGATCACAGAACTGATGCTGAAGAATCTAATCCTCCGAGCTCAGAAGAAAAGGTTGTTAATCAAGCCGCGAGTAATAGTATCGGTCCCTTCCGGAATTACAGAAGTGGAGAAGCGTGCCGTACGGGATAGTGTCCTGCATGCTGGTGCACGCGAGGTTCATCTGGTTTCTGAGCCAGTAGCAGCAGCCATAGGAGCTGACCTTCCGATTGAGAAGCCGTTTGGTAATCTGGTGATGGATATAGGGGGAGGAACAAGTGAGATAGCTGTTATTTCTCTGTCTCACATCGTAATTCATAACTCAATTCGTGTCGGTGGCGACAAGATGGATACCGACATAATCAATTTTCTTCGCAAGAAGAACAATCTCTTTGTCGGGCTTCAGACTGCCGAGAAGATCAAGTTGGAACTTGGCTCAGCCTATCCTCTGGAAGAGGAACTATCAATGGATGTCAGCGGTAGAGACATAATTACAGGTTATCCGGTAACAGTCAAGATCACTTCTGAAGAGATCAGGGAAGCAATATCTGAGACCGTTGCCACTATGATAGATGCAGTGAAGCGGCTTTTTGAAAAAACCGCCCCGGAGTTATCAGCTGATATAGCCTTGAGGGGTATTATCCTTACCGGTGGTGGAGCCAAACTGCGTGGCCTTGATAAGAAGATTATGGAGGCTGTTGACTTGCCGGTTCATGTGGTAAATGATCCCTTAACCTGCGTTGTCAAGGGTAGTGGTATGATCCTGGATAATCTGGAACGTTATCGCAATGTACTGATCAGAAAAATTGATGAATAATGCGTCTTTCCCGTGAAAAGCTACTCTGGTTAACTTTTCTCTTAGTTAGTCTCATTCTTCTTTTAGGGAGCGATGAACAGCGGGTAATGAAAGCCAACTTTCTGGGTCAGACAATCTATTTGCCCTGGACCTCATCTCTGAATATAATCAATGAAATATTCGAACTCAGGGAAAGAAACCGTATCCTTACAGAAAAGCTGGCAGATAGGATTTTAAGGGCTAACAGCCTAGAAGATGAATTATATACTCTGCAGAGTATAGTTCAATTTCAAGAAAATTTCTATTTCGAGAGTATACAGCCTCAAGGTTTTATGGTCGCTTCTGTCGTAGCTCATAGAGGTAATTTCAATAATCGGTTACTTCTGATCGATAAAGGTAAGACTGATGGAATGGAAGTCGATTTCCCGGTAATTTCTGAAGACGGGGTCGTTGGGAAGATACTTAACGTATTTCAGAATCACTCCGTAGTTCTCCCTATAAACAATCCGCAGTTCAAACTGGGTGTCATAACTCAAAAGTCAAGAGTCCAGGGTTTGTTAGAAGCCGATTTTTATGGGAAAAACTATATGAACATGATCCGGACAGGATCACAGGTTAACGTTGGCGATATAATAGAAACTTCCAGTGTCTCTATCCTCTTCCCCCGTGGCTTCCCTGTAGGGACCATATCCAGATTGATAAAAACCCCGGAAGAGGTCTATATGCGAGCTGAAGTGACACCCTACTCCAGCATCAACGACCTGGAACAGGTTATAGTACTATACTTTCACAAGGATATTCCCGATGAAGAATAAAGAGATAGTTAATCCTGTAGAGATAAACGGGAAAAGATATCTGAGGATTCCGATAAAAACCGGAATATTAACGGCAAATGACGACATTCTTAACATCGTGCAGGAGTATACAAAAGATATCATACAGCCGGGAGATATCATAGTGCTCAGTGAAAGTCCCCTGGCCATTACCCAGGGTAGAGCTGTTGCAGAGAAAGATATCAAAGTCGGATTACTGGCATCGATCCTCTGGCGTTTTGTCGGTAAGGTGAACTACGGAATAGGCTTAAGATCACCGACAAGTATGCAATGTGCTATCGAAGAGAGTGGCCATCCAAGGATCCTTCTGGCAGCAGTAATATCCTGTCTGGGAAAACTCGTAGGCAGAAAGGGAGATTTCTATCGAATTGCCGGAAAGCAGGCAGCTCTGGTCGATGCAGCTCATACATCTCCTGTGCCACCCTATGATCGTTGCGTAATCAAAGGGCCGAAAGACCCCGACAAAGTAGCCCGGAGAATTCTTGAAGAGCTGGGCTTCGATGCAGCTATTATGGACATTAACGATATAGGTGGCTCCTGGGTTATCGGGAGTAGTCAAAATGTAGATAACAAGTTACTCGAGAATATAATGCGTGATAACCCGCAGGGGCAGGGTGATGAACTCACGCCAATATGTCTGATACGGGAAATTGATTGAGTTTACAAGAGTATAAAGGAAAAGATAAAAGATGAGGATTATCAAATATTCTGTTGCCGCATTATTGGTTCTCTATATGCAGATACTGATTGCACCCAAATTTGAAATCCTAGGTATAGTGCCTTTCTTTATCTTACCCTTTGTGATCTTCATCAGTATGAAACTCCGTTTTATCGAAGCAGTTATCATTGTATTCATTATGGGCCTCGCTATCGATATACTCGATACCTATATCCTGGGAGCTAATACTGCTCTACTACTGATCGTCTCTCATCTGGTGAATAGATACCATACTTCGGTTACTAAAGATAAAGCCGGTCCGGTAATGATAAGTGTTCTTATGCTTAATCTGTTATACTTCGTTCCCTACATATTTATAAAAAGTATTATTTATGGTTTTAATTCCGGGTTATTCACTCTCTTCCCTCTGGAACTGATATACAACAGTATAACAACTATCACTTTCATTATCCTGTTAACAATCCTGTTTAAGATAAGGGTCTATTTAGATGTCTAATGTAGATAAAATCAGAGTCCTGTCAGTTATCTTTCTAGCTCCATTTCTTATCCTTATTGCTTTCCTCTTTCGCTTTCAGATACTCGAAGGTGCCAAATACAAGAGGATTGCTGAATTTAACTTCGTAAGAGTTCAGACACTATATCCCATAAGAGGTGAGATATATGATCGTCATTTCAGACCAATAGCAGTCAATGAACCGGCTACCAACCTCTATATCCTGCCTGCAAGAGTTAAAGACTTGTCAGAGGTAGCAGACTTCATCAACCGACATCTACCTGTAACAAAGGAAGAATTAAGAGAATTAATACATCAAAACCGGTTTCGGGCATACCAGGAATTGATCGTTTACCGTAATCTTGACTATGAAAAAGTTGTCGAGATGGCTGAACAACTGGATCGATATCCCTCGCTTTTCTTCAGAACGGAAAACATGCGTCACTACACTAGAAACAATCACTTTACAGGTTATGTCGGACAGATCAGTCGCTCCGAATATGAAGAGACACAGAAAAAGAGAGAACAAGAGAGAGACTTAACCACGATTCAGCAGCAGATCAGTTATTCAATAAATTGCCAGATCGGTAAGACAGGCCTGGAAAAACAATATGAAGAATACCTTAGAGGAAAGAACGGATACAGAATGATTCAGGTCGACGCATCAGGAAGAAACATCAGGGTTTTCCGAGACGACCTGGACCTGCCACCGATAAACGGTTCAGACATGATTCTTACCATTGACCTCAAGTTACAGGACTATATTGAATCGATATTCCCCAAAGGTTATAATGGTGCTATTCTGGTATTGGATACAGAGAGTGGTGGTGTACTCTCATATGTCAGCCATCCTGTCTTTGACCTTAACATGTTCTCCAAAACAGTTGGAAGAGACTACTGGTCTGATCTGGTCTCCGATCCTTCATTCCCTCTGATGGATAGAGTCACAATGGCTACCTATCCACCAGCCTCAACTTTCAAGGTAGTAATGACTGCCGTTGCTCTCGATAATGATATCATCCAACCCAATACTCGTCTGGCTCGCTGTACCGGGAGCTATCAATATGGTAACAGAAGATATCGTTGTTGGTTAGAGACCGGTCATGGTAGCCTGACTCTCTCTGATGCTATAAAACATTCGTGTAATGTCTATTTCTTCGATCTATCATTAAGGGTCGACTTACCTTTAATCGATGAGTTCATGCATGATAATTACCTTCTGGAAAGAACGGGTATCGATCTTCCTACCGAAAGAAGAGGGTTTTTCCCCTCCGTTGACTGGTATGTAAACCGGCTTGGATCGAGTTCTCTGATTACAGGGCATAAGATCAATCTTGCTATAGGGCAGGGTGAGGTCTTATTGACACCTCTACAGGTAGGAACTTTCTTTAATGCTATTGCCAATGATGGCCACTGGAAAAGACCCTTTATCTTCTCTAGATTGATAGGGGTTCAGAATGATATGACTTCAGGATCTGCAGAGAGCAACAACAGGCAGTTGAGTATAACACCCGAGACACTGGAATTTATCCAGCAGAGCATCTACAGGGGGGTTAACGAAAGTGGTGGAACGGGTATCGGAGCAAGAGTTCCAGGTTCCAGGGTCTATGGTAAGACAGGGACGGCACAGAATGCTGCTGGATCCGATCCCCACGTCTGGTTTGCCGGTTATGCCGGATGGGATACCCCGGAGATCACTGTAGTCGTCATCGTTGAGAATTATCCCGGTACAGGTGGTAATACAGCAGCACCTCTGGCGGGTAGAATCATAAGGTATTATCAGGATGAAATCAGGCCTACGAACGGATTGACTTTAAATGACAATCCTAACTGATAGAGCATTATGTTTGATCTGAATAGAAGGTTTCGACATTTTGACTGGTGGTTGTTTGCCACTATGCTTATCTTAATGGCAATTGGAGTAATTGTTATCTACTCAGCACTGACTTTTCAAATCGGTGATGAAAAGCATACCAGTAATGAATATCTGAAACAGATAACCTGGATCATCGTCTCACTCATTCTTTTCTTTATTGTTATTCTTATTCCTTACCCCCTGTTCGATCTGATCATTATCCCTGCGTATTTTATCAGCCTGGCAATGCTTCTGGTAGTTCTGACCATGCCACAGATTAAGGGGGCTACTCGCTGGATAATGCTTGGACCGTTTCAGTTGCAACCGGCTGAATTTGCCAAGATTACTACTATTCTTTTACTGGCTAAGGCACTCGCCAAGCCCTACATAACAGATATGCAAATCCTGTTCAGGCTGTTTGCTATAGGTGCACCACCAATGCTACTGCTACTTATGCAACCAGATCTCGGTTCTACGGTTATTTTTGGTGTCATCATTTTTGCTATTCTGGCCTTTTCTGATCTTTCCGATTACTGGCTTATATTGACTATAAGCCCTTTCATTGCAATTGCTACCTCTTTCTATTTACCCGCTTTTATCATCTTCATAGTTCTTCTGCTCTATGTACTCCACAAGCTTAATCTTGCCTGGATTACTATAGGATTTACCGCTGTCTTCAATGTATTCATCTACTTTTTCATGCCGTTCATCTGGAATGGGTTGAAGGAGTATCAACAGAACAGAATACTGACCTTCCTCGATCCGACCAGAGACCCACTTGGCGCTGGTTATCAGGCTATTCAATCACGAATCGCAATTGGGTCCGGACTTTTTCAGGGTAAGGGTTTTCTGGAAGGAACTCAAAAGAGTTTAAATTTCTTACCTGAACGGCACACCGATTTCGTCTTCTCGGTGATTGCCGAAGAGTTCGGATTTATCGGTTCTATGTTACTTATACTTATATTCTATTTCTTTATATACCGCCTGATCAGAAGCCTGAAGGCCATCACTGATAAGGAGCAGAGACTTGCTATCATGGGTATCATAGCTCTCTTTACCTCCCAGATAACCATTAATATTGCTATAAATCTCGGTATATTCCCAACTACTGGCCTGCCTCTCCCCTTCATCAGTTACGGGGGTTCCAGTCTCCTGGCCAATACCCTAGCCATAGGGATTATAATGAAATATCTGACAGAAAAGAGTTTTATCAGATAAATGAAGGAATTATATAACGAGCTAACAAGAAGGATTGTTCTTATATGAAAAAAGGGTTGTTGTTTTTAGTAGCACTGGTGATCCTTATTATAGCAGGATTGTCGATCTATATTAATTCAATACGACATCCGGTCGAGGTGAGAATTGTCCATCTCCTCAATAACCAAACTGAGATTACAGCTAGCATTAACGGAAATGAGATACCATACACTATTAACTACGGAGCCGGGAGTGAGTATCTTCCCTTAGAAAAAAAAATGCTATTTATCGATCTGGTAGTCAAAATAGACGATCAGAGTGGTATGAACTTCGACAATATCCAGCTTGCTCCAGACTCTCTCAATACACTACTTCTCTGCTCTAATGGCAGTCAGCCCTCTATTTATCGGATAGAAACACCGTTTACAACAGTACGCAATTACTCCGCTCTCCGATATTTCAAAAACCCGGGCTTAGAAGACCAAGTAGAAATACAGTTATTCAATGATGAAGAGATTTTGTTTCCCCTTCTAGGAGAAGGGCCTGTCAGCAGTTATGTTAACCTCAGCGAGGGAACTTATCGCATAAACCTGAAAACTGCAATGAAAGAATTAGATTATCGCCTATTCCTGGAAAAGGGAGAGTACTATACTCTCATAATCCTGCCAGACGTTGAGGATGATAATAGAGCAATAAGAGTAATTGTCGATAATAAACCTGGAGATCAGTATATCATCCCCACACCGAACTCTACTCGATAAACATTCGAACCTTCGTTATACCACCATTATCTTCATCAATATCGGCAGAGAAGATATCACCTATCTCCCCCTTACTGGCAAGTTTCAGTAATTCATCCCAATCTAGTCCTGATAGGTCAATATTGGTGCTGCCAGCTTCTGTATCTAGATTCAATTGCTTATCCTTCGGAATGAATTTTGCACCCAGTTTGACTAGCATAATTGGAATGGAGATGTTCACTTTCGGTTTATCCATATCATTTTTATAGACTATAATTCTCAGATTACGTCCCGGTTTACCGTTCCCCATCTTCTTTTCATCAATGGCACTCAATAATTTCATAGCCTCTTCTGAAGAGATCTTCTTCTCTTCGACCATATCCAGAATCCTTCTCTTATCTTCCATCTTTAATCTCCTTTGATCGTTTGTATCAGTTTTTCAGCTTCTTCTGCACTGATCGTTCCTGACTCAACCATTTTGATAACCCTTTGTTCTAATTCATCTTCCATAAGCCTCTCCTTTAAATCCCGATCTGCTCCATCATTGTTAACTGGAAAGTCATCTGCATCTGGAAAGTCATCTGCATCTAAGTTAGCTGGAAAGTCATCTGCATCTAATTCCCTGTCAGGAATATCATTAATACTACCCTTAAACCCGTGACCGGTTTTTTTTTGCATTTTCTCAGCAAACTTCTCCGGATCAAAGTTCATTTTTTCCATATTCCTCATGAGCTTGAGCTTTAATTTGTCTTTGAACTTACTGTCAGGATATTTATCAAAGGTGGAGAAGATTTTCTCCATCGCCTCGGACACGTTTTCTACATCAGGAAAATGCTGGAGTTTAAAGCTGAAAAATGGTCGCGTATCTTTCAGAATATTGATTGAACCATTACGATTTTCCACTTCTATGTTAACCTTGCCTGCGCCTCTAACCATTCTGATCGTCCTGGAGAGAGCACTCTTTTCCGTTTCATAGTTATCATCCAAACCGACATGAAAACTACCGTTTTCATTTTTGGCCTGTAAATTGAAAGAAAGTTCATTGGATATCAAGAGGTTGATCTTGCCGTTTACATTTCTCAGATGATACCTACCTTTCTCCAGAGTAGGTATCTGGCAGTGAATACTGCCGTTATCGGAAATCAAGCCTAACTCCTGATATGCTGTATCCTGAATCTTTATCCGGCCGTTACTGCTGTTAACTTTTAGCGTTCCGGAACCGCCACTGGCCTTGAAACTGCCGTTCAATGTCTTAGCCTCCAACTTGCCAGAAAATCTCTTTACTTTGACAGATCCATTCCCATTGTCGATCTTTAAGGTTCCTTTACAGTCCTTTAAAGCTAATTGACCATTCTCATTTCTGATTTCTATATAACTATCCATCTCCCTGAGGGTTAAAGACCCGTTCTCATTGTTAATTGAGATATCACTGTTAGCGGGAATACCTATCTCTATCAATGCTTCAGATATCTGTGACATCCCTTCAAGCCGCTTCTCCTGAATCTTTAAAGTATTATTTGCTTCGTCATAAATAAGAGAGAAAAGTTCCTCTACAGGGGCTATATTTTTTTCTTCGACTACAAATTGATATGTCACATCAGCTCTCCCTGCTTCTCCACGGTATATCAGGATATCAAAATTTAGCGAATCCAGTACTAACTTAAGTCCTTCCTTTACCTGAAATTTTTTCTGATTGTTAATCATGGTTTAAGTCCTCTCTTTTTTGATTTTGTTGATTGCCTCTTCTACAGAAAGATTACCCTCTTCTATCTCATCTAATAATTGTAAAACATCCTGATCCTTGTGAGAAGTTCCTTCAAGGAGCTTCACTACCTCTGAAAGCCTGCTTTTTACTGTCGGATAAGATATTCCCAACCTTTTCTCCACTTCTCGGATATTGCCATGACTGAGCAAAAAAGTTTTCACAAATTCCTGTTGCGCCAGAGTTAAAGATGCCAGTTCACTCTGACTGAACTTACCCTTGATGGTTATATCACAATCTTCACAGTGAAACTCCCTGATATAAAGATCTGCATTACATACGGGACATTTTTTTAACCGTTTGATCATCAGTACCTCCATAAGTTTCGAAGCAAATTTATCCTTTCCTCAATTATTGTCAAGTATTGTTTGATATTTTTAATGCCTATGTCAATATTTCTTATTTATTGTGCTTAGTAATCAATATACAGCCACTTGCTTGAAATAGGGTTGTTTAATCTCATTGACAATGAATTGACATTCATTAGTTTATGCGGTAGAGGAATATATGGATGATCAGTTAATTCTAAGCGAGATACTCAGATACAAAAGTGGTGAAATAAACTACAAGACAGATGTTATCATTCGGGAGATTAGTCTCACCGTGCGATTGAATGATATAAACATTACTACTATTGCCTGTCTCGATGATAAGCTAAAAGACCTTGGTATTGGTTTTCTAAGTACAGAAGGTATCTTGAGAAATTTAGATGAAGTAGAGAAAATAGAACTGTGCAACAAGCGCACACGGTTGGATATTAAGACAACACACGATAATTCGGAGATACTGAAATACTTACAAACAGTCGAAAAAACTACTGGTTGTGGCGGTGGTATTTCTGGAAGTACTATTATATCCGGTAGTAGTCATTTTATTGTTTTGCCGTTGTCATTATCTTCAATACCTGATTTAATGGTTAAATTTCAGGGATTATCGACCCTTTTCATACAGACCGGTGGGGTACATAGTGCTGCATTGGTAAAAGATGATGAGATCAACTTCTTTGCTGAAGATATAGGACGGCATAACGCTGTAGACAAAGTCATAGGATCAGCCTTCCTGGGAGGCAGGAATATCAAAGAATTCTATCTACTGACCAGCGGTAGAATATCATCTGAAATAGTTCGTAAAGCAATTCGTCTTGATATACCACTCATCCTCTCACAGGCAGCTCCAACGTCCAGGGCGATATCATTGGCCTGGCAATATGGTGTCTACCTGATAGGTTTTGCCCGGGGCAGGAGATTCAATATCTATACGGGAATCCACCAGGTAGAGAAGCTGATAAGCAGGAATAAGAGAGACAGTAATAGTTAACTCCTTAAATTAGTTGTTACAATGAAATTCAGACAGATTTTCTTTCTCTACTGAACCCTAAAAGATCTTCCCTGGTATTGATATTGTAAAACAGTTCAGAGAGGTTTTCCGGTACATCATAATACCCTGTAGCAACTTCAGAAAAAAAATCACTGATCTTGTAGTTGTTTTGCCGGAGTTGTTGCTCTATCAGGGGGATATTCATCTTGCTATAGATAGCATGGAGTGGTTCTATTCCTTTCTGGTGTCTTGGTACAAGAAGTTCTAGTGAATCCTTATGTTGTTGATAAAAATCAACCATGTCTTCAATCAGTTCTTTCTTAAGATTAGGCATATCACAGGCAAAAATGAAAACGGCATCATTAGATGCCGTTTTCAAAGCCGTGTGTATCCCCGCCAGAGGTCCCGCAGATTTAACAATATCGTTGGCAAACCTCAGTTCAGGAAAACGGGTAATAATTTCACTCTTACCGGTAATTAAGATGATCTCAGGAAAAATCTCTTTTAATAATCCGATTATTTCATCTATTAAGGGTACTTCACGTAATCTTAACAGCGATTTTTCTGTCGCTATCCTACTACATCTGCCACCTGCTAAAACAGCTGCCGATATATAGTGTCGCACCCTGGTCCCGGTTATTGAGTATGATAAAGTCTTACTTTTGACTTATCGGTGCTGCACACTTGCGAAAGACGAGATAATAAATTGTGGCAACAAAACCGGCACCACCAACAATATTTCCTAATGTAGAAGCAGTTAAATTGTTAATGAAACCCGAGAACTGAATAGTCGGTTCCAGAGCCATACCCATAGGGATGAAATACATGTTTGCAACACTATGTTCAAAACCTGAAGCAACGAATGCCATGATCGGAAAGAAGATACCGAGTATTTTTCCGGGAACATCGTGAGCTGCAAGTGCTAACCAGACAGCTAAGCAGACAAGCCAGTTACACATTATCCCACGGAAGAAAACTTGCATGAATGGTAAGGTGGCTTTTGTATGGGCTATATTGATAGCTGTATCTCTCACAGCACCACTAAGCAGACCACTACTGTACATGAACCATACTATTAGCAAAGAACCAGCAAGGTTGGCAATATAAACTATTAACCAGTAACCAAGCATAGTTGAGAATTTCTTTCTCCCTGCCAGTACTGACATCATAATAAGATTATTTCCGGTGAAAAGCTCTGCACCAGCAATAACAACCAGCATAAGGCCAACGCTAAATACAGCACCACCCATGAAAACTCGTAATCCAAACCATTCAATACCAGTCATTACACGGGTTGCCAGTTGTGCTCCAAATGCGATAAAAGCACCAGCCAGAATACCCAGGATAATGACCTGTAACATTCCTAACTGACATTTTTTAGTTCCAACTTTTTCAATCACAGCTTCAGCAATATTCTCGGGAGCATTAAAATTTGCCATAAACTACCTCCTCGTTTTTTTAACGAAATCTTTATCAATTCAATTTCTGTCAACATTATATTCCTTTCAGGTATATCTTTAACTTAAGATAGCTTCTATCCTGAAGTGCCTGAAAGACCCATCAGGAAGCGAGATTGAGATTCCTGCTCCTGAAACCATAACCCATCACATCACTGACATCTGTAATAATCATGAATGCCTTTGGATCAATATCTTTGACTATATCCCTAACAGTTGCTACCTGACGCCTATGAACTACAGTGAAAATAATATTGATCTCTTTTCCGGAATAGCTCCCCTCTCCTTTGAAAAAGGTTACACCACGATCAATCTGATTATAAATTTCGGCTCGGATATCAACGGTAAAATCCGATATAATGTATATCCCCTTCAGATTGGGTAATCCTTCACTTGATATATCGGTTATCTTGGAACTGATAAAGAGATTCACATAGCCCCAGATAATGAGTTTGAGATCGGCAAAGATCAGACCAATACTAAATATTATCAGAGTCTCTACAATCCAGAATCCCGTTCCAAGTGATAATCCTGTTTTCTGTTTGATAATGGCTGCTGGAATATCTGTCCCGGCGGTTGAACCTCTGAAACGGAATACAATGCCCAGCCCGAAACCGAGAAGAACTGATCCGGCCAGAGCAGAAAGATAAATATCTTCCGGCCCGAGCATGGCATAAATAGTACTGCCATTAACATTGAAAGTATAGGGAGCCAGATCTTTGATAATTCCGAAACTGTTCAATGATTTAATACTGACAAGATCTACCAGAACTGAAGAGACCATCATCCCATAGAAAGATCTTATCCCAAAGGTTTTACCGAGAATAAGAAACCCGAGAATGAAAAGTGGAATGTTCATAATGATCATACTTATTCCGACAGGAAAGCCAAATATATGATAGAAGATCTGTGCTAGACCACCAATTCCGCCCGGAGCTATTTTATATGGCACTAAAAACCAGGAATAGGCAATAGCCAAGAAGAAGGCTCCAAATACGATGCCTATATACTGATTTACGATTCTCAATGATTTTTTCTTCATCACAACCTCTTAGAGTAAACAAACATAGAAATCACCTTTACCGGTCAACCGAAATTTTAACACCATTAGCGGGATTATCTCACTTTCATTGTTAGTAATAGATTCGGTCATAACTGTTAGATATCACTTGACTATTCTGAGTTTCTAGTAATTTGACTTCTTGTTTAAAAAAAATTAGATGAGGCTGTATTGTGTTCAAAATAGATTTATATCTCGATGACGAGCTAATCAAGACACATAATTTTGAAAAACCAATGACCATTAAAGAGGTCCTTTCTCAACACGATCTGTCAAATTTTGATACTATAGGTTTCAAGCTGAACAATGAATTTGTCAACAGTAACAAAATTATCGTAGAAGATTCGAAACTTGTCTGTGTCAGTTTCGAATCAGAAGAGGGCTTTAGGATTTACCAGGATTCTGCCATTTTTATCATGACCAAAGCATTCTACAACCTCTTCCCCCAAAAGTGGAACCTTGTGGTAGAACACTCTATCGGAGACGGAATATTTTGTGAAGTATTCGGCACGAAAAAGTTTACAGCAGAGCATCTCACCAAGATGAAGAATGAGATGCAGAAAATCATAGAAATGCAACTCTATATCGAAAATATCGAGATTAAGTTGAGTGAGGCGAAAAAGATATTTAGAGAGCAGGGCAGAAAAGATGTGGTCAGAAATCTTCGATACAACATCAAAGGCTATGTGCCTGTTTTTAAATGCGGGAATTATTACGACTACTACATCCGTCAGCTCTGTGATAATACTGGATTGATAACTGAATTTGAACTGAACATGAATAAACCGGGGTTTGTAATCCGTTTTCCTGAAAAGAAAACCCATAAGGTCAACCCTGAGTTTATCTATCCTAAAAAACTCTTTGTCGTTCATCAGGAATCGGACAAGTGGCTCAATATTTTTAAGGTACATAATGTCAGTGACCTCAACCGGAAGATTGATAAAAATGAAATCCTGAATGTAATTCAGATAGAAGAAGCTCTACACGAAAAGAAAATCGTTAATTTCGCTGAAACTATCAGTAAGAAACCTGACTTGAAAGCAGTATTTATCTCTGGACCTTCCTCTTCTGGAAAAACTACTTTTGCCAAAAGACTTTCTATACAACTCCAGGTTAATGGGATTATACCGATCATTCTGGGTCTGGATGAATACTTCCTACCCCGCTCTCTTACACCGCGCAAGGTAACAGGTGAACTCGATTTCGAAAATATCAGAGCCATAGATCTCGATTTTTTCAATGATCATGTGAGAAGACTTCTCGCTGGAGAAACGATAGAACCCCCACGATATAATTTCCTGACCGGCAAAAGAGAGAAAGGTAATCATAAATTGAGGGTGAGTAAAAATAACATTCTGATGATAGAGGGTATCCATGGCCTGAATGAGCTTCTCTCTCAGGCACTGAAAAAGAATCAGAGTGTGAAAGTCTATATCAGTTGTCTTAATCAACTCAATATCGACAATCATAATCGAATTGCTACCACCTATTTCAGAAAGATTCGCCGTATCGTTCGTGATAACTACTTCAGAGGGTACTCTGCAGAGGTAACCCTGGAACGATGGCGCGAAATTAGCGAAGGTGAAAACAATAATATCTTTCCCTTTCAGGAAAACGCTGATATTATGTTCAACAGTGGCCTGACTTATGAGATCAATGTTTTGAAAAAACATCTCCTTCCACTCCTCTATAGAATCTCAAAATATTCTCCTGTTTATACAGAAGCACAGAAGATTATCTTCCTTATAGAGCACATGCTCGATATCTCTGACGATATGGTTCCGTCCAATTCGATTCTCAGAGAGTTTATAGGTGGTAGTATTTTTGAGTATTAAAAAAACTCTAACTCATTAATTCTGATGAAGTTAAGTCCTATCCGTCAATCAGAGCTTAGGGACTTGATAAAAAGCAATCTCGATAGCTGATCGATAGTTGCCTGTATTGATAAAAAAAGTCGAAATATTATTTGACAGTCTTGCTGTACTTATTCATTATATTTTTGTAGAGTTAAGAATCGAATCTGCAAGGAGCTCTATTATGATCATGATCGAGTTGTTGAAATCTCAGAAAGGTAGTTTCGGTATTGCAATTGTTGTTGCAATTATTGCCATCCTTTCCGGTGCTTCACTATCTTCTGTTGCCTTCCGTGACCTGCATAGCATGCGAATTCAGTTAGACAGTATTCAGCAGTTTCATATTTTGCGTTCAGAATTCCATCGAGGCCGGTTAGTTGCTTCTGTTTATGTTGAGATGGATTTACCACCGCCCATAACCATACTACCAGATCGGAACATTAGCATAAATTTCGGCTCACATAGGACCCGGTACACTGCCCGAACGAAACTCAACACATATGAAGAATTCGGTCAGACAGGATTTCTCATCCGTTCACTGATTTCTGCTGCAAGAGGTTCAGGGCAGGCAGTTACGCAGGAGATGCGTTCACCCGTAAAAAAATATGGAGAGCATTTTATTCAGGATCTGGCTACTTTAGCAATCTTTCATTACTTCTCAGACGTTGACCGTGCTATCGATAATGTCCCCGGAAACATTAGATTCTTTGGACAAGATTTTGTTCACGGGCGAGTACATTCTAACACAGATATCTGGATTCGAGATTTCGGTGGTTGGCCAACCTTTACCGGACTGGTAACTACATCAGGTGTTGTCAGGGTTTACCCGGGTGGGGGGACTAATTTTCCCGAAGAGGAGATATTTCTCGGCGGCCTAATCGAGAATTACCCGAGAGTAGCTTTTGATCCGACAGCTGATTTAATCCGCGCTAATGGGCTCAGACCTTTCGGTTCTACTGAAGAAGACAACAAAATCGCCTTCGTCAATCTGGAAGGTGGAGGATTTGATTCCTGGGTCGGTACGATAGAAGAAACTCTGGAGGAGTTTCCTATTTATGATTCATACCCCCCTTACGGTCCGATAGGTAATCAGACTGGTGTAAATAACGTTGTAATTAGAGATACTACCTGGACTACCGGTCCCAGCTGGCAGGTAACAAATCAATCTGTATGGGTTCCCTATGAATTATGGATATCTGGAACAGTCGCAGGTGGTCAGAGCTGGGGTAGTCCTTATAATGTCTACATCAAAGACGATCTTCTTTATTATAGTACAGAAGCTGGAGATCCACCAGACGGTGGGGATCCCAATCAACCTGGTTATCCACAATATCCCGTAAATAACACCGATTATCTGGGCATAATATCGGAAAAATCTATCTTTATTCAGTATGGATATAAAGATCCGATAGATGAAGTGAGATACAAACCTAATACTGATGATATTTACATATACGGTGCTCTCTGTGCAATGGGAGAAGATACGGGACCGAATCAATACGGAATACATGTAGATGCGGGAATCTTTACCTTTCAATATCAATTCCCCAAAGGCTCAACTCCGGCACAGGTTTTCCAGGGACAGTTTTATGAAAATATAGACCTCTATAGATTTCGTTATCCCACTTCCCCATTCGAACCATGGCCTCCAGGTTTAGATTATCCCTGGTATAACCCACTCTGGCCCGAACCTGGACCGGTATTCGGCCATCCTGCTATTCCCAATCCTCATGGAGCACCAACTGTAGTCTATTTGAGAGGTGATATAAATCTCTTTGGCTCTATTGCTCAGAGATTCCGTGGTTTTGTCCGTCGTAGCGGTGGAGAAGACTATGATACAGGGTTCTGGCATATTGAAGAAGGTATGTTTGGCAGGCATACTGGTATGCCATCCGGATATAATAAAGAATACTACTTTGACAAAAGATTCGAAACAGTAGGCCCTCCTGATTTCCCCCTTGTTAAGTTTGAAGGTTATGAAACAGAAGAGTTGATGGAACTTGGCTTTAAAACGTTATCAACAAAATTCAAATCCCCACCAGCAAACTTCTAAACTCAAGAGTGATGATAGCGAACTTTGCCTGTAATCTACTGCAGAACCTTTACTTGTTATCAGAAACTGAAGGACCTGTCTTCACTTTCTTTTGTTAAGTAGAAAAAGGTTGACAGATATTTCATTAAGGCTTTATATAACATAAATGGTGTTAATCTAAAATAATATGGAGACTTATAAGCTATGATGAATATAATCAAGAGCCAGAAAGGTAGCCTGGGAATTGCTCTGGTAGTTGCTGTATTAGCAATACTATCGGGTGCTTCACTTTCACTGGTAGCCTTTCGTGACCTGCACAGTATGCGACTGCAACTGGATCAGACACAGCAGTTTCACTTGCTTCGTTCGGAGGTTGGTAGAGGAAGATTAGTCGCTTCCGTATATGAAGGTATGGATTATCCCCCACCAGTAACCAGTCTACCAATGCGCTATATCAATATTAATTTTGGTACTCATCGGACCCAATTCAGGACACAAACGAAGATAAGCACAACAGACGATTTTGCTTCAATTGGTTTCCTTATTCGAACATTGGTTACTGCACAAAGAGGCACAGGAACGCTGGTTTCTGAGCAGATGAGATCACCGATCAAAAAGTATGGAGAAAATACTATCCAGTCATTTGCTACTCTGGCTATCTTCCATTATTTTAGTGACGTCGACCGAGCACTTGACGATGTCGATGGTAATATAAGGTTTTATGGTCAGGATGTTGTTCACGGCCGTGTACACTCCAATACGGATATCTGGATAAGAAATAGTGGTTCTGGTCCCAACCAGGGTTGGCCAACATTTACTGGCTTGGTAACAACAGCAGGGATAGTCAAAGTTTATCCAGGGGGTGGAACTAACTTTCCGGAACCTCAGATTTTTCAAGGTGGATTGATAGAAAATTATCCCAAAGTTGTATTTGATCCTACTGCAGATCTGATTCGTGCCAACGGAGCCAGACCTTTTGGTAATCAGGAACAAGACGATAGAATCGCCTTCGTTACAGTTGAGGGTTATTCCTATGAATCCTATATAGGACAGATAGTTACGGATCAATCCACGATTGATACTCTCATTATTTATACCAGCTATCCACCTTATGGTCCTGTGGGAGATTCTATTGGAGTCAACCGAATTGCTCGAACCGACACACTCTGGATGCAGGGACCGACTGGAACTGTCAACAATGGGTCTGTCTGGGTACCTTATGAACTCTGGATATCAGGTAACTTCCGTGGTGGACAGAGTTGGGGTAGTTCACACGATATCTATCTGAAAGATGATCTCACCTACTATAACACCCAACCTGGTCAACCACCAGACGGAGGGGATCCCGATTCTCCAAACTTCCCAGAATATCCGATCAATAATGAGGATTATGTCGGAATTATCTCTGAGCAGTCTGTCTGGATTCAATATGGATATCGTGATCCGGTAGATTCTACACGTTACCGACCCAACACTAATGATATATACATATATGGTGCTATATGCGCTATGGGACCTGATGAAGGTCCAAATCAGTACGATATCTTGAAGTCGGGAATCTTCTCGTTCCAGTATCAGTTCCCCAAAGGTTCTACACCCGCCCAGGTATGGCAAGGTGAATGGTGGGAGAAGAGTGATCTGCATCTCAACAGATATCCGACATCACCTTTCAATCCCTGGCCTCCGGGATTGGATTATCCTCATTACAATCCCTTATGGCCCGAACCTGGTCAGATACATCCACCATTACCTGCAGCCTATGCTCAAACAGGTAATGCGATTCCTAACCCACATGGCGCTCCAACAGTAGTAGGGTTGAGAGGATCAATCAGGCTTTATGGTTCTGTAGCCCAGCGTCGTAGAGGTTTTGTCCGCCGTAGTGGTAACCCTGATTATGATACCAACTTTACAAGTCCATTATGGGATATTGAAGAGGGTATTTTCGGACGTCATACAGGTTTCCCGACGGGTTACGATAAGGACTATTATTTTGATAAACGTTTTGAAGAAACAGGACCTCCAGATTTCCCACTCGTAAAATTCGAAGGTTATGCTTCGGATGAATTAATGGATCTTGGTTATAGAACTATGTCCTGGAGATTTAGATCGCCACCTGAAAACTTTTAATCCCGGAAGAGGAAAATCCCTGTGGGTTTTCAGGAAGAGCTTGCTGTGGGCAGTAATCACTGTCCACAGCAAGACACTCCGGAAATCTTTACCAGTCAATCAATCAGAAAGCAAAGTTAAGATTAGCTTGTTAATTACTTCTGTATTCTATTGAATCTCTTAAAGGATTGGATAATATCTTCTGCATATGCAGGCTGGATACCAACTTTACCACAAACAGCTCCTGCAGAATGGTTGGCAATGAAAGCTGCCTGTTCAATATCGATTCCACTGCAAATCCCTAACATCAGCGCACTGATAACTGTATCCCCGGCACCCGAGACATCGTAAACCTCTTGAGCAAAAGTCGGGATATCTATCCTGTCACCCTGCCGCGTGAAAGCCACCAGACCTTTATCTCCCCTGGTTATCACCAGATACTCAGGATTGAGTTTATGCATCAAAACCCTGGCTGCATAATTGAAATCATCTTCACTCTCGATAGGCAGGCCAGTATTCTTCTGTAATTCCTCGAAATTAGGTTTGAAGATCGTTGCATTCTTATAGAGAAAAAAGTTTTTGAATTTCGGGTCAACAGCAACCGGTTTTCCTGTGACAGCAGTAATTCTCAGAATCTCTTCGATAATACGGGGAGTTAATATCCCCTTATTGTAATCTTCTATGACCACCCCATCAATATCGGCTATACAATCATTGAAACAATTGATAATCTTATTCTCAAGCCCTGCATCGATATCATTTCGGGATTCGTAATCAATTCTCACTACCTGCTGGTGATGACCGATTATTCTACTTTTCCGGGTTGTCGGTCTTTTATCATCTCTAAAGATCAATCGCTTGTCTATTCCTAGTTTCTCGAGATTGTCAAAAATATAGTCAGCATAGTTATCATTACCGGTGATTCCTATTGGTAAAGGTATAGCGTTTAAAGCTTTTAGGTTGAAGACGACATTGGCAGCACCGCCCAATCTATGCTCTTCTTTGGTAACATCAACCACCGGTACAGGTGCTTCCGGTGAGATACGCTCCACATCACCCCAGAGATAATGATCTAACATCATATCGCCAATAACTATAATCTTCTTACCGGAAAATTTCTCTAATATATCTTCCAATCTGGCTAAATCCATACTCTGCAACCTCCGCTGTCATAAAAGTTATATCTCATTATACGATTATATAAGATTCTCTGTCTCCGGTTTGATGGGATAATTGCCATTGAAACAAGCAAAGCAATAATCATCCGGTTTATGAACGGTTTTTCTCAATCTATCAATGGAGAGATGCTTGATAGAATCTGCATCTATATATTTTCTGATCTCCTCCAGAGTCAACTTATTGGCTACCAACTCTGCTTTGGTAGGTGTATCTATTCCATAGTAACAGGAAAATTTTACCTGTGGTGAGCCTATCCGGAGGTGAACCTCTTTCGCTCCGGAGTTCTTAATCAGTCTGATAAGATTTCTAATCGTAGTGCCCCGGACTATTGAGTCGTCTATAAGAACTATTTTTTTATCTTTGAAGAAATTTGGCAGAGTATTGAATTTTTGATGAACACTCTCATCTCGAATGGTCTGTTCAGGTTTTATAAAAGTCCTTCCGACATAATGGTTTCTGATCAATCCCATTTCATATGGTATTCCCTTTCTTCTGGCATAACCCAGGGCGATAAAATTTGCTGAATCTGGTACGGGAACTACCATATCGGCTTCACAATCATCATCTTCAGCAAGATGATAACCTATAGCCTGTCTGACCTGATACACATTCTCACCAAAATGGAAACTGTCAGGCCTGGAGAAATAGACATGTTCGAAAATACAGTGGTTGAAGTTCTTACTACCCCGCAATTTTTCTGTATCCACAATATCCTTGCTCACTCCGTTTTTGCCAGAGATAATGATTTCACCACCTCTAACCTCCTGAGCATTTCTAATCCCCAGAATATCAAGGGCGCAACTCTCAGAGGAAGCCACAACAACCCCATCGGAACGAATACCCCAGACCATAGGTCTGATAGCATTGGGATCACGAAACATATAGAGTTCTTCTCGCGTTGCAAGAACGGTGGAGTAGGCACCATTGACATTTTCCATAAGAGACTTAATACCTTCTACTATACTCTTGCCACATTTTTCTACCTGATAGACAATATATTTGATCAGCAGTTCACCATCGTTATCGCTGGCAAAATAGACCCCTTCTTTCTCCAGAAATTCTCTTATCGTATGATAGTTAACGAGATCACCGTTACTGGCTAAAGCGAAGGAAGGGCCTGCTAATGTTTCGACTGTATGCGGCTGAGAATTAAACTCTGTAGCTGTTCCGCAGGTTGGATATCGTACATGACCAACTGCTATGCTACCTCGTAACTCGGCCAGTAGCTCAGGAGTAAAAACCTGTTTTACAAGCCCCATCTTCTTTCTCAGTTTAAGTCTCCTGCCGTCACTGACAGCCATACCACAGCTCTCCTGTCCTCTGTGTTGTTCAGCAAAAAGGCCCAACATCGCCATTTCTGCAGCTCTTTCCTGATCATGAACTCCGATTATTCCGCACACTTATTCTGCTCCTTCTATTATATTATCCTGACCTCTCTTCCGTGAAAATCAGACAAGGCCATCGTTGATATCTCTTAGATATCAGCGTCTTATGAATATCATCTACGTAATATGATCTAAACAAGATTGCTATCTCCCGCTCCGAAAATGTATTCTATTCTCCGTTCCGCTCAACAGGCGTTTGATATTTGCTCTATGTTTAACTATGATAAACAGTGTTACAACCAGTGCGAGAACGAGATACCATGGACTCTGTACTCCATTCCGGAAAGTAAAGATTGTTTGAGTAATTACCAGCACGAGCGCTGCAACAATTGAGCCCAGAGAAACAAATCTGCTCAGCGTTGTAGTAATAATGAATGAAAGCAGAGCAAAGAGAAAGGGGATCGGTAGCAGTGCAGCGAAAACCCCTGCAGAAGTTGCCACCCCTTTCCCCCCTTTGAAACGGAGGTATATCGTGAATATATGCCCAAGAATCACAACCAGGCCGGTAGAGATGAGTAACAAATCCTGCTCCGGTAGTATTGAACGGGCAATCATAATAGCTGTCACTCCTTTCATCATATCCAGTATCATAGCAATAACACCCATCTTCCAGCCCAGAACACGCAGAGCATTAGTCGCACCGACATTACCACTTCCATGTTCTCGCAGATCAACACCCTTGAATATTTTTCCGAGCAGAAAACCAAAGGGAACACTACCGAGTAGATATGCTATAATAAGGATTATTATGAGTTCACTTATCATCTTTCATTTTCTCCCTGCTCCGGAAGATAGTCTTGATAGTTACACCCTGGAATTTGAACCTTTCCCGTAGCTGGTTATGTAAATACCGCCTATAGTGTTTTGTGATGTATTTGGCATTATTGCAGAAAAAGATAAACGTAGGTGGTTGTATAGCTGGCTGAGTACAATAAAATATCTTCGTATGCTTGCCACTTGAATGGGAAGGTGGAAACCTGCCAATGACCACTTCGATGAAATCGTTCAACTGGGAGGTGGGTATCCTTCTTCTACTTTCGGCATCAACTTCCAGAATCAGATCAAGAATCTTTCTCAGGCGGAGATTAGTCAGAGCTGAAACGAATAGTATTGGGGCATAATTGATGAATGAGAGTGAATCTTTAATCTGGTTCACGAATTCACCGGTTGTCTTGTTATCCTTTTCTATCAGATCCCATTTATTAAGGACTATAATGATATTCTTATAGTTTCGCGCTGCATAAGAGGCGATTTTCTGGTCCTGTTCAGTCACACCCTCATCGGCCGCAATCATCAGAACAACGACCTCACTGCGGTCTATACTCTCTATAGTTCTCATAACACTGAAGTATTCTACTCCGTAACGAACGCTCTTCTTACGACGTAATCCCGCTGTATCAATCAATCTTATTGTTTTACCGTGATAACGAATTTTGGAGTCCACAGAGTCTCGAGTTGTGCCAGGAATAGAATCGACAATAGCAGTATCTTCTCCTACCAGCCTGTTCAGCAATGAAGACTTCCCTACATTGGGTTTCCCAACTATAGCTACCCTGATTTCATCTTCCTTAAGATCCTCTTGTTCCGGCAAATCAATCCTCTTAACGATCTGGTCCAGCAGATCACCAATATGCCGGCCATGTGTTGCTGAGATAACCTGAGGTTCTCCGAAACCTAGTTTCATAAATGCGTAACCATCTATCTCTTCTTCTGCAGTATCTGCTTTATTCGCAACTATTAGTACCTTCTCATGATGTGGGGCTAATAATCTACCGATCTCCATATCGAGTGCTGTGACTTCAACTTTGTTATCCACAACAAAGAGTATAAGATCGGCTTCTGATATCGCCAGTTCCGCCTGAAACCTTACTGCTTTACTAATACTGTCGGTCGGATTCATAACGATCCCTCCAGTATCCACCAGAAAGAAAGTTTTTCCAGTCCATTCAACTAGTTCATATTTTCTATCCCGGGTGATACCTTCAGTTGGATCTACGATAGCACTCCGTTTACGACATAAACGGTTGAAGAGTGTAGATTTCCCGACATTAGGCCGGCCGACGATAGCAACTATTCTATTTCTCATCTGAATCCCTGTATTTTTTTGTCAAATTCGGACCGACATTATATTTGTCAACAGAGATTATAATTTTTAATTTTCCTTCTTCGTGATGTAACGATTAAAGTCTGAGTTTATAGGTCACTCTCCGGGCATCTTCAACAGTCTCGCTTCCTGCCAGGTCATCAGAAAGCAATCCTGTATCATCTTTTCTGAAAGCTAATTATACTAATCATTTAGTTTACAGCTATCTCAACCTAACAGCCAAAAACTTGTTGACATATATCGTAAATCTTATCATCATACTGGAAACTTCAAGCTTCTGAAAGTTGCTTCAAGCAGAATAAGCCACAACAGTCAGGTTCGCTTCGGGGTTGATCGTTGAACTTACACCCCTTTCAGGGAGGAAATAATGAGATTCATAAGATTCTCAATGATAGTTATAATAACACTGTTCTTTACTGCCATGCATCTCTATTCCCGGGAAACTGATCCTGCCAGCAATAATCCATTAAAAGAGGGTATTGTTCGCAATACACCTGGTTCCATCGCGATTTGGGGTACTGCATCATATGGTCTGGATGAGTTACCTGAGGGTGATGATTATATTGCTGTTGCCAGTGGAGATTTTCATGCACTGGCTTTAAGAACTGACGGAACAATCGTCGCATGGGGTGCTGGAACGACAAACACGGGAATATTTCCCCATTTTGGCCAGAGTATAGCTCCAGCAGGGAATAACTTCGTTGCCATCGCTGCAGGGTCAATGCATAGCCTTGCTTTACGCGATGATGGAACTTTAATCTCCTGGGGAAGGAATAATCATGGGCAGACAGATGTTCCACCCGGTAATAATTTTATTGCTATAGCTTGTGGTGGACTGCACAGCCTGGCTATACAGGAGAATGGTTCTATTGTAGCCTGGGGTGCAGGGACAACAAATACCGGAGTATATCCGAACTTCGGTCAGAGTATAGCGCCTGAGGGTAATGATTTCGAGCAGTTAGCTGCTGGTGCTGCTCATAGTCTTGCTCTGAAATCAGACGGTAGTCTTATTGCCTGGGGCAGGAATAATTATGGCCAATCATCAGTTCCGACAGGAGAGAATTATGCTTCTATTTCAGCTCAGAATTATCACAATCTGGCTTTGAGAACGAATGGTTCTATTGCCAGTTGGGGAAGAAACAGTGCTGGACAGTGCGATGTGCCTGTCGGGAACGATTTCATAGATGTTTCTGCTGGTCGGGAGCATAGTATTGGCTTAAAGAGCGATGGTTCACTTCTGGCCTGGGGAATGAATACCCATGGCCAGTGTGAAGTCCCTGAAGGTTCTCATTATGCTACAATAACAGCTGGATATCAGCACAGTATTGCCTTGAAATCGCTGCAATACGGACTCATCTCCCCCGTCGGCGGTGAACACTGGCAGATCGGTACAGAACGATTAATTAGATGGCACTATAAGGGACCTTTGGTTCAACTCCAATTGCAGTTCAGTTCCGACAACGGAGTTAATTGGCAGGATATTGCGTCTGTGGAGATTGACAACTGCTCTTATAACTGGACAGTTCCGTCACTCCCCTCTTCAAGTTGCATGATCAGAGGAATCTTCGTTTACGAAGGAACCGAGCACATAATGGAACACGACACACCATTTACGATTACTGAAGAGAATGTCCCGCTGCTCACTCTCCTCCACCCCGCTACAGGTAATATCAGGTTGCAGGCAGGGAGCGTAGAAGAGATAACCTGGAATAGTTCAGGAATAGATCATGTTGATCTCTACTACAGTATCGATAACGGCTTAAGCTGGACAGAAATTGCCGGGCAAATACCGGCAGAGAATGGGAGTTATCTCTGGTCTCTCCCCGAAACGCCAACCGAGCAGGGACGGATAAGAGTTCAGGATAGTTCCAATCCCTTGATAGATCATACAAGTCACCACCCTTTCACTATCGTAAAAATCGGTTTTATAACCACTATGTCAGGACTGGAACTCACCGGAGGCAGTTATTTCACTATCGAGTTCCTCGCTGTTTTCAGCGATCGCTTTCGATTATCATATAGTGGCAATAACGGCGAGGAATGGATATACATTGAGAACGACTGGAATCAATCTAACTACAACTGGCTGATACCCAATCTTGAATCAGACGAGGTTGTTTTCCGGATAGAAGATTATCAGGATGAATTTATCTATGCTATAACAGAACCCTTCTCAATTTCCAAAGACATTAACCTCATTGCCCCAGATGGTGGAGAAAACCTGCTGGTTGGAACGACCTATCTTATCGAATGGGACTCTTCTGATTCTGTTAATAATGTATTGATCGATTACTCGATAGATAATGGTAATACCTGGTTACCGATTCAGGACCTTCCCTATCCTGCCTCTACCGAATCTTTCGAATGGGTGGTGCCTGACACCCAATCAGCTGAATGTCTTGTCAGGGTAAAAAATGTGGCAAATTATAACTCTTATGGCTGCAGTAGTTCTGTATTCACAATCAGTGACAGATCTCTGATAGTGATTCAACCATCAGGTGGAGAAGTTTGGTTTCCCGGATCAGAGGAAATTATACTCTGGGAGGGGATCAATGTCTCTGAAGTCTCACTAAGTTTCTCATATGATGGAGGCAATAACTGGTTACTCATCGAGGAGGGGATTCCGGCAAACAGTCCTCCCTATCTCTGGGAGATACCTGAAGTTGGAACGATGAGCGGCAAGATCAGGGTTAGCGATATGGAGAATCCGATGATAAATGCAGTCTCAGACGGCCTGTTTGTGATAAACCACCTTAATCCTCCCCAAAATCTGATTGGTGTCCTGGTGGAGAATATGGTCGAGCTGGACTGGGAACCACCCCTGGGAATCACTGGACAGGGAGAACTATCCATTGCCAGGCGGGAAGAACAACTCTCTCTTCTTTCCAGGCCTTACCGGACAGAATCTCGCTGGCAACTCGAGGGTTATAACGTCTATCGTGATGGAGATATAATCGGACAGGTACCTGCAGATGTTACCTGCTTCGTCGATGATGAAGTCGCATTATGGGAAACCTATTCATATTATATCACGGCTGTTTATGATCAGGGCGAATCTTTACCTTCCAACTCAGTTGAGATTATGATCACATCTGCAACTGATGACAATGTTATTCCACTCGTCACTAAACTGCATAATAACTACCCTAACCCGTTCAATCCTACGACAACGATAGCTTTCACCCTATCCGAACCTGGCAGGACAATACTGGAGATTTTCAACAATCGTGGTCAGAGAATATCCACTATCATCAACGCTCATCTTCCGGTTGGCGAGCATCATATCGTCTGGAACGGACGAGATCGTAGCAATCATCAGGTTAGCAGCGGTATATATTTTTACCGGTTACGAACAACCGATTATACCGCTACGAAAAAGATGATGATCTTGAAATAGCAAACCAGTAATCATAATTCGGAGGAATTATGTTAAACAAGTTATCAATTGTTCTTGTTGCTTTATTTTTGCTTATTATTCCTCATCTTGCTGCCCAGTACGTGATCGAGGATTTTGAATCTGGATTGATAAATCTAATCTCATACCCGGGTGAAGATCAGGATCCTGATTCCTGGACACTCGATCCGGATAATACCTATTTGGACTCCGAATACTCACTCTATCTATACGGTAACACCTGGAAGATACTGGAAATCACTCCCCAAACATTGAGTACCGATACAGTCTGGCAGGTTGCGGCCTATATTCAGTCTGTCGGCAGATATCAGGGATTCGGTCTGATGGACGATGAAAATGTTCTTTTCTATTCTTTTGCCGGCACCACAATGCTCGATATTGAGGAATGGTTGTCCGTCTATCAGGGAGTATTTCCCAATAACAGCTGGAATATTTATCAGTTACCTGTTGGTGATGACTGGATGGCCTGGTATGAATACGAGCCTGAGATAACTGCTATCATCTTCGTCAATGATAACGACTCCCTCACCTACCCGGGAGCTGTTTATTTCGATACGATCCTTGATATTACCCCCATACTACCCGCTGTTCCACAGGTAGAAATATCATACGAAGTTCAGAGAATATTCACTGATTCACAGAATCGTCAAAGAGCAACAATTCAATTCTATGGAAATGTTATAGATCCAGATTACGATGAGCACGAGTTCTATTGGGAATTCGGTGATGGCTCCACCAGTAACGAACAGAATCCAATCCATACCTATGAAGTACAGGCAAACCATCCCTACACGGTCTTCCTGGCTGTCGTCAATCCGGCCGAGAACTGGGGTTTTGCCTCAACACAGATCGATATCGATCCGGGTGATTCGAATCTTCCGCTCAGGATTAATTTCGTCGGAGACATTATGCTCGCCCGTCGTTATGAGTATGGTGGGGGAATCATCCCGACACAGGGTGTAGAAGCTATATTCGAACCGACACTCCATCTTCTGGGTGATGCAGCAGACATTACTGTAGTTAACCTGGAATCTCCATTGACCACTTCAAACCAGCAACATCCCACTAAGACAATCTGTTTTAAGGGACATCCCAATAATGTTGCCGGACTGACCTACGCCGGGGTCGATATTGCATCTCTGGCCAATAATCACATACTCGACTACATGCTCCCCGGTTTGCAGGAAACCCAGCAGGTTCTGGAAAACTCCGGTATTCAACATCTCGGTGCAGGTGCCAATTCTTATGAAGCCTATCTACCTGCTTTTGCGACAAAGAAGGGAATCAATGTCGCTATTCTGGCCTCCAGCGACAGAACAGGCCACTACAATAACTATCAACCCTATCTACAAGCCGGTTATAATAGACCCGGCTTCGCTTATATGACACCCTATTACGTGCAGAAACAGATAGATTCTGTCAGGGATGTTTCCGATATTGTCGTCTGCTACCTCCATTCGGGTAGTGAATATTCACTGGGACCACTCGACGAGGATTATGACTACTTCACTCTCGGTGAATATTATGTCGGAACTGAATTCTATAACCGTCTCGACATTCCCAAAATGTGGGACAGAGAGATACGGCATTTTATGATCGATTCCGGGGCAGATCTGGTAGTCTCTCATCATCCGCATATCATACAGGGCATTGAAGTATACAACGGCAAAGTGATAGCTCATTCGCTCGGAAATTTCATCTTCGAACTCAACTATCCCGAGACTATGCCCTCGATGATTTTTAATGTCGAAGCAGATGAAAACGGACTTACTGGCTTCTCTGTTACTCCGGTTTATATAGACAGATATATTCCACAACCGGCAACGGGAGAACTCGGATTGCATATCCTCGATTATCTGGCCAGACGTTCTAAAGATTTAGACACCTATCTCCATGTCGATCGTGAAGAGACACGTGCTTACGTAATATTAGATACTCTGAGTATGTCTTATTACGATATAGACTATGAAGGATTTCTCAATTTCGATCCTGAGGGATCAAATTACCGGTCTCAGCCTCTGAAGCTCGCCAGAGATGGACATATTTCCAAATTACGGCATATTCATCCAGGGGGAGAATATCAATTCCGCCTCGGTAGAGAGATGCTCTGGTTCGGAAACTTCGAAGATGAAGGATGTACACTCTGGGACACTTCTTCATCTGATGTTTTTTATGACAATTCGGAGGCATTTGAGGATGAACGATCGCTTTGCCAGATAAGAAACACCGGAGCACCAACAGTCACCAGCAATCTCTGGCAAAGGATCAAAAAATACGAGGACACAGATTATACCTTATACGGTTACATCAAAACCGAGAATGCTGCTGATGCCAGTGTGGAAATCCGTTACTATTCGACCAGAACCTCTTCCTGGATGCTGGGAAGTGATACCCTTACTATTCCAATATCTGGTACAAGTGACTGGACCTTCTTCTGGCAGGAACTCTCTGTGCCGGGTAATGCAGGATACTTCGATATCAGACTCAGCAGTAGCGGACCTTCTCTTGGAACAGGGTATACCTGGTTCGACAATATCGGGCTGATCGAATGGGTCGATTGGGAGAATTATGAACAGGGTTTCGAAATTATTAACCCCAATGACTTTTATTTTATTCAACTCCAGACCCCCTTACAGACAGATGATGCAATTCTGACCTATTCCGAAAGAAATTATAGTGATAGTGTGCCTCAGGTATTGCCGGCCGGTAATGAATCTATTCCCCATATCCCCTCTCTCACCCTGCACAACAACTACCCAAATCCTTTTAATGCAGAAACGCATTTCTCGTTCTCAGTCAACAGACCGGGAGAAGCAGAACTCGCTCTCTACAATATTAAAGGACAGAAAGTAAAACAACTCTTCAAAGATATGGTGAGCAAAGACAACCTGATAACAGTTGTCTGGAATGGTAAAAATGATATGAACAGAGATGTGGCCAGCGGAGTCTATTTCTACCGCTTACTATTCAATAATAAACCGGTAGCTATAAAAAAATGCCTGTTGATTAAGTAGTTTATAGAGATTATTTATAACATAGTGTAGATTCTCCCTCAAGGATTATACCTCAGGTGAGTATGGGAGCCGGATAGTGCCGACTCCCATACTCACCTTAGTTTGATCAATATATAATAGTTTGATCTATATTTCTTCTTACTCTCTTCTATCTCTCTTTATTGTTAGCTGTTCCATTCTCCGTGTTTTATGTCAAAAAAAGCCTTGATGTTATCAAATTATGATTGACAAAAGTCCTTGAGCATGAAGAGAGTTATGCAAGATTATTGCCAATAAGAGGGGAAAAATGAGTTTGTACGACAAACTGATTCACAGCAAGCCGTTTTTTCTGATTGCCGGGCCTTGTGTTATCGAGAGTTACGATCTGGTCATGCAGGTAGCAGAAAAACTTACCGAACTGACATCACGAGAGGGTTTGATCTTCATCTTCAAATCTTCTTTTCTGAAGGCAAATAGAACTTCGGAGACATCATACACCGGCCCTGGACAGGAGGAAGGGCTGAAGATATTGGAACAGGTAAAGAAAGAGTTTAAAGTCCCCATCCTGACAGATATTCACGAAGCTGGTGAAGCGGAGAAAGCAGCCGAGGTGGCTGATATCATCCAGATACCCGCATTTCTCTGCCGGCAAACATTCCTTCTGAAAGCCGCTGCAAGGACGGGGAGAATCGTTAATATCAAGAAGGGACAATTCCTGGCTCCTGGTGATATGAAGGCTGTATCTGAAAAGGTAATGTCAGAAAATAATACGCAGATACTTCTAACCGAACGTGGTACCTTCTTCGGATATCGCAATCTGGTGGTTGATTTCCGATCCTTTCCGATAATGAAACAGATCGGGTTCCCTGTTGTTTTCGATATGACTCACAGCTTACAGATGCCCTCAGTATCTACAGTATCAGGAGGTACTCCCGAATTTGCACCAATGATGGCAAAGGCAGCTCTCGCCACAGGCATGGTAGATGGACTCTTTATGGAAACACATCCAGAGCCTTCTGAAGCTCTGAGTGATGCTATGAGTATGATTAAGCTTGATCTAGTTCCGCAGATATTACAGAACCTGCTTCATAAGGAGTATCTGAAAACTTGATTTTGAGAGACACAAAGATCATATAATCGACGTTCATACTGATGGAATCTGATAGAAGGGAGAAAAATGAGTGATAAGAAGAAGATCAGGCTACTGATAATGGACTGTGATGGGGTTCTTTCCGACGGCAAGATCATTTATACAGAGGATAACCGTGAATCAAAGGCCTTTTCGGTTCTGGATGGATTGGGGATTAAACTACTCAAATTTACTGATATCGAAACAGCTGTAATTACTGGCAGGAGTTCCCAGGCCCTCACGCGGAGATGCCAGGATCTCCAGATCACACACCTTTATCAGAATGTGAGAGATAAGGTTGCAGTTGTTAAAGAGATTCTGGAGTTACTCTCTATTACCTGGGATGATATTGCCTATATTGGAGATGATTGGAATGATTACACCGTTATGATGAAAGCTGGTCTGGCAGGAGCGCCACAGCAGGCACCGGAGCAGATAAAGCAGATAGCAGACTTCGTCTCTGTTAATAGAGGTGGGGATGGAGCTGTCAGAGAATTCATCGAATACATCCTCAAAACAGAGGGCATTTTTGAAGAAGTGATAGAAAATCTACTGAATCATTTCAATGATATAGATGAGACTTATTGATATGCCTGAAGGCAAAGTAAATTCGAGAAACAACCTTAAGCTACGTTTCTTACATACTGACTATATGACAGACAAAATGTGTCTATCTCTGATCATTTTTCTGTTCTCTACTATGCTGCTCTTAATCACGGCCTGTGATCTTACTGAAGAACGGTTTTATGAGGTCCGGGAATTGAACTATGCTGAAGAGCAGAGTGATAATGTTACTATTTACGAGATCATAGGAGAACATACAGAACGTGAAATAAGAGCAGAACGGGTTGAACGTTTTTATGAAGAGAAGAAGATTGAAGCTTATACAGTGAAGATCATCGATTTTAGGCCCGATGGGACAGTAGAGATGACACTCGATTCTGACCATTTGACAATCGATGAACCTCAGAATATCTTTACTGCCAGAAGTAATGTTGTTATCAGGCACGAGAATGCTATATTGTATACGGAGTTGATGAGCTGGGATCAGAACAATGATGAGATCTACGCCCCGGATGAGGTGACTATCGTAAGGGGTGATAATGTTTTGAGAGGTTTTGAACTTAGAACTGACATTGGTTTTGACAGTCTGGAACTGAGCAGGGTTACTGCTGAAGGACATCTTGATGATGAAGATTTTAGCGATCTTGATTGGTAGTTTTTTAATACTGCTGAGCTTTGATATACTGCTGGCAGAACAGGAATTACGCCCTTACAGACTGGTTAATGCTGACAGGCTAAACGTTGACCGGCTGGAGAATGAGTATCTTACCCGGCTCACTGGTAATGTCCATTTCTTCTATGGTGATACCGAATTCTTCTCTGATCAGGCTGAAATTTACGAAGAACAGAAATTAGTGCGAATGTTCGGCAATGTTCAGGTCTTCGAAGATTCACTCTCTCTATCTGCTGATCATGTCGAATATCTTCGCCTGGATGAAGAGATAACTCTGGTAGGAAATGTTTATATCAGAGAAGAACACCAGGATGGAACCATACGCACCTTCCAGTCAGTCAGGGGTGAATATCTCCGCAATGAGCAGCAGATCTATGCCTGGCAAGATATATTCTTCTATGATGAGAGAGAGAACCTTCAGGGAACCTGTAACTATCTTGATTATAATCTGGAATCAGGATACGGTTTTATAACCAACAGCCCGCAGATCGAAGTCATTGGCGAGCAACCATTAACGATTACTGCTGAACAAATAGAGTTCTACCGGGACTTCAACCGACTTGCTGCTTCGTTCGATGTCAATACATACTATGATGAGTATCTGGTAAAGAGTGACTTTCTCCTCTATTTTACTGATGACAAATACGCAGTATTCCTGGGAGAACCTCGTTTAGAGGGAGAGGTAGCAGATGCCTCAGCCGAAACCTTCTATCTCCATTTCGATGAGGATTCTATTACGCACGCCACTCTGGAAAATGACTGTCACGTTTACTTTGCAACTCGAGAGGGTGGAGAAAAACAGAGCCACATAGATTGCGACCTGATGGAACTGATCTTTAATGAAGGATACATATCCGAAATGCAGGCATTTGATAATGTCAAATCACACTATGTGAGTGAACCAGATAACCGTGATCATTTCGTAAATTATACCGAAAGTGATAAGCTGGTCGTAAAGTTTAACAACGAGAACCAGATTGAGTCAGTTGACTTTTACGGACAGGTCAGAGGACAATATAAGTTTAGTGACAAAACTATTGACAATTCAGAGGAATAATACTTTAAATTAATCATGAAAAGGGATAACATAGCTGTAAAGAATCTTGTTAAACGCTACGGTAAGAAACCGGTAGTGAAAAATATTGACCTGCATATAGATCAGGGTGAGATTGTCGGGATACTGGGACCAAACGGAGCAGGTAAATCAACCACCTTTTATATGATACTTGGCCTGACCAAACCGAATGAAGGAAAGGTATTTTACAACGATATTGATATAACGAACAAACCGATGTATAAGAGAGCCAGATTGGGTATTGGTTACCTGGCTCAGGCACCATCGGTTTTTCATAAATTGACTGTCGAAGAGAACATCATGGCAATTCTGGAGACTCTGAAAATTAGCCGCAAAGAACGAAAACTAAGGCTGGAAGAGTATCTGGAAGAACTCTCTATGGCTAAATTGGCCAAACAGAAGGCCTATACCCTATCTGGTGGTGAGAGACGCAAATTGGAAATAACCCGTACATTGGTAACCTCCCCCTCTTTTTTCCTCATGGATGAACCGTTTGCAGGTGTTGATCCTCTGGCGGTTAACGATATCCAGAATATCATCAGAAAACTGAAGGAAAAGAATATTGGCATTCTGATTACAGACCACAATGTTCTCGACACACTTTCCATAACAGAACGAGCGTATATAATCTTTGAAGGGCAAATTCTCTTGACCGGAACCTCAGAGGAATTGATCAACAATGAAAAGGCACGAGAGTTATATTTAGGCGATAAATTTCTTAAACCGTTTTTTACAAAAGAAGTATGACAAAAATACAGCAGGTTCTTTCTCATAAACAGGTGCAGGAATTAGCACTGAAACCGAAAATGTTGCAATCGTTGCAACTGCTGGTTTTACCGCAGATGGAACTGGAAATGCAACTCAAACGAGAATTAGAGACAAATCCCATTCTGGAACTGCAGGAAGAAGAAGAAGAACAGAGCGTCGAAGAGAGAAGTCGCGATGATAATACAGAAGAAAGCGAAGAATCAGTAAAGGATGATGATCTGGGTGATTCTGAATCTGAAGAGGATAAACTTCTCAAGGAGAGCATCAATGAACTGAAGGAATTCAGCGATACTCTCGACGAATGGAACGACTATCATCGTGAGGGTAAAGAAGAGGCTCAAAGGGATATCTTTGAGACCTACAATACGACCCAGTATGATGACTCGATAAAAGACAAGAAGAACAGCTTCTATTTTCAACTTGAAGAGCTGCCCCTCACAGAAGATGAATTAGAGTATGCCAGAGAACTGGTAGAGGCTAGCAATGAGTTTGGTTACCTGCCAAAAGGTTTCGATATCTACGAAGCAGCCAGAGAGAATCTAATCTCGATTGACGACGAGCAGAAGTTAAAAACTCGTGCCGATGAGATCCATCAAATGATTCTGCAACTAAAACCGAAAGGGATAACCGCCCGTCACGTTTCCGAATGCCTGATAGCTCAACTGAACGAAAGCGATCAGGACTATAAACTTCTAACTACTATCCTGAATAATCATTTTGACGATCTGATCCACCGACGTTATCAGAAAATTGCTGCTAACCTGTCAGTTCATATTGATAAGATTATTCATTGTAAAGAGGCCATATCACACCTTAACCCTAAACCTGGTCTGATGCTCCTTGCAGACAATATTGATTATGTCACCCCGGATGTTATCATCAAAAAAATAGAAGATGATTTTGTCATCCTGGTTAACGATTTTACTATCCCCCATCTTACTATCAGCCGCTACTATCGAGATATGGTCATGGCCGGCAAAGTGAAAGATAAGGAGATGCTCGGTTATATCAGAGATAAGATCAATTCTGCCAAGTTTCTAATTAAATCGATCTATATGCGAAATCAGACTCTTATCAGGGTTACAAGAGCAATAATAGAGCATCAGAAGAACTATTTCTACCAAAATACCGGTATCCTCGAACCTTTAACTTATAGCGTTATAGCTGGAGAATTGCATGTCAGCGAATCTACTATCTCACGGGTAGTAAAAGATAAATATGCCGATACCCCTTTCGGTATGATCTGCCTGCGAGATTTCTTTACTACAGCAGCCGGTAAGACAGATAATTTCGAGGATATATCACGTGACAAAGTACAGAAACAGATACAGCAGATCATAGAAGAAGAGGATAAGAAGAAGCCACTCTCAGATCTGGAGATAGCCCACATCCTCAAAAAGAGAAATATAAGTGTCTCCAGGAGGGTTATTCAAAAGTACCGTGAAGGATTGGGGATACTTAACAGCAGATTAAGGAGGTTGGAGAGATGAAACGTAAAGTTGCTATAATTGGTGGTGGTCCAGGTGGCTATGTAACCGCAATACGTTTACAGCAGAAAGGAATCGAATCCCTCCTCTTTGAAAAGGAGAGGCTTGGGGGTGAATGCCTTAATTGGGGATGCATCCCGACAAAAGCACTGGTAAAGATCAGTGACCTGTTCGAAGAGATCAGAAAGGCAGAGAAATTCGGTATTGATGTAAAAGATGTCTCTTATGATTATAAACGGATCGATGCCAGAAAAGAAGAAGTTGTAGAAAAACTCGTTTCCGGTCTGGAATTCATATGTAAAAAAAGAAAGATAGAGATCATTAATAAGATGGTTACCAGAATCAGCAAGAAGGATTCTCATTACATTCTGGTAACAGACGATGAAGAATATGAAGTAGAGTATGTAATACTGGCTACCGGCTCGGTATCAGCAGAGTTACCCAACCTCAAATTCGACGGTGAGAAACTACTCTCTTCCCGTCATATACTCTCCCTTAAGGAATTACCCAAACATCTTACTATTATCGGTGGAGGAACTATTGGTTGTGAATTCGCCTCGATTTTCAATAACCTCGGTGTGGAGATAGAAATAGTCGAACTATTGCCCAACCTGATGAACAACGAAGATCGTGAAATAGCAAAGAAACTTCAGCTCGCCTTCAAAAAAAAGAAGATCAAAATCCATCTCGGTGCTAAAGTTGAGGAGTATTCTGCGAATGGAGATGAGTTGATACTAAAACTCTCCAACGAGAAAGAGATTAGAACAAATAAGGTATTGATAAGTACAGGAAGAGTCCCCTCCTGCCAGATTAAATTCGAAGAATGTAGTCCGAAAATGGAGCGTTCAAGAATTTTGATAAATGACAAAATGGAGACTGACCAGCCGAATATTTTCGCTATCGGTGATGTGACTGGCAAACTGATGTTAGCCCATACTGCATCGAAGCAAGGACTGATAGTCGCGGACATCATTAAAGGACGGATCGATAAAAAAGAGGATAAACTCGTTGAGACTCTACTTTATGAGAACATTCCCCGCTGTACCTTCACAGAGCCTGAACTCGCATCTGTAGGTTTGACTGAAGAACAGGCAGAAGAGAAGGAAATTGAAATAGAAACAGGAAAATTTGGTTATATGGCAAACGGCAAGGCTATAGGTCTGGGTGCTACTGATGGAATGATCAAGGTACTGGCCGAGAAGAAGAGTGGAAAGGTGATTGGCATGCACATAGTAGGAGCACAGGCAACTGAATTGATTGTTGCAGGCAGTATAATGGTCAACCTTGAACTGAAAATCAGAGATCTACAGAAAGTGGTGTATGCACATCCGACTCTTTCGGAAATTATTATGGAGGCTGTTGAAGATCTGGATAACATGGCAATTCATAAAATATGATTTTGCTTTTCGACAGCACAAGATTATTATTTAAGTAGTAGAAGAAACTGAATAGTTGATACAACCCGGCTTAAGTGCCGGGAGAGCAGAAAACAGAAAAGTTGATAAAGGATAACATGGTGGCTCGAAAACCTGATTGGTTACGCATTAAAAAGACCTCAATACAGGATTCTAATATTGCCACTGCAAAACTGATCCGTGATTTAAACCTGCAAACTGTGTGTGAAAATGCCAAATGCCCCAATAAAGGTGAATGCTACGGTAACAAAACTGCCACTTTCCTGATCCTCGGTAATATTTGTACCAGAGACTGTACTTTCTGTGCTGTATATAAAGATACTATCAGAATATCTGCTCCCGACCCTACTGAACCTGAACGTATAACGAAAGCTGCTCAGGAGTTAGGATTGGAGTATGTAGTTATCACCATGGTTACACGAGATGATTTGGAAGATGGTGGTGCTGCACATTTAGTCAAAGTAGTACAAAGCCTAAGGAGATTTTACAGAAGGGATATTGGAATAGAACTACTGATCTCTGACCTGCAAGGGAAAATGCAATATCTTGAGGAAATTCTCGATTCCAGACCGACAATTTTTAATCATAACATCGAAACTGTATCACGCTTATATCCGCAAGTTCGTCCCCAAGCAGATTATAAACGAAGCCTGAATATTCTTGAGTATGCAGGTAATTATACACCCGATATTCCTCGAAAGAGCGGATTTATGCTGGGACTAGGAGAGAGAGAAGATGAAGTAATAGAAATGATGCAGGATTTAAGAAAGGTAGGAGTGAATATCCTTACTATTGGCCAATATCTTGCACCCAGCTCTCGACATTTACCCGTCAGAGATTATATCACACCGGAAAAATTCGAATTCTACAGGCAGCAAGCTCTCGAAACAGGTTTCGAAATCTGCTATTCAGGGCCTTTTGTTAGAAGCTCTTATAAAGCTAGAGAGGCAGCACTTGATTTATTCCAGCATCATAGAGAAGATCATGATGCAAAAACGATAAAAAGTAACCTATAAGGGGGTCTTATTATGCAAATCACAATAACAGCAAGGCATTTCGATTTAACTACTCCTATTCGAGACTATGTAGAACAATCATGCGAAAAACTTACCAAGTACTTTGATCATATCATTAATATCCATATGACTCTTACTCTCGAGAATAGTAGAAACATTGTCGAGATGAGCCTGCATGCCTCAAAATTTAATCTGCAGAGTGTAAGCGAAGAGATGGATATGTATCTGGCTATCGATAACGCGATCGATAAAATGGAGATTCAACTCAAGAAGTTGAAAGATAAAGTAACCGACCATCAGAAGAGAAGTATTAAGAAAGACCCCACTTTCTTCTATTCCAATGTTTTCGAACGAACTTCCAACCCTAATGGCAAGAGAATGGTGAAAACCAAACGAATCCAGGCAGAGATCATGACTGTCTCTGATGCGATAGATCAATTATCACAAAAAGAAACACCCTATATGATCTTCAGGAATATCGAAACAGACAAGATTAATGTTCTTGTCAAAAAGAACGACCAATTCTATAAGCTAATTGAGCCCTGATATCCAGTATTATCTAAAAGAGTAATTAAGTTTGATACTGGTCAAAACAGTGTAATCGATTGTAAAAACAGGATGTTCGATCTGTCACAATATATGGTATATTTGTATTATCTGGAGAGATGAGAGATGAAGATATTATCGGTTCGAGACTTTTTCGAATATAAGAACAGAGAGTTTGCTCTTTCACTTATCACAGAGCCCAAGACTCTTGACAATAACATACAGGAAAGTCAAATACATAGACCAGGTTTAGCTCTGGCAGGATTCCTGGAGCGATTCTCTTACAAACGGATCCAGATTATCGGTGAAACAGAGATCAACTTCATGCAGACAATAAGCGAAGATACTCTCTATGACCGTATTAAAGAGATGTTTGAATTTAATATCCCCTTGATAATTGTAACAAAAGGATTATCTATTCCTCAGCAGGTAGAATATCTGGCAAATGAGATGAATATTGCTATAATGACGAGCAGATTATCTACCGACAAGCTGCTTAATGACCTGACTCGCTATCTCAGAGAGTATTTCGCACCACAGAAATCGATACACGGCACCCTAGTAGAGGTCTTCGGCCTTGGTATGCTTCTTACCGGTAAGAGCGGTATCGGTAAGAGTGAATGTGCTCTTGATCTGGTAGAAAGAGGACATAGATTGATCGCAGATGATATAGTGCAGATCATTCAGACCGATGATACATTAGTCGGTTCGGCAGTAAATGATTTTGGCTATTTCATGGAAGTTAGGGGTATCGGTTTGATCGATGTTGAAAGGATGTTTGGTATCGAAGCTGTGAGAAAGACAACAATTATCGATACTCAGGTTGAGCTTTTACTCTGGCAGGACAATCTCGATTATGAGCGGATCGGACTAACTAATAATTTTGTCGATATTCTGGGAATCAATCTACCGATCATTTATCTACCTGTATCACCGGGTAAGAATGTCTCTGTCATTATCGAAGTTATAGCCCTTAACCACATATTAAAGAATTATGGTTATGATGCTGCTGAGGCATACCAGAGAAAACTTCAGGAAAAGATACAACGTAAGGCCAGGCCATTGAAATTTAAAGAGCCGGAAGAAAAGAAGTTATGATTAGAAAGATAATAATAGTGGAAAACAAATTGGGTTTACATGCCAGGCCCTGTGCCTTGCTGGTCAAAACAGCATCAAAATATCGCTCAGACCTCCTGATCAAGAAAGATAATATCGAAGTGAATGGAAAAAGTATTATGGGTGTGATGATGCTGGCTGCAGAATATAAATCCGAACTGGAGCTTATAGCCAATGGAGTTGATGAGGAATACATGATAGATGAGATAACAGAACTCTTTAAAGCAAAATTTAGTGAAGAATGATGAAAACTCTCTCAGGAATTGCTGTTTCACCTGGCATAGCGATAGGTGAAGCAATTATTAAGCAGAAAAAAAAGATAAAAATCAGCAGGAAATATATTGCTCCTGATGAGAGTAATGAGGAGATATCGAGATTCAGCGAGGCTGTGAAAGCGGAAGTAGCAGAATTGGATCAGTTCATTGGCCAATATACCAAAACGAAAGAAGATAAAGATTTGCTCAATGCCTACAAGGCGATATTGCTTGATCCTCTTCTCACTGAAAGGATCATTGCTATGGTCGATAAGGAGAATTTTTCTGCTGAAAATGCACTATACAATTTCTTTGTAGAACTCTCCAATATCTTCGGAAAGATGACCGATGACTACCTGTCAGAAAGAATAGTCGATTATGAAGATGTGATATTCAAACTCATAAACCGGCTTACCGGAGAAAAAGATAAACTGTTCGATGACGATTACCTTACGACCCAGAACAACTCTCAGATACTGATTATGGAAGATATCTCTCCTTCCGATGTGACAAAATCTTATCACAGTAATGTAATTGGCATTGCTCTCCAGAAAGGGAGCAAAACATCACATACGGCCATTATAGCCAGAGCACTCGGATTACCTGTTGTCGTTGGAATCCAAGAACTTCTAGACTATACAAGCAACAAGAATAGAATCATTGTTGATGGAAACAAAGGGGTCGTAATCATAGATCCTAATGAAGATATCCTGCAGAAGTACAAGAGAGAGGTCATCAAAGAGCAGGAGACAAGACGAGAACTGGAAGATATAATATCTCTTCCCACAGTATCAAGAGATGGAAGAGCAGTTACTCTAATGTGCAATGTCGAGATCGAGCAGGAGATCGATACTGTATTAGAATATAATGCCGATGGTGTTGGGCTTTTTCGCACAGAATTTCTCTATGTAGACCGTGATAACCTTCCCACAGAAGAAGAACAGTATAATCTGTATCGGAGCATGACAGAAAGGTTAGGAAAACGACAGTTGATAATCCGAACTTTCGATCTCGGGGGAGACAAACTGGCAAAAGCTGTTCAGACACCGAAAGAGAATAATCCCTATCTGGGGTGTAGAGGTATAAGATTGTCACTAAGATATCCAGAGATCTTTAGATCTCAGGTCAAGGCTATCTTACGGGCAAGCCATTATGGGAATGTAGCAATCATGTTCCCCATGATAACATCTGTAGATGATATGAAACGTGCTCTGCAACTGGTGAACGATTGTAAAAGAGATTTAGATAAGAATCGTATCCCATTTGACCCAAATTTGAAAACAGGGGTTATGATAGAGGTACCTGCAGCTGTACTCTGTGCTGGTGGATTAGCCAGAATCAGTGATTTCTTCAGTATAGGAACTAATGATCTTGTTCAGTATACACTTGCTGCTGATAGAAACAGTGAAACGGTAGAAAGATATTACGATCCTTATCATCCTGCAATATTCAAGTTGATTGCAATGACAGTAAACGCAGCTCATAGACACAACAAACATGTATCTGTCTGTGGTGAAATAGCAAGTGATGAGGAATTTTCGACTCTGCTGGTCTCTCTTGGTGTCGATTCTCTCAGCATTAACCCAGCAAGTTATTTGACAGTAAAGAAAGAGATATTAGAGTGTGACTGTTCAGAGATCGAGAAGCTTGTTAAGCAGATTTTAAAGCTGAATAGAGGTGATGATGTGAGAGAATTAGTCAGGAAGACTGCCAGCAAAAAATAAGGGGGGATTATGAAGAAGATTCTTTACGATTTCAGCAATATGCTCAGATCTGATAGAATGATAAATGGTGTATCAAATACTGAAATCTCAGAGTATAGTAATGATGCTGCTCTCATACATAAACAGATCCAGGAAGAACGAGAAGCAGGTAAACTTGGCTTCTATGACCTGCCCGATCAGAATATTGATCAGATTCTCAAAACTGCTGAAGAACTTAGGGAGCATTTCGATAATTTCATTGTTCTCGGGATTGGTGGTTCAGCCCTGGGTAACAAGGCTCTCTATTCAGCACTAAAAACCAGCAGGGAATTGGACAAAAATGTCATCGTCCTTGATAATGTCGATCCTCACCTCCTCTATCAGACCATCAACTCTATTGATTTGAGCAAATCGGTCTTCAACGTAATAACAAAATCAGGTACTACTGCTGAGACCATGTCGGTATTTCTCATCTGCCTCGATATACTGAAGAATAATTTCCCTGACGACTACAGAGATCGGATCATAATAACGACAGATCGGGAGAAAGGATTCCTGAGACAGATGATTAATCAAGATGGCTACAGGAGTTTTGAAATCCCCGATACTGTTGGTGGAAGATTCTCGGTGCTTAGTCCGGTAGGTTTACTATCTTCCGCATATGCTGGTATAGATATTAGAGAGTTACTCAAAGGTGCTGCAGCAATAAGACGACATTGTGATGAACCTCATCTTTTTAGTAATGCGGCTTATTTGAATGGATTGCTACATTATATCTATTTTAAAAAGGGTATGAATATCTCTGTTATGATGCCCTATTCCAATGAATTGTATGATCTTGCTGACTGGTACAGGCAACTATGGGCAGAGAGTTTGGGCAAGAGATTAGATCAGAAAGGTAACCAGATAAGCGTGGGACAAACCCCTGTTAAATCTTTAGGTACCACTGATCAACACTCCCAGATACAACTCTATATGGAAGGGCCTGAAGATAAGGTCATTACCTTCCTCGAGGTTTTAGAATTTGATTACGATTATACTATTCCTTCACTATTCTCCGAAGAAGTGAGCCTGGATTATCTTCATAATAAGACGCTCAGTGAGCTTCTCAATACCGAAAAACTGGCAACCGAGATAGCTCTGTATGAAGCAGGCAGGCCGAACTGCTCTGTAATCCTTCCTGCTTTAAGAGAATATCATCTTGGAGAATTCATTTTTATGTATGAAGTTCAGACACTCTTTACCGGTTATCTCTTCAATATTAACCCTCTCGATCAACCTGGTGTTGAAGCTGGAAAGCAGGCAACAAAGGCATTGATGGGACAGGAATCCTTACTGGAATTAAAGATGAAGATAGAGAGATTGATAGAAGATAAGAAACAGTTAGGAGCCCGTATATGAGAACTCTAGATGATAGTAAGAATTATTCCATTGACCGTGAAGAGATGTATTATAAAATAATTCACCTACCAGACAATATAAGATCTGCCTACTTCACACCGGTAATCCATATCCCGGAACGACTTAACCTTATTAACAACAAGTTTGCCATAACTAAAAAAATTGAGAGAGTGATAATTGTAGGTATGGGTGGTTCTGCTATATCAGGAGACATCTTCAAAACAGCCTATTCTCATCATATTCCTGTCGAGGTCTATAAAGATTATTGTATCCCTGCAATCTCTAAACATGATCTCCTGATTATCTGTTCTTATTCCGGTAATACAGAAGAAGCCCTCAGTTCTATGGAACAAGGATATGATAAAGCAGCCTTTATCGTAGGTATCACATCAAATGGAATACTCAAAAAGAGATTGAATGGTAAGCATATATGGGTTGAGTTACCTGGTGGGTATCCCCCACGTGCTGCTATAGGTTTGCTCTTTTTTTCACTTTTGCAGATCGTAGAAAAATTCGGCGTTATTCCCCGTCGTGAGGGTGACGTCCGTAGTACAATATCATCTCTTATGCTGAAAGCCGGTGCAGTTGCCGGAAATGTTATGACTGAATTCAACATTACTAAACAGGCTGCCGAATCAATAATCAACAAAATCCCCGTTATCTACGCCAGTAATCCCTCTCTTGCCCCTATAGCTTACCGCTGGAAGTGTCAAATCAATGAAAATGCCAAATATCCAGCCTTTTACCACATATTACCGGAGATGAATCATAATGAGATTGAAGCCTGGGAAAACAAACAATTTAGAAAAGTCTTCATCCCGATCTTTCTCTCTCATATAGAGGAAGAATTCAGCTACAGAAAGAGATTGAAATTCCTCCGTGATCTATTTTCCCGAGAGAATATTACATACCTAGATTATTATTCCGAAGGTAGCAGTTATCTGGAACGAGCATTTACTCTTATATATCTCGGTGACATGATAAGCTACTATCTGGCAATTACACAGGGTGTAGATCCAACTACTATAGATTACATCAATAAACTGAAAGAGGCTATATCCTGAATTTTTGATAGATACTGATAATCAGCTAATGGAAAATTTACCCTATATCTTTTCTAAGCGAAGAAACTACGAATCAGATATACCTGATAATATTTAGTACCCCTATCAGTATCAGAATTAGCCCTCCGATAAAAGCCATTTTGTTCTCACATAATGAACCAAACCTGTCCCCTACAAATATACCAACCATAGCAGCTGTAAAAGTAACTATACTCAATAATAAAAGCGGTAACAATATTCTGTATTGTAATAAAGAAAAGCTAATACCAACCGAGAGGGCATCAATACTTGTAGCAAATGCCAGACCGAGTATGATCAGAAAGCCGAGCGGAGATTTTTCTGACTCTTCTTTCAATATTATCGATTCGTATATCATCTTGCAACCAACCAGAGTAAGTAACCCGAAAGCAATCCAGTGGGAATAATTGTTTACCAGCTGGTGTAAGGATATCCCTGTATACCAGCCAATCAAGAGCATTAATGCCTGAAAGAAACCGAAAAAAAGTGAGAATTTGAAAGCATAGCGAAGATGAAGTTCCTTTATTGCTGCTCCACTTGTCAGAGAGACAGCAAAAGTATCCATCGAAAGGCTCACTGATATGAGGAAATATGTGAAGAAACTCAGAATCAACCTCTATAATCAACCGTTCATTGCTCAGCTACATATAAGTAATTTTTCACTCTCTATCGGAAAGAGAGCGGTTCTTTCATTCTGAAGAAAAAGATACTTGTCCTCGAGTTTTTTTAATTTTCCGCTACTCTCTCTAATTCTCTACGGAGTTCTTCGGTCAGGGTTGATGAGTCATCTCGACGCCAGCGATCATCAATACGGGTGTCTAAAGGTGAATTCTTCTCGATATAGTCAACAATAGCATCACGGAGATTTGTCTCATATCTGATGATCTGAGATTCGGGAATTCTGGTTAATAGAGTAAGACCGGCGTTACCTTCCACGAGGAAATCGCTTGTGGCAATACGATATATCTTATCTGACTGCCAGGGTTCCCCTCCTATTAGAAGCTTTGTTATCCGGTCAAAATCATCTCTTTGCCTGTTATAAACTAATGTGATACCCGATACATATAGACCTGCTCTAGTACCTGCAACACGGGTTTCGAGTATATTCTTAAGAGTTATCCCATCTACCTCCAACACCGTCAGCATATTGTCAAAAGGCATTATGTTATATATGTCGCGATAAGTAATAACTCCCTGAGTAATCTCTCCTCGAATACCACCAAGATTCACAAATGAGAAGTCAGCTTCGGCATATTCTCTAAGAGCATCACATACCATGTTACCTATACGGTTCTGTGCATCAACACCGCTACGGGAGAGATAAACATTGGTTACACCAATAACATCATCCATCCCCTCCTCAGCAATAGCGGTCTGTCGAGCAATTACAGCACCCACTTCAGGATCGGGGATCCATTCTTCCTCAAAGGTTGTAATCAATACGCCGCCGTATCTCGAAGGTACCTCATAACCAGTTATAGTTTTTGTCTCTTTATCGATTTTGAACATCACATGTCCCATAGAGCTGCCATAAGCCCAGCCCTGAAAAACCAGAGTATGAGTAACCGGATCAACCCACGGTTCTTCAAAACCACGATGCATATGCCCTCCGAAAAAGACGTCGATCCCTTCGATCTCATGAGCCAATTCCTGTGCATCGTAACCCCATCGTCTCTCTCTGTCTGGATCCGCTCCTTCTCCATAACGTTCCTCAAAACCTTCAAGAGGTTCGTAAGGGAGGCCCATATGACCCAAAACCATAACGATATCAGCCCCTTTTGCTCTTACCTCTTCTATATAACCGGGTAATACCTCTTCGGGTGGTAAGAATTCTACATCTTTGATGTGATCTGGAAAACTCATCAATGCTGTATCGGATGTAGTTAGACCTATCAGGGCGATTTTTACTCCCATCTTATCGATAATATCGTATGGCCTGGCATAGGGAACTATTTTGTTTGTCCCCTTCCTAACAACATTAGCAGTCAATGTAGTGAATTCTGCATCTTCGAGTAATTCTACCAGATGTTCTTCGCCAAGATCATACTCGTGATTTCCTATTATCATGTAGTCATAACCAACCATGTTAAAGTAATCCAGTATAGCACGTCCTTCTGTCTTCGTCCCGAGAGGTCTTCCCATGAAGAAATCACCCATATCGAGAAGCAGATTATCTCGTGTTTTCCCGTCAGAATATTCTCTTATCATATTGATATAAGAGGCATGTGAACCACCACCACCAAGAATCGGTGGGAAATCGGGATTAATAAAGGTTGCTTCGACCCGATCCATACCACCATGTATATCATTTGTAAACATGATATCGAGAATCAGTTCTTCTCCTGCCAGATTGAATAGACTGAACAATCCAACTATCAGTAATAATATTATCTTTTTCATCACCTTACCATCTAAATGTTAAGGAACTCTTTAGCCTGATATAATACTCCCTGACTGTATCAGGATCTGTTCTATCTTCAGGTCTGTATGTTCCAGACCACAATCCTTGATGATCATAGAACCCATCAGGAAAGAGATCCATTGTTTCGTATTTACGATGAGAAAACTCTCCCGACAGGTCGAGAAAGAAATTCTCATACACCTTGAATCCAGTACCGGCTGTTATTGTCGGTATATTAACAGGACCCGGTATAGATGTCCCATCATCTTTAACGGATACATTTGGACTTGTTACATAGTTAAAACCCAACCTCAAAGATGGTGCATGTGGGAACACATGTTCAACACCAAAGTAATAATTGGTTACATTGTCGTAGAAATCTGATATATCAGACCACTGAACAAACTCAACATCGCAGTGGAAAGTTGTTCTCATTACATTACGTGGTCTATATTGAACACCCAATCTTACTACTGAAGGGTAATCAAAATCTTCATTATTATCATTGAGGGCACTATCAACCTTCATTTTGAACCCGGGATTAAACATCAATCCTGCACTAACCCTTTCTGAAATATCTGACTTCATTCCGAGAGCAAAACTCAAAGCAGAAAAATCTCTATCTGCTCGAATCTGTTCTACATCACTCAGGACTGCTACATCTTTAGCAAATTCTGACCAGATGATTTTTCGCTCCAGTTTGTGATCGCCGGAGAGTATGTTTAAACTCAATCCTAACGCAGAATTACTTAAGAGAAATTCGTCGCGGTGATAAGTTAAAGCTGTGGTTAATCCAATCGAGTATATCTCACCATCGCTCTCCAGATAGTTCATAGCAATGATAGGAGGATAGTTGTCGAAATCAGAGCCTTCATTATTTCTTACCTGTTCTTCATAAGAAGCATTGAAATTAGTAAAAGGTTTGTAATCCAAAGCTGCAGCAAAAGAAAGATTCTCAAATCTCATCTTATAAGAAACAGCAAAGGCTATATCAGTAAAGAAATTCGTATTGCTGGCATAAGTTGCATCGTCGACGTAACTGTCGAAAAAATTGTACATCGGCATAGAACGATTCTCTTCCAGTTGAGTCACATCCAGTAATAACTGAAATCCCCAGCCATTGTTCAGAAATCCGGTATTGGCTGGATTCACCATATTATCTAGAATATTGTCTCCACCAGCTGTTCCAGCTCCACCCATTGCTGTACTGCGCGCATCAAGATGAGATATACGTTTCCCTATACCCAACTCATAATTCTCATAAAGAGAATATGCGAATAGATGGCCCATCATACTAAATAATATTATGCTCAAAAATATATTTTTCATCTATCCCCCTTTATTAAAACTTCCAATCTAATTGTAGTCTGATACTGTTTACCTGTTTCCAGACAGTAGTATAATTCACATTTATATCCTCAATAGGATCGTTCCACCAAGCTCGGAAATCGAGATCAACGGTTTTGTATCGTTTAATACGATATTTCAAAGTCAAATAGAGATTTTTGGAGATTCTGTCATAGAATGTTAACCAGTATTTCATACCCTGCATTCCCATGAAATCTATCTCCATATCTTCCCAATCCCAATGGCTGATACCACTTCCGTCCCAGAAAACAAATGATCCCTGAATCTTCATGTTCTCATTGAAATTATGAATGTAATCGACACCTATATAATCACCATGTATCAGGTTGGTACCCTGAGCCAGATCGTGTTCGCCAGGAATAGGATGATTCGCCAGATATGTATATGGTGGCATCCAGACTCTGTTATAACGATATTCAAGATGTATTCTATCTCGATTGGAGAGATTAGCTCTTATAAAAGCTGTCGTTTCGTCTGTTTGGGACACACCACGATCGGCATCATCCTGATACCTGTTGATCTGATGCTTGTATCTGAGTCTAGTCTGTAATCTGTGAATCGGTCTATATTCTAACTCACCCTGCATCCTAACGCTCTTTCTTGAATCTGCCTTTCTTTCCCAGAAATCTACATAAGCCCTGGTAATAGTAAGGTTATTATGAAACCTGTATCGTGTCTCGAAATAAACTCCCTCTTCAGCCTGAGCTTGAGCGGAGTTAAGATATAGATCATTTACTAGTGGATTAACTACAGTGTGTGGATTATTGTCCATTATAGAATTTCTGAACTTGGGATGCTCAGAAAAACCTCTGGAATATGGATTGTCGAAATCGAGGTCATAGTTTCTGTATAGAGCTATTAGGTAAAGGTTTTCGAATTGAGTATAAGAGCTTAATACGAGAGCTTTGGGATCATCACCAAGTTTTAGTTCACGGCCTGAAACAGACATCTCGGCATACTCACCCTGAATCGAGGTATTACCGATAACTGTACGCCAGTTCAAACCCAATATCCGGCGATAATCTCTCTCGTACTGATCTGTTTTTGTTTCATAGAGAGCAGCAATCTCACTGTCGATTAACTTGAATTTTCCATCATTATAATCAGGTTCCCTGACCAGAACATGCATCAGTGTATGATTGGGATAAGATGGGAAATCGGGATTGTCTGGAACGAGAACAAAATCCTTATCATAGAGTGCTTCATAACCTGAAATGCCGATATGTGTACCAACAAAAGGTGAAAAGGCTATATTTCCTCCGAACAGTTTCTCTTCAACATAATCTTTCCTTGGAGCTAACCAGAGACGTCGAAGAAGATTGCTATTCTCATAGAAATACTGCTCTGCTTCGTATAACTCATCATTATCAAACCTGTTGGTCATAGTGACATAGGAAAAGACTTCATCGGTTGGATTACCATTATTGTCAAGATGAACGAGGGCATCTTTCTTGTCAACTGAACCATACATGGCAATTTCCAGCATCGGCCGCTTCCATTCGAAGGCTAGACCTTTTAATGAATATTGCTGAGTTGTTGAAACGTCACCTATTATACCGGCAAGACGTTTTGAAAAACCATAACCGGTCTTGCGAGCACTGTAAAAATCAGTATTCTCCATTACCAGCCCTTCACCAAATGTAGCACGGTAGTTTCCGAGATAAACCTTGAACGAGTTGTCACCCCATAGATCAAAGTAATCTTCATAACCGACGAACATCTTTCCCTGTTTCCAGATATCCCCTACGCTGGCTTCAAAGAGTGATGGCTCACCTTTACGTGTAGTATACGATAGTCCTGCCTTGAAACGGTTATCGTAACGAACACGGAGTTTATTGCTGACATCTGCTGTATGTCTGCCCAGATTAAAATAACCCCAATAACTGAGATCTCTTCTGGCTGGTCCGTCTCGTTCGATTATCAATTCTTTCAACATCTCTTCCGTTTCATCGAAATATTCTCTATCGTTATATCTCAACTGGTAATCGAAAAAGAGCCGACCTACTTGAGCTTCATCCTCATCATAGTAGATATAATGTTGTAGATTGCTCGCCCCATAATAGGAAATACCCATTGTATTACGCAGATCACGATAATCTGTGATAGTCTCACCCAATTCTCGACGGCGTACAATCGCAGCTGCATCGAGTGGTGAGACATTGGGCATATTCAAAATATCCGAATAGGTCAAACGATTGATATTCTGTGGAGTCATCAAATAGTCTTCCCAGAAATCGGCTAAACCCTCCTGTTCCCCTTCATAACTTCCATAACGCTCGATCAGATATCCAATCTCTTCTCTTCTTTCTGCTGCTTCATCAAGATCATCATAATGAGAGATCATTACCAGAGGCCTTAACTTCAGTAAGGTCTCCTGATCTATCGAGGGTATGTTACGTAAGTCATAAATTGTACGGAAAAAAGAGATATAGACTCGATAATCATAAATATCCTCTGCCTGCTCGTCACTTATCGGTAGTGTCTTTATCTCATCAAGAGTGGCTGTGTTCAAATCAATCTTATCCCACTGCCCGAACAAAAATAAAAAAGTGGTAAGCAGTAGAATTAAAAGGAGAAATCTCTTCATAGCTACTCCGGTTTTTTTATATTTTGATACTATCAATATGATTAATCATCTGTCTCTCGCATTATCGGCACATCGTTCATCAAGAGTAAACTATTTTATCTTGCTCTATATTGTAAAGCTTTTTCTCCCCGATACTACCCTGCCCTAGTAAACTCTATTTCACGACTGATTTCCCGCTCTTATGCTCCTGTATAATTTATATGCTGATCGGAAATTCAAGATCTACTGCTGACCTGCATACAACATAATGATACACTCTTTTCATTGTTTTGATTATGCACACTAATATAATGAGCAGGAAAACAATAAAACTGTTGTTGTAAGCTCTAATCTGATACCGATATTGCTATCAAATCATTTAACGAAAAAGAGATAAGACAAAAAACCTTTGACAAATCGATTATATCAGTGAGATTAGCCTCAAAAAGATCCTTGGAGGAAAAATGGACGATCAAGTAACTACTGCGACCAAGAAGAGACAGTTCACTCTTATTGAGTTACTTATGATTCTTATGCTGGTAGGTATTATATTTACTTTAGTCATACCAATGGTAGAGGATAGACGTAATAATGAACGAGTTGTGGAAGCCATCAAAGATATAACAATTATCAGAGAGGCTAATCAGCAATTCAGAGAAGGACCGGGTGAAGGTTTTTATGCATTCGATATCAGTCAGTTGAATATCGATGATATGCTCGAGATGAACTATTTTACCTACACATTGACTGATACTGCTATAGTAGCCACTTCAACTGAAGATTACGGTGTAGAAGGGGCACAATTTTATTATGATCTTCAATATAGACAGTGGCGGGTCAAGGATTCTGAACTGTCACGAAACGCTATAGATCCCAATTGGTTACCATAATATAATTATAGTTGTAATAAAAATGGGTGGTAATACTCTCCAGATTTACCACCCCTTTTTTCTATAATGCTCAGCGATTAGTTCGTTGGTCTGAACTTCTCCGCATCTCTTCAGGATCGTTATAGATTGCTTTGATCCGGAAGAATTTTTTGTCAACACCCGGCGTAATTTGATACTCATACTCTGTATTAGCAGTCGTATCTAATAACTCCCAGTTGTCCGATTCGATATCATCAGAAGCATATACTGAGTAACTGATAGCTCCCGAAGTCTCTTCCCAGTAAATAATAATCGCATTATCTATTTGAGAAGCAGTCACCCCGGTTGGTGAATACATGATAACATAATACTCTTCTCCTGTTGGACTGGCAATCCAGCCATCCCTGAATGCCTTTGCTTTGAGGAGTGTTGGTTCAGAAATCAGGATTGGTTCTGTATAGACTGGTGAACTCTGATCGGGTTCGCTACCGTCTGTAGTATAATGAATGTCAGCATTATCTATAGTTACGTTAATGATAACGTACTGCGGTTCATGATAGTAACCACCCTCGGGATCAAAGAGTGGAATCGTTATCGACTCTCCAAGCTCAAAGTAGACAATATTTGATGCTGTCGATTCTTCATCGGGATATACAGCTGTGATGAAGTAAAAATAATCATCGGTCATAAATAAGTCATAATCAGCATACTCAGTATTATCAACGAGTATCTGGTTTATCTTTGATCCGTTTCGGTAAACGTTATAACCTAAAAGGGTTCTATAGCTCTCATCCTGTTGTCCGTTCATTGAACGCTTTGCTCCATTCTCTCTACCACGGTTGTTGAATACAAGCTGGCTATCAACTGGTGGATCCCACTCCAGATGAATATGATCATTGTTGAATTCTACTGTCAGGTTTTGAGGTCTGATTGTAACATCTCCTGATGAAACACCCCCAAAAACTATCTGAGCTTGTGGTTTGTTTGCTGATGAAGATGTTGTTGTTGCATTTGTTTGATCTGAAGTATCACTACGAGAATAACGAAAACCATTGGTTACTGAATAAATCCTTTGCTGCCCGGTACTACTCCAACTGGAAACAAGCCCAAAAGCAGTATCGACCAGAATATTATCGATTCCATTCCATTGAAATGGTGTATCAAGGGTCAGCATATCCCAGCCACCGGAAACTGGCATATAGCTGGGATTAAGATACACTGTATCAAACGGGCCATTATCATGATTGGCGACATTTGTGGCCGTTGTATGCTTCATACGAATTATAAAATTGGGTAGTGCAAGATTAGGTGGATCAGTTACATAGAAACCAAATTCTGTGATGTTACCGCCTCCCGTAATACCAGCAGCGTATAGTTCATCGGCAGTATACACCATCTGTCCCCTCAAACTCTTATAGTATATGTTGATCGGATTCGCTGTAGTGCCGGAATTCACAGAGATCCCTGAACCTAGTTGTACTGTCATCTCCCCACCAATAATTAAATCATAACTACCTGATGCAGTGTAATCCCCAGACATTACTGTATATTCGACAGTGAATGTCGTTCCGTAATCAATACTATTATCAATTAGAAGTTGTAATTCGGGATACATAATTTCATTGGCAAACAGAACAGACCTCTGATCATGAGCAACAGCAGCTATAGTTACTTCAGGATGAGTAACATCGAGATCTATCGCTACAGCTTGAGAATTTGCACCTCCTGTATTATGTAATGGGAAATTGAGAGTGATTAATTCTCCAGGATCTATTATCCCATCATCATTTCCCCCCGGCATAAAGTCGAAGATATATGGTGATTCTACAGAAAAATGGGGAGCTTGAATGGTTATGCGTATATGATGCTCCCATGACATTCCCTCGCTCCCTTCAATAGTTAAGAAAAGTGTAGCTTGATGCTGGTCTGGCACATTATCTGCAACCGAAATACGAAAGGCATTTTCAACTGTAACAATATCCCCTTCATCCATAAACCCAAACTCTGCTGTGTTATCTATTATATCGACATATTGATCAGTTGTAGAGATTGTGGCTGTTACTAACCCAGCCGCTTCCCCACCAATATTATTGAGACTTACATTCATGAAGACAGTTTCACCATATTGAGGGAGATAGGAAACTCCACCGGTATAGCTTATTGCATCTACTATCACGTATGCATTATCCAGATCAATCGTGCCGGCTGTGAACAGAATAGCAGATTCATTGTCTAAAGGTCTTGCAGGCACAGGATATTGATTAGCAAAAGTATAGGTCAGGCCAATACTCTCAGTATGGTCAGCTATTCCTACTGTACAGTAATTGCCCCATTCAGGAGAACCATAATTATTTAGATTATTGAATACCTTATACTGGATTTTTATATCTCCGTTCCCTGTAGGAGTTTGATAGACTGAAGGATCATAAAGAATTATCTGAAAAGTCTCTTCAGCAGAGCCAGCCCTGTTAGCAGCATTTTGCCATTGAATAATGAAGATGTCCTGATTCTGATCGTAATAGGTATATACACCTCCGGAGGCTAATGATAGATTATCCCAAAAAGCTGCTATTATAGGAGCAGGCCCCATAGGGCCTGGGAGGTAATAATTCCTGAAAGTAGTCTGTTCGGTGACACCAAAACTAATCCAACCGTTAGCGCAGATACTGACCACATCATATTCAACTCCGTAAAACTTAAACATAAAAGGTAAGTTCATATTTATGACCTGATGCAGGTTAACGTGATCAGATTGCAGACCTGTGTTAACACCATTACCACCCAGAGTAGGGACGATCTCTATCCAATCATAAACAGGAGCTTGTGTGTAATCAACGTCACCATGATCATAACAACGATAACCATAAACGTCAGGCCCGAGTGGATCATTGGCTGTTACAGTGCCAACAGTCAACTGTAGTGGTAGAATTTGTTCGAACCCTGAAGCATTGTAAAGATATAACTCTAGTTCATAGATTGTCCCAGGAATAACAGTCCCGGAAAGTGATATAACAAAATTGTTAGAGTTATTGGTACCCTGTCCTCCAGAATTAATATACCCGAAATAGGCTTCATCATCCGTAATGGAGAGACCATATTCTCCTCCACTGAGTATTCCATAAAGATCGCTTACATTGGCCAGTCCATTGTTTTGAAGAGTTAAATACATTTCTGCTGTCTGTGCAGGTTCGATACTCAAACCTGAACTGTATGAGACATCGATTACTTCCAGATGGGCGTTGTTGACTGTTATAACAAATCTACTTGTCCAGTGATTGAAATAACTCTCATTTATCGTTAGATCAAAATAAGCTTTATGACCTGATGGCATCTCTGGTGAGATCAAAATTTGGTATTCGGAATCACTTTCAGCTATTTCACTAGCAGGAATATCTGGATATGTTGAATAATCTTGACTTATGGTAATGTAATCGTTATCTGTAGTAAGTGTGGCATTAAGATTGGATGTCGGCCAGTCGAGATAGTTCTTCAGTGATAGAACAAAACCGACACTGTTTCCAGCTTCTGCTATTCCATTCACTGCAACGTTGTATAAACCTACTGAGTATCCCTCCTGTATCTCAAAACTTCCAATATGGGGGATATAGTCTGGTTTTGTCACTGCTACCTTAATCAAACCTATAGTATCAGGATTGAAGAGATGAGTAATATTACCGTTCTGATCGGTGTAATCAGTAACGAAAAGAGTCTCATCATTGCCTTCAACCTGTCTTAAAGTGACCCAGGCATCCTCTATCGGTTGATTGTATTCATCTGTTACACTTATGTCAATGAAGTTTGCACCTGAAATCATTGATTCTTCATAAGTTACAATCAGTGGTTTGGGTGTTTTAACCCAGATATCCATGGAAGGATCACCCATAAGGCTTGCTTTGTGAGTATGGTAAGGCACCTCATTCGGATGAACAGCATCCCACGTTTCGTGTAAGAAAATCTTGCCACGCACCAGGGTTTCACCCATAGTTCTTATTCCTTCATTAAAAATTCCGTAAAAGAAAGAGCCTACATAGGCATTATTGAAGGCGGTTTTGGTAGACAGAGTATTCATTCCTATTGCGGCAACTGCTCCTTTAGGGGATATCGGTGTTCCCATATTAACAATCTTCTCAGCCTTTGCGTTGTTATCAAAATAAAGCGTTCCACAGGTGATGAAAAAACAATTAGGTAACATCTTGCCATTAGCTATAGTTTCGGTTGGGGACCAACCAGCCATTCCCAGGTACCCTCTAAAAGGAAAGAAACTGATGCCCTGATCAAAAGCATTGTTAATAACAGTCGAGGCAGAACCATTATAATGTTCGGTAAACTGAAAATGATCATTGTATTGTAACATTAACTCTTTAACGTATCGTATGGTAATTCTGGGTGATTCTCCCGAAGATGTAGTCCCATCACCTACCAGTAAAGAATGCTCATACCAATCTGTTTCCTCCAAATATGGCTCTTTCTCATAATTAAGAATCTTATTCCAGATAGTTTGCAGTTGACCTGCATCTGCAATAGGAAATCTCCCGATAAACACATCAGGGATATCATCGTTTCCATCGAGCAAGCTGTATATATGATCTCCATTAGCACCATAACCACTGAATGTCGGAATATAGAAACTACCTGAACTACTGCCACCGCCAATCAGGACAACGTATTCTGGAGGATGTTCCCAGTTATTGTAAGCATTCTGTATATAATTTTTGATTAGAGTATTGGAAGTCAGCGTTGCTGTACTGGCTGTGTTTATCTCGAAACCTTTATCACGTTTCCAGTTGACAAATTGCTCGATTGTAGGATCTAAAAGTGAGCTGTGATGTCTTATCACCAGAATACTTCTCGGTTGATACTCAAGATCAGTATTGCGAAACTGCTCATAGTTGAGAAAAGTACCCTGATAGATACTTTCGAAACTCCGTGAGAGTTTACGAGAGCCTCTACTCATTTCGTTAACACCTAGTACTGCAGGTTCGTAGGTCACTCTGATTCTGATGTTATGATGAATGGCCAGCTCTTGCCTGGCAGGATTATAAGAGAAAGGAAACACTGCCAGAGAGACCGATCTGTAATCTCGAATAATAACAGGAGAACCGATATCACAGATTTTATCGGGATATTGCTTATCCTGTTTATAAAATCCTGAATCATACAAAAAACCGGTCTCTTCTGAGATCACCATATCAAAACCCTGCGAAGGAAAAAAGGAAAACTCTTCTTCAATCTTTGAATCACTAACACTGATAACCTCGATAGATACATCTCCTCTATCGGGAATAACCAGCATGGTACTGAAAAAGGGAATCTCCGGAAGCCCTTCTTCAAAGATATAACCGGCTTCTGGATGATATATCCTGAAGAAATCAGTTCCTTCAACTCTGTTTGGTATGACTTCATAATCTTCTAGAATAAATTCCAGCTCTGTGTAATCGTGACCTTTAGCAGTGACATTAAAAGATGACGTCAGTGCATAGGATATGCTGACACAACATAGAACAAAAATAACAATAAAAATCGACTTTAAGTGATGCGTAATGAACATAAATAGTACCTCGCTATGTGTTGACTGTAGAGTCTAAATTCATTAATATAAAAAGCAATCTGCATTCCAAAAAAAAGGGAGATGGTGTATCCATCCCCCACTGTTAACATTTATTATTCAGGTATTATGCAGGATTATTCTTCTGAAACTCCTTCATAAATTCTGCAAGTTTTCTTGTCCCTTCCATAGGGAAGGCGTTATAGATTGAAGCACGGCAACCTCCAACACTACGATGTCCTTTTAACCCGCTCATCTTATCTGCTGCAGCTTCAGAGATAAATTTCGCTTCCAGTTCTTCATTAGGTAATCTGAAGGTTACATTCATCAGTGAACGATCTTCTTTTTCCACTGTTCCTTTATAATAGCCACCCGAGTTATCGATAGTATCATAGATTAAAGAAGCTTTCTCTTCATTAATTTTAGCTATTGCCTCCAGCCCACCCTTTTTTTCTATCCATTTCATTACCAGGCCAACAATATATATTGGGAAGGTCGGCGGTGTATTGAACATCGAGTCTTTCTCTATATGCGTCTTATAGCTCAGCATAGTAGGCAAGTCGGGCTGAAGTCTATCCATGATATCCTTACGTATCAGCACCATCGTTACGCCAGCTGGTCCGATGTTTTTCTGAGCACCAGCATAGATTAACGCAAATTTCTTCACATCAATCGGCTTGCTCATTATATCTGAAGACATATCTGCAAATAACGGAATGTTATTGGGAACTTCGGGGTACTTTTTGAACTGTGTACCGTAAATTGTATTATTGGTAGTTATATGCAGAAAAGCTGGATTAGGAGAGAAAGCTAAGTCTTTGGGTAAATAATTGAAATTCCTGTCATCCGAAGTGGCTGCAATGTGTGCCTTCTTACCTGCCTTTTTGGCTTCAGTATAAGCTTTCTTTGCCCAGCTACCTGTCAAAACATAATTGGCTTCTTTATCATCGGAACAGAAATTGAGTGCAGTCATCAGGAACTGGGTAGAAGCACCACCACCAAGGAAGAGAACTTCATAGTCCTCATCCAGTCCAAAAACCTTCTTAACTCTGGCAACAGTGTCATTAAAGATCGCCTGATAGTCTTTAGAACGGTGACTCATCTCCATTACCGACATCCCCTTCCCTTTATAATTGAGAAGATCTTCTTTAACTTCCAGCAGCACATCTTCTGGTAATACTGCTGGGCCGGCACTGAAATTAAACACTCTGTTTTCCATTTATACCTCCTGAATATATTTTTAGTCAGAGTAAAAAAAGCACTCTCTTAGGCAAGTTTTATTTAGCATCAGAGAAAGAATAATATGCTAACGATCAGAAAAGGGATTAGAAGTAGTGGAAATATTAATCTGAAAACCTTCCAATAACCAGTCTGGAAATACTCAGTAGTAAAGGCGAGACAGGGATGAAGAGGTGATATAAGATAACCAGCAAAGAGTGAGAAATAGATGAAACGAAAAAGACCGGGGCTAAAGCTGGTGATAGCATAAATGGTGAATATAAAGGGATAGATAATCGATAGTGAAATTTCTATCCTCCCACTTAAGAAGGTTAAGAAAAATGCCATAATTCCCACAATAAAGAGTGGAGGATGAAAACCAGCAAAGAGCAATTCTAGATTCTCATAACTCCGCACCATATTGAGAAAGAGCAGAAGAAAAAGGAAGAGTAGCGAAAACTGCTCAATCTTGCTTTTTTTCACTATCTGAATGAATTCTGCTATACTGATCCGGTTACTTAATATCGCGATTATGATACTGATAGACATGGAGATGAAAAAAGAGAGCTGTTCGAAATGGCTTAGAAACGTAGTACTAAGAAAGATATGGAGAATGGGGGCCGACATAAATATCAAAAGTGTTCTGATTGTCCTGTTAACTGATATTTTACCCATCTCTTTGTGCTTATTGTTATCTTTATTCCTCAAACTTCTAATCAGTGCAAAATATCCGACAACGAACATAACAACAGCTACAGGGGACATGGCGAGAATAGCTTGTGCTATTGACAGTCCAGCCAATTGAGCAGCGATAATAATAGAACTGCTTAATGGATAGACAATAACAAGCAGATGCCGAAACCAGAGATTAATCGCTACATAACGGGCTCCGGAAATATCGTTGTCGACACCCTTTATCAGTGGACAGGAGAGTAATGCACCACCTGGTATAGGAAGAAGTCCAAAGAGGAGTGGGGTGAGCATCAGATAGATCTTCTTTCTCCGTTTCAATCTTTGAAGCATATCACTGAGATGGACTGAATCGCGCATAATAGTACCCAATACAGGTATCAATCCGACACCAATAACCAGAAGCCAGTTAGGCACTGAGGAGAATGTCTGAAAACCAAGTCGTAGAAACTCTTGCCATTCATAATTAAACAGTCCGAAGATAACTCCGGCAGCCAGTACCCCTAACCATAATCTGTAGCGAGAGAGAAACAGCATCAACCCGAAGGCCAGAACAAGACTCAGGGCAATTCGGATCATATCATCAACCAGACTTTCCTGGAACGGGGACCATCAAATTCACAGAAAAAGATACTCTGCCATGTCCCTAATGATAGTATCCCATTCTCAATACCTACACTGACAGATGCTCCTGTTAGCATACTCTTAATATGGGCAGGTGAATTACCTTCCAGATGTCGATACTGTAAATCCTCAGGTACAATTTTTTCCAACCACATCCCGATATCATTAACTACATCGGGATCTGCCCCCTCATTAATTATAACCCCTGCAGTTGTATGGGGAACGGAAATATTGACTACCCCCTCTCTGATATCTTTATCCTTGATAACGCTCCTCACTTTGGAAGTAATATCAATAAACTCAGACCTCTTTGATGATTCAATCTCAATCAGTACTTTTATCATAACATCTCCTATGAATAGTCTTCAACTTGCCGCTCATGGTCAAAATGTCCTGTCAGATGTCAATATGTTTTCACCAGGAGCATACAACCATTCTCTTAAAACGGAATGATTTCTCTAATACAACAAGAACCGACAAAGTGGTTATAATGCCTGGTACAACGAGAAGCTGAAATTCCTTGACATTATCGAATGATTATAGATTGTATCAGATAGGTAAAAATATACTTAACCAGAAGGAGGTTAGTAATGGATACAAAAGCTTTTATGGAAAACATTCGCAAAGAGATAAATAGCGCTATGTCAAAAGCGTTCGACAAAGTTGAAGAACTTTCCAGGTTATCAAGGCTAAAATTGAAGATAGGCTCTTTAAAGGGAGATGTCAAGGATGTGAAGTCCCAGATCGGTGACTATATCTACACGCATAAAGATGATTTTGATAGTAATGAGTTTCTGGTTGAGCAGATAAATAAGATAGAAGAGATAGAAAAAGTGATTACTGGTTTAGAGGCTGAGATTGCTATCTTGAAGGAAAAAGGAGAAGATGAAGAGTGCCCTGACGAAGGGTAGAATGAAGCTGTTACCTCGATTAGTAATTTTAACAGCCCTTATTCTATCATCTTGTGGATTGTTTGAGACGAGAGATCCTGAAGAACCTGTGGGTAAAGTAAACTGGAATCATTATCCTATTACCCCACTTCAAACTCTTGATAACTTGAAATATGCTTATGATTATAACGAAAATGTCGATCGATATGGTTCAATCCTGAGCAGTGATTTCGAGTTTCACTTTGATTCACAGGATGTGCAGGATTATAATCTCCCTGTATACTGGGGAAAAGATATGGAGACGGAAATGCGGAGCCTGATAGACAAGAATATGGATCTAGAGCTTCAGATTATCGAGGAGAAGGACGATATTATCCAATCAGATAATGCCGTCCTGTACCGAGACTATGAACTTCTACTAACCAGAGAAAACGAAACCTCTGTTTTCTCTGGCAGTATGACTCTCTATATTCGACGTGACAGTGATGGTTTCTGGCGCATATATCAGTGGGAAGATTTCCGGACAGATAATGATACAACCTGGGGCAGGTTGAAATATGAGTATATTCCCTAGAAGATGCTTGACCCTGCTAATGTGGGGAGTTCTGGCAATCCTGATTTTCGTTTTGAATGGGTGTACAAATCCGTTTAACCCGAGTATCATTAATAATGTTCCCTCTTATGAAATCAGAGATAATACAACCCCGCGAAATGTCCTACTTAATCTTGAGACATCGTACAATCAGCAGGATCTGGATCTCTTCAAAAACTGCCTGTCAAGCTCTTTCAGATTTGAATTGATTTCTGTCGAAACTGATGAGATCGGTGTCGATATGGATGGTGATGGTATTAAAGACAGCTGGTGGGATTATGATCAGGAAGTCGATTATCATCGAAATCTTTTCAAGCATGGATCTTCTGATGGGGTTTTCCCACCTCCAGATAATCTTTACCTGAATCTTCAAATCCCACACGAAGATGCCTGGTTAACAGATAATCAGGAGGGACGAGAAGATTGGGTTATTATACCAACCTATTTTCATTTGTCACTAACCGTATTCGGCTCTTCCAATATCACTGCAGATGGGTATGCCAGGTTTTATCTCCGTCCCGAAGGTAATGAATGGCGCATTATAATCTGGCGAGATGAATCTCATATATGATATTTTGCTTACCAATAAGTTCATCAACCTTAAACTATAGATAATACTCCCCTTAGAGAAGGCAAATGACGAGAGTAATGGGAATAGATTACGGCCAGAAAAGGATTGGAATTGCTCTCTCCGATACTCTCCAGCTTTTTGCATCTCCCTGTCTTACAATCATCAACAATAAAAATAGTATAGAGGAGATCTGTCAGGAAATTGTAAGGATAGCAGAGAGAGAAAAAATTGGCACTATCGTCATCGGTCTCCCTTTGTTTCAGGATGGGACACCCAGCAAACAGACCGGAGAAGTAGAGAAATTCATTAGAGCATTAAAGAAGGTTTGCATTCTACCAATAGCAACCTTTGATGAGAGATACAGCTCTTTAGAGGCTAGGGAAATAGTGATCAGAAAAGGGAAGTCGACCAGAAAGAGCAAGGAAAAGATTGACCAAATTGCCGCTGCAATTATTTTACAAAACTATCTAAATAGCAAAGAAAGTGAAAAATGAGAACATTTACTATAATATTGATAACCCTGTTCTTATTGGCTCTCGGTTATGAGATCTTTCTCATCATAATACCAAGGCCAATTAAGGAAGTTGTTGTGGAAATTCAGACTGGTGAATCTGCAGCACGAATAGGTGATAAACTGGTGCAAAACGGAGTTATCCGTAGTAAATGGCCATTTGTTATATATGTAAGACTCCGAAATATCGATCAGGAATTGAGCTGGGGCAAGTATCTTTTCAGCGGAAGAATGTCTACTGCAGCAGTCGTTAAGAAGCTAATGGAAGGTGATGTCTTGGCCCGTCGGGCTGTAATTCCTGAAGGACTGACTATCAGTGAAACCGCCAGACGACTCAATGACCAGGGCTTTGGTGAATATGATACTTTTGTTGATCTGGCAAAAGATATGGATTTTTCTCGACAACTAACCGGTTTTTCGGTAGAATCTCTGGAAGGATTTCTCTATCCTGAGACATATGATTTCACGGAAGGGGTAAGTGAAGAGTTTATTCTCAGAAGAATGGTTAACGAATTCTTCCATAAAACCACTGAGTTACAACTCCCTGATAACTTTGATTACTCTTTTTACGAAATGATTATCCTGGCATCTATTATCGAAAAAGAGGCACGTTATATTGACGAAATGCCCCTGATAGCCAGTGTATTCATCAACCGCCTTAGTATCGGAAAGATGTTACAGGCAGATCCGACAGTTGCCTATGCCCTTTCCAAAGAGGGTATAGAGAGACGGACTATATATTATAATGATCTACAGATCGACTCTCCCTATAACACGTATCAGAAAGTCGGATTACCACCAGCACCAATTTGTAGTCCATCCATATCAGCGATGCAGGCCGTGCTCAATCCTGCAGAATCGGAGTTTCTCTATTTCTTTGCCGATCAAAAGGGACGTCATATATTTTCCAAAACCTATCGAGAACATTTAAATAAGCAAAGAGTTTTAAGAAATAGATAAGTGGCTTTGGGGGCAGCTTATGGATAGTTTAATGACTGAAACCTGGAAGATAATATTACCCACTTGGGGTACAAACATGGAGATACTATGCTCTCTCATTATGTTACAGAAGATCTGATTATCATTGAACCGCAGGTAGAGAATAAGGAAGAACTTTTCGAGAAAATGGTAAATCATCTCTATAACCTCGACTATGTTCTTAACAAAAAGAGTTTTTTGCAGGCACTCATAGAACGAGAAGAGGTGGCAAATACTGAACTGATGCCGGGTGTTGCCCTGCCACATTCCCGTTCAGATTCTGTTGAAAAACTATTCCTCAGTATTGTCCTTATCAAGGAAGGTCTGGATTTTGGCAATCCCGATATGGGTAAGGCTAAGATCATCTTCTTCTTTGGAACCTCAGACAAATTTAATAAAGAATATCTGCAGCTGCTGGCAAAATCTGCAAGGTTACTCAAGATAGAGGAGTTTCGGGAGAGACTCCTGAATTGTAAAAAACCTGATGAGGTTATTCAATTACTCGATGAATATGATAAACCGGATGTTGAGGTTGAAGAATCTAAGACACAATATATGATGTTGGTTACCCTCCATGATGGACATAGACTTTCTGATCTGCTGACAAACCTCGTTGAATTAGGAATCACCAATGCTTCTGTTATGGAATCGATGTCGCTCGGTAGCAGAATATCACTGGATATTCCAATCTATACCGGTATGTACCATACTGAGGAAAAGAAACATAAAGATTCTGTAGTTATTGCCTGCCAGATTAGTGACCAGAGAATTGCATATCGACTGGCTGAACTCCTGAAAGAGAATAATCTCGATTTCAGCAAAAAAGGAACCGGATTTATTCAGATTATACCAATTGCTGCTCTAATTGGTAATCCTGACGAAGAAATCGATCTTTGATATTAACATGAAACCAAACAAAGTTAAAAGGCCTGAACAGTTATGAACAATACAATGTATCTTATCCTGCAAATAGCACTTATTCTACTTCTGGCTAATATATTGCGTGCTATATCACTCAAACTCAAACTACCACCTGTTATTGCTCTAATTTTTCTCGGAATTGTTCTGGGGCCAAGCCTGTTTAATTTTGTTGAACGAAGCGGAACAATAGAATGGATAGCTCAGATAGGTATCCTATTTTTGATATTTGAAGCAGGTATTCAAACTAATCTCTCAAAAATTCGCGAAGAATCGAAGAAAGCAATCTTTCCAGCTCTGGGGGGAATTGTTTTCCCATTTCTCTTTGGTTTGTTACTCGCTAAGATTTTTGGTTATGGACTGGTGAGCAGTCTGTTTATCGGAGCTGTATTTACCGCTACAAGTATTAGTATCTCGGTCATAACTCTTATGGACATCGATAAACTAAAGAGCATCGAGGGTCGGTGTATCGTTAATAGTGCCATAATAGATGATGTGTTAGGCATTCTACTCATCTCCTTCATTTTTGGGCTTTCAGTTGAAAAGACCGGCAGTTCTAATATCTATCAGAGTGAACTATTCTTAACTGTAATCAAGATCATAGTTTACTTTATCATTGCCTTTGCAGTTGGGTTGTATCTTCTACCGGCACTCTTCGTAAACAGCAAAAAGCTGAGGTTGGAAGGTTCAATACTCTCGGTCTCAGTTGCCATTATATTCCTCTATTCCTGGTTTGCTGAGATGTCTGGCCTGGCAGCAATAACTGGTGCTTACCTTGCAGGACTGTTTATCGGGCAGACCGAATATCGGCATATGATCAATACCGGTATCTCCGAAGTAGGAAAATCCCTCTTCATCGATTTCTTCTTTATCGGGATTGGCCTTGCTATAAATCTCCGCATCCTAAGCATTAATCCCCTCTATCTGATTCTCTTCCTTCTGTTGGCAATAATTAGTAAGTTTTTCGGTAGTGCTTTCGGTGCCAGAATTGCAAAATTCGATACTACTCGTTCGGTCAGAATCGGTTTTGGTATGATACCACGTGGTGAAGTTGCTCTTATCATTGCTTCGATGGGAGTCCAGCATAAACTTCTCTCCGTAGATGATCTTTCAGCTGTGGTTCTGATGGTGATAATAACCTCTATTACTGCACCGTTCCTAATCAAGTTCAGCTATAGAAAATTCCGCAAAGAGACATTTTAACGGAGTGAGACAATGCTTAGAGAACGAACTGACCATGAACTGATTATACTCAATCCCCTGGTAAAGAATAAGTCTGAATTGTTCGACCTGATGTCTAACTATCTCGCCGAGAAGGAATATGTATCTGACAGCGAAGCATTCTCCCAGTCTCTGATTAACCGGGAAAAGGCTGGTAACACTGAGATTATGCCCAATATAGCTATTCCTCATGCAGGTTGTCGGAGTGTCAAAGGACTTTTTTTACTGATTGTTATTCTGAAAGAAGGAATCGATTATGAGCACCCTGCTTTTGGCCCTGTTAGACTCCTGTTCCTCTTCGGATGTGACAATAAACATAACAAAAACTATCTCCGGTTACTTGCCAGAACAGCCAGATTACTCAAGAATGAGAACTTTACCCGCATATTGATCAATGCAGAAAGTAGTACCGAAGTTTTAAACACATTAGCACAATATGATAAAGACACTGACGAAGAGACTACTGAAGATAGTTATCTGATGCTCGTGTATCTATACAAAACAGGAAAACTTCCTGATGTTTTGACCGCTATGATGGAAATCGGAATCCATAATGCCTCTGTTATCAAGTCTCTTTCGATGGCTCGAAAAATAGCCTATGATATGCCGGTTTTCTCAGGGTTGAGTATGAGGCACAGAAAAAAGAACCTGGAAACTGCTCTGATTATTTCCAACGTTAACGATCGTAGAATTCCTCACAGATTATCGGCAATATTAAAAGAATATGAGATAGATTTCACGAAACCGGGTTATGGTTACATTCAATTGTTTCCTACAGAGATCGTTGCCGGTACACTTGATGAATTTAGCTGAGTTATATATATATATGAGAGTGTATATAATCAGACACGGAACTGCCTCCCATCTTCTGGAAGACTACCAGAGAAAGGTCAATTATGAAGAGTTCATGGAAATTCTGGAGGAATGGAAGAAGTCTACCCTCACTCCGTTAGGAGAGCAGGAGATACAAAAACAGGTGAACGCTTTGAAGAATATGTATACCTACATATTCTATAGCCCGCTGCGACGTACAAAACAGACTGCCAGAGCCTTTCTGACACATCCTGACAATATGACTCTCTCCAAGGCACTTCCTCAACTGACAGAGATCTATATCTCGCCACCCCGCATGCCACGAAAGCTAAAGATCAAAATACGGTACTGGGTATATCTCTGTGTTGTAAAGTCCCTTTATACTCTAAGCATTTTTCGCTATTATTTCCAGGCTAGACAGATCATTCACAGGGTCAAGAAGGTAAAGGATGATATATTGATAATCAGTCATCAGGCTCGCATATTTACACTTATAGTGTATGCAGCTTTGAGTCCCGGCTGGAAAGTAATCAAAACTGATTTTAATCCCGCTGGAGTCTGTATAATCGAAAAGAAGTTGAGAAAATAATCTCCTGTAATATTAGACAAGCAGTTATTTCTTGACAGAGAGGATTAGTCACACTTTGTTTCGTTCAAAAAATAAAGGTATGAAAAGCAATGGCACAGGTAAAGCTCAAAGATCTTAATAAGACTTACGATAACGGCGTGAAAGCAGTTATCGACATGAACATTGATATCGCTGATAAAGAATTTGTGATTCTCGTTGGCCCTTCTGGCTGCGGTAAAACTACAGCTTTAAGGATGATTGCCGGCCTGGAAACAATAACTTCCGGTGAAATCTATATCGGTGAGAAACTGGTAAATGACGTCCTCCCCAAAAATCGGGATATTGCCATGGTTTTTCAGAATTATGCCCTCTATCCTCATATGACTGTCTTTGATAATATGGCCTTCGCTCTCAAATTGAGAAAGACAAAGAAATCTGTCATAGACAGAGAGGTAAAAGAGGCAGCCAGGTTACTCGATATTGATAAACTTCTCAAACGAAAACCTAAAGAGCTTTCAGGCGGCCAGAGACAGCGTGTAGCTCTTGGCCGGGCTATTGTTCGTAAACCTCAAGTATTTCTCTTTGATGAACCCCTCTCCAATCTTGATGCCAAACTCAGAGTTCAAATGCGGGCAGAGATCATAAAACTCCATAAAGAGCTGGAAACCACAATGATCTACGTTACCCATGACCAGGTAGAAGCGATGACTATGGCAGACAGAATAGTAATTATTAAAGAGGGGATAGTCCATCAGATTGATAAGCCCCTTTCTGTTTATAATAACCCGAATAACCTCTTTGTCGCTGGATTCATAGGTAGTCCGGCTATGAATCAATTCAAAGGTAAATTGACACAAGAGAACGGAAAACTATACTTCTCTACAAAAAAATTCCAGGTGCAAGTATACAAAGATCATGAAAAGAGTTTGCAGGATTATGAAAACAAAGAGATCGTCTTCGGTATCAGGCCGGAAGATATATATGATGCCCGATTCAACAGTATGGCAGAATCACCTCAGGACCTGGAAGCGGTCTGTGAAATTGTTGAGCCGATGGGAAATGAGTTTCATGTGATTCTGAATATTGACGAAGACAAGATGACCGCTCGCTTCGATCCGAAAGAGATGCCGGAAATGGGTAAAACGATCAAGATCACATTCGATATGGCGAGAGGGCACTATTTTGACACAGAATCCGAAGAGAGCCTCCTGAAAGAGTTGAAATCCGAATAAACAAGACGTCTAAAGAGTTTTATCTCATCGCGACGAGCTCGAAATATTACCTTTCATAGATAGATTAACCTCTTTTATTAAACGATTCTGCCAATATTATGTATTAAAGTATCTTTCTGCTTGACACTGGAACATATTTTTTCTTTTATATTTATATGAGGACGGGGATTTTATTATTACTTTTATTGATTTGTGGTAATAAGGGGCATGGAATCGATCTGGCTCTTAACACCTCTGCATTGCAGAATGCCTCATCTGGCCTGATTCTATTTACAGAATCACCTTCCGGGACCAGCCTTAATCCGGCCTATCTAAGTCAGGGTCTGGAAACAGGTGTAACCCATCTCTTTGGTTTATCCGACCTCCCGCTCTACACCTTTCATGCAGCTATCCAGAAGAAGAATTGGGGATTCTATTTGGGAGGTTGTCACCTCTCTCATCCCTTCTACAGAGAATCTACTCTGAACATTTCACTCAGTTATCAACTTGAATCTATCAGTATTGGTAGTTCCTGCAGGGTATTGTATAGCAGTGTTCCTCTGTATACTTCTTCATTTGTACCGGTAATGGATACTGGCTTCATCCTTAATTACGAAAACCTGAAGAGTGGTTTCACTATCAGAAATCTTTCCAGAACAAGATTTCAGGGATATCTCCTTCCAGTTGTTTTCATCTGGGAGACGAATTATGACTTTTCAGAGAACACTTCTCTCTCGTTCGGAATAGAGAAGGAAAGGGATTATGACTTCTCCCTGAAAATTTGTAGTTATTATCGATTCCATCCTTACCTTGCACTGGTCAGCAGTTATCAGTACGATCCCGAAAGGTTCGGAGCTGGTATTATACTATTACCCGAGTCCCTGAAAATCACCTATAGTATATTGACTCACAGGATTCTGAACTCCACTCATTTTTTATCGGTCACTTATGGATTCTAAAATCTCCAGAGAGTCAGTCACTTATCTCTCTTACCTGATAATTACAATGCATGTTCTCTCTTTCTTTTGCCTAACAGAAGAGCTGTTAGGGGATGAGACTGAACCAGAATGGCTGATTGATGAAGAGAGCTGGCAGGAGGATTTGGGGCTGGAAAGCGGAGAAGGAGTATTATTCCCGCTATATATACAAAATATGTCGCTACAGGAGTTGTTACAGATACCAGGACTCGTCAGAGAGGATATCGAAAAAATTCTTCGCTTAAGAAATGAAGAAGGAGAATTTGATATTGAGACACTCCAAAAGAGCGGCTTATCAGAAGATAAGATCAAAAGAATCCTGTCGTATTTCTCATTTCGATCTCCACTCCCTCTGTCATATCACCATACAGAACGATACTATTATCGAATGCTGGAAGATCAGTTCTCAAGCCGTTATTATCGTAAGTGTGAAATCCGGAACCCCAATAAACAACTCGGGTTCGTCTCTCTTAGTAACTATGGCCAGCTGGATCCCACCAGAAACTATTCCTATTATTTTTCTCACCAGAGCAACAAACTCCTCAGGAATTTGGTCCTGGGCAAATACAGACTCTCTCTCGGACAGGGTATAGCCTATGCCCCTGCTGGAGGATTTTCAAAGAGTTCTGCTACCACGACACACCCCGTGAAAAACTACTCACCACTGAGACCACACAGTAACCCATACAAACTCTGGTCACTTGAAGGTATCGCAATGCATCTTGAGATCGGACCGGTTGATGTTATCCCCTTTTATTCCAGCACCAGCCTCAATGCATCTTTGACTGAGACAGGAATCTCTACATTCTACCCTTATGGAACTACTAACAATGACTGGCATAACTCGACAAGAGAGAAAATCGATGGAATAGCTGTCAGAATGCGATACAATATCAGCTCCTGGGGATTTTACTATTCTCACAACCGTTTCGACCGTGATTTCGTTAATCCGGACTATCTCAGCAGTTATAGAACGTTCGGCACTTTTCTATTTCACCGGTCAGATGAGTTCGATCTTTTCGCTGAATATGCGCAGATCGGCAACAAACAGGGATTAGTGAGTGGAATCAGGCTGGGTAGAGGACTGTTTCAGCAACTCCTGTTGTATCGTTTATATGAGAAGTCTATACCCACCTGGCACGGAAATCCTTTTTCAGCACAAACCAATTTCGACAATGAAGAGGGAATATATTACGGTCTACGAATCAGACCTTCACCTTCCTGGACTCTTAATTGTTATTTCGATCTCTGGAGACATCCAGCAACCCGTCATTTTGAAAAAATGCCAACTACCAGGACCGAAGAGTATCTCCAGCTGATCCATAAACGACATTTAGATACTTTCCGCCTGAAATTCCAGCATAAGAATTATGAAAAATACCGGGTATTGAATGACCTGCCCAAAATTAGAGATGAGCATAAAACGGTAACCTCTCTGGATTGGAAACATGATATACGATCAGAATTCAGCCAGAGATGTGGAATAGAGTATATCACCCGATATATACCGGAAGTGAAAGATTTTAAGAAGGGTGTTTTAGTGTTCGAGAACATCAGCTGGCGGTATAGAAATATCAACCTGATCTATCAGATCAATATCTACCGCTCCGATATATCTCATTACATCTACGAGAGAAGCCTTGATGGTATGTGGGAAAGCAGGCCCTTGTCTGGAGATGATATCTATTCTTTTATTGTTATAAAGGTTAATATGTCTGATAGTATAAAGGTTCAGGGTAAACTCGGATATTTCTTTTCCGGAAAGAACAAGAATCTGATAACACAGGTTATATGTCGATTATAGATATCTGAGTAACTCTTTCCCTGTTATACCTGCATAGAGTTCAATATATCTCTTTACCGGACTTGAGAGTATTTTGGGGAAGAGTACCTCTTCTACCTGAAAGAACCCTACTGATTGGTTCATATCTATCTGAATCTTGATCGGTCTGTTTTTTCCCGCAGAAAAAGAAACCTTCTGAATCGCCATTGATGAGTACTTATGAATATCTCCCACCTTCGGTCTGTCAGAGAGAAGCTGTGGTATTCTGGCCCGACCGTTTTCCATATCACAACCGTCTCCAATCAAAACCAGACCGGCTTCCAGAGTATTGATTGTCTGCGTCGCCATATGACCGAAAATACCCTCTGTCACTATCGACCTGATAATCACCCTCCTGTTCAAATCCTTATCGTATATCTTCTGCAGTACTTTCTCTATTATAGGTAAAGCCAGGGTTATGCTGATAAACTCATGTTTATCACGGGAGACCGTCATACCAACATCATGCAGTAAAGAGGCCAGAAGTACTGCAACTTTACTGTCCTCAGCTGTTCCTAAACCCTCTTTTTCCAGATTCAACTTGATTTTTGCTCTCGTTAAAAGATCCAGCATAACAATGGCATTTAGTGCTGCTTTACGCATATGGACAGGTCCGTGGTCGTTAAAACCTAACCGCTTAATTGATACTATATTGGCATAGTCATGCAAAGCCTGAACTTCATTGTCATGGAATATCATTTCTGCTGCAGTCGCTGACTTCCCCTCGACATGCTCCATTATCTTCTTTTCCAGAGATATCTGTTTTCGCGATTTTTTCATATCTATTCCTCTTAGAGAAAAGATAATTAACTATTGGCTTTTGTCAATAGGGTAATAACGCTTCTCTACACAATTTTTAGTCACGCCAGGCAAATTAATGAGAGCCCATACAGTCGGTTGGTTGCCGACTATATAGTTACCCATTGATAATCAACTATATCGCAAAAGAGTGAAGTCTGATTCTTGATATCATTTATAATACTATTCAGATAGAGATATCCAGAAAACTACTGCCCGCTTCATTACTGGAATTAAGATTGGAAAAACAAAAGTTCTTGACTAACAATCGTCATACTGTCATCTAAAGAGATTGATAATTATAATCTTGAGGAGCTTTGAATGCGTAAGATATTGTTGATTGGTCTGTTAATAACTGCCTTTATTGCAGCTTTATGGCCGGATATCGAGTTAACTCTGGATATACCTGCCCCTCAATTCCTGGATAATCGTCAGGTTTCAGAATTGCCGGTGATACAGAGGCCAGGAGACCCGATGCTTCCCTACCAGCCTTTGCGCATTTTGCTCCCTCAGGGAGAGAGATTTGTCGATATAGAAGTTAGTATAGAGGAGTCAGGTAAAAGGATTGTAGGCCTGGATCTACCTATTTCTACCTCACAAGCACCGATATCCTGGAGTAAAGAAGTAAAAACTCAGACAGAGCAGGAGATTAGCTGGCAGGGCATGTATCCAGCTGAAAGATTCAGGGTTCATAGCCAGGAACGAAAAATGGGATATGAAATATTGATTGTCAATCTTTACCCCTATCAATATAATACCGAAAGTGGAGTTTTACGTATTTCTGACAGATACCATCTCAAGATAAAAACTATATACGACCGGACTCTTGCCGAAGAACAGAATCGTATGCTCCTGACCACCCGGCCTGCCAGGGAAGAAATTGCCAGGTTGGTAGAGAACCCCGAAATGGTTTATCGTTACAACAAAATCAATATTCAGAGAAATTCACTATTACCGGATCAATCTGACTCCCACAGCATGATTGTCATCACCGATAGCCAACGTTCAGAATATTTTACAGATTTTATCGACTGGAAGAATGACAACGGACTATCAACGACTCTTTTCCTCGTTGAAGATATCTATCTTGCTTATGATGGAATCGATGATCAGGAGCAGATCAGAAATTTTATCATCGATGCCTATGAAACGTATTCACTGACAGAAACACCTCTCGAGTATGTCTTACTCGGTGGAGACGATACAATAGTACCGGTGAGAGGCTTTTACTGCCTGGTAAATGGGCTCTGGACAATTTATGAGGATCATAATATTCCAACGGATGTCTATTATAGTAATCTGGATGGCAACTGGGACGCAAATGGGAATGGAATATACGGCGACCCTGATGATGGTATCGATTGGTTCGCTGAAATCGCTATAGGCAGGGTTCCAGGTGTTAGTGAAAACGATTTTCTAAATTTTTTCCAGAAAAATTACCACTATGCCGCTTCACCTGCATACAGTAACGATATTGCTATTATGATCGGCCAGAATCTCGATAATATTACCTGGGGTGGAGACTACAAGGATGAGATTATCCCGATTTTACCAGATCAATACAGAGTTAGCAGGTTCTATGAAAAGGACGGCTCGTATAACAATTCAGCAATAAGAGAATCCATTAATAATGGTCTCGGTATACTCAATCATCTCGGGCACTCCAATGAAAGCACAGTCTTTGGGTTGACCGGTTCGAGTGTTAGTTATCTGACAAACAGTGAATTCGGTCTGGCTTACTCGCAGGGATGCTACACTGCTGCTTTCGATAGCTGGACAACACCAGATTCCTATTGTATTGGTCAGAGACTGGTAAACGCCGAAGGTGCCTTCTTTGCCTTCATCGGTAACACCCGTTACGGCTGGTACTGGCCCGGCAGCACGGAAGGTGCTTCGCAGCTTTTCGATATAACCTTCTTTAAAGGGTTATTCGAAGAGGATATCAGATTTGTCGGGAAAACACTCAACTATTCAAAAGAAACACTCGTCAATGAAGCCATAGAAAACGATTTCCAGCATCATCTCTGGAAAAATGGCTTCATGCGCTGGACTTTCTATAACCAAATTCTGTTTGGAGACCCATCAGCCTATATCCGTTCGGCTACCGGGCTCTTTCCCTATCTCGAACCAGTAGATGTTGTATATGACGATTCTATGGGTGATAATGACGGAATAGCCAATCCGGGAGAGACTGTCAATCTCTACATTGAACTATATAATCAAGAAAACTGGGCTGGAGCAGACAACATAAGTGTAGAGATAACAGGCAATTATGACGGAATTAATTTGATCAAAAGTACGGCAAATTATCCCCCTGTCTCTGCAGGCTCAACAACCCTGAATTCTGAACCATTCATCATCTCTCTTTCTAATGATATACCTTATGGAGATTATGATTTCAACATATCGATAGTTGCTACCGGCAACGAAGAGAACGAGTTTTTTAAAGAATATGATCTCTCCATACCGATATCCCTCCGTCAGCAGCACTGGCCGTGGGAATCTGTAATACCTGTTCAGGCTGCACCCCTGATCAATGAACATGAATCCCAGCTTGCTCAAATAATAGCAATAAATGCATTGAGTAATATCAGTTTTCTCAATTACAGGGCTGAGGAATATCTCCCCTCGCTTTCGTTCGATACCAATATGCTCAAGAGCGCTGCTATGGGAGATCTGCTCAACAACGGAAAGCTTATCGTTGTTCTTGTCAATCGGTCTGGCTTGATTATTGGTGTTAACCTGGAGGGTGAACAGATCTTCAGTTACAATTCAGGAAGCCAGTTTATTAATACACCAGTTTTAGCCGATATAAGCGGCAACGAAGAACTAGAAGTTTTAGTTTTTGGTATAGACAGAAGATTGTTTGCCCTTACATCGAGTGGAGAACCTCTTCACGGTTTCCCACTTCAGCTGGAAAATAATGTTCTCGTTGAACTTGCAGCTGCAGATATAAGCAAAAATGGTGCTGCCGAGATCATTATAGGCTATGTTACAGGTGACCTGGACGTCATTGACCTGACAGGAGAAAGCATTAACGGCTTCCCCATTAATCTCGGCGCTGCTATTAACACCTCACCCATTATTCTGGATGACAATTCAATTGTCGTATCCACTCAGACTAACAGTCTATATAAGATTACCCATGAAGGGAAGATCGAATGGGTAATCGAATCGGATAGTCGGATTATTTCAGAGACTATAGCGGCGGATTTTACCGGCAACAATGCACTGGAAATTGCCTTTGTTACTAATAGCGGAGAGGTTTCCATAGTTAATCGGTCAGGTGAACTGCTCACCGGGTTTCCCTTAACTCTGGACGATTCGGTTAATCAACCTCCCCTGGCAGCTGATATCAATGATGATGGTTATCCAGACCTTATCTTCTCAACGAGTAACGGTTTAATTTATGCCCTGAACCGTAACGGCATAATACTTGATATGTTGCCTGCTCCAATGAACCTGCCCCCCGCTTCACCTCTCTTTCTATCTGATATAGATAGAGATGGAGATTTTGAGATAGGATACGGCACAAATATGGGTATCAGTATTCTGGATTATAAATTACCTGCCGGACTGGATACACCCTGGTCTGTTTACAGAGGTAACACAGGTAGGACAGGAAATTACAGTGATAATGTTCTCACCAGTTACAGTTATGTATCACCGGAACCGCTGGAAACAGAATTGAAGCAGAACTATCCGAACCCCTTTAACGTATCTACTACTATCCCCTTCTATCTTGAAGAACCGGCAAACCTGACCATAGCAGTTTACAATATCAGAGGGCAACTGGTAAAAGAGATCTATAGCGGACAGGCTGCTGAAGGGGAGGGAGAAGTATTCTGGAACGGTGAAGATAATAACGGTAGGCCTGTAGCCAGCGGGATCTATTTCACAAAAATGACTACTGATAAGAGGAACCAGTACCGTAAGATGCTATTACTTAAATAATCATCTCAAGACACATATACTTGTTCAGATAGTCATATCATCGGGCAAACATAAAAGTTAACCGTAAGATATAATATCCTGTATAAAATTGTTTCCCTTTTCTGATCTTTTAAAGAGCCGATCAGATAAAAGATACTGGACAATTATATATTGTGAGAAAACTGGGTAAGCAATAAGGAGATTAAAATATGCAACAGGAACTGATTCGCAATTTCTGCATCATTGCTCATATAGATCATGGTAAATCTACCCTGGCAGACAGACTATTAGAAGAAACAGGAACAATTGATCGCAACATGCGAGCAGCACAGATTCTGGACGATATGGACCTGGAGAGAGAGAGGGGAATTACCATAAAATCACATGCCGTCCGAATGACCTATAAGAGAGATAATAAAACCTATATTCTTAACCTGATAGATACTCCGGGACACGTAGATTTCTCCTACGAAGTTTCAAGAAGCCTTGCCTCCTGTGAAGGGGCTATTCTACTGGTTGATGCTTCTCAGGGTATTGAGGCTCAGACGATGAGTAATCTTTACCTCGCCCTGGACAATAATCTGGAGATCATACCGGCCATTAATAAGATCGATGTCCCTAATGCCGATATTGAAACTACAGAAACAGATATCTCAGATATTATGGGTGTAGACCCCGAAAATATCTTCAAAGTCAGTGCTAAGATGGGATTAGGTATTAGAGAACTCATCGATGGTATCATCGACATAATCCCCCCTCCAGAAGGTGATATTGAACTGCCAGTAAAAGCTCTGATTTTTGATTCTCAATACGACCGCTATCGTGGTGTCGTAGTCTTTGTAAGACTCTATGATGGTAAATTACAGCGTGGAGACAGGATCAAACTGATGGCTACAGGAAAGGAGTTCGATATCGAAGAACTCGGATATCTCGGTGTGGAAAAGATCAAATGCAACAGGCTCTCTGCCGGAGAAGTAGGCTATATTATCGCTAACATCAAAGAAGTAGCAGACGCCAGAGTTGGTGATACGATAACACTGGCTGAGAAACCGTGCAGTAAAGCATTAGCGGGATATAGAGAACCCAAACCGATGGTCTATAGCGGTATTTTCCCTATCAATAACGAAGATTATGAAAACCTGAGGGATAGTATCGCCAAATATAAACTGAACGATGCATCTCTCGTCTTCGAGCCGGAAAACTCCCTCGCTCTCGGTTTTGGCTTTCGCTGCGGTTTCCTGGGTATGTTACACCTCGAAATATTCAAAGAAAGATTGTTGCGTGAATTTAATGTCCCAATAATTTCTACTACTCCGAGTGTGAAATTTATCATAAATCTGGTGAAAGGAAAACCTGTTATTATCTATAACCCGGCAGATATGCCCGATCCGACAAATATCGAAAGCATACTGGAACCAATAATGGATGTAGAAATCATCGTTCCGGACGAGTATATTGGTAATGTCATGAAACTCGTTCTGGACAGGCGAGGTGTTCAGAAGAACCTGCAATATCTTGATCCCAAAAGAGTAGAACTCTCCTATGAAATGCCATTGATTGAGATCATTTTTGACTTCTATGACAAACTTAAATCTGTTAGCAGAGGGTATGCTTCTCTCGACTACACTTTCAATGAGTTTCGTAAATCTGATATTACAAAAGTCGACATCCTGATCAACGGAGAAAAAGTTGATGCAATGTCTTTCCTCTGTCATCACGATAAGGCATACAACTGGAGTAAAAGTATTACAGAAACCCTCGCAGAAGTTATACCTAAACACCTTTTTAAAATTGCCCTGCAGGCTGCTATTGGCTCTAAAATTATCGCCCGTAGCACGATAACAGCTATGCGAAAAAATGTCACAGCCAAGTGTTACGGTGGGGATATCACGAGAAAGAAAAAACTCCTGGAGAAACAGAAAGAGGGTAAGAAAAAGATGCGGGAAATCGGTTCAGTTGCTGTCCCTCAAGAAGCCTTCCTGGCTGTATTGAAGGCCGATAAAAGCTGATCCCTGAGCTTCTAGATATACTACATGGCCACCTGAAATTATCAGGAGTGTATCGGACTGGATATTGCACTCCAAAGGAGAAAAAACTATTTATTGACAGATAAACTGGAGGAACATTAGGTTGTAAATCAAAGGAATGATGTGAGCGCATATGTGTATTAATTTAAAGGTATTTAAGATAGAACTATTTTAATTTAATGATCAAAAGAACGAATAGGAGTTCTATGATGAAACGATTTAGATTTGCCTGGATAGTGATTCTCTTAGTTTTCATAATTGTCACAGTAAACGGACAATCTTCTACGAGAAGCACGATCCTGACAGAGATATATCAGAAAGACTATGAGCTAATCAATAGAACAGTCTTTACATTTAATAATCGTCCAGCATACCGTATTATCGAAAGGGGTGAGAATCGACAGATTATTATCCACATCGATAATGCTGCAATCCATGAGCTCGTAGCTCTTAACCAGAATTTCGACAGTCCGATACTCAGATCAATTCAGCTTTCAGAAGGGGCAGCAGGTCGAGCAACTATCACTATCCACACCCATCAGCCTGTTCATCTGAGATCTTTTGAGATTCAAGTACCAGAGAATAAGATCGTATTGGATATTTACAATAAACTCACTCCGGAAAACGATGAAGAGAAGTTCATTTTTGCCAAATACTATTATGCTACGAGTGATTTTCGACGTGCCGAAAACCTCTTGCGAGAGATAGCTGCTTCCAGCCCGCAGATTACTGGAGTAAACTACTATCTTGGTGAGCTTCATCTCAGTCGTAATGAAGATAGAAAGGCTGCTGAGAGATATGCAGAAGTTAGTTTTCGTGATGAAGAGTATCTACAGGCAAGAGCACAGCTTATGAAACTGGGAGTCATTAATCCTTCCTACAATGATGAGATAGAAGAGACATACTCTGCCTTCCACAATTATTTTCTTCAGGCCGAAGATCTGAATCGTCAAACCTTTCTGTTGGCACTTGTCAGTTCACCCTTCGGAGATATTAACAGAACCAGAAATTTACTGGCAAAAATCGATTATACCGATCCAGTTATCTCGCATATGACTAATAATATCGATCTGCTGTATGAACACCTCTCCAGAGATAAAGAGCTGCAGCATCTCTTGCCTGCCAGTTCTACTGTGACTAACCGAAATACCTCTCCCCTACCTTGGTATATAATTATCATCCTGACAGCTCTGGTCACAGCAATAATAGTTGTTTTAATCAATAACGTCTTCTGGAACAGAAGAATAAAGAATTCTCGGATAAAACCCGCTTCCAGAACAGAACCAGTTAAAACAGAAACTCCATCGGTCAAGCAGCCACCAACCAGTAAGGCAGAGAAGCTCGGTGAGCAAAAGAAACCCAAATTTATAAGTAAAAATGAGGTACCTGACAAGACTATAGAACAAAAGAAAGAATCCAAACCGGAGAAAGATACTGGTAAATCCATAGGTTTGCAGATCCCACCACAATATGCAGCCGAAATATTGCAGGAGACCGAGAAAGAGATAAAAAAGAAGGAGAAATTAGTTGCTGATTATATAAAACCTGAAGAAACCTCGAAAAAAAGTGAACCCAGAGAGTTCAGAGATGAAAAACCAGTAGAACCAGAAAGAGATACACCTGTAATTCAGAAAGATAATGAGGGATCAAAACTTCAAGGAATGCAGGGTAAAGAAGTAGATATCGATGAGGAGTTAGAGAGAGTAGAGGGATTTTTATCAGAACAGGACTTGAATAAGGAGATCGAAGAAAGAGAAGAATCTGAAACATCCAGAGAACATCCATCTGAATTGGAAAGCCCTGAAACTGATGAAAAAATTGGTCTTGGTAGTTGGCCCCAGAAGCAGGAAAAACCTGAAGAGAACAAAGCAGAGAAAGAAGAAGAGAGCACCCTTGAGGAAGAAGAGGCTTTCTCCCGATTAGAAGAGCAAGAAGGGACAAACAAAGATGAACTCCCTCAGAAAGAAACCGCAGCATCTGAATCGGAGAAAACAAAAGAATCTGTAGATCAACAGGCAGTAGATCTGGAAGGTGTGTTAAAAGATAGTATTACCAGAGAAGAACTCAGTCCCAAAGAAAAAGAGAAACCAGTATCCGAGGAATCGAAATCATCACAAGCAGGTTCCGAAGTAGAAGAGGCACAACAGACAGAGCAAACTCAAAAAGAAAAAACAGTTGATGAAGGAAAAACGGGTTTTGGGTATCAACCACCCAGGGATCTTGACGAAGAATCAGACTACTATCGATCCGAACAGAAAGCACCAGAGAAAGAAGAATCGGTAAGTAGTAATGACCAGTTTACCATAGAGAAAAAAAAGGAAAAAATTGAATCTCACTCTGATACAACCAGATGGGACGACCAAAAGAGAAAGATAGAAGACCAGTCGCGGAGTAAACCTGTTTCAAGCAAAGGTGAAGAGAAAATCGACGGGAAGGGACCTGACCTTCAACCTTCGACGATGATCTTTGAAGATCTTAAAGTTAAACTGATCGTCCAACTTTACCAACTTGGCTGGGGTGCTGAAGCCATTGCTGAAGAAATGGAAGCGGATGTTTCGGAGATAAAAAAGGTCATTGCTTCGGAGTGCAATAACCGTTGAAATTTATTATCACAGGATTATCAGATTATCGAAACTCCTGAGCATCAGGTATGAAACTTGCTCTATGTAGACCTGACTTCGAGTAAATATTTGATGTAATCAAACAAAAAAACAAGGGGTTGTTATGGGCAGAATTATCACGTTACTAACCATTCTTATTCTGTGCTCCCTGCCACTATTCGGCACAGTTGTTTCGGTGGTTGACATTGAGGGCATGATCACTGCAGGTCAACTTTCATACCTGGAACGGGAATTAGAAAAAGCTGCTACCAGCGAGACTGATCTGCTAGTCATAAGATTGAACACCCAGGGTGGACTGGTTGATGTAACATTTAAAATAAACGAGGCTATTCTTAATACTTCAATCCCGGTGGTTGTTTTCGTTACACCTTCCGGAGCTATTGCTGCATCTGCTGGAGCCTTTATTCTTCTGGCAGGTGATATTGCTGCAATGTCACCTGGAACAACTGTTGGGGCAGCACAACCGCTCTCGATTACTTCTGGTGGAGTACAGGAAGCTGCTGATAAAACTCAAACATTTCTGGCCAATCATGCCCGCAGCCTGGCAGAGCAGAATAATCGTCCTGAAGACATTGCTACAGGTTTTGTCATGGACAACCTGACACTGACAGCCAATGAAAGTTTACAGGAAGGATTGATTGACTATATCGCTACCGATCTGGAAAACCTCCTTCTGCAGATGCATGGGACTATCATCGAAAAACATGGCCAGAGTATAGAGTTAGAGACTGCTGATTCTCAAATCATCTATCGGGAGATGAGCCTGAGAGAGAGAGTACAGAAATCTGTGAGTAACCCTCAGATCGCATTCCTTCTGCTGATGCTCGGACTGATGGGTATTTATTTCGGGCTCAGTACACCAGGTACCTTCGTTCCGGAAGTCCTGGGAGCTATACTCCTTATTATCGGTATATACGGCATCGGTTTGTTCGATACTAATACAACCGGAATCATTCTCATAATAATCGGTTTTGGTCTCATTACCGGAGAGATTTTTACTTCGGGATTTGGTATTCTCGGAATAGGAGGTATTATCTCACTATTAATAGGAGCATTACTATTACCACACGAGCCTTTGATGGGCTTTGACTGGTATGGTGCCTTTATCCGCACAGTCATCGGTATTATTATTGGTATTGCTATCATACTCATATTCGTTATCCAGCGAATAATCTACTCCCATAGGCACCCGATGTCAGAATCTACCAACCTGACAATACCCAACACAGGGGTTGTAGTAGAGGAACTGGCACCGATAGGTATGATAAAATCCAAAGGGGAGTTATGGAGTGCTAAGAGTTTCGATGGTACTACCATACCTCTCGGTCAAGAAGTTGAAGTAATCAAGGAAGAATCTTTCAAACTCATAGTTAAACCGAAAGAAGTAAAAGGAGAGTAAGATATGTTTGAGCAACTATTGTACCCTATTGTTGTAATTGTCGTTATCTTTATTCTGGCGGCAATAAGAATCGTTCGCGAGTATGAGAGGCTGGTTATATTTCGCCTCGGTCGCTTAACAAAAGTGAAAGGACCTGGTTTAGTATTCATTATTCCGATTATCGACAGGGTTATCCGTATCCCATTACGCATTGTAACACTCGATGTTCCTACTCAGGAGGTTATAACAAAAGATAATGTCACCGGGAGCGTAAATGCTGTTGTTTACTATCGTGTTGTCGATCCGAGTAAGGCAGTAGTAAATGTTGAAAACTATCGTTATGCAACAGCGCAGTTAGCCCAGACTACTCTGAGAAGTGTTGCAGGTCAGGCTGATCTAGATGAGATACTCTCAGAACGTGACAAGTTAAACGTTCATATTCAGAAGATACTCGACGATGCTACCGACCCCTGGGGTATCAAAGTTACGGCAGTCGAGATTAAGGATGTCGGTATCCCGGAAGGTTTGCAGAAGGCAATATCGCGACAGGCAACCGCTGAGAGAGAGAGAAGGGCTATTATTGTTCAGGCTGAGGGTGAAAAACAGGCTGCTGAAAAGCTTTCACAAGCGGCTAAAATTCTGTCTGCAGAAGAGGGTGCACTCTTTGTCAGAACCCTGAGAACACTGACAGAGATTGCCAGCCGGGGTGGCTCAACAATAGTATTTCCTTTCCCGATCGAGTTGAGAAATCTCTTCCCCGATCCTAAAAAGAAAGACTAAATACTATCAACAGGTTTTGATTATAATATCCTGTTAATTCGACTCTTAACAACAGGGGTAATCTTGTGATTACCCCTGTTCTTTCTATCAGATTCACAATTATTCCAGCCCATTAACTAACCAGAGAATCGTTCAGTTGAAAAAATGGCGGAGAGTCAGGGATTCGAACCCTGGGAAGGTGTCACCACCTTCAACGGTTTTCGAGACCGCCCCGTTCAACCGCTCCGGCAACTCTCCGCTAACGTTTTGATTGAAAGAATCGTTTCAGCAGTTCTCCACACTCCTGTGACAAAACACCACTGACAACTTCAATATTATGATTTAGTTGTTTATCTGAAGGAATATTATAGAGTGATCCGACAGCTCCTGATTTAAGATCTCTTGCACCGTAAACCAGGCTGCCAAGCTTAGAGAGAATCAGCATACCAGCACACATGGAGCATGGTTCCAGTGTGACAAAGAGTGTATAATCGTAAAGAAACTTTTCTCGTTTCCTAATAATCTCTTCGATAACGAGCTTCTCTGCATGAGCTGTAGGGTTATTATTCTGCCTTGTTCTATTATGGTTGCTAATGATTAGATTGCCATCTTTAACCAGAACAGCACCCACTGGAATCTCATCTTCCTCCAGTGCTTTTTCTGCCTCCTGCAGGGCAAACTTCATCCAGTACTGATTATCACCAGCCGCCATTCAATATAATTGGTTTGACCAGATAAAGAATAATGAGGAGAGTGAAAATCAGATTGATAAAAAGGAAAAATGTAACCTTACTGATCGATTTCTTGAATTTGTTTAGTGTGGCAGTGACCGCATGGTTTTGCTCTTCTTTGAAGTTGTTGATTGCTGCTATCAGTTCTTTTCTTAGGGCTCTTATCTCAGGTTTTCTGACAATGTCATCTTGTTCTGGGTCGTTAATTGATAACTGATACTGGTCAAACTTGGAATCATATTTCCTTTCCAGTTCTTCATAAATCGCTTCAGCCAATTCATAGACTTGTTTAGCTGCATCAGTCCCGAGTTTCTCTTCAAGTTTCTGGAACGTCTTCATCGATAAGATTACAGTCATAGTTACTCCTGTCTTAACTGGATAATTATCAGTCGATCATTTGTAATGAATTGCTAAATACTGTTCTTCGTGTCAAGTAATTCTTTAAAACCCTGAAAGTACTACTTCTTTCTTCCTATTGAATAATATGTGAAACCTAACTCCTTCATATTCAAAGGATCATATTGATTTCTACCGTCGAAAATAACAGGATCCTTTAACAGGAGTTTAATCTTAGCAAAATCGGGATAACGGAATTGATGCCATTCCGTAACCAGGAGCAGGGCATCTGCATTTTTCAAGACCTCATAATCATCTGTGTAGTATTCTATCCCCTCTTTTCCGTGGAATACCTTTTTTGCTTCTTCTAAAGCTATGGGATCATAGGCATTTACTCTAGCACCGGATTCGATTAGAGCTTCGATGATTACCCGGGAAGGGGCTTCTCGCATATCGTCTGTCTGGGGCTTGAATGCAAGTCCCCAGATGGCAAAGGTCTTACCGTGTAGATCTTCTCCGAAATGCTGCTTAACTTTATCGACAAGGATCATTTTCTGTCTTTCGTTAACATCCTCAACTGACTGCAGGATCTTCAGGTCAAGATTGTTATTCTTACCGATCTTTATCAAGGCTTTTACATCTTTGGGGAAGCAACTGCCACCATATCCCACTCCTGGATAGATGAATTTGTAACCTATCCGGCTGTCAGAGCCAATACCCTGTCTTACTTCAGAGATATCTGCTCCGGTTAATTCACAGAGTCGGGCAATTTCGTTAATAAAAGATATCTTTGTTGCCAGCATAGCATTAGCGGCATATTTAGTCATTTCCGCTGACCTGATCGACATAATCAGAACCCGGTCATTAGTCCGGTTGAATGGAGCATAGAGAACTTTCATCAGCTCAGCTACACGAATGTTATCAGTCCCGACGACTATTCTGTCCGGCTTCATAAAGTCATCCAGAGCATTCCCCTCTTTGAGGAATTCGGGATTGGAAACGACATCGAATTCAAGATTTACCCGACGCTCTTTGAGTACTTCAGTCATTTCCTCTCTGACCAGGTCGGCAGTCCCAACAGGAACAGTTGATTTATCGATCACTATCTTATAGTCATTCATGTAATGGGCGATATCCCTGGCTACTGAAAGAACATGAGAGAGATCAGCAGACCCGTCTTCATCTGGAGGTGTCCCTACAGCAATAAAGCATAGGAGCGACCTTTCCACTGCATCCTTCAAATTCGTAGTAAAGGTTAATCTTCCCTCTTTACTGTTACGGACAAGCATCTCTTCCAGGCCGGGTTCATAGATTGGTATCTTCCCCTGTTTGAGTATTCTGATCTTCTCTTCATCATTATCGACACAGATTACATTACTACCCATCTCAGCGAAACATGTTCCAGTCACTAAACCGACATAGCCACTACCAATGACTGCCAGATTCATCAATCCTCCTTAATCTCCTTTTTTAAGAAATTTATAGAAATCACTATCGGTTGTGATAATGAGTCTGTTTTTATCATTAATCGTATTGCGATATGCATCCATAGTTCTTATGAACTCGAAGAAATCGGGATCACGGTTGTATGCAGCAGCATATGTTGTAGTAGCTTCAGCATCAGCCCGTCCCATTATTTCCTGAGCCGTCCTGTATGCTTCTGATTCGATCTGTTTGAGATCACGGTCCATCCTTCCAAGTATTTCGGCTGCTCTCCCCTGTCCACTCGACCTGTAACGATCAGCAATCTGCTTTCTCTCCGAGCTCATACGCTCATAAACCTCTTTCCTGACATCTTCGATGTAGTTAACTCGTTTGATCTGAACGTCGATCAGCTCAATACCAAATTGCTCTATTAGTGGGTGGGCAGTTGCAAATATGGAATCTGCAATAGCTCTTCTTCCAACCATAATCGGTGTTTTGATCTCTTCGTAATAATCGGTCTCGAAGTCAATTTCAATAGCAAATGCCATATCTCGGTCGGTATCTCTCACTATCTCTATCAGTTGATTGAGGGTGATAATGTCACGAGTAATACCATCGATAATATCATCTAATCTGCTTTGGGCAAAAGTTTCAGATCGTACTGTCTGGTAAAAAAGGAGAGGTTCGACAATCCGCCAGCGGGCGAAAGTATCGACCCAGATGAATTTCTTATCCTGAGTCGGTATCTGATTCTGTTCGCCATCCCATTGTAGTATTCTCTTCTCGAACCTGTGAACCTGCTGGATAAAGGGGATTTTTAACTTGAGTCCGGCATTTGTTCTTGCTTCACCAATCGGCTCACCAAACTGAGTTATAATCACCTGCTCTGTCTCATCGATGATATAAAGAGAGTTCACTATGACTATCAATAATATAATTGCCAGGATAATCAGTATTATATTCTTCATTATTCCCCCCTCTGTTCCAGGTTAAGCAGGGGTAAAATTCCTGACTGGTCTTCATCAACAATATAGACTTTATCGAGATTTTGCAGGATTTCTTCCATTGTCTCGAGGTATAATCTTCTTCTGGTAACCGTTCTGGCACGGTTATACTCTCGCCAGACATCTGTGAATCTATTCGCTTCACCAGTAGCTCTATTAACTCTGTTGACTGCATACCCTTCAGCCTGTTCGACTACCTGCCGTGCCTTCCCACGCGCTTCTGGAATTATCTGATTATATTTCTGTCTTGCTTCATTGACGATTCTCTCCTCTTCCTGCAGGGCCGCATTAACTTCATTGAATGCCGGTTGCACAGGTAGTGGTGGAGTTACGTTCTGCAGGTTGACTGTTCTTATCTCCAGCCCGGTTTCGTAATCATCGAGAAGTTGCTGAAGAATCATTCTGGTCTCATATGCCACTTCCTGACGATTAAGGACTATCACCTCATCTACACTATGATCTCCGACCACCTGTCGCATAGAGGATTCAGAAAGATTTCTGAGTGTGCCGGTAACATCACGAACATTAAAGAGGTATTTTAAAGGATCATTGATCTGATACTGGATGATCCATTCCACATCAGCTATATTAAGATCTCCAGTTAACATCAGAGATTCGTCTGAATAGTCTCTCTGTGAATATCTCGTTGCTGCCGAGCCAACTTCCAGAGTTCTAAAGCCAAATTCCTCTTTATAGACGTATTTGACTTTAACCTTTGTCACTCTATCGACACCGAATGGTATTTTAAAACGTAATCCTGGTTCGGTTGTATGGGTATATCTCCCGAACCTCTGTATAACTCCTACTTCTTCAGGGTCTATTGTATAAAGCCCGGTTCCGATAATAATCAATAAACCGATAATGATTATTATGAGTAACAGCAGTCTCTTCTGATTACTCCATAACCCACGGGCTTTTTGTTCCAGATCAATTACAGTCATCTTAAACTCTCCTTGTTTGATCGGTTAACCCGAATCTACCAGTCAGATTTAATGATTCGAGCATAGTTTCTTTATGCTGCCAAAATTCAGCACCTTCAATATTCTTTTATCAATTTCATATACTATTTTCACTGTTACTCAACCAGTCAATACAATTTATATTCTGTCAACGATTCATTACTCCGTTTGAATGAACCTCTATACCATCACTATTCTTCTTCGTAATCTTCGAGTACTTCTAATTGATTGGTTTCGGCAGTAACAGATATAGCCCGCCGCAAGATATTAACCTGCATAACGACTTTCTTAATATTACGACAATCGGCAACTAATCCAACAACCCCTTTCAGTGGTCCCTCTTTAAACCTGACCCAGGATCCCTTTTCCAGATACTGGTGGGGAGCAGCTTCTACCTTTTTGGTTCTAATCAGTTGAATATAGCGTAGCTCTTTCAGGAAACTCGCCTCATCTTTAACCCTGATGAATGAGACGGTATGGCCAGAGACAATCAACAGCTGTTTCTGTTCATAAGTTGCTCTAACAAAGATATAACTGGTAAACATCGGTTTGGTATATATGACCTTTTTCCGGTCATAGTGTTTCACACTCTCGATCAGGGGAAGATAGTAACAGATTTTATTCTTCAGAGCGTAATCGGCCAATTTTTTTTCTCTGCGGGGTTTTGTATAAATGGCAAACCATCTCGATCCGTCATCTCCCGGTTCGAGTTCTCCATAGATTTCGATAGTATCATTCTCTCTTTCAGCCAAGGGTTTACTCCTGATTACGGATATTATCAGACTTATCAGTTACAACCTGATAATTTTCTCCGATCGTATCCCGTTAGTAGCCAGTCTCGTATCGAGTATTAGCTCTGACCTTTCAATAATATCCTGGTAATCGTAAACTGAATGATCCGTAATGATTATTACCAGATCGTATTTATCGATCCTGTCCAGTTCTACCGACCTGTAATGTTTATGATTGATTTCGTTTACGAACTCGGGAATATAGGGATCATTATAATTGGGATAACACCCTGTTTTCTCCAGCAGGTTAATCACCATCTGGATAGGAGATTCTCTAATATCTTCTATATCTTTTTTATAAGCAGCTCCGATTAAAAGTATCTTGGAGCGGGAAATAGCCTTACCTCGTTTATTCAATATGGACATGGCCTTGTTTACTACAAAATCGGGCATTGAATTGTTAATCTCACCGGCCAGCTCTATCAGACGAGTATGATAATTGAATTCTCTCGCTTTCCAGGTAAGATAGAAGGGGTCAAGAGGAATGCAGTGGCCACCAATACCTGGTCCGGGGTAAAATGGCATAAAACCGTACGGTTTAGTGCTCGCAGCCTCAATTACTTCCCAGATATCTATTCCCATCTTCTCGCAGAGTATGGTCATCTCATTAGCCAGAGCAATATTGATATTACGGAATGTATTCTCGTAGATCTTCTCCATCTCTGCCACTTCAGGGGATGATACCATGAAAACATCGGCCTTCAGAACGGACTTATAAAAAATCTCGGCTATTCGATTACACTCCGGTGTCATCCCACCAACGACCTTGGGTGTATTATCGGTCTTAAACGACAAATTACCCGGATCTACCCTTTCTGGAGAAAAGGCGATAAACAGATCTCTACCGACAACAAAACCCCTCTTTTCAATTTCAGGAGTCACTATCTCCCTTGTGGTACCGGGATAAGTGGTACTCTCAAGTACGAGAAGTGTATCTTTAGAGATATTTTCGGCAATACTCCTGGTCGAAGATACCACGTAGGAGGAATCCGGTTGCTTGTATTTATCGAGTGGTGTCGGGACTGCGACAAGAATAACATCCATATCCTTAATCTTCGAATAATCGACGGTTGCAGTTATTAGATTCTTTTCAACAAGAGATTTAAGCTCAGTAGAATCAACATCACCGATATAATTCTCACCACGGTTGATCTGATCTACCCGTTTCTGCTGAATATCAAAACCGAGTACTTTAAAACCGTTGCGGGCAACAGTAACGACCATAGGTAGGCCTACATATCCTAATCCGACTACAGCTACCCTGGCTTCTCTCTTCTCAATCTTCTCTATTAGGCTCATCTGCTGTTTCTCCTTTATAATTCCAGTCTAATAATCTTCTCTCAATCTATAGCATATCTGCTTCTCTATACTGAGCAGTCACTTCTTTTTTACATATCTCAAACTCTTACGAGGGTATTTTTATTGTAAAGTGCGTCAATAGCGGTAGTGTTCCGGTTTATATGGTCCTTCTTCGGATACCCCGATATAATCAGCCTGCTCCGGAGTCAGTTTCGTCAGCTTCACTCCGATCTTGTTCAGATGAAGTCTTGCCACCTCTTCGTCGAGTTTCTTCGAAAGGGTATAGACCCCAATTTTATAACTATTCTGCCAGAGATCGATCTGTGCCAGAACCTGATTGGTAAAGGAATTACTCATTACAAAGGAGGGGTGTCCGGTCGCATTACCAAGATTCACAAGACGACCTTCAGATAGAAGGATGATCGCTTTCCCATTAGGAAGATGAATGATATCTACCTGGGGTTTGACATTCTCCTTCTTCACACCATTTAAACTGTAAAGTCCGTCAACATCGATCTCATTATCGAAATGGCCAATGTTACAGACTATAGCATTGTTTTTCATTTTGAGCATATGGTCAACGGTAACGACATGGTAATTGCCGGTAGCAGTAACTACAATATCGGCATCGGCAATGACATCTTCCAATACTTTAACCTCATACCCCTCCATCGCTGCCTGAAGAGCACATATCGGATCTATCTCGGTTATGATAACTCTGGCACCAAAACCACGCATAGATTGAGCACATCCTTTCCCGACATCTCCATAACCGCAGATAACAACAACTTTTCCGGCAACCATGATATCTGTTCCTCGCTTGATACCGTCTGCTAATGATTCACGACAGCCGTAGAGATTATCAAACTTTGATTTGGTCACAGAATCATTAACATTGATAGCAGGAAAGAGTAGTCTCTTCTCTCTGTTCATGCGGTAAAGCCTACTTACACCGGTTGTAGTCTCCTCGCTGACACCTCGGATATTCTCTGCTATCTTATGCCACCTTTGAGGATCCTTTTCCATCTCCTCGATTAAAAGTCTGTTGAGAATTCTCCTCTCTTTATCAGGAGCTTCGATAGAGGGAAGTTTGCCTGTTCGTTGATACTCCTCTTCCAGTTGGTATCCAATGTGAACCATCAGTGTTGCATCTCCCCCATCATCAACTATCATATCCGGACCATTCTTATCCGGGAAAGTGAGAGCTTGCAGAGTGCACCACCAATACTCTTCAAGAATTTCGCCCTTCCAGGCAAAGATAGGAACACCCTTGTTTACCATTGCCGCTGCTGCATGATCCTGTGTGGAATAGATATTGCAACTCGCCCAGCGGACCTCAGCACCTAATTGCACCAGTGTTTCTATTAATACCGCTGTCTGTACTGTCATATGTAAACTACCGCTAATCCTGGCACCGGAGAGTGGTTTGCTATCTCTGTGCCTTTCTCTCAGAGCCATCAACCCGGGCATTTCAACCTCTGCCAGGCTAATTTCCTTTTTACCAAATTCTGCCAGTTGCGGATCCTTAATTCTGTAGTCCATAACTCTTACCCTCTATTCCTTCCAAAAAAGGGCAGTCCGTAAACTGCCCCAGAATTACTATTCTTTTTCAGCCTGCAGCTTGAATTGATTACTATCATTCAAAGCAAGCGTATATCATTGACACTAACTGACTAGACTATAGACTGAGTATAGAATCCCTTCTTAGGATCTCTATTCTCATCTATCTATCGCCCCGGCCACCCTTCTTTTGATAATCACGTCGGTCTCCGGATCTGCCTCGATCACGATCTTTTCTGTCACCACGGTCATAGGAGCGGGATCTGTCACCTGATCTGCCATAATCACGACTGCGTGATCTGTCGCTAGATCTATTCTGATCATAACTGCGAGGTTTCCCTTCACCGGGAGGTGGTAGATTCTCCGCATAAGATTCATTACCGGCAACACCTTTCATAGTAAGCTGTATCTTACCTTTATCGGATCCGGTATATTTAACCCGGACAATATCTCCTACTTTGAGGAAATCATGTGCACTCTCGACTCTCGAGAAGTGGAGTTGAGAGACGTGAACCAGCCCTTCTTTGACACCCATGAATTTGACAAAAGCTCCATACGGTTCGACGCGACTGACAGTACCTTGATAGATCTCACCGATTTCAGGTTCGTCGGTAAGTTCTTTGATTCTCTGCTTGGCCTTTTCAATAGCCTCTCCATCTGGTGAGCTGACATTGACTGTTCCGTCATCAGAGATATCAATTGCTACTTTTGTATCTTCGATAATAGATTTGATTGTCTTGCCACCAGGGCCGATAATCGTTCCAATTTTATCTATATCGACCTTAAATGATTCTATACGCGGAGCATATACTGAAAGATCCTTGCGTGGTTCGGCAATCGTATCACGCATAGTCTCGATTATCTTTAATCTCGCCTCTCTGGCCCTGGTCAGGGCTTCCAGCATGACTTCCCGTGTGATTCCCTCGACCTTGATGTCCATCTGCATAGCAGTGATGCCATCTTCGGTTCCGGTAACCTTGAAATCCATATCACCCAGATGATCTTCCATGCCGATTATATCGGTCAGGACTTTCGAAGTATCCCCTTCGACAATCAGGCCGTTAGCTATACCAGCAACGATCTTCCTTATTGGAACACCTGCAGACATCAGAGCTAAACAACCACTGCATACAGTCGCCATCGAAGAAGAACCGTTCGACTCCAGTATATCGGAGACGATCCTTATCGTATAGGGAAATTCGTCCTTCGAAGGCATGACAGCAGAAAGAGCTCTCTCTGCCAGAGCACCGTGACCCAATTCTCTTCTTCCCGGTCCTCTCATAAATCCTGCTTCACCTACACTGAAGGGTGGGAAATTATAATGCAGGAAATAGGGTTTCTTGTATTCCTCACCGAGAGCATCGACTATCTGTTCATCTGTTGCAGTACCGAGAGTCACTGTCCCGATAGATTGTGTCTCTCCCCTGGTAAATAATGCTGAACCGTGAACCCGGGGAAGTACATCAATCTCACAACTGATCTTTCTAATCTCATCCAATCCACGTCCATCGACTCGACGTTCCTCTTTGATTATCATTTCTCTGACGAATCTGTAAACCAGGTCATCGAATATCTTTTTTAGTATTGATTCCTTTTCCTGATATTCCTTCTCATCATACTTTTCCTGATAATGTTCTAACATCTTATCACGAATTTGATCGATTCGCTCGCTACGTTCCAGTTTCCCGACTATCTTGGCCGCCTCTTTTATGGCAGTTCCATGCTGGCTCTCAATCTCATCTATCATCTCCTGCGGAGTAGCTTTAATCTCGATCTCTTTTTTCGGTTTGCCACATTCAGCAATAAATTCCTTCTGAAATGCTACCAGTTCCTTTATCATGTCGTGCCCGAAGTAAATCGCTTCCATCATCTGTTCTTCAGTGATCTCATTCGCACCAGCTTCAGTCATTACGACTGAACTTTCTGAACCAGCTACAGTCAGGTCTAACTTGCTCGCCTGCATCTCAGTAAACGAAGGGTTGATCGCTAATTGATCATCCAGTAAACCGACACAAACACCTGCTATCGGGCCGTTAAAGGGAATTTCTGAAATTCCGAGAGCCAGAGAGGCTCCGAAAATTCCCAGAACTCCCGGGTCGTTCTCCTCATCATATGACAGGGTGGTCAAAACTACATGTACCTGATTACGCAGACCTTCTTGAAAAAGGGGTCTGATAGATCTGTCGATCAAACGTGAGATCAGGGTTGCTTGTGTTGAAGGCCTTGCCTCTCTCTTAAAGAATCCACCCGGTATTTTGCCGGCAGCAAACATCTTCTCTACATAATCTACTGTCAGGGGGAAAAAATCTGTCCCCTCTGTCGCTGTCGGTGCCATTGTAGCAGTTACTAACAGTGATGTATCTCCATAGGTCAAAAACACCGATCCTCCGGCCTGTCTGGCCATTCTGCCGGTCTCTACGGTTAGCGTTCTTCCCGCTAACTCGATAGATTTCTTAACAATTTTTTGTTCTTCCATTACTTTTCTTTCTTCTCCTCTACTCTTCTTGATTTGGACAACGAGTGTGGTATTAATGATATCGTAATTGGATGGTCATTCACTCTTGTTCAATTTCGTGTTCAATTAAAAAAAAGGGAAACTCTGTTCCCTCTTATCTTCTCAATCCTAATCGCTTGATAAGCTTACGATATCTCTCGATATCCTTCTTGGCTAGATAATTCAATAGCCTCTTGCGTTGCCCGATCAGAATCAATAAACTTCTTCTGGTATGAAAATCTTTTTTATATACCTTTAGATGCTCAGTTATATCCTTTATACGTTGTGTTAACAACGCGATCTGTACCTCCGGCGAGCCGGTGTCTGAATCATGGAGTCTGAACTCTGCCATGATAGCCTCTTTGGCTTCACTACTTAAAGACATTTTTCCTCCTTATCTTTATTGTCAGATGATCTTTTTATTCTCTCTTTTTTTGTAAAGGTTTTTTTTCGTGTGCAATTGCTGCTGTTACAATACTGCTGATCTGTTATGCCCTTAAAAATCTAATGATCTGTAAACTACCCAACAGTACCATCTCTGTAGCAAAATATCATACGTTGCCGTTAAATACTCAGTAGATGTCAAGAACCTTTAGGGAGGGTGGGAGGCGGCACTATCCGACTCCCATCCTCCCTAAGGGTTGAAGAAGAGCAAACTATACATTCACTGTCAATATAGTAGCTGATAAACAATAAAACTATTGACATCTTTATCAGATCAGCAGTTGTTAATGTATATTGTAATGGAGAGAGATGAATGGCAAATATTATTGTATTGGATACCAATGTTTTACTGCACGATCCGAACGCCCTTTTTACTTTCAAGGGGGAGCGGATTGTTATTCCGATGACCGTTATAGAAGAGGTGGACAAATTCAAGAAAAATGTAGACGAGATCGGACGAAATGCCAGACAGATCAGCCGTTACCTGGATAAACTGCGTAAAGAGGGCTCCCTGCAAAAGGGTGTTGAGATCGATAATCAAACGGTTATCCAGGTAGTAATGAGCCGCAAAGTCGATAGTATCACGAGTGATGTCCTGCTATCTGATGAGAACGATAATCTGATAATCGGGACCGCGCTGCACGTTCAGAAAAACAATCCTGATCATAAGGTGATTCTCGTTTCCAAAGACGCAAATGTCCGAATCAAGGCAGACGCTGTGGGACTGATAGCCAATGACTATGAAGCCGATCGGGTAAATTTTGAAGAGTTGTTCACCGGCTATAACGACCTGGAGGTCGATAAAGCTATATTCGCCACTTTTCAGGAGAAAAAAGAAATAAAGAGTCCTGTAGAGGGCTTTTACCCGAATCAGTTTGTGAAACTGATAAATAAAGATAACCCGGAAGAGAGTTTGCTCTCCCGTTTTCACCATGAGGATAATGTTCTTAAAGAGCTGGAGCATTATAAGGGTGATATTGTCTTCGGTATTAAATCTCGTAATGTCGAGCAGACTATGGCAATTGACCTTTTACTCGACGACAGAGTACAGATGGTAACTCTCATCGGACAAGCCGGGACAGGTAAGACCCTGATCGCCATTGCTGCCGGGTTGCAAAAAGTAGTGGAAGAAAATCGCTACAGCCGTCTTGTTATTTCCCGGCCTATCTCTCCGTTAGGTAAGGATCTTGGTTATCTGCCCGGAACCAAAACAGAGAAGTTCGATCCCTGGATGCAACCGATCTATGACAATATGGAGATCCTGATTCATAGTCATGGTGAGCTTGATGATAATCGCAATGGTAAGATCTTCAACAAAAAAAGGCCTTCTCTGAATGATTTCCTCGACCATGGCTTTATCGAACTGGAACCTCTCACATATATTAGAGGTAGGAGTCTTCCAGACCAATATATCATAATTGACGAAGCACAAAACCTCACCCCCCACGAGATGAAGACAATTATCACAAGAGCAGGTGAAGGGACAAAGATCGTAATGACCGGCGACCCGTACCAGATAGATATACCCTATCTCGATTCCGAGAGTAATGGATTGAGTATGTCAGTCGAGAAATTGAAACAGGAAACAATCGTCGGACATATAACCCTCGTGAAAGGTGAACGTTCCAAACTGGCAGACATAGCTGCCCGACACTTTTGATAAGCGATAACCCTTGATGAATTGATCTGTCTCTTATCTTGAGCAGAAGCCAGAATTGAGGTTATCCCTTTTGATATTAATAAGGAGTAGAAAGTAAACTATGTCGTTCCAAAGAAGTTGGGTAGAAATCGATCTAGATAATTTCAGCCTAAATTTACAGAATCTAAAAAAACTCTTACCCGCTACAACCTCATATATGCAGATTGTCAAAGCCGATGCTTATGGCCATGGAGCATACGAGATTGCACTACAGAGCCAGAAATTTGGAGCAGAATACTTCGGGGTAGCCAATGCAGAAGAAGGTGCCCTGTTGCGCTATCAGAAGATAACACAACCCATACTTATCCTCTCCCCCTCCTTTCCTGAAGAAATAGATCTGATACACAACAACAATCTCACCCCGACGGTTACAACTCTCGCTTTCGCAAAAAAACTCAATCATAAAAGTGCAGGCAGAAGAACAAAGATACATCTGGAGATCGATACGGGAATGGGAAGAAGTGGTATTCGTTTCGACAGAGCAAATGATATAATAAAACAGATTAAAAAATTACCCAACCTGGAAATAGAAGGAATATTCAGTCATTTCAGCAGTAGTGAATCAGATCTTGAATTCACAAAACTACAGTGCGAGAGATTCCGGGAAGTTATAGAAGCCTTAGATTTCTCCGTCAGGTATATCCATATAGCCAACAGCACAGGAATTGTTACCTGCTCACCAGAGTATGCAAATCTGGTGAGAATCGGTCTTCTATCTTATGGAATTTACTCGGATGAGAGATTGAGAGATAAGATCGAGTTACAGCCGGTTATGACCTTCAAATCGGTCATATGTCAGATCAAACAGGCCAGGAAAGGAGAGACAGTTGGGTATAATCGGACATACAAGGCAGAGCAGGATATTACCTATGCCATTATCCCGGTAGGATATGCTGACGGTTACGACTTTCTGCTCTCCAACAGGGGGAGAGTGCGGATCAGGGATAAAACTTATCCGGTAATCGGCAGGGTGAGCATGGATATGATTACTGTAGATATAACTTCCAATCCGGACATCACTTGTGGTGACGAGGTAACACTTCTCAATGGTGAAGAACTCTGTCCAGAAAAGGTCGTCTCCCTATATGACGGACTCTCCTACGAATTACTCTGTCAGATCGGAAGAAGAGCAAGAAGATATTATCATAGAGACAGGAGGATAGTTGCCACTGCTCCTCTCTCCAGAAGAGACTTTGTCTCACGTGATTTTACTGACGATAAACTCAATCTGATTATAGAATCTGCTATCAGCCAACGTTTGCAGAGTAAAGAAATAGCTACCCTGCTCTACAGTGAAATATTAAAGCGCTTCTTCATCGATAAAGACGAAAATATACACTATAGACAGAACTTTCAACACAGTATCAGTTTTCGCCCGAGCAGGGTTACTGAGCTCAAGGAATTCTATGAGGTAGAAACTAGGCTTACTTTCAAGAAAGTTTTGCAACAGGCATACTTCTTTGTTGCCTGTGCAAACCAAATAGAAGATCTGGAAAAATACTTCCGGAGACGTGATGTAGAATACAGGTGGTTATTAGACGACAATTTCTCTCTTTCAGGGGAATACTTCGAAGTGACTGCCGTCAGTATTAACGATCTAAGTCTGTCACACACAAAGAGACTTCAGGATGACTGTATGGAGATAAAATGCTCTCATAACGATCTCGCATCACTGGTCGGAGAGGAGGTGACGTTTTCAATCTCCACGAAAACATACTATCCGAAAAGATCTCACCAATTGACGGTCTATTTGACAGAGATTACCCGTGGTGTCGAAATTGACTTCAACTTTCCTGAGCAGGAGATTAGTGATATCGAAGTGGTAAGTATCTTTTCCGGTCAGAGCAAGTATCCGCAGATCAGGAAAATGAACAACAGGATAGAGGTCAGTTCTGGAGAAGAAGAATGGATCTTTCCCAACAGTGGAGTTATTTTTGCTTATAACGTTATCCATAACAGATAAGATTTAAACTAATTGTCTAGAGAAAAAAAATGAGAAGGAGAGAGAAAATTCCCTCTCCTTCTCTATATAATCATCGTTAATATTCCCTTCATTGAGGGAAGTTATCTGGGTTCAACCCGATCATTGCATTCGACAGTACAAAGACCGGGTATGCACCCCCCTCTTTTACTTCAACATAAGCATCTTCCCGGTTTCCTGATAATCCTCAGCATTGAATCTGTAGAAATATATTCCGCTGGCCTGTCGCTTACCAGTTTCATTCAAGCCGTTCCAGACACGATGATAATTCCCGCTATCCAGCTTTTCATCAACGAGCCTTCTTATCCGCTCACCTTTGATATTAAATATATCGAGTGTGACATGTGACGGGTCTTTCAGGGAGAAATGAATCGTTGTAGCAGGATTGAATGGGTTGGGATAATTTCCATGCAATTCTGTTACTAATGGAATAAGGTCATCCTCGACTCCAGAGCCTTCGAAAATAAATTCCAGAGTAGAAATTTCCGATTCTCCGGTAATGTATACAGCCGATACTCCGGCCAGATAGGTAGTCTCGGGTTGCAGATCAGTATATGTATAGGTCATATCGGTTACTGTGGTTACTAAATCTCCATCGAGATATACATTATAACTATCCGGATAGAAATCGTGCTCTGAATCAGGTATCTCCCAGTTGAATTCTCCTGTTACAACATCGACCACTAACTCTTCTGGTGGAACGAGTGGTAATGGTTCAAGAGAGAAATCTACATCAAGAGTAATCTCACCAGAATTAACAACTACATTACTCTCTGTTACTTCATAATAACCTGCCAGAGTAGCTGTCACGCTATAGGTTCCTGCTGGCAATTCAAGCATATAATCACCATTATCATCAGGATTCGTACTGAAATCCCCTGCTGTAATCTCGACTTCTGTTACATCTCCGGGACCTTCTGTAATCTCGACGTTACCTAACACATAACCAGGTTCGGCAATATCGACCGGACCACCTGAATAACATCGTATCGAACCATTTCTACCACCGACTATCATCTCGCGGGAATTGTCGCCGGTAACATCGTCGATAGCTCCTATCGCATCAACCGGTGTTCCTGTTGAGATGGAATGAAGTATCTCGCCATCACTACCGGCCATAAAGTAAGCATAGTTGTTCTGATACAGTGTCCCAACAAAAAGATCATTGAGCCCGTCACCAGTCAGGTCACCACCATTGGCAATATACCAGGCATTATCAGCCACTCCCTGAGACCAGACATATTGTCCGTCCTCCCCATTCAACACTGCAGTATGGGGTGATACATGCCCGATTGCTATATCGTTATAACCATTACTGTTGACATCACCCAAAACGATGAACTCCATTATCAGAGAAGCTCCGGTAGAACCCTGCCAGATCAAGCTACCATCAGTGGCATCAAGGGCATAATAACTGCCGCCACCCATGAATGACCCGGCAATGATATCGAGAATACCATCATTGTTAACATCATCTATCTGTGATAGAGCCCAGACAGACGATCCGGCAGCCTGGAAGGACCATTCTTGTTGACCAGTATCTCCATTGATCCCGAGAACAAAGGCCTGTGTCTCTGCTTCATTGGAAGCTCCTGCTATTACATCAGGTACCCCGTCGCCAGTAAAGTCGTTAACTCCGATCACCGAAAAGGCCGGTCCACCAGCATAACGTTCCCAGATCATACTACCGGTCGCGCCATCAATCAGGAATATCCTTTTTGGACCCTGATTGTTTGTATCGTCTCCGGTTGCTGCCAGTACATCAGGCACTCCATCTCCATTGAAATCAAACCTGGCATTTACCTGGTAAACCCAGCCACCAAGTCCATAAATATTCGTATTAAACTGCCAGAGAAGTTCGCCTGTTCTACCAGAATAGGCGCGAACAGAACGATCTCCCCCTGTTGTTCCTACGACCACATCCTGATATCCGTCATTATTAAGGTCTCCAGCAATAGAGAGTCCTCTGAAAGAATATACGGATCCTCCGCTGATTTGCTGTTCCCAGATTACATCTGCCAGTCCGGAAGAGTTGCCATTTATGGCTCGAACAAAATTGTCGTCTGAACAGACGATAACATCATTCAAACCATTACCCCATATGTCTTCAATCGGTTCTATTGCCCTGATATTCGAAAATGTTCCGCTAACATTATACTCCCAGAGTTGAGATCCCATTGAAAGATCTACATACTGGCCATTCCCGACCAAGGTAATGGTTGTCATCGGATTATCGGGATCGTTACTGCTGAAAGTACCGTCAGCCACGATCTGCTGTTCACTCACCGGATTGAACCAGACACGGAGTTCATATTCCTCTCTGACAGAGAGATTGATCGGCAATTCAACAGAATCATCTATGAAGAAGCTTGTATCAGAAAAGCCGATATTATTGATCTGTAGATTGGTCATTCCCTGATTACTGATAGTGAAAAATCTCCCGGTATCGGCTCCAATCCTTACCAGTCCGTAATCAAGATTGTCGGGCATGATAACGATATGAGCTTCGGGATGAACTCCGTAACCGATCAGATCAACTGTGGCATTCGGTGTTATCGGATCGTTGGAACTGATGGTCATTACATCGAGAAACTCTCCCCAGTTATCGGGTATGAAAGTAACAGTTACCTGAACACTCTCATTCTGCTCCAGGGTTATCGGGGTCTCTGTATCAGTAGAGAATACATCCGAATTGAAGTATATATCGTCTATGATCAGATCGCCTGTTCCAGTATTTGTAATATTAACATCGATTGAAATATCATCATCGATTACTACAGTACCGAAATCCCATTGCTCGAGCGAAAGATTGATAACGGGGGTTCCAGTTCCTCCAAGATCAACTTTGTAAATTGTGCTGGGTCCTCCGACAGGACCGGCTGCATACCAGAGATATTGGCCGTCATGGACAATACCGGCAGGCCTCTCAATTTCAGACATTTGTGTCTCGAGTATATTACCCGATTGATCTACTCTATGAATGGTGTATTCCCAGTAGTCAACAATCCAGAGATCATCTCCATCAATACAGATATCCCAGGGCTGGTCTTCTGGCGGTACGAACTGCTGCAATACAGTCCCTGTGCTGTCTACCTTATAGACAGTACCGGGATCCGGATAATATGTCATAACCCAGAAATCCCCGTCGTCGTAAGCAATACCGGACATGTAGAAATCGGGAAGATCAAATTGTGATACCTCCAGACCATTGGAGTCTAGCTGGATTGCATAGGCCGGAGTAGTACTGGGAGTCTGACGATTAATCGTCCAGAGATACTCTCCATCATGTGTTAATCCATAACTGCTGTCCAATACAGGACTGGAAAATAAGAGAGTCTCCTGGCCTGTAGCTGGATCAAATTGGAATATCTGGTTATTTACACCGGCTCCGCCACCATAGATCCCATAATAGAGATAGGTGCCGTCATACGCTAATCCTGAAACCTTGTAAGGAACTTCATAAGAAGCTACAATTGTCCATTCTGCATAGAGCATTCCAGTCAAGATCAGTAATACCAGTGCTAATATAACACTTTTCATTTTTACCTCCTGATATACTATGCGGTTACCCGCAATTGTTGTTAGATTTATTATTTCAGCATGACCATCTTTTTTATTTCGATATGATCGGATGTCATCATCCTATAGAAATAGACTCCACTTGGCATACTTCTTCCACTACTATCAGTTCCATTCCAGATAACATAATGTTTTCCAGCAGATAGCTCTTCATTGATCAGAGTATCTATTTTCGTTCCTTTTATGTTATAGATTTCAATCCTTACCCTCTCACTATCCTTGAGAGTGAAGTTAATTACCGTATCGGGATTGAAAGGATTGGGATGATTCTGGTTCAAACTTGTTTTCAATGGTATTACAGTTCCATCTTCAGCAGAAACAACTATTTCGTACTCACCAGTGGTTACATCACTCGTCTCGGAACCTACTTTATACGCTATTGCCTTAACAATCGTTGTCTCTGTCAACAAGAACGGTTCTTCGTACATAATCGACCCATCTGAAGGTTCAGTGCCGTCTAAGGTATAATAAATAACCTCTTCCCAATCATAGGTATCAACACTCAGGCTCACTTCAACAGAATCAACGTATTCACCAGGTTCAGGTGTCATATCTACATTTGATACCTGCCCAATCTCGATTATCACTGTATCGGAAGAGGTAGTTCCAGCAGAGTATACTGCGTCAACATAGTATTCCTGATTTCCAGCAGGTACTGTCTGGTCAATAAAGTAATCAGTTTCAGGTGATAAAGGGGTATCGGGGCTGATGAGTATACCGTTGCGGTATACATCGAACCCGACTAAATTTCTGTTTTTCTCACCTCTTGTGACCAGTGGGATCTCCCAGGTTAACTCGACATCGTGCCAGTTGATTATCTCTGCTCCGAGATTCTCTGGTGGACTGAGTAAAATACCGTTACCACTCAATGGTACTTCATAAAGAACAGAGGTAACATCGTCGGCAACTTCAATCTCAACATAAGCCGATTTGTTACCCGTGCTTGTCGGGGCAAAGGATACGGAAAATTCTATTTCTTCATCCGGGTTCAATTCAACAGGATAGACATTTGTATCATCGAGGATGAACTCGGTAGCATCAGCCCCATCTACATAGAGATCGATTACCGAAACAGTGATAGAACCGGTATTAGTCAGAAGGAAATTGACCGGAAGGGATATCTCTTCGACGATCACATCACCAAAATTGGCCGAAGAGGGGAATATGTCTACATCGATAGCACCTGAGGGTGGTAGAAAATCTGCTAAATTTCTCGCTGTAAAGAAATGGCCCTCTGTTCGAGAATTAGGTATTCCTCGCAAACTTAACACCTCTTCAGGTATGATCTCTCCTATGTAATCTACATCGTAAAACGTGGTGCGGAAATCGATTGTCTCTGTTCCATCACTCAGTGGATATACAGTGCCATTTGTAAATTCTAAACTCCCGTCAGCAGTCGGAAAATATACATCTTCCAATTTCACTACACGTGATTGATATTCCATGAAATCATCTAAATAATCATCCATAGTGATAGTGAGAGCTATGATCTGATTGTTACTCGAATTTGCCGGGCCGGGATCCTGAATTGGTGTAAATTGAATCATCTGGCCGTAGGTATTGGTAGTCCCTATCAGATTGATTAGACCATCACCAACTTCATAATCGGTTGTTATCAAGCCTGCATCATCGTCTATCAATATTCCTGCTGTATCATCCTGAATATACTTCTGATTACGGAAACTCTGCTGGAAGGTTAGGATGACCTCATTGGCCAGCGTATAGACAGTCCCATCCTGTGGAGCAGCTTTCAGAGCTGCTACATCCAGTACTTCGACAGGGTAATTGATCGTGTAAACAGCGGTAGATATAATACTCGGTTCAAGGTCATCAGCATAACCCCGGGCTTTGACTGTGGTTGTCTCTGTAATATCAATCGGATCGGTAAAGACCGGAGAAGATTGTGTTGGATCTGTTCCATCTGTTGTATAGTGAATAGTTGCATCAGGAGTAGCAGTTGAAATAGTTACCGATACAGCATCGTAGTATGTTCCACCGGAAGGTGAAAAAGTTGGAGGAGCAACTGCAACCGGATCACCGTAATCGGTAAGGAGTATATCGTCGATATTGAATCTTCTCCCATCACTGCCTGCAATTGAACGAATCCTGACCCTGACATTTCCCTCGACATTGACTGTATAGGAGAACAGGGTCAATTCATCAACACCATCAAGGCTAATATCATTACCGATCTGAATCCATTCACTACCCTGATCAGTACTATATTCTGCAACTATAACCGGAGCAGTTGGCTGATTATCATTTGAAAACCCTGACCTGGCGTAATAAAATGAAAGTGTCCCCAGACCACTATCTTTGTCTTCCAGCATTGTCATGGTTCCTGCCAGAGCTGACTGGTGTCTGAACCTGGCTGATCTCTCACCGAATTTTCTGTCACTGTCAGTGGTTCCGATCAGTACATTATCGAGATTCCAATCTTTTCCACTCAGATTGACATCACCGGAAGAATAACTTGCCTTCGTCTCCCCCGGACCTTCAAAATCTACTAAATAATCGGTTCTCTGGTTGGTTCCAACTATATCATTATCGTTAACCTGCATCGACTCTATAGTGGACGTTGCAGAAAATGTAGTGATGAATATAAACAGGACTGTTATTACAAACGTTAATCTACTCGTACTCATAGTAAATCTCCTATGTTATTTGATTATATTTACCCGATAAAACCCTTTATCATGATCTATTAAGGAATATAAAATCGATTGTTATGAAGTCAACTACTTTTTTATCGATAACGCTTTCTGAAAGACAAGAGAGGGATCTGGCAAGTTAATGATCGGTAAAACTTAGTTAGGTTGGCAGGACAGGAGTTTCTTTCATTCTGGAGTTATGCAAAACTATCCTTCGGTGGATATTTCTGATCAAAGCTGGAATAAGGTTTATACTGTTATCTCACTATATGAGAGACTATAACTCATTAAGGATAAACTAAATTATTGACATCAGGTTGCAGGCAGAAATTTTGAAGATATTATAAAAAATAGTTTGAGGTTATTGAGGTTAAAATGAGTGATAAGATTAGAGTACGTTTTGCTCCCAGTCCTACAGGATATCTGCACGTTGGTGGTTTAAGAACGGCATTATATAATTATCTCTTTGCCAGAAGGAACGATGGTACGTTTATCCTTCGGATAGAAGATACAGACAGAAAACGCTATGTAGAGGGGGCTACTGAGAGCCTTATTCATACGCTGGGAAGAATGGGATTAGCTTTCGATGAAGGCCCCGGGAAAGATGGTGGTTTTGGCCCTTATTTCCAGTCCGAAAGAACCAGTATCTACCTTGAACATGCTGAGAAACTGATAGCTGATGGCTCAGCTTATTACTGTTTCTGTACAGCAGAAACATTGACCGATATGCGAGAAAGACAGCGAATCAACAAGGAGATGATTAGATATGACGGCCGGTGCCGCAAACTGACATCAGGAGAGGTCAAGGCAAAGCTGGCCAATAAGGTTCCTTACGTCATCAGAGCTCGCATTCCTGATACCGGTAATATTAAGTTCAATGATCTCGTTCGTGGTGAAGTAAGCTTTCCGTGGGATATGGTAGATGATCAGGTTTTGATAAAATCAGACGGTTTCCCCACCTATCATCTGGCTAATGTAGTAGACGACCATCTAATGAAGATCAATTACGTCATCCGGGGTGAGGAATGGTTGAGTAGCACACCGAAACATATCTTTCTCTATGAGGCATTTGGATGGGAAAAACCGGAATTTGCCCATCTCCCTCTGCTGCTCAATCCCGATAAGAGCAAACTGAGTAAAAGACAAGGAGATGTCGCTGTCGAGGACTTCCTGGATAAAGGTTATCTGCCTGAAGCTCTACTAAATTTTGTAGCACTGCTTGGCTGGCATGATGAGTCAGACCGTGAAATATTCACCCTGAAAGAACTCGAAGAGCTCTTCAGTCTGAAACGGATAACCAAATCGGGGGCCGTTTTTGACCTGGAGAAACTGAAATGGATGAATGGACATTATATCAGGCAGATGGATATTGTTAAACTGGAAGAAAGGCTTCTCCCCTATTTTCTGGCAGCAGGAATCGATGTAGATAGTGAAAGCAAGTTCAGAAAGGTCATCGAATTTGCCAGGGAGAGGATCAACCTTCTCCCTGAGATAATAGAGCAGGCAAGAATGTTCTATGAGGATCTGAATTTCAGTGAGGAAGACCGACTCATTCTCGAGAGCAAAAATGCCCAGAAGCTATATGGTTACTGGTTGAAGAGGCTTGAGAAAGAAGAGGAACTAACTGTAGAAACTATAGAAAGGCTGACAAAAGAATCAGGAGCAGAATTGCAACTAAAGGGGAAAGAACTCTACTTCCCACTAAGATTAGCCCTTTACGGTAAGGTTCATGGGCCAAATATACCTATACTCTTTGATATTCTCGGCAGAGAGGAGTTCATCAAAAGGTTACAAAAAGTCTGCTCAGCCTAATCCGTCCCTTTAGAGCAGGGGTTAATTCACACTGAAGAAGATGTAACATATGTATCAAGATAAGGTTCTGTAATGGAACCCAGCAGTAATAGATAACCAGATAATCTAACAACGGGAGACAGAATGACAGAGAACAAGAGCAAGAACAATAAGGACAAATTTGCAGAAAACAGCCAGTCCAGTAATATTATGGAAAAATCCAATACCGAAACCGGCTACAAAACTCCGCCGAATTTCATCAAGAACATAATCGAAGAAGATCTACGTAACAACAAAAATGACGGTAGGGTACATACTCGCTTCCCCCCAGAACCGAACGGATATCTCCATATCGGGCATGCTAAATCCATCTGTCTCAACTTCGGTTTCGCTGCAGAGTATAACGGTCTCTGCAATCTCCGCTTTGATGATACAAACCCGCAGACAGAGACTCCTGAGTATGTAGATTCAATAAAAGAGGATATCCACTGGTTAGGTTTCGATTGGGAAGACAGGCTATATTATGCTTCCGATTATTTCGAGCAGTTTTATGAATATGCCGAACATCTTATCAAGACAGGAAAGGCTTATGTCTGCGAATTGAACGAAGACGAGATACGTAAATATCGCGGTACGGTGAAAGAACCGGGTAAAGAGAGTCCCTTTCGTAACCGACCTATGCAAGAGAATCTGGAACTCTTCAGAAAGATGAGAGCTGGTGAATTCCCCGAAGGGAGCTATGTCCTGAGAGCCAGGATCGATATGGCATCACCCAATATGAAAATGCGTGATCCACTGATTTACAGGATAAGAAATGCCCTTCATTACCGAACCGGTGATAAGTGGTGTATATATCCATTCTACGATTTTGCTCATTGCCTCTCAGATTCGATCGAAGGAATCACACACTCACTCTGTACACTGGAATTCGATAATAACAGAGAGCTTTACGACTGGTTCCTCGATCAACTCCCGATAAAACATCACCCGCAACAGATTGAATTCGCTCGCCTCAATCTGAACTATACTATAATGAGTAAAAGAAAGCTGCTCTCTTTAGTCGAGGAGAAATATGTCGACGGTTGGGACGATCCCCGAATGCCAACTATAGCAGGAATAAGACGGCGTGGTTACACCCCTTCTTCCATCAAAAAGTTCTCCGAGAGGATCGGAGTCGCTAAGAGTGAGAGCGTTGTTGATATAGCTCTTCTGGAGCACTGTTTCCGTGAGGAGCAGAATGCCAGTGCTCAAAGGGCAATGGCTGTTCTCAACCCAGTAAAACTGGTTATTACAAATTATCCGGAAGATAAGATCGAATATCTCGACGCTGTAAATAACCCTGAACGACTGGAAGCTGGTACGAGAAAAATCCCTTTTTCCCGGGAGGTTTATATTGAACAAGATGATTTCATGGAAGATCCACCGAAAAAGTTTCACCGTCTCTCACCAGGAAAGGAGGTTCGCCTGCGTTATGCTTATCTGATTACCTGTGAGAAAGTTATCAAAGACCATGATACAGGCGAGATAGTCGAGATACATTGTACCTACGATCCGGCAACTAGAGGTGGCTCAGCACCAGATAATCGAAAAGTAAAAGGTACTATCCACTGGGTTGATGCCAGAGAGAGCTTCCAAGCAGAGGTCAGGTTATATGAACATCTATTTACTGTTCCCAATCCGGGAATGGGAGATAATATCGATTTCCGTCAGCAGATCAATCCAAACTCATTGAAGATATTAACTGACTGTCGTCTCGAGCCTATGTTGAAAGATGTTCCAGGTGAGTCGAGATTTCAGTTTGAACGCCAGGGTTACTTCTATGTTGACCCTAAGGATTCTGAGCCTGGCAGTCCGGTATTCAACCGGATTGTCTCCCTGAAAGACAGTTGGGCAAGAATGATGAAAAAAGAAGCAAATAAAGCAAATAGATAAAGGAGTTTACTAATGTTCAAAAGATACCTAACAACAGTGTTTCTCTTATCACTGGCAATACTGTTGTCTGCTCAGGGATTAAGCACTATAGAAGAGGATGTTCACCGTTTTATCCTTGAGAATGGAGCTACCCTGCTTGTTCTTCCCCGGACAAATGTTCCGATAATAAATTGTGCAACTGTAGCCAATGTTGGTGGTTCAAGAGAAGAACCTGGTATAACAGGTATATCGCATTATCTTGAACACATGGCTTTTAAAGGTACCGAACAAATCGGTACTACAGACATCGAATCAGAACTGCCAATCCTCGCAGAATGTCACAGGATATTTGACGAAATTCTCATCGAACAGGAAAAGGGTAAAGATGCCGATCAGGAACTTCTGGCCAGCCTGGAGCAGGAGTTAGAGGATGCTATCGCCCGTGCAGATCAGTATGTTGTCGACAATGAGTTCAACAAAATACTTGATCTGAACGGAAGCAGGCGTCTTAATGCCGCAACTAGTATGGATATGACGATGTATACGGTTAGTCTCCCCTCTAATAAATTGGAGTTATGGATGTTGCTGGAAGCTGATCGATTCAGCAATCCTGTCTTTCGACAGTTCTATCAGGAGCGTGACGTTATACTGGAAGAGAAGAGAATGTATGATGGATCTCCGACCTATAGATTTGCTAATTACTTTATGAAAGAGGTATTTGATGTCAATCCTTACCGCAACCCTCTGATAGGCGAAGAAGATGATATCAGATCTATTACGGAAGCTCAGTTGAGAGCATACTTCGATAAATATTATGGTGCTCGTAATCTCGTCTTCTCTATTGTAGGCGATGTAGAACCGGAAAGGGCATTAGAGCTTGCTAACAAATATCTGGCAAAGATACCTGCAGGCGAGAGAGCTGAACCTGTAGTTTTTGAAGAACCGGAGCAGCAAGAAGAGAGGCTTTTCTCATATGAAGACCGCTCTCAGCCCTATATCATGATCGGTTATAAAATTCCTCCGGCTTCACATCCCGACTTCCCTATTTATTCGGTTATAGCTGATATTTTAGGACAGGGTCGCACCTCAAGAATATACCAGGCTCTTGTGGAAGAGAAGCAACTTGCAGCACATGTCTATAGTTACAACGGTGCCCCGGGAAAGGTTTATGAGAACCTGTTTCTCATTAATGTCATACCAATGCAGGATGCCAGTTTAGAGGAATGCCTGGAAGAGATCGACCGTCAATTAGCTATCCTGCAGAATGAACCGGTGACAAGCGAAGAGCTCGCAGGTGTAAAACGACGAGTATTGATGCGCTCGATCAATAGATTAGAATCGGGATTGGGGCTGGCAGTTCAGCTCGCTTATAATGAAGCTCTTTTTGGTGATTTTGGCGAACTCTTCTCGGAACTCGAGAAGGTCGATAATGTCACAGAAGAGGATATAATCAGGATTATGAACGAAGTTCTGGTACCAGAGAATCGAACTATCGGTATTTTAACAACGGAGTCGAGGTAATTATGCATAAAAAAAATATATCAATGAGACTGACCACTTTCAACAACATCATAATTTTTGCTCTTTTGTTAGCTACAGGATTATTTATCCCGGTAACCTCTCTCTACGCCAATCTGGATACAGAAGAGAGGTTTGGCATTGAATTTCCGGAATTATCAGCAATAAGAATGCCGGAGGTGAGCGAATATCAACTCGATAATGGAATGAATTTCCTGCTCTGTGAATATCGCGATTTCCCTACCATTTCAGTCAATATCCTCATCAATGGAGGTTCCTATTTCGAAGAACCCGAGATGATCGGACTTGTTGAACTAATGGCTGATTTACTGAGAACTGGCGGTACAGCTAATTATCCACAGGAGGAACTCGACTTAATGCTCGACGATATGGCCATATCGCTGCAGACGAGTGGTCGTATTCACTCAGTGTCGGTCAATATGAACTTTTTGGCAGAAGATACAATGACAGCCCTCGCAATTCTGGTCGATGTGCTTCGCAACCCTCTATTTAACGATAATAGCCTGGAACGGTTGAAACGGACTCTGAATACCGCTATTTCTCGCCGTAATGATAATATCTCCTCCGTTACCGGCAGAGAGTTTATGAAGTTGATCTTCGGTGCGGATAATCCCTATGCCAGACATAGTGAATATGATACTATAGCCAGTATAACAAGAGACGATATCGTCGAATACCATAACACCTTCTTCAAGCCACAGAACATGTTATTCTCCATTGTCGGCGACTTTGACCGAAAAGAGATGGAGAGAATGTTAGAAAGGACTTTTGGAGACTGGGTTGATGAAGACTATACCCCACCCCCAATCGAGAAGTTCCCGGTCAACTATCAATCCTCCATTAATTACATCCCTCGAGGCGATGCTGAGCAATCCTGGATTACTATCGGACACATTACCGAGATGACACAGGATCACCCCGATTATGTCCCCATGCTGATACTGAACAGCGTTCTTGGTGGAGGCTTCAACAGCAGGATCTATCAAAGAATACGTAACCAGATGGGATTGGCATATGCACCCTCGGCACACTATACAGTCTATTATGACTTCCCGGGGGTATTCTACCTGATGTCTCAGACTGTAGCCGACAAGACTGTGACTGCCATAGAGGCGATGATAGATGAAGTCGAGAAGCTTCAAAGAGAATATATAACAGAAGAAGAACTGGAGTTAGCCAGGGAGAGTTATCTAAATTCTTTCGTCTTCAACTATGATTCGCCACGAGCAATAGTACGGAGACAACTTAATTATAAGTTCTGGAATTATCCCCTCGACTTCCTCGAACAGGTCAGAGACAGAGTGTATGATGTCACCGTTGAGGATATTCATCGTCTTGCTAATGACTATATCTACCCAGAACACTTTGTTATTCTGGTTGTCGGAAATGAAGATGAATTCGATAGACCTTTAAGCTCACTCGGAGAGGTTAATGAAATAGATATCTCTATTCCCAGACCTGAGAGGGTTTTAGCTGAAGCCACAACTGAACGGAAGGAGCGTGGTAAAGCTATATTCAACGAATATCTCGAAGTAATGGGAGATACGAGTCAGATAGAGAACATCAAGATGACAGGTATCTCAACAGAGATCCGTGATGGAGAAGAGTCCTCAGTGCAGGTTACTGCTTATATCGAGTTTCCTGATAGAATAACACAGTTGATATCGACCCCGAGAGGAGATCTTGCAATGGTATATAACCGTGGTGCAACAAAAATGAGCTTCCCTGGCGGCAACATGGCCTTGCCACCCGAATTTGCCGATGAGATGAGGAACTATATCAGATCTAACCCGATCAACCTTGCCAATAATTACGAGGAGATGTACGATGTCTATCTTGTAGAAGAGAAACAAATTGATGACAAAGATTTCTATATTCTCTCCTTCAATGATGAATATAACCACTTTCTTCTCTTCATCGATAAGGATACAATGCTCCCTTACCAGACGGTTCAGGAAACAGTGCGCTATGAAGGCGATTTAACTATTTACAGGATTTTCGAGCGTTACGATGAGATCGACGGGGTTCTTTATCCAACACACATTCTGATGAAAGATGAACACGGTAATCTCCTCTCAGAGAGTGATTACGGAGAAGTAGAATTCAATATCGAATTACCGGAAGAAATCTTCTCGACCGAGCGGTAAGGAGTAGAGAATGAAAGAGATTAATCCCTACAATATACTGAAGGAACTCTCTTTTGAGAGACTTGCCGGGAGTGAGAACGAAAAGAAAGCTGCCGACATTATTGTAACCAACCTGAAGAATTTCGGCCTGAAAGTAAAGAGGGAGAGATTCGATGTTAATACCTTCGATACGGGCAAGGGGAAGCTGACAATTGATAATAAGGAGTACGAGGTTATACCTTACGGACTGAATACAGACTGTCGGATCGAAGCTGAATTCCTCTTTCTCGAGAATCCCGAGATATTAAGATACAACAAGGGTAGATACAGAAATAAGATCGTCGCTTCTTTCGGTTTCAGCCGCACTATCCAGGAATATATTCAGGAACAGGGGCTGGCAGCATTCATCTCCATAGGAAAGCCGGAACGAGAAGCGTCAAGCTCATCACATCGACAGAAGACTTATGAGGACGGTTTCATCAACTCGGCAACAATGAGTTATGATGACGGCGTTAAGATCAGTAAACTCCACGGTAAGACTGCAGTCCTGGAGATTAGTCAACAGGTAGCAAAAAGAAAAGCAACCAACCTGATAGTAGATATCGCAGGGAGCGATCCTGATGACAATCTCACCTATCTGGTCGCTCATTACGACTCTGTTGCCCGCTCTCCCGGTGCTTCAGACAACGGAGGAGGCACGGTTTCTCTGATCAAGGTCGCAGAGTATTTTGTTAAAAACAGACCGAAACGAAATCTCAGACTGATATTTTTCTCTGGAGAGGAACTGGGACTTCTCGGAAGTCAGTATTACGTAAAGAAGTATGAAGAAGAAGTGAAGAAACAGGGCTCACTGGTTATCAATATCGACGTATCAGGCGATCCACTGGGAGCTGACAGGGTTATTGTAACCGGCTCCAGAGAGCTACTCGGTTATTCCCGGGGTATTTTGCTGGAGGAAGATCTTTGTATGAATCACTCACTCGATATATACAGCTCGGATCAGATGCCCTTTGCCAGGTTGGAACTCCCGGGTATAAGTATCGCCCGCTTCGCCGGTAAAGGGTCATTTCATATCCATACACCGAATGATAGTATTGATAGAGTATCCAACAACGGACTGAATAAACCGATAGAGGCTGCAATAACACTCCTGAATCGCATACTAAATGCCGAGATCTATCCTGTCAGACGCGAAATAGATACATCTTTGCGTGATAAGATCGAGAAATATTTCTGGAACCTTACCTTCGAAAAGCCCACTTTAGAATGGACTCCAAAATATAAACAGTGAGTTTAACAAACCATTTCAATTAGAGATTATTCTGCAGGGATAGCCTTAAAATCTCTCCCTGCAGAAGTCTCTAACAAATATAGTTAGGGTAAACCCGACAATATCCTTGACAAATAACCACTTAGAAAAATCTTATCTGAAAAACATAAGGAGAGATAACAACATGACTAAGGCGGATCTGGTGAAGATGATTTCTGAAGAGACAGGAATTTTGAGGAAAGATACGGCAATAGTGGTCGATTCTTTTCTGGAAGCTGTCAAAGAGAGTCTCCAGGATGGAAACCACATAGAACTGAGAGGATTCGGAACTTTCAAGCTAAAGGTAAGAAAGCCACGAAACGGCAGAAATCCGAAGACAGGAGTCACAGTGCCGGTACCCGAGAGAGTAGTTCCGACCTTTAAATTCACCAAAGCTGTCAAAGAAGAGATCTCCAAAATCAATCCCCAAAAAATAAAGAAATAAGGAGAATGAATGCCCTGCGGACGTAAAAGAAAAAGATACAAGATTGCTAAGCATAAGCGTAAAAAGAGACTGAGAAAGAATCGTCATAAGAAGAAAATGCGTTAATGGATAAAGACTATTCTCATTTATTATCTATCGCCAGACGAGTCAGGCGTAAGATAATTGAGATCATCTTTAAAGCCGGTTCTGGTCATCCCGGAGGTTCACTCTCCGGGGTGGAGATCGGAACCGCCCTTTTTTTTCATATACTTAATCATAACCCGGAAGACCCGAAAGATCCGAAACGTGACCGCTTTGTCCTTTCGAAAGGGCACGCTGCACCGCTACTTTATGCTTTATTGCAGGAAGCTGGTTATTTCCCGAAAGAGTGGCTGACTGGTTTCCGAAAATTGAACTCCCCTCTCCAGGGACACCCTCACTCGCTTAAGTGTCCAGGTGTAGAGGTGTCGACAGGCTCTCTGGGACAGGGACTTTCCATAGCTTCTGGTATAGCCTGGAGTGATAGATACGATCGACAGGATAACAGGACATTCGTTCTGATAGGCGATGGCGAACTCGATGAGGGACAGATCTGGGAGGCAGCAATGTTTGCTGCTCATTACAAATTATCAAACCTTACAGCCATCATCGACCGTAACATGCTGCAGATCGACGGCAATACAGAGAAAGTTATGGCTCTGGAACCACTGGCTGCGAAATGGCAGGCTTTTGGCTGGGATGTCCGGCAGATAGATGGTCACAGCTTTCCTGAGATCATAGATGCTGTAGAAAAAGACCGGGAACAAGAGAAACCGGTGATGATTATAGCCTCTACGGTTAAAGGGAAGGGTGTTTCTTTTATGGAGAACGATCCCGCCTGGCACGGCAAATCTCCCAGCCGGAAAGAATATGAGCAAGCAATGAGGGAGCTCTCATGAAACCACCATTCAAAAAAGGGGAGATATTACCTGTTAGAGATGGTTACGGGAAAGCTCTAATCGAGCTCGGTTACTCTAAGCCCAGAGTAATAGTTCTCGACGCTGATCTCGCTACTTCAACACGTTCCAACTGGTTCGCTGAACAGTTCCCACAAAGATTCATCGATACGGGTATCGCTGAACAGAACATGGTGGGGGTCGCTGCCGGGTTGAGCCTGAAAGGGAAAATCCCTTTTGTCACTACTTACGGGGTCTTCGTAACAGGACGTGCTTTCGATCAGATCAGAAACACTCTCTGTTATTCCAATCTCAACGTTAAAATCGTCGGTTCACACGGAGGACTATCTGTTGGCCCCGACGGGGGTAGTCATCAGGCTATCGAAGATATTGCCCTGATGAACTGTCTACCCAATATGAAAGTTTTCGCTCCCGTCGATGCCAATGAAGCCTGGCAGGTGACGCTACATGCAGCCAAGACAACGGGACCAGTATACATACGTTTAGCCAGAGAAGCAACGGAGATTGTCACAGCTGGGGATTATTCCTTCGAACCGGGAAAGGCTAAACCTCTTACCCGTGGTGAGGATGGATACATCCTTTTCCATAGTGTAATCGGGTGTGAAGTACTCAAAGCGCAACAGATACTGAAATCTGAAGGGTTCAATCTCACTGTTTTGAATTTTTGCTCAATCAAACCGCTCGATACAAATATGCTTGATGAAATAGCTGCCAGTGGAAAGCCTCTCTTCATTGTCGAAGAACACCTCCTTAACGGTGGGTTAACATCCATCGTCGCGACCTATTATTCGTTACATAAACCAGTACGACTCTATTCGATCTCGCTCAATGACTGCTTCGGTGAGTCCGGTTCACCTTCTGAACTATATGACAAATATGGATTTTCGGCCGGAAAAATAGCAGGTTGTATCAGCTACAATCTCGGGAAGTAATGTGAGAATAATTAGATTTTTTGTATCTTTTCTCTTTTTTTCTCAGTTCTGTATCGCGATCTTTGCATCATCACCTCAACCTCGTTTTATTGCAGGTTTGAATGTCTCACAACATTACGGAGTGGAATACGGTTACGAAGAATACGAGGTGGAAAAGGGAATCCGCTGGGGAACCTCTTCAGGTTTCGCCCTGGACTTTCCGATAACCGATAACCTGACTATCAGTCAGGAATTTCTATTCACCAATAAGGGCTCGAAGCAGAAAATCGGGATCAAAGGGGAACCGATCGAACTCGATGTCTACTATAAAACCGATTATCTGGAATTTCCTGCAATCTTCCGACTCTTCCACTTTCGACACAATGACTTTGTCCTCTTTTACCAGACCGGTTTTGC
>Ga0334892_1000143_pt1 | contig 113799 bp, 100 predicted proteins | sample GraSluR3_MG_4_FD_207213 | JGI IMG/M metagenome (GOLD analysis project Ga0334892, IMG submission 207213) | Sludge microbial communities from methane-producing bioreactor in Wageningen University, Netherlands - Granular Sludge_15_04-R3 | ecosystem: Engineered > Bioreactor > Anaerobic >...
ACCAAAAAATAAGCTTTTATATATCATAAATTTTTCGGTTAAATCTAGATATTGACTACGAATATATCGTCATCCATTTTTCACGCTTATTTCGGGTATTCTGAAAAGGAGGCTGAATAGTTACGTTAAATATACCTATAATCAACAATAACCACGATGAAGTACACCGTCATCCTCGAACCGCAGGAAGAGGGAGGCTATACCGTCCGGTGCCTCGAACTGCCGCGGGAGCCATAAGTCAGGGCGAGACGAAGGAGGAGGCCCTGATGAACATCAAGGAGGCTATCAGGCTCGTTCTTGAGGTTCTCAGCCAGGAGCTTCTGGTTGAGAACACCGAGGTCCTGAAAGTGGAGCTGGCAGATGTCTGCTAAGCTCCCGGTGATCTCGGGAGAACGGCTGATAAAGATCCTCGTCAGAAAGGGCTAGGACTTACGCAGTTGGGTGCCTAGCGCGCAAAATTTTAAACAAATGTACCATAACAATGCGTTAAAACCAATATCATCCATCTTTATGGCAATTATCATGCGCCAGAGTCACAAGTCGCACGTCAACTGCGTAACTCCTAAGGGCCATTTCTATAAAAAGGCAGGTCGCAAGCCACGTTCTCCTCCAAAAGGGAGGTCGTCTTTTCGGTCCCTCTTCACGATGAACTTAAGAAAGGCACATTGAAGGCGATCTTGAGCCAGTTGGGCCTAGAGGTCGAAGATCTTCTGAAATGATGCCGCAATTCTGAGATCCAAAAGCAGCTTTGCATATGTGAGGTGGAGAGGTTCGATCACAATCTTCTGGATGGAACCCTTAGCCGCAGGTAAAAAGGAGGATGGAGGGAGGATGGAGGGGCATTTTCCTCTCTACACCACCTCCTCGCCGGTCCTCACCCGCACAGACCTCGCCACCGGGATGACGAAGATCCTCCCGTCGCCGGGCCGTCCGGTCCTGGCGGCCGTGGATATCGTCTCGATCAGGCTGTCGACGGCCTCGTCCTTCACGATCAGCTCGATCCTGACCTTTGGGAGGAGGTCGACGTCCATCGTCCTGCCCCTGAACTGAAGCTTTATCCCCTTCTGCTCGCCCCGACCCGTCACCTCGCCGACGGTCATGCCCACAAAGCCCTTCTCCTCCAGAGCCTTTTTGACCTGCTCAAGCCGTTCGGGCCTGATTATGGCTTCAACTTTCATCATCGCCAATCACCACCTTCTGCCACCTATGCGTAAGCCTTCTCTCCGTGCTGGGATATGTCAAGCCCTACGTACTCTTCATCTTCGGTTACCCGTAGACCCATCGTCGCATCGACGACCTTTGCCAGGATGTAGGTAACAACGAAGGCATAGATTACCGCAGCACCGGCTCCGATAACCTGGGCAACGAACTGGTCGACGTTTCCCTGGAGAAGGCCGGAGTAGCCGCCGACAGCCTCGACGGCGAAGATCCCCGTCGCAATGGCACCCCAGAGGCCGCCCATGCCGTGGACAGCCCAAGCGTCCAGGCTCTCGTCAAGCCCCTTGCCGACCCTGAAGAGGAGCGCCATGTAGCAGAGGATCCCGGCGACCGCGCCGATCACCAGGGCCGCCATGGCGTCGACGAACCCCGCCGCCGGGGTTATGGCTACGAGGCCGGCGATCCCGCCGCTCACCATGCCAAGAGCGCTCGGCTTTCCCTTGACCCAGGAGGCGAAGAGCCACGCCAGGGCCCCCGCCGAGGCGGAGACGTTCGTCACCACGAAGGCGTTCGCTGCAAGGCCGTCGGCGGCGAGGGCGGAGCCTGCGTTGAACCCGAACCACCCGAACCAGAGGAGGGCGGCGCCGAGCATCGTCATGGGGATGCTGTGTGGCTCCATGTCGTGGTCACCGAACCCGATCCTCTTGCCGATGACCAGGGCCAGGGCGAGGGCGCCGAAGCCGGAGCTGATGTGGACGACCGTCCCCCCGGCGAAGTCGAGGGCCCCAAGCTCCCCCGCCCAGCCGCCGCCCCAGGCCCAGTGGGCTAGGGGGTCGTAGACGAGGGTCGTCCAGAGGAGGCCGAATACTATGAACGATCCGATCCTCACCCTCTCGGCGACGGCGGAGGTTATGATCGCGAGGGTGATCCCGGCGAAGACGAGCTGGAAGACCATGAAGAGGAGGTCGGGTATCGTCCCCTCGCCGGTGTCCATCCCCACGCCCCGCAGCCCCAGGAAGTCGAGGCCTCCGACAAAGCCGCCCACTGAGGTCCCGAAGGAGAGGCTGTAGCCGACCAGCACCCACTGGACGCTGACCAGGGCCAGGGCCAGGAAGGATAGGCCGATCATGGAGACGACGTCCTTCTTTCGGACGAGCCCTCCGTAGAATAGGCCGACCCCCGGTATCATCAGCATCACCATCGCCGTGGCCACCAGGACCCAGGCCGTATCGCCGCTGTCTAAAACCATAATTCACCACCTATCGATATAGAGCAAACTCTCATCTTCGGATCGGCGATCAATCCGATCAACTGATCCGCTTGGAAGATCTCTCCCCTGGATATAAAAAGAGATTTGATAATGCTTCATATGATATATGAAGAGAGCTTAACGGATATGCTCCGATCTGACAAAAAGAAAAATGCTATCATCTAGGGCATATGATGGGAAGGGATTGGGATCGTGTCGTGGGTGTTTCGGGGCGGGGAGCCTTCGCCATCATACATAAATTATTCAGTATCGAAGAGACCATCTCCTCATACCCAAGAAATATTTATTTCTGAAGGATAGATCCTGTATCATCGGCAGTCTACAGGTGGATCGATGTCGCATCCTGGGACGCAGGGGCAAAAAGGCCCCTCTGATTCGGTCAATATCCTTGGGGAGATCTCGGGATCGGTGGGAAACTTCGGGACCGTCCCCCCATCCTCCTCGGTGCAGCCCTCGTATCGGAGGTGGACCTGGGCGCTGCCCTCCTCTTCGTCGGCCTCTGGTACATCGTCATGGGGACCTACTACTACGGGATCACGATCTCTGTGGAGCCGATGAAGGCGATCGGAGCCAATCGCCATCGCCGGGGATCTGACCTGCGGAGAGATCGCCGCCTCTGTGTTGATCTTGGAGGCGGCGCTCATCTTCCTGGCGGCTGGAAAGGGGATCGGGCGGCTCCAGGGGCTGATCCCGGTGGGGGTGGTCCGGGGGGTCCAGCTGGGGCTCGCCCTCATCCTCATCAAGACCTCGGCTGGGCTGATGATCCAGGACCTTCTATTCTCGTCCGTCGCCGTAGGAGTCTTCCTAATGTTCCTGCTGGCGAAGAGCCAGAGGGCCTTTCCGGACGTATCGATCCTCGTCGTCTCCCGAGGGGTCCCCGATATTCGGCCGATATCCATCAGCACCGTCCCCGTCCCGGACCTTCCGACCTTCATCTGGGCAGGATGGCACCTCGTCTTCCCCCAGATCCCCCTCGCCCTGACGAATGCCACGGTTGCCGCCGCCCTCACCGCCGAGGACCTCTACAAAAGAAGGATCGAGCCCGACCGTCTCTGCGTTACCATGGAGGTGATGAACCTCGCCTCCGTCCCCTCCGGGGTTTTTCCCCTCCGTCACGGGGCTGGCGGGATCGCCGCACACCACCGGTTCGGGGCCAGGACCAGGCTATCGATGGGCATCGGAGGGTCGATCCTCATCTTCATCGCCCCCCTCTATATCGCCTCTCCCGCCTCGACCCCCTCCCAGCCGCCGGGAGGCGCGTCGATGAGAATATCCCCGTAGCTCCAGAGGTCGAATTGAGGGAGAGATCGGGTGCCTATCAGGGCGACGGCGTCGATCTCGTTCCAGCCGGAGACCCTCCTCGTATCCAGTATGATCCTGATCCGGTCTGAGGGGAAGTCGGCGTCGATATCGATCGCGGAGATCCGGGCCTCCGTCGCCGGCTCCATCGACCCCTCCCAAGCGTGGTGGCGTCCGCCGTCCTGGTCGTATATCTCCAGCCCGATGATAGCCCCGGGGTTGTAGGTCTCGTAGATCTCAACCCTGGTTATCCAGACGGGGACCTCATACTCCAGGTCGAGCCACTGGATGCCGTCGTCTTCTTCCAGCGAAGCCCAGGCGGTCGTTATATCCCCGTGGTCGGGATAGGTGTCGGGCTCTCCGGTCGCCTGAAGGGCGGACCACCCTGTGGACGAATACTCGCTGCTGGCGGTGGCGGCTACCGCCCACTGGATGAATTCTTGGGCCTCGGCCCCAGTCGCCCCGTCCCCGTCCTCTGGATCTCTGGTGGAAGGCTCGATGGCGGGTTCATCCAGGGCGCTTGGATCTTCCGCCACGTAAACCCCCCGAACGACGCTGATCCCTCTGCCCTCCGACGCCTGGTTCTGCGACCAGGTCTCCGGATCGCTGTCGATGATCTTATAGCTCCCCGGCTTGATGAAGGCGTACGGCCAGACGTCCCAGTAAGCGTTATTCACGCCCCCCTGGGCCTCTCTACCGACCGCCTCCCAGGGACCGTAGACGGTCCCATCGTCATGGCGCAGCGCTATCGTCCCCGGAGGTTTACCCTGGTTTTGGTAGTGATAGTTCATAACGAAGGTCACCAAGAGAGGCGAATCTATCGAGAAGGTGGCGAGCGCCGTGGGGTTGCTGGAGACGGCGTAGATGTTGCTGCTGCTGAAGATCTCCTCGTCTTCGATATCGATTTCATACTCTGGAGGAGCGACTATCTCGGGCTTGGAGTCTAGCCAGGACCGGTCTATCGTCTCGATCTCTTCCGGATTGATCGATCCGCTGCTGGAGGAGTAGAGGATGCCTCCCCTATAATCCGGCAGAGCCACAAATATCTCGCCCGAAGAGACGTCCATCTCGTACCTGTAAACGGATCGAGCCTCCGAGACGCCCATCCCGTAGACCATGAAGATGTCGGCTTTCCCCTCATCGGTGCCTTCCGCCATCAGATAATAAGATCTGTTCTGAGGGCATTCCAGCTCCGTCCAGTACGTCCCGTCGCCAAGTGGGAACCTTCTCATGGAGATCTCTTCTATCTCCGCTGTGGGAACGCCTCCGGGAAATCCGGTGATCTTCCCGTCTTCGTCCTCCAGATAGAGGTTCACCGGAGAGAAGCCTACTGCTCTCCCATTCTTGTTCTCTTCTGCCATCTTCGTCTTGATCCAGACCCGTCTCTGGTGTTCTGTCAGCCGATTCAACTTATCTTTCGTCTCCTCTGGAAGATTCCTACCATAATTCATCTCGGCTTTGGTGAGCTTCTTATCCTTCGGATCGACGTAGTCACCGCCGACGGTTGGATATTCAGGAGTGCCTTCGTAAACGCTGCTACCTCCGATCCCGTAGAATGAACCCGCTTCCAAAGGACCCGATATAGGTCCCCCTGCATAACCACTTATTGAAGTGCCCACATTTTCCGGGCTGAAGATCCCCGACCATTGGTGTATACCATACGTTTTTGGCTCCTGATCTATCCATGGGTCGAGGACTATCCCCGAATCGGTCCAGTCGGTGCCCTTTGGATAGATCACCACAGCCTGGTGACCTCCCCAGAGGGCTTCTATGGGCCCATAATCCCACTCGTCGAGGAGAGCCCTCTCCTCGGGATCATCGCTGAACCTCAACGAATCCAATAAGTGGAGGACCTTGCCCTGGTATCCGCCGCATTTGAATTCGTCGTACTCATCTCCGTAATATGGCAAAACAGATAGGAGGTTGTTCTTATTGCCCGAACTTGCTATCCCCTTCGGTATCTTCTGCTCATAGAGCCGGAGGATCTTGTAGAGCTTCAGTTCTTTTGAGGGCTTGGGCTTGAACCTCGGATCTGTGATCGCAGCCTCGACGGCCTCATATCCGTCTTGAGGGTCGGATGGCAAGGTCGATCTATCAAGAGTCCCCTCGACGACCACGCCCCGGTGACCGGCGTTGAAGCTTCCCGCCAATCTGATGGAGAAGCTGGCAGACTCGGCGTCAGCAGGGATGGGGACGGTCACGGTGAAGGGCTGGCTCATGGGGTCCGGCATTAGACCTCCTTCGGGAAACTTCTCTTCGTGAAACGTCTCCGCCTCCTCCCCGTCGACCATGACGCTGACGTCTATCGTCGCGCCCCAGCCGTACATCGCCGTCGCCACCCCTGAGATCGTCAGCTCACCGCCTGTGAGGGTGCCACCGACCGATCGTGATAGGGTGAAGCCCTCCGAATCTTTGGGAGTGTTCAGAGTCGCTCCCGAGACCGAGTAGCTCACCTGGAGTCCGTTGAAGGGAGCTGCGGGAAATACGTCGGCGATAGCCGCCGTGGCCGTCAGCGTCAATAGCACCATGGAGAACGCTGCAACCCATGGAGAACGGATCGACATTTTTTTGATTGTCATATTAGCCGCCTCATATCCTTCTAAATTCGGATCTCTTATCGTTTATAGCCGTATTTCCGATCTGTGACTATTCTTCCTGGAATCTTTCGTTTTTCAAGCTCCGTAAGCTGCACCAAAAATCACAGGCGCCAAAGGGGATCGTCTTCCGGCCGGAGCTGCCGCATCCGTCGATCTCCGCCTCCTTAAGACGAATAGATCCGAGTTAGGAATGGGGGAGTAGATGGCCTCCCCCGATATCCACCCCTATATCCACCCTTATATCGCCTCTCCCGCTTCGATCCCCTCCCATCCGCCGGGAGGCGCGTCGATCAGAATATCTCCGTACCTCCAGAGGTCGGATTGAGGGAGAGATCGGGTGCCTATCAGGGCGACGGCGTCGATCTCGTTCCAGCCGGAGACCCTCCTCGTATCCAGGATGATCCTGATACGGTCTGAGGGGAAGTCGGCGTCGATATCGATCGCGGAGATCCGGGCGGTCGTCGCCGGCTCCATCGACCCCTCCCAGGCGAGGTGGCGTCCGCCTTCCCGGTCGTATATCTCCAGCCCGATGATAGCTCCAGGGTTGTAGGTCTCGTATATCTCAACCCTGGTTATCAAGATGGGGACCTCATACTCGAGGTCGAGCCACTCGATCCCGGCGTCTTCATCCAGGGGAGCCCAGGCGGTCTCTATATCCCCGTGGTCCGGATAGGTGTCCGGCTCGCCGGTCGCCTGGAGGGCGGACCACCCTGTGGACGAATATTCGCTGCTGGCGGTGGCGTGGACAGCCCACTGGAGGAAACCTCGACCGTTATTGTCCGTCCCATCTTCCCCCAGAAGGTCGTCCGACGATATCAGCCCCTTCATCTCCGAGGTGATGGCTCCTTCGGGCGTCGGCTGATCTCTCTCACTCACCTTGAGAAGAACAGAAGTATGAATCTCATCCGTCGCGGAGGTGATCAGATCAATAGTGTGGATGTAGTCTCCGTCGTCTCCGATCGGAGGGAGCATGGGATGGTACTTCGGGTCGTCTACCCTGATGGCAGGCGAATTTACCTCTCCCGGATCGAGGGGTTCGTCGTCGGTGAGCCCTGGAGGATATACGTCGAATAGCCTGAAAGGCCAAAGGGCGCCATCTGACCTGAATCCCGTTATCGGGTTGAAGGCGAATTCGCCTCGCTCGTCCGTTGTGACGCTCTCGATAACCCTTCCTGGATACACGAGGGAGATCCTAAGGTCCCTCAGGGGCGTCCCATCAGAGGCTGAGACCGCCCTCCCCTTGATAAAAGCGGTCCTTGGGACGAGATAGACCTTCACCTCTTCGGGGCTTTCGCGGATCACCGTAGAAGCCAGATATACGCTTGTAGATCCGCCCGCCCGCTCCCAATTTGGCGCCGGGTCAACCCTCAAGTAATGATCTCTCTCACCGCCTCGCCAATTCTTCCAGCTATCATCCGGCCAGGTGATGCTGAATTTGCCATCGTGTCCCGTGATCTCCTCGTAGCCGGAGAAGGGGTCCACCCTCCCGGAGACCCCGGCTTTGACGCTGACGTCGCTGACTGGAAGGCCAGTGCGGATATCCAGCACCTCGCCTGACCAGGTCCGGGATCCCACCCCCGGCGACACCACCAGAGCCGCCAGAGCCGCTAAGCATAATATAAATTTCAGTCTCATCTCTCCATCCACTCCATGGTCATCGTCGGCTCCGCTCCGGCCAATAATAAAGGCTCCTGTCCGCCGAAGACCCCGCCGGCGTTCCCGGGCCAGGGGGGGTCGGAAGCTTCGAGCGGCCGCCTCTCTTCGGGGCTATAGGAGGGGTCGAGGAGGAAAGGATCGCTCCCCCACAGTCATACTGATGGCAAACCTAAGCCTCTCCGATCCTCTCCATCGCCCTTCTCGCCGCTTCTCGAAGCCCCCTGTCATCGTCCTCCGATGCCAGATGGGCCAGGGGGGCAAGGGCCCTTCTGTCACCGATCTCCCCGAGGGCTTTCGCGGCGTGCCACCGGACCCACGGGTCTTCATCCTTCAGAGCCTCGATGAGGGGATCGACGGCTCTGGGATCGCGAATCTCCCCGAGAGACCTCGCTGCCTCCGATCTGACCCTCGGCTCCTCATCCTTCAGAGCCTCTATGAGGAGATCGACGGCCCCCGGACCGCCGATCCTTACGAGGGCGCCCATCGCCTCCTTGCGAAGATACCTGTCCTCTCCCTTAAGCGCCAGGGTCAACCGGTCCAGATATTCGTCTCTTCCCAGTTTCACAAGAGAGCTGGCAAAGCAGAGCTGTACGACACAATGATCGCAGAGATCGGGGATGCAGGGGCAGCCGACGGACCCTTCGGGGTTTTGAGGGACTGTTTCCGGGAATACTGCCTTTCCATATCCCGGATCCCCGAGTGCTTCGCCGGAGACGATCGATGCGACCTCGTCCTCCTCCTTGAGGGCCTCTTTGAGGGGACCTATGGCCCGCTCATCCCCGATCTTTCCGAGGGCGATCGCGACGACGCACCGGACCTCCCGGACCTGGTCGTTGAGGGCAGCGACGAGGGGATCGATCGCCCTCTCATCCCCGGTCTCCCCGAGGGCCCAGGCGGCGTTCAGCCTCACCTCGCGGACATCGTCTTTGAGGGCTTCGACGAGGGGGTCTACCGCCCTCTCGTCGCCGATCTCTCCTAGGGCCATGGCCGCCTCCGCCCGGACCTGCCAGTCCCCGTCATCGAGATCTCCGATGAGGTCTTCCACCCTGTCGGCGGCCCCAGGCGATGCCAGAGCCGCCAGAGCCAGTAAGCACAGAACCTGCTTTGTTCTAATCTCATCCACTCTCCTGGATATGGTGGCGGTCATCATCAAAGAAAGATCTATCGATACTGAAGGAAACCCCGAGAGGCCCATATCTCCGTCCTCCACCGCCCCCCCGTCCCCCTCGCCCTTCCCGAAATGAAGGGTGGAGAGGTGGAGATAACTCCGGTGAAGAGGTTCACCGGACCCTCACAAACGGTACCCCCCTCCTCTGGGCGTCCCTCAACTGGTCACCGAAGGTGAAGCGGTAGTCGTACCTGTAAGTTCTCCCGTCCGTCGTCGTCACGGTTATGGGCATGTTGAACGCCCCCCAGGTCCACAGCTCCAGCTCGAAGTTGTTATACGGGTTTCTGCTGGTATGCTCCGACGGGCTGAAGGTCGGATGGAGCTGGTAGTGGACGGACCTGATCCTGTAGAGGTCGGGGCCCGTCACCAGGACCTTGATCTTGAAGATCTGGAGCCCCTGCTGGTTGGTGGAGTAGTAGACCCTGTTAGTCTGCGGGTCGACCGCCTGGGTCACGATCTGGATGTTGGGCCTGACGCCGGGCTGGGTCGGTGGAAGAACGGGGGTCGTCCCTCCTACGTGGAACGTCAGGATATCGCTGTAGGGACCGTTTCCTATCCGGTATCTAGCCTGGTAAGTCCCCGGAGAATCGGCATAAAACCAGATCCTGTATTGATTGTTCGCCCAGACGTTCCCGAAGTTGTAGGTCTGGACCTGGCCTGTGGGGCGGCGTTCCTCCAGGATCAGCGGCCCCGAGTTGGCGGGGATGAGGAGGAGCCTCGCGTAACGGTAGAGAGGTATGTTGACGGACCTCCAATATTGGGTTCCGTCTCCGGATACGATCCAGAAGAGGTTCTGGCTCCCTCCAGGAATGGCTGCGAAAGCGCCAGCAGAAGCTGCTGGAGATGATGCCCGGCCATAATGTAGAGACGTCCTCTCCTCGATCAGGGTCTCTGAGCTCTCTAGGATGCTGCTGGGAAAATAGGCTTCAGAGGCATCGGAGGTGTCAGGAGGCGGCGGCTGAATCCAGCCGGTGGATGTCGTTTCCAACTCTTCAGAAGCGGGTCCCCAATCTGCTGATCCCTCCCAGCCCCCACTTTGAGCAAAAGACGGGGAGCTGAATAAAATTAAAGCCCATATAAGTGCCGTCAGCTTGACAATAGATGCATTAATCATGGGATACAATTGAATAAAGCCGGATAAAAACTTTTCATTCCGATGGGCATGCTCCTGGAGGATCCAGAAGCTCATGAGCCCATGATCAAGCTCAGAAGGCTTCCGACGGAGAAGCAGCCGCCATTTATTATCTACGCCTCCAGCTCCTCCGCCCTGGCGGATGCCGCCTCGGCCTCGGCGTCTCTTCCCAGGGCATGGAGGACGGCGGCTCTGTTCCACCAGGCCTCGGGATCGTCTGGGTAGAGGCTTATCACTTCGTCATAAGCTATGAGGGCCTCGTCATACTTTTCCAGGCTCTTGAGGGCCAGAGCCTTGTTGTTCCAGGGGTGGGCGTATTCCGGATCGAGGCCGATGGCGAGATCGTACGCCTCTATCGCCTCTTCCTTCTTTCCCAGATCGTAGAGGGCGACGCCTTTGTTGTTCCAGGCCTGGGTGTATCCCGGGTCGAGGCGGACCGCCTCTTCGTAGGCCGCGACCGCCTCCTCATATCTGCCCATGAGGTAGAGGATCACGCCCTTGTTGTTCCACGCGCTGGCGTCGTCGGGGTCGAGGCGGATCGCCTCCTCGTAAGCGATAATCGCCTCATGTTGGCGTCCCAGCTCCCCCAGGGCGATCCCCTTGTTGTACCAGGCGTGGGCGTAACTGGGATCGAGGTTTATGGCTGCATCGTACGCCTCGATCGCCTCGATGTACCTTCCCATGTCCCTGAGGGCGACGCCCCTGTTGTTCCATGGGTAGGGGTCGATGGGGTTGAGGGTGATGGCGATCTCGTAAGCCCGGACCGCCTCTTCGCACCTCCCCTGATCATAGAGGGCAAGCCCCCTGCCGACCCAGGCGAGGGCAGACTCCGGGTCGAGGGCGATCGCCTCCTCCGAGAGGTGGACCTCTATGAGGGGTCCCGCCGCCCCCAGGTCGCCGATCTCAGCGAGAGCAGCGGCTGCCCTCGCCCGGACGATGGGATCGTCGTCCTTCAGAGCCTCCATGAGGGAATAAGCCGCGGGTTCGCCGATCTTGACGAGGGCCTTGCCTGCCTTCCCTCCAACCTCTGGGTCGGAGTCCCTCAAAGCTCTTATGAGAGGATCGACAGCACCGAGATCGCCGATCTTGCCGAGGGCGTCGACGGCGCCCCCCCTGACCACGGCGTCCCCATCTCTGAGGGCGAGGTAGGCGAGGGGCTCGAGGGCTGCCGGGTCGCCTATGGTCCCGAGAGATATGACGGCTTTGAGTCGGACCGACGGCTCGGCGTCTTTGACTGCATCGATGAGGGGAGCGACGGCACGGTCGTCGCCGATCTTGCCTAGGGCTTCTGCGGCTTCGCCCCGGACGTCCCCATCTGCGTCCCTGAGAGCGGCGATGATGGGGTCGACGGCTCCGGGGTCGCCGATCTCTCCCAGGGCCCAGATGGCGGAAGATCGGACCTTTGCCGCGTCGTCGTTTATTGCTGTGATGAGGGGATCGACGGCTCCAGGGTCGGCGACCGCGCCCAGAGATCGAGCTGCCTTCTCCCGGAGGTCGGCCTGGCCGTACTTCAGGTCCAAGATGAGGTCCGCCGCCCCATCGGCTGTTGCGGCGGAGGCAGCGGTGGCGAGAAGGGCAGCCAGCAGCAGCGCCGCGCCCGTCACCGCCACCGTTGCCATCATCGCCGAGATCCCCGGTCCCAAAATGAGCTCTCTATTCGTAATAACCCCCTCATGGTTACCGATGGTCGCAACCCTCTAAAAATGTACCGGTGCCCTTCCCATCCTGTCGGGAAGACCTGCCCCGGGGCCGAAGGGCTCCCGAGTATTCCGGTCTCCTGATCCATCCGCCTGCACCTTGCGCCAGTCGTCCAGGAGCGCGATCTTCGGGCGGCGTGGGATCACAGCTTGCCCCAGAAGGCCCTCTCCAGCACCGCCGGGAGGAGGGCGTCCAGATCCTCCGCCGTCCGGGCCTGGCATCTCTTGAGCCCGTCGACATGGGCCTGGAGGACGTCGAGGCGGGCGACGATGCGGCGGTCTACGTCGAGTAAAAATCCGAATGCGGGTCATCCGAGAATGGCGAAAGAAGGCATAGGAGGATAGGAACGGAGGATCATCCGAATAGCCACCGCCGCAGCGACCCCCCGCCCCGGATCCGAAAAGCTCTCGCTCTCGCTCTTGCTCTTGCCTCTTCGCTCTCCCTTGAGAGGGATACGGCGATGGTGGCGATAATCATGCATAGGAGCATCAGGAGCCATACGCTCTGGTAGGCCTCTGGAGACCTCGATGTGAGGATCAGCCCTGATACCTGCTGGAGGACCGCCCCTCCGGCGAAGGGGAATATGTTGAGGGCTGCCGTCACCGTTCCGACGATTGCCATGGGGAAGAGCTCTTTGATCTGGGCGTAGCTGACGACGAAGAACCCGCCGAAGAAGCCGAAGAAGAAGTTTATCGCCATGTAGGCCTGGGGGCTTGATATCGATCCTGCGGTGGACCATATCACAGCCCAGATTACGGTATAGGCGACAGACCCCGCCAAGAGGACCTTCTTTCTCGACCCAAGGACCTTGTCGGAGATGTAGCCGGCGGTGGTGCAGCCGAAGATCATCCCGATCCCGATGAAGGAGAGAACGAGGCCGTAGGTCGTCTTCTCCCACCCCAGGACGTCGCTATAGAACGGTCCGGCCCAGAGACCCTGATAGACCATGACGCTCCCGTACATGAAGAAGAACCAGACCGCCATCGGCCAGAACTTTCTCCCGGAGCCGAAGGTCATCTTCAGCGCCGTCCTCATGGGGATCTTCCCCGGTTCGGAGGCGAGATCCGATTTGCCGGTCTCGTACGCCTCGATCTCGGATATGGCAGGAAGGCCCATATCCTCAGGTCGGTCCCTGGTTATGGCCCAGGCGCCGACGGCGATGGCAAGGGTGATCGCCCCCAGGATGAGAAAGACCTGCTGCCAGCCGAGGGCTGCTGAGAAGAAGGCGAGGGGTCCTGCGGCGCCGAGGGCGCCGAGGTTTCCCACCGCCAGGAGGATCCCCGAGAGGGTGGCGAACTCGTTGGTCCTGTACCAGGTCGAGATGATCTTCATGGTGGGGATGTAGACCATCGCCACCCCGACGCCGATCATCACCCGTCCGACGACCACCAGCTCAAAGGAAGAGGCGATCCCCGTCAGGATCGCCCCGGCCGCAGCCAGGAGGGTGAAGGCGCTGACGGTCTTCCTCGGCCCCCAGTTGTCGGTCAATAGCCCTGCCGGAAGCTGCATGACGGTGTAGGCGTAGAAGTAGGCGGAGCTGAGGAGGGCTATGGACGCCGCTGAGACGGCGAAGGTCGCCTCCAGGTCTGTCGCCACCGCCGCGGTGGAGACCCGGTGGAAGTAGACGAAGAAGTAGGCAGAGGCGAGGATGCCGAAGACCGCCCACCGATGGCTCATCACCCTGTCAACATCGCTCTTCTCTAACGGCGTTGTAGAAACCCTCCTCTACATGAGACGGGACGAATCGAATCTTGCCCTTCGTCGGCCAGCTCTCGGAAGGTCGGGACGGCTATATATCACCATGGGCTGATCTGCAGATGAATCCTCTCGGAAAAGTTGTTCATGAATCGTATTATATAACTAGCTTTAAATGTTATTTGATCCCCTCCCCTCTAATTGTGGCCGTAATACATATCGTTCCTCTAATATCGTGCCTCTGAAGGCAGCAAAATCGATATAATGGATTAAGATGACGAGGATAGGATTATGTCAGTGACATACATAAGGATCACCTTTTCGCTCCTCCTGGTCTTCGGCCTTGTCGCCAGCACTGGGGCATCTTTCGCCGCAGATGAGCCTCCCGGCCCCGATCTGGCGGCGATGGAAGGCCAGACTTCCATCGAGGAGATGGCATCCTTCCTGGACGAGGCGAGAGATCGCCTTCTGGAGAACGGCAAGATCGAAGGGCTTGAGGCCATCAGCGACCCCCATGGCGAGTTTGTCAGGGGCGAGCTCTACATCTTCGCCTACGACTTCAACGGGACGCTCCTCGCCCACCCCTATCTCCAAGATCTGGTGGGCAGAAACAACCTCGACCTCGTCGACCCCAACGGCGTCCCCATGATCAAGAACCTGATGGAGGTTGCAGGGCGGGGCGGTGGCCTCATCTACAACTTCTACCCCAACCCCGCCGCCGATAACGTCGATGAGCTGAAGCTCGTCGGCGTCGTAAAGGTCGATGAAGACCTCTGGATAGGCTCCGGGATCTACATCTCAGCCGAGCCGCCCCGGTTCAGCCCTCAGGATCGGGAATCTCTGAGAAATTTCGTCGATGAGGCGGTGAACTATTCCATCGAGAACGGCAGGCAGAAGGCTCTTGCGGCCTTCAACGATCCTGCCGGGGAGTTCGTCGGAGATGGCCTCTACATCTTCGCCTACGACTTCAACGGCACCGCCCTCTCCCTCCCCTTCCAGCCCGATATCGTCGGCGAGGATCGCATCGACCTTGAAGACGCCAACGGCGTCGCCTTCGTCCGGAATTTCATATCCCTGGCCAGGAAAGGGGGTGGGGAGTCGTACTATATCTATCCAAACCCCGAAAATGAGATGGCCGAGGATCTTAAGCTCAGCCGCGTCGCCAAGGTCGACGAGACCTGGTTTTTGGGGGCGGGGATCTACAGCTCCCGCTCCAAAGATGAGAACCTCTCAGGAAAGAAGCCGGCAAATAGGGTAGAGCTCCAGAGCTTCGTCCGGGAGGCTGCGAGCCACGCCCTGGTGGCAGGAAGGGAGAGGGCCGCGGCCGATTTCATGGATACCGAAGGCCCCTGGGTCCGGGGGGACGTCTACATCTTCGCCCAGGAGTTCAACGGCACCGCCCTCGTCCTCCCCTACCTCCCCTCGGAGGTGGGGACCTACCGGCTTGACATCCAGGACGAGGAAGGCGCCTTCATCAACCGGGATATGCGCTCCATCGCCCTCAACGACGGCGGTTTCTACGAGTACCGGTGGAGAAACCCCGTCACCGGCGAGACGATGGATAAGGTCAGCTACGTCATGAAGGTCGACGAGACCTGGTGGCTCGGCGCCGGTATATACGAGGGGTAGGGGAAAGCGGCCGCTTCCGCCCCCGACCCGGCCATCTTTTTTCATTCAAGATCGAAACGGGCTTATCTTTCTCCTCGAAGATCGCAACCGGTTTATCTCCCCTCGAAGATATCGATCACCGCTCTAAAAACGTCGGCCAAATTGAGAGGCCGGGAGGAAGAATCTCATGATCGAACTGCTGCGCAAGAGAAGAAGCATCAGAAGGTACAGGGACGAGGATATCGACCCCGGGGTCGTGGAGCTGCTCAAGGAGGCGGCCCTCCGGTCGCCGACATCCAGAAACTTCAGGCCCTGGAGTTTCGTCTTCGTAGAAGATCAAGAAAAGCTCGCGGCGCTGTCGAAGGCGAAGCCATCAGGCTCGTCATTTGTCGCGGGAGCGCGCCTCGGGGTCGTCGTCTGCGCCGATGATGACGAGTCGGACGTCTGGATCGAGGACTGCTCCATCGCATCGATAATCCTGCAGCTGGCGGGCCAGAGCCTCGGCCTCGGATCCTGCTGGATCCAGATAAGGCTCCGGATGCACGACGGCTCGCAGACGAGCGAGGAGTACGTCAGGTCGGTCCTCGGCCTTCCCGATGGATTGAAGGTCGAGTCGATCATCGCCTTCGGATATCCCGACGAGGAGAGGGGGACGGTGCCGGCGGAGGAGCTAGAGGGGGAGAAGATACTGTCGGCCTGAGGACCGCGATAACCCCGTCTTACACCCTCACTTCCCACCGAAAGGGGGATCTTCAGACCCGACGATCCAAGACCCATGAAAATCGGAAGAAAGGCGAAGCCCGACTCCCCCGATGAGATGGCCCTCGTCCATCACGCCCTGGAAAACCCCATCAGAAGGAGGATGATCATCCTGATGGTGGAGGGGTGCCTCTCGGTCGAGGGAATCGGCTTGGCTGTAGGTCCGAAGATGCTCGACTACCACCTCCACCGGCTGGAGCTGGCGGGGCTCATCGATCTCGCCGGCGGAAAGATAGCCCTGACGGAGTCGGGAGAGGCCTACGGCGGACTCGTAAAGTCCCAGGCGGAGAGGGGGGGCGCATGGTGAGATCCAGCCCGGTATAGGGACGCTCTCGCATCAGGGAGAGCGGTGGTGGGGGTTATGCCCGCTGCCCGGCGGGACCGTTGCCCCCGGCCCCCCATCCTTCTAGATCAGCCCCAGGAGTTCGGCGACACGCCGATCCACCGCCACCCGCCACCTAATCTTCAGGCGGTTGAGGTGGCTACGTATACCATCTCGCTTCTTGCGATCTCGCTAAACCCGCCGCCCCCCGCCCAGTTCTCAAACATCCGAAACTCGTAGGACCCTTCCTCCTCCGGAGCGGTGAAGGTGAGCGTCCCGTTCTTCTCGCCGCGGAGGTAATGCCACTGGCCGTACTCTTCGTTTGCCGCTCCTGCCTTGTAGATGGCGATCCAGTCGGTCTCAAACCCCGGCGCTCCCGAGTAACCGACGGATATCTCCCCGCCGGGGGCCACCCGAAGGGGGAACGGCGTGATATTCGTAAGGTTTAAAGCTATGATCTCGACGGTGACGACGTTGCTCCTCGCGATATCGTTGTAGCCGCCTCCAGCCCAGTTCTCAAACATCCGAAACTCGTAGCTCCCTCCTTCACCGGGGGCGGTGAAGGTCAGATTCCCGCACGTCTCGCCGCGGAGGTAATGCCACTGGCCGTAATCTTGGTTGCTGGCGTTCACCTCGTAGATGGCGATCCAGTCGGTCTCAAACCCTGGAGCGTCCGAGTAGCTGACGGCTATCTCGTCCCCGGGGCTCGCTACAACCGGCGATGCATAAATCGTCGCCTCCTCACCCATCGCCTGCGAGGAAGCGGCGATGAGCAGAATCGCGATCGTCAAGAGGGGTCGGACGATCTCAGAATAGGCATATGCCTTCGATCTCAATCGAGTTACCTCCACAAATCTGTCAGCTTCCGCCTCAAGAGAGGCGTGGGCTGAAGTAGGATCTACGCCCCCTTGAGTTGAAATAGGTTCTTCAAGGATGGCGGGGAGCTTCCGAACCCATCTCCTTTTGAGCTCTCTTTCTGATCCTCCGCTTGTAGGCCTCATGGCTCGCGAAGAGGAGGATCGGGAAGGGGATGAGGATCCAGAGATGATCGATGGGGACGTGAGAGGTGTTGAAGACGAGCTGGATCGCCCCGACGTTCAGGAGGGCGTATATCCAGAGGAGCACGAGGAGGATGGCGACGATGAGAAGCCTGTTTTTGAAGAGCCCCCTCTCGAAGGCGGAAGACTCCCAGGAGCGGAGCGTCCAGACGTTGAACAGCTGGCAGCTGACGGCCCCCAGGAGGGTCATCGTCATGGCCTGCTTATGAAAGTCGGTGTTGGTTATGGAGAGGTCTCCGTAGCTCCAGCCGTTCAAAAAGAGGAAACCGAGGAAGGCGGTCATGGCGGCGGCCCCCTCGATGGGACCCAAAAAGAAGTAGCCCCGCTTGAAGACCTCCCTGTCGAGGATCTTCTCGTCCTTTCCCACGGGGGGACGTTCCATGATGTCCTTCTCCGGCGCCTCGTTCCCCAGGGCGAGGCCGGGGAGCATGTCGGACCCCAGGTCTATAGATAGGATCTGGATCACCGAGAGGGGCAGGGGGATTCTGAAGAAGAAATGGAGGATGTAGGGGATGATCTCCGGGACGTTCGAGGAGAGGATGTAGGTTACGAACTTTTTTATGTTGAAGTAGACGGTCCTCCCCTCCTCTACGGCGGCGACGATGGATGCGAAGTTGTCATCCAGAAGGATCATGTCCGCCGCCTCCTTGGCCACCTCCGTCCCCTTCATCCCCATGGAGATCCCGATGTCCGCCTTCCTGAGGGCGGGAGCGTCGTTGACGCCGTCGCCGGTCATCGCCACCACCTCCCCGTTCTCCTGGAGGAGGGCCGCGATCCGCAGCTTCTGCTCAGACCTCATCCGGGCGAAGAGGACGTTATCTTCGGCGAGGATCTTCGCAAGATCCTCGTCCGGGATCTTCCTGATCTCGTCTCCCGTCAGGACGACGTCGACCTCGAGCCCCACCATCTCGGCGATCGCCTTGGCTGTGAGGGGGTTGTCCCCGGTGAGGATCATGACCCTTATGGAGGCTCTCTGGCACTTTTTTATGGCGTCGCGGACCTCCTCTCTCGGAAGGTCCATGATCCCCAAAAGCCCCAGAAATATGAGGTCCTTCTCCTCATCCCCCTCATTGTAGGCGACGGCCAGGAGCCTGTAGGCCTTCCGCTCCAGCTCCTGGGCCTCCGTCTCTATCCTCCTCCGTTCCTCTTCCCCCAGGGGGCGGACCCGCCCTCTTCCGTCGACGAGCCGGTCGGAGAGCGCGATCAGGACCTCCGGTGCCCCCTTGGAGAAGATCAACCTCCTGCCTCCCTTCTCACAGACCGTCGACATCATCTTCCGGTCGCTGGAGAAGGGAATCTCACCGACCTTTTCGTAACCCTCTCCAGAAACACCGGCCTTTCTGGCGGCGGCGACGATGGCCAGCTCCGTCGGGTCGCCGTAGACCGACCCCTCGCATATCTTCGCCCTGGAGTTCAGGGCAGACGCTTCAAGAAGGAAGTTCAACCGATCGAGAGAACCCGGCGCATCTTCTTGGAAGGAGAACTCGCCGTCTTCGAAGTAACCCTCGCCGGAGACCCTCGCCCCCTCGCCTCCGGCGAGGCGGACCTCCTTCACCGTCATCTCGTTTCGGGTGATCGTCCCGGTCTTGTCGGTGCATATCACCGTGGCGCTCCCCAGGGTCTGGGCTGATTCGAGGTTCTTTATCAGGGCGTTCCTCCGCGCCATGTTCCGGCTGGCCATCGATAAAGAGAGGGTTATGGTGGGGAGCATCCCCTCAGGAACGTTGGCCACTATGAGGGAGAGGGCGAAGATGGCGGCGATGGGCCACCCCTGGCCGGATAGGACCCCCAGGACAAAGAAGAGGCCGCCGACCAGGAGGGCGGCGAGGGTCAGGATCCTGGTGATCCAGATGATCTCAAGCTCCATCGGCGTAGGCCTCTTCTCTACATCTTTCGAGAGGGAGGCCATCTTTCCAAACTCCGTCTCCCCGCCGGTGGCAAAGACGATGGCGAGGCCGTTGCCTGAGGTTACGGTCGTCCCGGCGAAGAGGACGTTCTTCGCGTCCAGGATCTCCTCGCTGGCGTCGGCCTCGGCGACCCTCCGCGTCGGCTCCGCCTCGCCGGTGAGAGCCGCCATGTTGACCCGGAGAGAGTTTCCCTCCAGGAGGACTCCGTCGGCCCCTATCCTGTCGCCCTCTTCGACGACCAAGATGTCTCCGGGGACAAGCTCTTTTGCCTCCACCTCCTGGACCTCGCCGCCCCTCCTGACGACCGCCTTCGATGGTACCAGCATTAGGAGCGCCTCCACCGTCTTGTCCGCCCTGTACTCCTGCCAGAAGGCGAAGGTGGCGTTGATGAAGACGGCTCCGAGGATGGCGAAGGAGAGGATGTCATACCCCTCGCCGGGAGAATGGTGGTCCGCCACGAAGGAGAGGACGGCCGCCACCTCCAGGAGGATGGCGAAGAAAGCGAGGTACTGCCGGAGGTACTCCTTCAGGTAGTTCTTCCTCCGCCTCCTCTCAAGCTCGTTGGGTCCGAACTCCTTCAGCCGTCTTCTCGCCTCTGAGATCTCCAGGCCGGAGAGGCTGCTGTTGAGGCGGGCCAGCACCACGTCGCTGGGGAAAGAGCGGAGGCTCTTCTGGTCGCTCATAAAATCTTCTTGAGGTTATCTCTCAAAGGTTTAAATAATTATCCAAAAAAAGGGTGCAGACTCCCTGGTGCTTGGGAGGAGATGGAAGAAGAGGAAGAAGAGGGGAGCTGCCCGGACCCCTCTTATCATGCTTTGGGGATCGTCCAAAAGACGGACGGCGACCGTTCTCGGGAGTCGTCCCGGCCGTCAGATCTCGGACTCCAGGGAGTGCTCGATCAGCGCCCAGAGAAGGTCGGAGTCCTTCAGCATCCCCGCCAGTTTCTGGTGAGCCGAAACCACCGGGAGCTGGTCGATCTTCTCTCTTTTCATAACCCGCGCACACTCGGAGACCTCGCTGCTCTTGATGGCGGTGACGGCGGGGACCATCGCCTGCTTGACGGGGATTTTGCGCAGCGCGATCCGCGAGACGCTGTAGTAGAAGTTGAGGGTGTCTCTGGTGCTCTCCCAGGTCCACTCGTCCTCGTCAGTCGCCGAGGACATGTCCGACATCTCGACGGAGTCCTCGATGACTGACGCGTTTATCAGATCTCTATCTGAGACTATCCCCACCAGGTTCAGATCGGAGTCTATCACCGGGGAGGCCTGGACGTCGGCGTACTCCATCACGGCTCCCGCCACCGGGAGGGGCATCTCGTCCCAGAGGGCGACGGCGGTCTTCTCAAAGTACCTCTCGATCGTCCTATTTATATCCAGGTCTGCGATCACCCGGATTATGTCGGCGACGCTGACGATCCCCGATAGGGTGGCGTCCTCCACCACGGGAAGACGCCTGATATCGTTCTCTGCCAGGAGCGTCGCCGCCTCGACGACGCTGTCGTCCGGCTTCACCACCAGCGGGTCCCGGGTCATCAGGAGGGCGGTCTGGTCCTCTTCGGGATTTCTAAGAAGGTCGGTCCTGGTGACCATCCCCACCAGCTCGCCGCCCTTGACCACAGGTACCCCTGAGACGTGCCTCTCCTTGAGAGCCTTCAATACCATGTCCCTGGAGCCGGGTATAGAGACGAAGGCGACGTCCTCCACCATCACATCCTTGATCAGAATTCCGTTCAAACCTTCTCCCCCGGCACTGTCAGGACCGGCAACTTGGAGTTACGGACGACCTTCTCGGCGACGGATCCCAAAAGGAACTTGTCGAGGCCGGTCCGCCCGACGCTCCCCATCACCACCACGTCGAACCCGGACTCCGAGGAGAGCTTCAGAAGCTCCTCGCCGGGGTTCCCCTCGACGACCATCTTGGTTGAGGGGACCGCTGCCCTCTTTGCCATCTCGTCGATGTAAGAGGTGGCGTCCTCCCCCTCTCTGATCAGAAGGTCCCTGATGCTCGCAAGAGCCATATCCTCGGGGAGGTGGCTCAGCCTTCCAGTATCGGCGACGTAGACTATGGTGATGGCCCCTCCAGAAAGCCTGGCGAGCTCAATTCCCACCTCTGCCGCCCGCTCGCTATGCTTCGAGCCGTCGGTTGCTATCATTATCCTCTCAAACATGGAAAAACCTCTAATAGACCGCAAGAACGTCCGAGGGGGCGGCCCTCCTGACGACGCTCGCCAGGGGATCTCTCACCCCCCACATCTTATCCGACCGTCTATCGATGACCATGATTCTGCATCTCTTCCCGGGGCTGATGGCGCCGGCTTCATCGTCGGCGCCCAAGATCCGAGCACCGTTTAGAGTGCAGATCATAAATACCTGTCTATCGTTATGCAGCAGCGCCTTGGATAGAAACTCCATCTCGGAGAAGAGGTCTGGCGAGTTGAGCATGACGTTGTCGGTCCCCAGGCCCACGACCATACCCATCTGGAGCATCCTGCGGACGTCGGGAAGCCCTACGCCGGTGACGAGGTTAGACCGGGGGCAGACGACGACGGGAACCCCCGCCTCCGCCACCATCTTCAAGTCCCGCTCCTCGGCGCGGGTGAGGTGGACGAGGAGGTCGGGGGATAGGCTGAGGGCGTCCTCGATGTCCCCTCTCCCCGCCTCCCCGGCGTGGAGGGCGACCCGTTTTCCCTCTGACCTCGCCTTCTCCACCATCTCCTCGACGAGGGATCTCGGATGATCTCTGGTGCTGCTGATCCCCACCCCCCAGCACCTTTGATGGACCCGGACCGATCCGGGATCGGGCCTCCCAAAGATCCTTCCTATCATGCTGGAGCCCTCCATCGCCTCCAAGAGCATATCGACGCCTTCGATCCCCCCCTCCCGGAAGTCGGCGAAGGCGCAGGTCCCAGATCTGGCCATATAAGATAGGGACCTTTTCATCCCCTTCACCTGATCTCTCCGGGAGGCCCTTTCAAGGATCCGGTGCTTAAGCCCTCCCGGCCCCACCAGCTCCTCGAGGGGGAGGTACGGCGGGTCCTTGAGGACGGAGTCGCCGAGATGGACGTGGCCGTTCACAAGGGCCGGGCATATTATCCCCTCCAGATCCGAGTCGATCTTCTCTGACCCGACCTCCGCCACGACCCCCTTCCGGAGAGAGAGGTACCCCTCGAAGGGCTCAAAATCCTCGCCGAGGAGGATCGTTCCGGAGAGGAGGATCTCATCATCCATCTTTTCCATCGAGCTGAGATGGGAGAGGTAAAATATTTAGCTTTCCGCCCCTTCACGGGAAGATCATGGAAAGGCCCTTCGTCTTCATCAACGCCGCCATGAGCGCCGACGGAAAGATCAGCTCTTTTCAGCGCGAACAGGTGAGGATATCCGGGCCCGAGGATATGGACCGGGTGAGCCTCTTGCGGGCCGATAGCGACGCCGTCATGGTGGGGGTGGGGACGGTCCTCGCCGACGATCCCGGGCTGAGGATAAAATCTGCGGACCACAAAAAGATGAGGTCTGACCGGGGCCTTCCCGACCAACCCCTCAGGGTCGTCGTCGACAGCCTGGCGAGGACGCCCCCCGGATCTGAGGTGCTGGGGGAGGGGTCCATCCTCGCCGTCTCCAAAGCTGCGCCGGAGGAGCGGCTCGCCTTCTTAAGGGAGAAGTGCGAGATCGTCGTCTCCGGCGAGGAAAAAGTCGACCTTGGGGAGCTTCTGTCGATTTTGAAGAAAAAAGGGGTCGAGAGGCTGATGGTGGAGGGGGGGGCCACCCTCAACTGGTCCCTCATCGAGGCGGGGCTCGTCGACGAGATCTCCGTCTACATCGGCCCGATGATCATCGGTGGGGCGGGGGCGCCGACCCTCGTCGACGGCCCCGGCTTCTCCGCCGATTTCCCAAAGCTCTCCCTCATATCCGCCGACCTCCTGGACGGCGGCGTACTTCTGCGGTGGCGGATCCTCCGTTGAAGATAAGGATCTAGCTTCAGGCCATCATATCAGGCCATCATATCAGGATCTCGTATCAGGATCTCGTATCAGGATCTCGTATCAGGATCTCGTATCAGGATCTCGTATCAGGATCTCATCCAGTTGTCCCAGCCTTCGCCCCTCTCGGCGAGGATCGGCGTGATCTTCTCGGCCATGTCGAAGGGGATCCCCACCACCACGAAGTCGTCCTCAAGCCCCGCATTCTTGGCGGCGCCGTCGCAGCCGAGGGAGACGTTCACGTCCCCCTTCATGATGGGCGAAGAGGTGGCGTCGACGCAGAAGGACTGGATTCCGGCGGTGTCAAAGTTCACCCTTCCACCCTCCTGGCAGAGGGCCGCCTGGACGACCCTCCTCGCCTGGAAGGGCTTTCCGACGAAGATGACGACGTCCGGCTTCGTCGTCATCTTATCGAGGGGCGCAACCAGGGTCGCCACGGTGCTCCCCGCCTTCTGGGCAGGGAAGGAGGAGACGATATTGGATCCCGCCTCCTTCGTCACCACCTTGTTCAGCTTTGAGAAGTAGAGGTTTCCGGAGGAGATGTTCTCGGGAAACTCCATCAGCCCTAACCCCGCAGCGCCTCCCTTGCAGGAGTGCATATCGACCTTCGCCAGGGTCGTCTCGCCCCGGAGCCTCGCCGCCTGGACCATCTCGCAGTAGCGCAGCGGCTCGGGGATCATCTTCGTGTTCTTGGGGATATCTTCTTCCTTTTTGATCAGCTTCACGCCCACAGGGTTAGTTTCCAGGTGGAGTGTCTCGACCAGGGTCTTTGCCATCTCATCAAGTTCCATGGAGAATACCTCGCTAGTTTATGCCTGGAGACGGGTTTGCTCCGGGCCTACATCTCTCTTGCGCTCAAGAGCACGATCGATTTGGGTATTTCAGGTCGGCGCTGCCCCGGAAAGAACAGTCATAAAAAGGATACTTCAGTCGGGCCAGCCTCGACAGGGCGGTAGCTTTCATATGGTATATCCCCCTATAGGCCGATATATGGCTGAGACCACGACGATCGTGATCCGCTGGGAGACGAAGGCGCGGTTAGACGAGCTGAAGCGGCACCCTCGGGAGAGTTACAACGATGTCGTCGATCGGCTTGCCACCATGGCAACGGACGATGAGCCCCTCAGCGAGGATACGCTCAAGAGGATCGAAGAGGCGCTGGAGGACTTGAAAGCGGGCAGATACTTCACCGATGAAGAGATCGAGGCCTAGCTGGGGCGGGGTTGATGCTAGACAGCAATCTCTTCAAAGACCGCCCAGATATTCGAAGATGCCGCAGAAGCCCTGAAAAACTGGAACCTCATCACTTCTCCTCCAAAGCATCGCGATAACACCCTTTTGCCCTCTCGCTGAAGCAGACCAAAAGCACCTTCTCGATCGTGCCGTTCTTCTCCAGAAAATCCCTGATCTCGGCGACGGCTATCCTTGATGCCCTCTCCATCGGAAACCCGTAGGCTCCGGCGCTGATGGCCGGAAAGGCGATCGTCTTGATCCCCTTCTCTTCGGCGAGCTCCAAAGAACTGCGATAGGCCTTCGCGAGAAGCTCCTCCTCGCCCCGGTCTCCCCCATGCCAGATCGGCCCCACAGTGTGGATCACAAATTTCGCGGGAAGGCGGTACCCTCTCGTGATCCTCGCCTCGCCGGGAGGACAGCCGCCGAGGGTCCGGCACTCCTCCAGAAGGCCCGGGCCCGCCGCCCGGTGTATCGCGCCGTCGACGCCCCCGCCGCCGAGGAGGGAGGGGTTGGCGGCGTTGACGATGGCGTCGACCTCCAATTTTGTGATGTCGCCGAGGGCGACAGCGATCCGCTCGTTCATCTTTTTCATCCTATCTATCCGATCCCTTTCTCCTGCCCAGATGCTCTTCTCTCGTGATGTCGAAGAGGATGTCGTCGAGGCAGAGATCTCCCAGCCGGGAGGCTGCCCGCCTCGTCCCGATCCTCCGGAAGCCTGCTCCTTCAAGGGCCCTTACCGAGGACTGGTTCTCGACGGTGGCCGAGGCGAAGATCGATCTGAGCCCGAGGCGCGAAAAGCCGTGGTCCAGGAGAGCTAGGACGATCTTTCTTCCAAGGCCCCTCCCCCTGTACTCGGGGTCTCCGATCAGGTACGAGATCTCGCCGGTGCAGGGGGTTCTCTCATAGAGGGAGGCAAAACCGATTGCTGCATCACCCCAATAAATCATGAAGTCTTCGTCCTTGGAGCAGAGGACGCTGACGGTCAGCTGATCTGTGGTCAGGGAAGAGGAGGGCTCCATATATTTCGTCAGATCCTCGTCCTCAAACCAGCCGAAGAGGAGGGGGGCGTCTTCTGCCCTCACCCGGGCGAACCTGAGTTCCCCCGCCGAGAAGCCCTCTCCATCGCCTTCACCGCCCTCCTTTTTGCCCTCCCCCTCTCCCTCCGACCAGAGGTGACCCCTCCCGAAGCGGTCCAGGGCGGACCTCGCTATCCTCTCGACGAGCTTTGGGTAGTCCATCCCGGCGGCGGCGGCGGCCCGGGCAAAGCCGCTCCCCGAGGGATTGATGCAGGGGTTGGGGTTCACCTCGATGACGAAGGGCTCGCCGTCCTCCTCCCGGATCCGGAAGTCGACCCGGGCGTACCCCTCGACCCCCAGGGCGGAGCAGGCCCCCTTTGCCAGGGCCTCTATTCGATCTTTAAGCTCCGGATCCAGGGGGGCGGGGCAGATGGGGACCGTGTTCTGGAAGAAGGGGCTATCCTCCAGCCACTTCGCCTCAAAGCCCAGGATCCTCGGCACGCCCTCAGGAAGGTTGAATACGATCTGCGAGATCGGAAGAACCTCGGAGCCGTCGGGTCCGATGAAGAGGGCGGCGTTCACCTCTCTGCCCTCGATGTACTCCTCGACCAGGGCGGGCTGGCTGTAGGTCTCTATAACTCTCGATACCTTGACCCTCAGATCCATCTCGTCCCTCGCGATGGAGTCGGCGGTGATCCCGATGGACGCATCCTCCAGAACGGGCTTTACGATCACGGGAAAGTCGAGGCTGAATTTGTCGTCGGAGGTTCGAAAGACCAAGAACCTGGGGGTGGGTATCCCCTCCCTCTCCAGGACGAGCTTGGAGAGCCCCTTGTCCCTCGCCACCTCCAGGGCTCCAGGAGGTGAGCCGGTGTAGGGGACGCCGAGAAGCTCGATGAACCCCGCCACCTTCGGCTCGGCCCGGAGGTCGTCGCCGAAGCCCTCGGCCAGGTTGAATATCAGGTCGAAGTTCTTGAGGGAAAAGAGCGCCTCCAGGCTGCACCGCAGGGTGACGGCTTCGTGGCCCGCGGCTTCGAGGCTCCGTTTCGCCTCCTCCACCGTCTCCAGGACTTCAATCTCCGCCTCCATCTCGATCTCGCTTCTGGACCCCTCGCCCGGGATATTGTAGAGGATCGCCGCCTTCATCTCGAAATTCCCTCGCGTCTGAGGGCTGCATTGAAGACCTCGCCTATAAGCTCTTCGTACGAGTATCCGGCAGCATAGGCGGCCTTGGGGAACCGGGAGTTTTCGGCCGGGTCGGGGATGAGGCCGGGGAGGGCGTTGACGTCGAAGACGCTCGGCTCACCATCTTTGTCGAGGCGGAGGTCGAGCCTGCATAGATCCCTCACTTCCAGGGACTCGAAGGTCCTCTTGGCCACGTCTTCGATCCGAGAACGGAGGTCGTCGTCCAGATGGGCCGGGCAGACGGTGGTGTCGTACCCGGCGTCCAGGGAGTCGTAGATCCACTTCACCTCGTAGCAGTCGAACCGGGGAGCACCGGCGGGGAGCGCCTCAAAGCCGACCTCGACGATGGGAAGGACCTCGGGCGGGTTTCCAAGAAGCCCCACGGTGAACTCCCTTCCCTTCAGGTACTCCTCGGCTAGAACCGGCTGGCGGTACGTTGCCACCATCTCGGAGGCGACCTCCTCCAGCTCCTCTTTTGAGTTCACCAGAGATCTGGCGGTGATCCCCCGGCTCGACCCCTCGCCGTTGGGCTTCAAAAAGAGGGGAAATTTCAGGTCTATGGAGAGGTCCCCGCCTCGGGTCAGAAGCTGGAACCTCGGGGTCCTTATGCCGTTGGCCACCAGGACCTCCTTCGTCCTCCTTTTGTCCAGGGTGATCGCAAGGGTGGTGACCCCGGATCCGGAGTAGGGTATCCCCAGCATCTCCAGCATCGCCGGAATCTGGGCCTCCCTCGCCTCCCCCCGAACGCCCTCGGCGATGTTGAAGGCGAGGTCGAAATTTCCCTTCTTCAGCTTCTCGTAAGCGTTCTCGTCGGCCTCGACGACCTCGACCTCATCGCAATGGTTCAGAAGAGCATCTCTTATCGCTGCGATCGTCGATGGGGCGTCGAACTCGGAGAAGGTGTCGTCCCCCGACTCCCGAGAGTAGTCGGGAGGGAGGGTGTTGCACGTCAGGGCGACCTTCATCTCAGAGCCTCGGGTTGGGGTACTCGTAGACCTCGCCCTTGTAGTTGGATATGACCGCTTTCTCTTCATCCGAGGCGAGGAGGTAGTCCGGCGGGAGGATCGGGATCTTCCCCCCCCCCGGCGAGTCTATGATCAGGTGGGGGACGCAGAGCCCTGAGGTGTGGCCCTGGAGGTGACCGATGACGTCGAAGCCCGCCTGGAGAGAGGTCCTGAAGTGCTCGACGCCCTTGACGAGGTCGCAGAGGTAGATGTAGTAGGGCCTGACCCGATTTTTGACCAGCTTCTGCATCAGCTCCTTCATCACCTCGGGGTCGTCGTTTACGCCCCGGAGGAGGACCGTCTGGCTGCCCAGGGGGATGCCGGCGTCGGCGAGGAGCTTCAGCGCCCGCTCGCTCTCGGGGTTTATCTCCCTCGGGTGCTCGAAGTGTATGTTCATGTAGAGGGGATGGTACTTCTTGAGGACCTTGACGAGCCGCGGAGTGACCCTTTCGGGCATCACCGAAGGGATCCGAGTCCCTATCCTGATGATCTCTACGGAGGGTATCGACCGTAGCTCCCGGAGGATTATGTCCAGCTCCCGGTTGGACCGGAGGAGCGGATCGCCGCCGCTGAGGAGGACGTCTCTGACCTCGGGATGGCCTCTGATGTACTCTATCCCGGCGAAGATCTGCTGCATCGGGGTCTGCTCGACCCTGCCTACGGATCGTTTTCGTGTACAGAACCTGCAGTACATGGCGCACTTGGAGCTGACCATCAGGAGGACCCGGTCGGGGTACCGGTGGATCAGCCCGGGCACCTTCGTATCCCTCCCCTCTGATAGCGGGTCGGCGACGTTGCGGAAGTCCGAGAGCTCCTCGGCGGACGGCACCGCCTGTCTCCATATGGGGTCGTCCTTCTCCCGGATGAGGGCGAGGAAGTGGCTGCTGATCTTCATGGGATAGACCCTCTTTACCCGCTCGATCTCTGCCATGTCGGCGCCGAGGCGGGCCAGGAGCTCGTGGACGGTTTCGGCCGTTTGTGGAGGCTTATCGTCGGAGGATTCGGCTATAAAATCGTTTTCGCCACTGGAGGCGCACGCTGAATCAAACAATGCCCTCACCTATCCGATAGAGAGGTTTAATTTCCATGATGGCGGACTCCATCATCTTAAATGCTCCGAAATCTGCTTTAACGTGACTATGGCTCCTCAAATCTGGTTTAGATAGTTCCAATCCAGATAAAACCCTTGAAATGTAACCTTCAAGGTGGTTTGCGAATTTATTCGCGGTCATGTGTTTACCAAGCCGCCATTATCCATATCAGGTAAATAAACCTGTTGATCCAAGAGTTTAATCCCCCAAAAACGCCTTATCATCATCGGTTATCTTATCAAAATCCGTATTATTCTGTTTATTGGTATAATGGAAAAATAATCTCGGAAATTCGGTTTTCAGTCCATATACTCCTATGAAATAGGATTTGATGCGCCGATGCTCCGTTATATTCGGACTAAATCCCGGATAGTCCCTCAAACCGGAGTATCCGCCCCCCCCGTCCCGAACCTCGATCCTCTACCCCGGTGTTGAGAACATCCGCGAAATAACCGCTCTGAGACAGAAGCAGACGAGATCGACCTGCCACCAAAGCACCCCGACTTCTCAATCCTCATCGATAACCTCCTCATCATCGACAACCTCCTCATGATAGAGCCGATGGCCGCATCGCTTGCAGTAAGAGGCGTCGACCTCGTGCTCCTCAAGGCCACACCGCGGGCAGAGGACGCCCGTCTTCCTGGTGATCAGGACCCACTCCTTGACGATCTTGCTCGCCTCCCAGGGGATGAGGACGATCCCCGAGAGGATCATCAGGATAGTCACCAGCCTGCCGGCATCGGTGACGGGGGCGATGTCTCCGAAGCCGACGGTGGTGAGGGCCACCACTGTAAAGTAGAAGGCGTCTGTGAAGTTTCTTACCCCTTCGTTGGCGGGGCTCTCTACGTAGTAGAAGAGGCCTGAGCCGATGAAGAAGAGGATCAGTATCGTCGTCACCAGCCTCACCAACTTCACAAGCTCCAGGGAGATGCTCCCAAAGAAGAAGTGGGGGGCTGCGAGGAACCGGAGGAACCTGAATATCCTGAATACCTTGAAGACTCTGACCGTCTTTAAGAAAGCGATGTTGAGGGAGAGGCCGATGAATGGGAGGATCGCTTGAAATAGCGTCGGCAGTATCGCCACAAGATCGATTATGCTGTAGACGTCCAAGAGCTGCCGTCCCCTATCCTCTGCCCCGTAGAGGCGTGCTACGTACTCGATGACGAATAAGGCGACGACGGAGAGCTCGAGCCTCCATAGGAAGGTTCTCAGCCCATCGGATATGTCGTAGGTATCGACGACGAAGATGGCGCAGACGAGGAGGTTCATGGAGATTATGCCGATGTCTATCGCTTTTCCGAAGGGCGTCCTGTAGTCGATGAGATAGAACTCGACGGTCTTTCGGAAGCTCTCGGGGCGATCAGAAACCTCATTCGTCATATCAGGAAATTCTTTTTAATCTTTCAGGATAAAGGACCTTCGACCGTCCTCCTCAGCTCAGAACTGAGGAACTCTCGTATAAGGAGCTCCACCTGGAAGGAGATCCAACTGGAAATTCGATGGGGGCTGCAAAGCGGCATGACAAAATCAGAGAAGACGGAGCTGAAGAGGGTCTTGGGGCTCTTCGAGGTGACCCTCTCCGGCGTCGGGATCATCCTGGGGGCGGGGATATACGCCCTCATCGGGAAGGCCGCGGGCCTCGCCGGAAACTCATTATGGCTCTCCTTTGCCATTGCGGCCCTCGTCGCCGTCTTCACCGGCCTCAGCTACGCCGAGCTCTCTTCGATATTTCCGAAGGCCAGCGCCGAGCACGAGTATACCCGCCGGGCCTTCGGCGAGGGGCTCGCCTTCGTCGTCGGATGGATGATCATCTTCAGCGGGGTGATCGGGGCGTCGACGGTCGCCCTCGGCTTCGGCGGCTACTTCGAGGCCCTGACGGGGCTTTCGATCCTCGGATCGGCGATCGTCCTCCTCCTGACCCTCTCTATCGTCCTCTTCTGGGGGATCAAGATCTCTGCCTGGTTTGCCATCGTCTTCACCCTCGTCGAAACGGCGGGGCTTTTGATGGTGATCTACATAGGCCTCCCCCATTTGGGAAGCGTCGACTACTTCGAGATGCCTGGCGGCTTCGACGGGATCTTCGGGGCCGCGGCCCTCATCTTCTTCGCCTACATGGGCTTTGAAGAGATGGTGAAGCTCTCGGAGGAGACCAGAGACCCCGAGAGGAACATACCCCTCGCCCTGGTTGTCGCCCTGGCCACCACCATCGTCCTCTACATGCTGGTGGCTGTGAGCGTCGTCTCCGTCGTCCCCTGGGAGGCCCTCGCCGCCTCCGACGCCCCCTTCGCCGAGGTGGCGGCCGAGGCCCTGGGGCCGGAGGCCTTCGTCGTCATATCCGTCATCGCCCTCTTCGCCACCGCCAACACCGTCCTTCTGATGCTCCTCGCATCTTCCAGGATAGTCTACGGGATGGCAAAGTCCTCGTCGATGCCTCCCTTTCTGGCGAGGGTCCATCCGGTGAGGAGGACTCCCTGGACGGCGATCCTCGTCGTCATGATCCTCTCGATGGCCTTCGTCTTCTCCGGAGACATCGCCTTCGTCGCCAGCGCCAACGACTTCATCCTCTTTTCTACCTTCGTCGTCATCAACGCGAGCCTCATCTATCTGAGGTACAAAGATCCTGATCGTCCTCGCCCCTTCAGGGTTCCGTTGAGGATCGGCACCCTCCCCATACTCCCGACGCTGGGGATCGTCACATCCATCTTCCTCATCTTTCACCTCGACGAGGGGGCGGTCCTCCTGGGTTCGGCGATAGCCCTCGTCGGCGGGGTCTTCGCCCTGGTGCTCCGCCAAAAGGCCGGCAAGGTTTGACGGATCAGCCCCGGTCTGTCCCGGCCCGGGGATCTTCGACGCCGATCTTCGCGGCGGCGGGGACGAGGACGCACCTCGCCCACTTCGGGCCGACGGGCTTGCCGCACCTCCCCTCGAAGATGTGGGTTTTGCCGGGGTTGTCGTCGATGTAACCCTCCACCGCCCTGAGGAGCTCCGGCGAGAGGGGGATCTCCTCGACCCCGGAGGATCCATCTTCGGCCTCTTCATCCTCTCCTCTCAACCGGAGGACCCCCCGGTCTCGATCAAGGTCGCAGCTCTTCGCTCCCCGGAGGTCTTCCAGGCTTCGGCCCGTCTCCAAAAGGAGCCTGAGCATAATCTTATCCCCCTCGGAGTTGAGGGCGGAGAGGAGGCGGTTCTGCTCCTCTGCGCCGAGGGGGCGAAGGTATGAGGTCATCGTCCCTCCGTCCTGACCGATCCCGGATCGATGGAGAGGCCCCTATCCGGGCAGAGGCAGGAGAAGAGCTGGGACGTATCGTAGCCGATCCCATAAAACCGATCATCGGCGAAGACCACCTCTCCGAGGCCCCGCTGGTCACCCGCCGCAGGGTCGACGGCCACGTACCCTCCCCCTGGATCCCGGACCGCGACCCACATCCGCGGGTGGAGGGGGTGGCCCTCGTAACCCTCCACCAGAAGGGCGTCGTACCCCTCCCCTTCGAGGAGCGCCCAGGATACCTGAGCCCGATGGGAGGAGTCCGGGTCCTCCCCCTCCCCGGCGTAGGTGTAACGGTCCAACAGGTCTCTGAGACCCAATATCCATCTCAGGTCCACCATTCTGGCAGGGGGGAGGTCCACGATCCGGGGCGGGTCGCAGTCCTTCTCGATGGAGGCGCCGCCCAAGGAGCCGTCTTCTCCGGTGAGCTCTCCCACCACGTTGACCCCGTCCACCACCATCCCGCGGTACCAATCCACCTCCTCGGGCTGCACCAGGGCCCCTACCCCCCTGACGGCTCCGTCCGCGGCCGGAGATATCGGCTGCCAATTTCCTTCCGGCCCCTGGACCGCCACCCAGAAGGCTCCCCCCCTCCGGAGGAGGACCGCCCCGTATCCCCCGTCCAAAAGGAGCTTCTGGAGCGCCACCTCTCCGGCCGGAGCCTCCGCCCTCCGGCGGAGGGTGACTATCTCCTCGCAGGCTACCTCGTCGATCCGCCCTCCCTCTCGGCGGCTCTTGATGACGACCTTCACCCCCACCTCGGGGTTTTGGGTTGGAGGCCGGCTCGAAAAATGATAAGACAGAAGCGTAAGAGATAGGACCGTACCCCAGCCGTCGAGGACGGGGGACCGGGGCTGCAGCACCGCGTACCGTTCGGACCCCTCGTCCCTGAAGCTCTCGATGACCCCCTCGAACCTTTCGAGGTTCTCATCCCAGTACTCAGGGCAGGACCAGAAGGAGGCGAAGAAGAACCTCCCCGAGACGGGAGACGACCAGGCGACGAGCCTCTTTGAAGACTCGTGGCCTCCGCGCCGATAGTAGACGTTAAGCGTCGACCCCCTCTGGCCGTCTACCTCGACGGGATGGGACTGCTCCGCCGTCAGGACCGAGAAGCCCAACGGTTCGCTCCTGTAGCCCCTCACCACCTGCCTGAGGACGCCGTCGGGGTCGACGCCGAAGTCCTCAAACCAGCCGATGGAAGCGAGGGCGCAGGGGCCCTCCAGGGCGAGCCGCCCTTCGTTCCCCCCCCCTTCTGCCGACCCCCTCCATCCCGGCGGAAGGACGAGGGAGAAGTTCCCCCAGCAGCTCCGGTCTCCGTCGTCTTCACCATCCTTCGGATCTTCGAGGCTGAAATTGATGCCGCCCATCGTCAGCCCCATCTTTGGGCGCGTTTCCGCCACCATCGGTTGGAAACCCGGTTTCGTCTCGCCTGGGCCGCCCGTCCCGGACCCGAAGTCTGGGATGGGGGCGATCTCGAAGAGGTCTGTAAAATTATCTTCCCAGCCCAAACTCTCGGCTGCTACTGCAGCCGGAACTATGAATATGGTGGTGAAGGATAAGGTCGCGAGCAAGGGCAGACCCCCCCCCAAAAGACGAAAACTCCCCATGCCCCTCTTTTGCGCCGATGCAAAAATAAACAACTTTCGTTCAGAGCTCGATCGGCGTTCACAGCTCGATCGTCATCATGTCGAACCCGAGGGGCCACCTCTTGACGGCTACGTCGTGGGGGGGAAATAGGTGGCTTATGTGGGTCAATACCACCTCTTTCGCCGAAAGGCGGCGGCCGAGGCCGACGGCCTCCTCCGAGTCCATATGCTTGTTGAGGTTGTAACCGGGGGGGGTGATGGCGTCGGCGACCAAAAGGTCTGCTCCTCTCATCATCTCCAGGCTGGCCTCGGGGATGGAAAGGTTGGTGTCTCCCGTCACCACCAGCTTCTTGGACCCCACCCTGACGAGTACCCCCGCCGCCTCGCAGATGGGGGGGTGGTTCACCTCGAAGAGGGTGAACTCCATCCCGGCCAGGTCGAAGGGCACCCCCGTCTCGACGACGTTCCTTTTCGGCCTCATGAAGTAGAGGTAGTTCAAGATGTAGTCCATCGTCTCTTGGAGGCCGTAGACGGGAACCCGGTTCTGGACCCTGTGAAAGTCGCCGAAGCCGGCGTAATGGTCGTAATGGGCATGGGTCCAGATGACGCCGTCGACCCGGCTGATCCCGGTCCTGATCAGCTGCCACCGGAGGTCGGGGCTGGTATCGATGAGCACCTTCCCTCCGGCATTCTCCACAAGGATCGAGAACCGCAGCCTTCTGCTCCTCCCGCCGCAGAGGGCGTCGGCGCAGGCGGGACACCTGCATCCGATCTTCGGGGTGCCTATGGCGTCGCCGGTCCCCAGAAGGGTCACTTTCATGTCGCTGCGCTCCCTCGATGATCTCGTATCCTCCGATCGAACTCCTGGATCCCCTTCTCCATATCCTCCTGGTCGATCACCCTCCTCTCCTCCAGGAGGGCGTTCAAGACCGCTTCCCTCACCACCAGCCTGATGTCGGAGCCGGAGTAACCCTCGGTCCTCTCCGCCAGGACCTGGGAGTCGACCTGCCCTTGGATCTTCGCCAGAACCTTCTTGAAGATCTCCCGCCTCATCTCCTGGTCCGGGAGCGGGAAGTTGACGACCTTGTCAAACCGCCTCCATGCGGCATAGTCCAGGAGCTGGGGGTGGTTTGTAGCGGCGATGAGCAGGACGCCGTCCTCCACGAGGCTGATGTCGTCGATCGCCTTCAGGAGGGTGTTGACTGCCCTCTTGATGGCGCCGTGCTCTTCGGAGGTCCTGGTCTTGGCGACGAAGTCGAACTCGTCTATGAACAGTATGCATGGGCTGAGATTTTTTGCGAGATCGAAGACCTTGTCGATGTTCTTGCTCGTCTCGCCCAGGTACTGGCTCGTCACCATCGAGAGCCGGACCTCGACGACGGGGAGGCCGAACTTTCCGGAGAGGGCCATGGCGGTGGAGGTCTTCCCGGTTCCCGGTGGCCCCACGAAGAGGAGCTTGCCTATGTCGTAGAGCCCCACGTCCCTCAGGTAGTCCCGGTGCTCCAGGGCTTTTGCAGCCTTATCTATCTCCTTGACCTGCTCACCGGTCAGGACCAGATCTTCCATCCTGTCGCGGACGTCCTCGGGGGCCTTGATCCGGACGAGCTTCAGGATGTCGTCGGCCTCTTCGACTTTTGCAGTCAGCTCCCGGATCTTGGCCTGGACCCACTCCCTGTCGGTGAGAAGGGGCTGGTTTCTCTTCTTCGCCTCGGCGTAGCTGACGTCCAGGGAGTCGTAGTTCTCGTAAAAGTAGGCGAGGGTGGGGTTGGACCTGATCCTCTCCAGGGTCTCGCGTTTTACAAACCACCGAGCACCCACGTCGAAGACGGTGAGCCGGAGCTGGTCTCTGAGCCCCTCGCGGTCGACGAAAGGAAGGGATCTAGCCGCCTCCCGGACGCTTCCCAGGCCGTAGATCTCCTGGACGTCCCCCTCGGTGACGTAGATCGGCCGCCGAACCTTCTTCGTCACGGGGTCGAAGTAGTGTTTTCTGATCCTGGGCGGCAGGTCGTCCTCGGTCAGGCTCTCCGATCGGTTGTATATCTCCGCCGTCAAAAGCAGCTCCGCGGTCTCCAGCTCCCCTGACGTCCGCACGTCCGATAGCTCAGCATCAGATCCAGTCTTCGCCCTTGACCCCATTTTCGCACCTGACCTTCATCTTTGAAGCCTCATCTCTTCTCCAGCCTTCAGGCTGAAGGCGAGTAATGCCCCTCCGAGAGTGATAAATCTTTCCTTCATCCCAAGAGGGATCGTCCCTTCTGATCCCGCTGCAGTCGCCGGTTCCGTCGTCAGCTTTATCAACCATTAAAAACCCCATTGTTGAAGATCTGCCATAATCCGTATGGCATCTATTTGGTGATGGAAGATGAATGCGTGGGATCGCTTTATTTGGTAAAGTCCATTTCCTGGACACGACGCTTCGCGACGGTGAACAGACCCCCGGCGTCTCTTTGAGCCTTGAAGAGAAGGTGGAGATCGCCCAGAGGCTGGACGCCCTCGGGGTAGACGTGATAGAGGCGGGCTCGGCAGTCACCTCCGAAGGCGAGAGGAGGTCGATGAAGGCGGTGGCGGACGAGGGTCTCAGGGCTGAGGTTTGCAGCTACGTCCGGGCTAGGACCGATGACGTGGACTTGGCCCTGGAGTGCGATGTCGGCTCCATCCACCTGGTGGTGCCGGTCTCAGACCTTCACATAAGAAGCAAGCTCCGGTCGGACCGGGATTCGGTGATGGCCTCGGCGGTGGAGGTGACAGAGTACGCAAAAGACCACGGCCTGGTGGTGGAGCTCTCAGGCGAGGACGCAAGCCGAGCCGACGAGCCGTTCCTCAGATCCCTCTATAGGGCGGGGATCGACGCCGGGGCGGATAGGCTCTGCTACTGCGACACCGTAGGGGTTCTGGTGGCCGAGAGGGCCTTCGAGGTATTCAAGAGCCTCTCCGACCTCCCCGCCCCCGTCAGCGTCCACTGCCACGACGACTTCGGGATGGCCACCGCCAACACCGTCGCAGCCCTCCGGGGCGGGGCCTCCATGGCCCACGTCACCGTCAACGGGATCGGAGAGCGGGGGGGGAACACCAGCCTCGAAGAGGTGGTGATGACCCTAGAGTCCCTCTACGGATTGAAGACGGAGATAAAGTGCCTGGAGCTCTACTCCCTTTCGAGGCTCGTCTCGCGGCTGATGGGGGTGCCGGTAGCCCCCAACAAGGCGATAGTGGGGGAGAACGCCTTCACCCACGAGGCCGGGATTCACGTCCACGGCCTCATCGCCGACACCTCGACCTACGAGCCGATCCATCCCGAGACCGTCGGGAGGAAGAGGAGGATCGTCCTGGGCAAGCATGCGGGGAGGAGCTCCGTGGAGCTCGCCCTCCGGGAGCTGGGGATCGAGTGCGATAAGGGGGAGCTATCGGAGATCCTATCCCGGGTCAAGGACCTGGGGGACAAGGGAAAAAGGGTCACCGACGCCGACCTTCAGACGATCGCGGAGATAGTCCTGTCGATCCAGAAGGAGCCGAAGGTGAAGCTCGACGAGTTCACGGTAGTGAGCGGAAACCGGGCGACTCCGACGGCCAGCGTCAGGATCACCGTCAACGGGACGGAGATGCTGGAGGCGGGGACCGGGGTCGGTCCCGTGGACGCCGCCATCAACGCCATCCGTCGGGCGATCTCCGGGGTTAGAGATGTGAGGCTCGAGGAGTACCACGTCGACGCCATCACCGGAGGGACGAGCGCCCTCGTGGAGGTATGGGTGACGATGGCGATGGGCGACCGGTCCATCACGGCTCGGGGAGCGGGTGCAGACATAATCATGGCCTCTGTGGAGGCGGTTTTGGAAGGGATCAACAGGCTGATGCAACTTGAGGAGGACGGATAGATGGGTAAGATGACCGGGGCCCAGGCCATCCTGGAGTCCCTGAAGCTCGAAGGGGTCGAGACGATCTTCGGGCTTCCGGGCGGGGTGCTGTTGCCTCTATACGACGCCATTTACGAATCGGATATCAGGCACATCCTTGTGAGGCACGAACAGGCGGCAGCTCATGCCGCAGACGGATACGCCAGGGCGACGGGGCGCGTAGGCGTATGCCTCGCGACCTCGGGTCCCGGCGCCACCAACCTGGTGACGGGGATCGCCACCGCCTACATGGACTCGGTGCCGATGGTGGCGATGACCGGGCAGGTTCCCACCAGCCTCATAGGAAAGGACGCCTTCCAGGAGGCGGACATCACAGGGATAACGATACCTGTGACCAAGCACAGCTACCTCGTCAAGGATGCGAAGGATATCCCCCGGATCTTCAGAGAGGCGTTCTACATAGCGAGGACCGGAAGGCCCGGCCCCGTTCTCATCGATCTTCCCAGGGACGTCACCGTCGACGAGCTGGAGTTCGATTATCCCGAGATCCACCTTCCCGGCTACAACCCCAACCTCAAGGTCCACAGCCTCCAGATCAAGAGGGCGGCAGCTGCCCTGATGGAGGCAGAACGGCCGGTAATCTACGTCGGCGGCGGCGTCAAGTACTCCGACGGCCATCGGGAGCTCCTCCAGCTTGCGGAGAGGATCAAGGCCCCTGTGACGACGACGCTGATGGGGATCGGCTGCTTCCCCGAAGACCATCCTCTGTCCCTGGGGATGCTGGGGATGCACGGGACGAAGTACGCGAACTACGCCATCCAGGAGGCGGACCTGATCCTGGCGGTGGGGGCGAGGTTCGACGACAGGGTGACGGGAAAGGTGGCAAGCTTTGCGCCTCAGGCCAAGATAATCCACGTAGACGTCGACCCCGCCGAGATCGGAAAGAACGTCCGGGTGGATATACCGGTCGTAGGAGACGCGAAATCCGCCCTGGCGGAGCTGGCGAAGGCCGTCGGCGAGAAGCCCTGGGGAACCTGGTACGAGAAGGTCGCCGGCTGGAAGGGGGACTATCCCCTATGCTATTCGACCGAGGGCGAGACGATCAAGCCCCAGTGCGTCCTGGAGACGATATGCAGGCTCTGCCCCGACGCCGTCATCGTGACGGAGGTGGGGCAGAACCAGATGTGGGCAGCCCAGTTCTTCACCCACAAGGACCCTAGGCATTTCATATCCTCGGGGGGGCTCGGGACGATGGGGTACGGTTTTCCCGCCGCCATCGGAGCCAAGCTCGGCTGTCCGGAGAAGGAGGTCTTCGACATAGCCGGGGACGGGTCCTTCCAGATGAACATCCAGGAGCTGGCGACGGCCGTCGTCAACGATGTAGCCGTCAAGGTGATCATCTTGAACAACGGCGTCCTGGGGATGGTCCGGCAGTGGCAGGACCTCTTCTACGAGAAGAGGTTCTCGAATACCACTTTATACCGGGTCCCAGACTTCGTGAAGGTCGCCGAGGCGTACGGTGCCCTGGGCCTTCGGGCAGAAAAGCCCTCGGAGCTGGAGGGCGTCCTTCTGGAGGCGATCGAGTCTGAGGTGATGACCGTCGTCGATGTGGTAATATCCCCGGACGAGAAGGTATCGCCGATGGTCCCGGCGGGGGCCTCCTTGAGCGAGATCCTGGAGCTGGAGTCGGCTGATCCGGCAGCCCAGACCCCAAGATCGTACGCTGGACCTTCCGTGAGCGAGATCCTGGAGCTGGAGGGGTGAGATCGTTGCACACTATAGCCCTCATCGTCGAGAACAGGCCCGGAGTCCTGGTGAGGATAGCCGGGCTCTTCAGCAGGCGGGGTTTCAACATCGACAGCCTCACCGTGGGGTCGACGGACAACCCCGACTACGCCAGGATGACGATCACCGTCGACGGTGACGAAGTCGTCTTAGAGCAGGTGACAAAGCAGCTGAACAAGCTCGTCAACGTCATCAGGGTGAGCGAGCTACTCTCTTCCGAGTCGGTGGAGCGGGAGCTTGCGATAATCAAGGTGGCGGCCCGCAAGGAGGACCGAAGCGAGATCATGCAGATCGTCAGCGTCTTTCGGGCTAAGATCATCGACGTATCCCCCCGGTCTCTCATCGTGGAGGTGACAGGAAGCGACGACAAGGTGGAGGCGATGGTCCGGCTCCTCCGCCAGTTCGGGATCAAGGAGATGGCGAGGACGGGGAAGGTCTCCATGGTCAGGGGCACCAAGGCGATGGTCCCCTGATCTATTTTTGCCCGAAACCCCTGACGATCTCCATCAAGCCTCCCCGACGGCTCGCCTCCAAACCGGCGGGATACCCCGTCGAAGGGGCCTGCGATGCGATCTCGGGGGGGTCGGGCCTCACCAGATCAAGTTTATATTAAATGCGTGATGGACTCATAGATCAGAACTTTTCAAAATAGGGAGGACTAAAGGAAATGGCCAAGATATACCATGACGAAGACGCCGACCTCGGCGTTCTGAAGGGAAAGACGATCGCCATCATCGGGTACGGAAGCCAGGGGCACGCCCAGGCCCAGAACCTCAAAGACTCGGGGCTGGACGTGGTGGCGGCAGACGTTCCCGGCTCCAAGGCCTGGAAGAGGGCGGAGGCGGACGGAGTGAGGGTGGCGACGACCCCCGAGGCGGCGAAGGAGGCAGACCTGATCCACATCCTCCTCCCCGACGAGCTCCACCCCATAATATACCGAAAAGATATCGAGCCTTACCTCGAAGAGGGGAACGCCCTGGGGTTCTCCCACGGCTTCAACATCCACTTCTCTCAGATCATACCCCCCGAGAACGTCGACGTCTACATGGTGGCGCCGAAGGGGCCCGGGGACCTCGTCCGGAGGACCTACGTGGAGGGGATAGGGACCCCCTGCCTCGTCGCCATCCAGCAGGACTTCACCGGGAAGGCCTTCGAGAAGGCGATGGCCTACGCTCGGGGTATCGGCGGAACGAGAGCGGGGGTCCTGGAGACGACCTTCGAGGAGGAGACGGAGACCGACCTCTTCGGCGAGCAGGTGAACCTCTGCGGCGGGGTCACGGAGCTGATCAAGGCCTCCTTCGAGACGCTGGTCAGGGCCGGATACCAGCCGGAGGTCGCCTACTTCGAGACCTGCCACGAGCTGAAGCTTATCGTCGACCTGATCCATGAGGGAGGCCTTTTGAGGATGTGGGAGAACGTCTCCAACACCGCCGAGTACGGCGGCCTCACCCGGGGCGACAGGATCATCAACGATCAGTCAAGGGAGGCGATGTGGGAGATCCTTACGGAGATCCGGACTGGCCAGTTCGCCCGGGAGTGGATCCTGGAGTCCCAGGCCGGCCTTCCCGTCAAGAGGGCCCTGGAGAGGATGGAGGCCGACCACCTCATCGAAGAGGTGGGCGGGGAGCTTCGGTCGATGATGCCGTGGCTCAAGAAAGATTGAAGGTAACTATTCAGCTATACCGAATCGCCCGCATGATGCTGAATTTGATTATAACGGTATGCCGATCAACAACTTGCACCAAAATGAAAAACGATATCCAATGCCGAGGTCACTTGAAGTTAGCTTTCTGGAACTGGCCACACGAGATCTCTAAGAGAGGGTCTGATGATGCTGTTTGCGGTGGGCTGAATAGTTACGATTGAAGATCATCTCTTAAAGGAGGGATGCTAAGCCATCGGGAGGGCGGAGGCCAAAGCGCGCGTCCGCCCTCTGGAAGGCTAAGGGGCGAGGGTTTTTGGGTGGCTTTTTATCTGCGCCCGAAGCCTTGAGAAAAATATTTGGAGATCCGTTTTCGAATCATCCATCGAAGTGATTGGGCGTCCTCTCTACATCTTCTGATCCACCCAACCCGCGCATATAGAATATCCTATCTCAGATGTTTTTCGGAGTTTCTGAGATCTGCCAGATCCCGTCGACGATGGCCACGTCCCGGTCGGCTCCCCGGAAGGAGTTCTTGAAGTGAACTGCTATCACGACGACATCCTCGGCGTCGCCGAGATTCCCGGTGTAGGTGTAGGTTTTGTCCTTCACGGCGGCACCTATTGTCCCAGCGTTTATTACTGCAGCATGAACAACCGTCTCATCCTTGAGAAGCTCGACATATACTTTGTTGCCGTCGAGGTCGATCGCCTGGATCGCCAACTTGTAGCCCTCCTCCAGCTGAAGAGGAGTGCTTGTTACTAAGGCAAGATCCTCAACGTGGTCGATCAGAACCCGATATAGCTGGATGCGTTTTGTAAGGTCTGGATCTTTGGAGCTGCCGTACAAGGAGCTATCTTCGGCGTAAGATGCAAAATGCACCACTCCAAGCGATTCAATAGCCCAGAAGTGGCCCCACTCCTCAAGCTTGAAATTTCGCCATTGAGGAACTTGGACTTCTCCGTTCTCGACATCGATTGGGGTTTCAGAGATCTGCCAGATCCCGTTAACAGTGGCGAGATCGATCTCAGCTCCACGAAAGAAGCTTTTAAATTGGACCGCTATAGTGACAATCTTCTGGCTGTCGCCCACATCACAGGAGTAAGTGTAGGTCTTGTCAGCAATGGTTGCTCCACATTTGGAGGGCTCAATTGTAGCGGAGTCAATAACATTGCCATCCTTGATGAGTTGGACGAAACCCTTGTTACCGTCAAGGTCAATACCCTGGATCGTCATCTCGTAGCCATTAGCCAATTTCAGAGGTATGCCAGTGGTAAGAGTACGGTCCTTGTCGTCGTTGATCAGCACATGAGATAAGTGGTTGTCTTTCGTCAAGCCGCAGGTTCTTGATTCTTGACAGAAAAAACTGTCTTCGGTGTAGGCAGCAAATACCCTGTCGCCTTGGAAGTCAGCGGCCCAGAAGCTACCCCATTCCTCGATCTGAAACTCCTCCATCAATGTGATTTGGGAGAAGTTTCCAGTCGATGTGTCAGCTCCACAGGTTGTCCCGATACTTAGCACACACAGGGCCAGAAAGGCCAGAATCACTTTGCAAGTAGCGATTTCAATACCTCCTTTGTTTATAGTAGTCTTTGACAACGTAAAAGTCTTTTCATCTTTAGTTTTAAATATTAACTGTTTCTGTGAGGCCGATGTCTCCCGGAAACGCGACCTCCATAAGGATGATATTGCATAGATCCATCTCTTGAGAAGATATCTGGATATCAAGTGTGGTGATGGGAGATATTACCGACACGACTGAAGATCTGAGCGAAAAGCCCCTCGCCGCCCTTTCGAGAACCGATCGTTTTGATGGCCCCCCTCCTCCGCCCCCATAGTCCGGTGCGAGATGGCCCGCAAGATCGATATCGACATCCTGGCGGAGCTTTCGGGTCACATGAGCCCTACGGACCTCTCGCTCCTGACGAATCGCGAGCTTTCCGGGGGGGCGATCGGGCGGGAGAACGGCCGCCCCTCGCCCGGCGCCGCCCGCCATCCCCTGGTGAATGAGAGGATTGTGGGCGAGCAGGTACTGATACTATGAGGAGAGAGAGACCCAGGCTAACTGCTTTCGGCTCCAAAAATCCCGAAAACTTTTCTTTTGACGCAACCCGTGAGCGCTCACCCTCTAATCATTCTCCTCCTCATCCATTATCTGATCGAGCTTGTCGAGGAGGGGGCGGACCTCATTCTGAAGGATATCCCAAATTATCTCCTCGTCCAGGCTGAAGTACCGATGAACGGAGATATCCCTCAGACCTGCGATCTTACGCCACTGAACCTCAGGATAGCGCTTCCTTGTATGAGGCGGGACCCGCTTGGCCGCCTCACCCAGGACTACGAGGTTGTAAACGACGGCATCATGGACGACTTCATCTGAAGAGAACAGGTCAAAGTCCAGGTTCTCTGCATACCGCAGAAGCTTCCTGCAGGAGATCTGCATATCCTCAAGATAGAGCCTGTAGTCCCTGGACATATCGGGCCTCGCTCTCGATCCGCGCCTTCAACCCCGGCCGGATCGACCTCCTGGTGACGAGATCCACAGGGCGGCCCAGAAGATCCTCCAAAAAGAACTTCAGGTCCATGTAGCCGTTGAAGGTGGCAGGGCCAGCAAACTCCACCAGGACGTCCACGTCGCTATCTGGCCGGGCCTCGTCCCTGGCGGCGGACCCGAAGATGGCGAGGCTCTTCACCCCCATCCCGACCAGTTCATCCCTGCGGGCTTCCAGCGTCTGGAGGATCACGGATCTTCTCATGGTATCTTGGAGATTATTACGCTGTTTTCAATATAAAGGGCTTTTGAGGCCTCGATCCTCGATCTCTTTGGACCAGAATGCGTGATCTTTCTTCAAAAAACGAATGGTCCTTGCGGCCCGGCTTCGATGACCCCCACCCACCGAGGCTGGGGGATCGCTCGCCTACCCCTCCGCCCCTTCACCCCTTCAACTCTTCCAGGTACCCGAGGGTCCTCTTCTTCATCTCGCGAGCCTCGTTACCGGTGGGGTCGAGGAGGATCGCCTCGTCGAAGGACTCCACCGCCTCCTCGTACCTCTCAAGCCCCAGAAGCGCGATCCCCCTCACCATCCACCCTGGGACGAAGTCGGGCATCGATTCGATGAGCTCCTCGGCGAGGTCTACGACGGCGTCGTACCTCTTCAGCTTCGAGAGGGGTCCGAGCTTGTTGAACTTATAGCTCGACTCCTCCGGCTCGAGGGTCAGGAGGAAGTCGAGGAATTCTATCGCCGCCTGATAATCCCCCCGGTCGTATATCGCCCCTGCCAGGTCGTTCCACTCATCGGGGTCCCTGAGGGCCGGGGCCTTCTCGACCCCCTGCCGATACGCCTCCACTGCCTCGTCGATCCTGTCGAGGTTTCGGAGGGTCATCACCTTCGAGATCCAGCCCCGGATGTGGTCCGGCCTCGCTTCGATGGCTCTATCGAAGAACTCCAACGCCCCCTCGTCGTCGTTCTTGAGGGAGGATATCCCACCGAGGAGGTCCAGCAGCTCCGGGTTGGACGGATCGAGGTCGACGGCCCTCTCGGCGCTCGCCTGCCCCTCATCGAGCCTTCCCGCCCCCAGGTACGCCACCGCCAGCTTATACCACGCCTCGACGTCGGAGGGGTCTATATCGACGAAGCCCTTGAAGAACTCCACCGCCTCCTCGAACCTGTCCGTATGCATCAGGAAGATGCCATCTTCAAACCTCTTATCTGCCATATTATATCCGCCTCCGGCGACGGGATCTTCTGGCCGCAAGGGGCCGGGCGGGCCAGCCTCTTACCCGCCTACGTGCCCTACCGGTCTATCGGCGTCATCGATTCTGTAGAACTCTGTCGATCCGGCCTTCCGCCCTTCAAACGGCTCGGGTCTGGCCCCATATTATAAAAACCTCTTTCCCTCGTCGGATCATCATACAGTCCCCATCCCGACATCTATGATGGAGACCGGCCGCCTATCGGCCCGGCCACCACCCAGGCGGAGGCGTCCAGGATGAAACCCTCGCCGAAGGCGGCGTCCCCAGACGACGGCCCGTCCATAGGCCGCCTCGCCCTCTTCTTCACCACCTCCATCGGTGGCTCCGGGAACGGCTCCGAAAGGTCCCGGTATGCCTCGACTATCCTCTCGATCTCTCCCTCGTCGACGAGGCCGATCCGATCGATCAATATCACCTGCCTCTGGAACCTTTCGATCGCCTCTTTGGGGAGATTCTCGATGAAGGGGATCGCCCCCCTGGAGCCCATGATCCTCCCATCACCGTCCATCCCGTTCTGGTAAAGGGCGATGATGGAGTCCCCTGGAAGGTGCCCCTTCGATTCATCGCCGCATATAAGGAGGAACCGGATGTTGGAGTTTGCTATGATGTTGGCGACGACCTTCTCGACCCCCAGGTTCTCCGTCTTGCAGGGGCCCCAGATCGCCGACCTCTCCGCCTTCAGGTGGCTTGCGAGGGTCACCACCGCTATCCGTGATTCGGGATCTTCAAGCCTATAATCTCCCCTTATCGGAGGCCAGCTAGAGGGGTCGTAAGGCCGATTCTTCTCCTCGCCGTCCCGATCTTCTTCTGCTGAATCGAAGCTGCCTTCGCCGGTCATCGCCTCCTCCTGGGATCTACTGGCCCACCATGGATCTACTGGTTTAAATGGTTTGACTGCTGTCGAGGGACAACTTTGCAGACACGAACGTTATATACGAAAAAGGAGAAGCTGATACTAATTTGCGAAGTTCGTATACCAGGAGAGCTGGACGGTTCGCGATTGACCGAGGAAGAGGCTGAATAAAATATGGCATCTTACGAGGATAGGATCCTCAAGGCGATAAGGGAGTCTGAGGTCGGCCTCACCACCGTCGACGTAGCAAAGCAGGCGGGGGTGAGCAAGACCACTGCCATAAAGTACCTTTCAGTCCTGAAGTCTGAAGGCAAATGCAAGTTTGTGGAGGTAGGCCCTTCCAAGCTCTGGAGGGTGGCCGAGGCCGACGAGGCAGCTGTATCTGGGGAAGATCAAGAGCCTTCCGAGGTCTTCGAGGCCCGCCCCGGGACGGAAGAGATCCCTGATATGTCCACCTTGAACCTATCGATAGTCGCCGAGCTTGAGGAGATTTCAGACGACGTCACCATCTCGATGTCATTCAAGGTCAAACCTGAGAAGGTGGGTGCTATCATGAAACTCTTGAAGAGATCCTCAGAATAGAAAGAGTCGCGGCGGAGATCCTCCGGGGCGAATTGGAAGCCTCGAAAGGACGAGATGGAACCGTCGAAAATTAGACTTATATATGATACGTGTTAACAACTGACTCCGGAGATCGTGGATGCAAGATAAGCGCATACCGTTGGAGATCCATAAATTCTTCCAGGTCGAAGAGGGGCAATCCCTCCTCATCAAGGGGCTGCCTGGGACCGGAAAGACGACCCTAGCTCTGGAGATCATGAACTGCGTATGCCGGAAGATGAACGGCATGTACATCTCCACCAGGGTAAACCCCCTCCGGATATACTCCATCTTCTCCTGGATAGAGGAGATAATCCCCGCGAGCAACGTCGTCAACGCCACCCAGAAGATGCTTCTCGAGAGCCTCAAGAACGTAGGTCAGGAGGGGTCGAACTACGAGGTGGTGCTGGACTTCTTCAAGGCGTTCCTCGACCAGGCCGAGGATATGGACGATCCCATGATCGTCATCGACAGCTGGGACGCCGTCATAAACTATACAGCCCACATCCTCGGCGACGCTCAGCATAGCCTTGAGCAGAACATCTGTGAGTTCGCTCGGGACATGGGGATCCATCTTATTTTCGTCAGCGAGTCGGCAGACCTGTTGCCCCTAGACTACATCGTCGACGGCGTCGTCACCCTCAAGAACGTCAGGATGGCGGGCCACTCCACTGGGGATGGGCGCTATGAAGGGATGATGACCAGGTACTTCCGGGAGATAGAGCTGGAGAAGTTGAGGTCTGTAGAGATAAAGCAGAAGATCTACACCTGCACCCTCCACGAGGGAAGGTTCCGCTACTTCGAGCCATCCACCGAGAATATAAGCCCCAGGATCAGCATAGTCAGCGACGGCGACCGGATAGCCGACCCCGCCGACGACTCCATCTCCACGGGAATCGCCGACTTCGACAAGATCACCGGCGGGCTGAAGCTGGGGTCCTGCAACGTCCTGGAGATCGATCAGGGCGTCGGCAAAAGGTATTATCAGGTCCTGACCGCCCTCGCCTCCAACTCCGTCAAGAACGGCAGGGCGGTCCACATCGTTCCGTCCATCGGCTACCAGCTCACCCCCAGGGACGTCTTCGTCCCCTCCAACGTTATGGTACTGGAGCCGGAGAGCGACCGAGACCACTGGTACGAGATGCTATTCAAGAACTGGGACCTGCTGAGGGAGAAGACCAGAAGGCCTATCCTCAACGTCATGGGCCTCGACTCCATGGAGTTCGCCTTCGGCTACGAGAGGATGCTCAACGCCAGCAGCCGGATGTTCCAGAAGTGGAAGGAGACGAGCGACGTCAACGTGGTGGTGGTGAAGTCCGGCCAGAAGAGCATCAGAATGACCTCTCACATAGCAGACACATATTTCGTCATCAAGGAGCTGAACGGGGGGCTCTGCGTCTACGGCCTCGTCCCCAGGACCGAGCCCCACTACATCGTCTGGGACGAGAGGGGAAACATCAGGCTGATCCCCATAGTCTGACGGCGGCGATGGGACCTCTTATATCCCCAATATCCATCTCATACCCAGCGCTCTCCCCCATCCGAAATCTCCTTCTTCCAGATAGGAGCCCGCCTCTTCAGCTCCTCCAGGACGTATTCGCAACCTTTGAAGGCCGCCTGCCGGTGGCCTGCGACGCAGACTATCAGGACTATCGGGTCGCCCACCGAGAGATGACCCACCCTGTGGACGACGTCGACGCAGATCAGGTCGAAGCTCTCCATCGCCTCGTCCCGTATCCTCTCCAGCTCCTCCAGGGCAGCCTCCCGGTAGGCCTCCACCTCCATTTCCCGGATGCCGTCGTCTCTGACGGTCCCGAGGAAGGATACGACCGCCCCGGCATCGGTCCGTCTCGCTCTTTGGACCATCTCTTCGATGGAAAATTCTTCGTCAGCGATCTCTATCAAACTTCCACCCGCCGTCGATCCCTACAGAGGAGGAGGAGGAAATCGCCACCTTTTCCCTCGGTCCCCGGACCGCCCCTCAAAGGACGGTCCAGGCAGGACCCCTCCGTCTGATGAGCCGGCTCTTCTCCCCGGCGATGCCGCATGGACAGGAAAATGCCGTCACCGTCATCTCTTCGCCCTCAACTTCTCGATCTCTTCTCCGCCTTTGATCCTCATGACGTAGGTCCCGTAGCAGGGCTTGGTGAAGGGGATGATCACATCCTCCCCCTCTACTCCGACGAAAAGCGGAGGGACCCCGATGAGGAAGGTGTCGAAGATCCTGTATCCGGGGGGAACCTCGATCACCTCCTTGAAGTTGTTTTTTATGTACTCTCTCGCCTCCTTGAAAGAGCACTGGGAGAGGAGGACCTCGTACTTCAGCTCATCGATGCAGCTCAATCTATCACCTCGTCTATCAGCTTCTTCAGGGGCGCGGGGTTATGGACTGCCTTGGCCACCAACTTTATGCAGTCGAACTCCACCGTCTCGGCCAGATCTTCTGCTCCCCTCCCGAATAAGAGGAGGTAGAGCTCCGCCTTCGAGATGTAGCTGACCGTCCCGGCGTAGGCGATCCCTGCGTCGCTGTGGGCGAAGGCGAAGCAGAGGTCAAAGTCCGTCTTCCCCTCCGAGATGGAGGCGATGCACCGGTCGATGTTCATCGTCTCGCCGAGGTAGTGGCCCTCAGGATCGGCGAGCTTCGCGAGCTTTAGGGCGGCGCCGGTTCCCGCCACCACTACATCGTCCCCTCTCATCCTCAGCCTGAACGATAAATAGAGGGCGATGCTCGTCTGGACCGGGACCTCGGGGCAGCCCAGGAGGATGAGGACCCTCCTGCCTGATCCGGTCACAGGCGCCATTTCACCAGAGCTTTCCATGATCATCCCATCGGCGGAAAGCATACTTAAACCTCTCTTTTTGTGGAGAGAGCCTTCCGAGAGGTCCATCGCCCTTCTGAAGCTTAAATCTCCTGGACCTATGAAGATCCCGCGCAGGCTTCTAGCCGCCTACCACCGCCGGGAAGAGGGCCACCTCGTCCCCCTCCGAGAGGTGGGTCTGCGGACCCTTCAGGGTTAGGAAGTGCCTTCCGTTGACCATGACGTTCACGTCCTCTCTCACCTGGCCGGAGGAGTCGAAGATCTGATCTCTGAGGTCGGAAGAGATCGATGCCAGGGTTTCCAATAGGTCTGAGACTGTGGAGCCGGCGGCGAGGTCGACTTTCATCTCCAACCCCAGGGGGTTGCGGAACCTGCCGAAGGCCTTCAGCATTATCATCGTATATCTCCAGCGTTCTCTTTTATCCGGTCCATATCTCCAACCATCTCTTTTATCCGGTCCATATCTCCAACCATCTCTTTTATCCGGTCCAGGGCGAGGAGGGCGTCCCTCCTCTTCAGGTCCCTCATCTCTTCAGCAAGGAACCTCCTGAACCCCTCTTCGTCCGCCTCGTCGAGCTCCTCCGCAGCTTCCAGGATCCGGCCGTAGCTCCTCTGTGGGAAGTAGAGGGACGATGCCGCCGCGAGGATCGAAGCCGCGGCCTCGTCTCTGATGTATCCCCCCTTCCGGGCGGCTCTGACGTTATCCCTGATATTGACCAGGGGCTCGGATAGCGGTCGGTAGCTGATGGGATCGAAGATGAGGGCCACCTCGTCGTCGGAGATGATCACACCATCCCGGTAGAGCCGGAAGATCTCCCCGACCCCTTCCATCCCGAAGGGCTCCAGCTCCGCGGCCCGGAGCGCCCCCATGCTGGAGGCGCCGACGACAAAGACCCCCATCTCCAGGACGGCGAGGACCTCCTTGTGGCCGACGGCGCTATCCTGGAAGAATACACCATCGATGATCCCGATGATCCGGGCCCCCTCTTCCGCCGCCCTGAATACGTCGCCCCTCCGAGCGGGGGGCCTGTAGTCGGCGGAGAGGACCCCTTCTGCCGTGGCCCTATCGAGGCTGGGCCCGAGAAAGACGACGATGTCTCTTGACCTCATCTCTCCACCTGCGACCCCGGCGGTCCGGGTCTACGGCGCTCATCTCAAGGCCCGGGACGATCACCCTCACCACGGGGACGCCGATCTCTTCCCGGGTGAGATCGACAACGATCGCCCTCTCCATCCCCGCCTCTTTCAGCCGTTTCATCATCAGGCGGATGTCGTCGAGGAAGTCCTCGCTGTCCTGAGACCTGATATCGGAGAAGAGCTCTCTATCGGAGTCGGCGAACCAGTGCCTGTTGAGCCGCTTCGTCCTCTCGTAGCCGATCTCCCTCCTGAAGTCCGCCGTCGTCGTATCCTCCCTCGCCCCGTGGATCTGGGTGAGCCTCGACTGGGCGACCTCCGTCAGGGCCCTGAGGACGGCGACCTCGGCGGAGGTATGGGTCCCCATCCCGATGGTGAGGAGGGCGGGATCCTTCAGCCTCAGGTCGTCGGAGGCGGCGGCTATCGTGGGGATCCCGACGTCGCTGGTGATATCTTTTATTCTGACCTCCACCTCGGCCCGGGCGAACTTCTCCAGGAGGTCAGCCGCCAGGCCGTCTTCGACGTCGCTGACCTGGGGGCCGGTATCCTTCACCGCCTCTGCCAGGGACCAGGCGTCCCTCTCGATCACCTCCGAGAGGCCGTGGAAGACCGCCTCCTCCAGGACGTTTCCCGAGGCTAGGCCGTTGGTGTTCGTCCGGAAGAGCTGGGGGTACTCCATGGGCAGGGGGTGGAAGACAGCGCTCGCCGGGACCATCACCTCCTTATCACACATCAGGTCGTAGCCGGAAACCCAAGGGATCGCCAATTCGGGGTCCGCCTCCTGGGGGAGGACGAGAGATCTGGGGTCGACGGCTTCGGCCTCCGCCTTCAGCATCGAGAAGGACTCGACCCGGAGCTTTCGGTCGTGGACCTCGGCGGAGTACCGCTCTATCCCCTCCATCATAGCCGAGACCCTCGCTTCGGCGGGGGTGGCGCCCTTGCCGTTGTAGACGGAGATCGCCCCCTTATCCGCACCGGGCCTGATGCTGGAGAAGACCGGGATACCGATCCTGTCGAGGTTGGTGATGTCCGCTACCCTTGTAATCCCCGCCATCTCCATCTTGGGCGCTATCCTTTCCAGGGTCTCCTCTGGAGAGAAGGCCCGATGGGTGTCGGTCTTGTACTTCTTTATGCATGACCTGAGGATCATCTGAGATCAACTCTTGAGGTTTTGGGAGTTAGCCGTTTTTGATCGGTCTCTTCTGCGTTATTATCTAGCATTCGATTGTTCATTCCGCCAGAGGGCGACCCCTGGCCTCATGGAGTTGATCTCTCTGCCCCTAAATACATGTCGGGTTTTTGGCCTTGGAGATGGGGACCTACGGACAAAAGAAGGGTCCAAGAAAGATCCAGTAGACGAGGAGGTTTGCGGCCGTCAGGGGTGCCCCCACCTTTGTAAAGTCGGTGAAGGTGATGACGGCGCCCTTCCTTTCTCCGTTCTGGACGATGATGACGTTCGACGCGGCCCCGATGATCGTCAGGTTCCCGGCGATCGTCGACCCCGCGGCGAGGGCCATCATCCCCAGGACGGAACCGTCGAAGGCCGAGAGGAGGGGGAGGTAGAGGGCGACGAAGGGGACGTTCGATATAAATTGGCTGAGGAGGGCGCTCGTCGCGAGGATGACCGGGACCGACGTCGGATCGAGGCCAGAGCCCTGCAGCGCCCCCTGGAAGAAGCCTCCGTTCCAGACGCTCTCCATCAGGACGAACATCGAGGCGAAGAAGACGAGGGTCCGCCAGTCGACCTTCCTTGCGACCTCGCCCCTCCGGGGGCTCGCGAGGAGGATGGGGAGGGCGGAGACGAGGGCGATCTCCGTCAGGCCGAAGGGGGAGCCCAAGCCGAAGGAGACGGATACGATCTTGACTGCAATAAGGGCCACCACCAGGAAGAGAGAGATCCTGGAGAGGTGGGCGAGGTGACGATCGACCACGTACTCCCGGACGTGGTTTAGGACCCGATCCCCAAACTCCCTCCGATAAAAGATCCTCAAAACCCCGTAGGCGAGGAGGAGGTTTGCGACGGTGGGGATGGCCAGGTATCGCAAGAAGGTGACGAAGGGGTTTGGGATGCCGTCGCCCAGAGCTATCAAGAGGTTCTGGGGGTTTCCGATGGGGCTTGCGACGGACCCGATCGTCACCCCGAAGGCGAGGGATAGGAGGAGGAGCTTCGCCGATATCTCGTACTTTCTCGCAAAGTGGATGAGGAGGGGGGTTCCGACGATGGCGAGGGTGTCGTTCATCAGGAGCGCAGAGAGGATGCCGGCGCCAAAGAGGATCGCGAGGACGAGCTCGTCGACGTTCCTCGCCCGTCTGAAGAAGCGGCTGGCGAGGCTCGCGAGGTAGCCGCTCTCCTCCAGGGCCACCCCGACGACGAACATCCCGGCGAGAAAGAGGATCACGTCGATGTTGATCGACCTGGCGGCGTCGGCGGGGGATATAGAGCCCGATATGAGGACGGCGACGGCACCGCCGAACATGATCTGCCAGATCATCAACCTCGTTCGCAGAAGCTGCCTTCCCGCGATGGCGATGAGTACCGCCGCCAGAACCGCGAGGGAGAAGTTCTCGGAGGGCGAGATCGTATGATATAGGATTTGGGGGTCGTACATGGAGGATGGCGGCTCTATAGCTTTATTTCGGGGCCAGGCGGCTAATATTCGGTGCCGCTACCTGAACCGATCGGGAATATATACGCCTTTCTCTCGGGATGAGAGCCCTCGCCGATCACTTTCTCCAGCCGACTGTGGCGTCGGGGATGCTGTCGACCTCCGAGAAGTAGGGCTTGATGTCCAGCAGCGGCGTGGCCTCCAGGGCATCGAGCCCCCGGACCCGAAGCCTCCCGCCGACAACGCCGAGGAGCTCGACGATCCCGAGGCCGATGGGGTTGGGCCGGTTCGGCGATCGAGTCGCGAAGACTCCGCGCTCTTTGCCGTCGTGGGGTGGGAAGGCCTTGAGCATGGATCTATCGGCTCGGTCGAGCCAGTAGAGGAGGATGAGGTGGGTGCAGCCCTCCACGTCCGAGAGCCCCGGCAGCCACTCCTCGAAGACCTCCACCTCGCATACCTCCTCCGAGTGCCTTCCCTGGAAGGGGGCCTCGGCCCTGGTCTTGAAGGGTGAGTGGATTACGCCTATCGGCTTGAGGTTCATGGCGGAGGGGTTGGGCGCTGAGGGAGAAAAGGGCTTCGGAGATGGTCCGTTAGAGTAGAGCGGGCCTGCCGCTGCGATATCCCACTTCTCCGGGAAGGCCTGCGCGTCGAAGTCGGCGTTCGAGGAGAAAGCCCCCGGCCCTTGTAAGCCGGGATGACGAGCCCCGGCCCCGGCGCGGCGGCGGGCTTCGCCCCCGCCTTGCGCCCGGAGCCTTCTTCTCGTCTTCACTCGATGAAGATCGCGGGCCGCCCTGGCTCCGCGTTCCTGCTTTTGCCCATGGGATCCTCCCCGGGCTCGTCCGCCGAGAGAACATTGACTGGGCAGCCGAAGGTCTTCTCAAGATACCTCTTCTCTCGGGAGAGGGTGGCGAGCTCGTCTATCTGGAGGGGATCAGAGTTGAGGGCGTGGGCCCCCTTCATCAGCCTCTGGGCGTACTTGGGCGCCTCCTTCTTGAAGGGTGCCACCTCGGGAAGGGCCATCGCCGCCTTCATGATGGAGCCGACGTCCAGGCTTCCCGCCTCCTTCTGCTCCAGGGCGGCCTTCAGCACCGCCCTCTTCCACGATGGAGTGGTGAATAGGGTGACCTTCTCGGGCTTTTTGCTCGTCACCCGGAGGATCTCCTCGACGTCGGAGAGTGTCCTCTCCAGGAGGTCTTCGGCCATCTCCGCCCCGGGGTCGATTCTGCCGGGGTCGGCGACAGGCCACTGGGCTCGGGAGATGTACCCCTCCCTTCCGGCGGCTACGCCAGCGCCGCCTGCGGTCATCTCCTCCCAGATCTCCTCGCAGACGTGGGGTATGAACGGCGCCATCAGCCTCACCCAGACGTCGAGTACGGACCGGAGCCGGTTTTTGCCGCCCCGCCTCTGGTACCACCGGATGTCGTTTATCATGTGGTAGAAGGCGCTCTGGACCGCCCTCCTCGTCTGGACCGCCTCCAGCGCCTCCGTCGTCTCGAGGATCCTCCTTGCGAGCATGCTCTCCATCCACCGGTCGATCAGCTCCGGATTTGCCGCCTCGTCGATCTCCTGATCGGCTATGATCTCTCTTGCCAGGTTGTAGAACCGGAGCACCTGCTGCCTCGTCGACTCCACCCCCTCATTTCGCCAGTCGGCGTCCTGGGTGTGCTCGGCGTTGGAGAGGATGTAGAGCCTCGTCACGTCCGCACCGTTGGCCTCGACGGCCCGCCGGAGGGTGAGCAGCGGCCCCTTGGACTTGGACATCTTCTTTCCCTCCAGGGAGACGAAGCCGTTGACGGCCATCGCCTTCGGCCAGAGGGCTGGCGGGTATATGGCGACGTGATGGTAGAGGAAGAAGAGGAGGTGGTTTGCGACGAGGTCTTTTCCGGAGGAGCGCAGGTCGACCGGGTACCAGTACTCGAAGTCCGCCCGGATATTCCGGACCGTCTCGACGGGTATCTCCGAGAGGTCGGCGACCCTGGCGGCGTCGCCCTTCCCGAGGAATATGTAGTCGAAGAACTCGGGGACGAGGCGATCGATCGCAAGGCCGGCGTTGACATACTTGGCCAGGATGTAGTAGGACATGTAGATGGTGGAGTCTCCGAGGGACTCGATCAGCCACTCCTGGTCCCAGGGCAGGTTCGTACCCAGCCCCTTCCTTCTGGCGCAGGCCTTGTCCTTCAGCCAGTCGACCTTGTTCTCAAACTCGGTCCTGATCTCCTCAGGGATGAGCCTCATCCCTCCCAGGCAGTCGAGGACCCGCCCCTTCCATTCGGGGTCGGAGTAGTTGAGGAACCACTGATCTTTCACCATCTTGACGACGCACCGGGTCCCGCACCGGCAGATGACGGGGGTCTCGCTGAACTCGTAGAAGACCTCGGCGACGTTTCCATCGATGAGGTCTGCCAGGAGCCGGTCTTTGATCTTTGAGACGGCGATCCCGGCGTACTTTCCCGTCCTCTCCTTCAGGACGCCGTTGTGATACTCCCGCCGGTATACGAGCTTTGTCGCCTCCTCGGCCCGGGGATCGTTCTGGTCGACGACCCCCAGCTCGTCGGAGACCTCAACGGCGGGAAACTCGCCGTAGTCGGGGACCTCGATGAGGGAGATGAACTCGATTTTGCGGAGGTCTTCGGTGATCCCGTAGCCGCTGAGGTCTCTGTCGTAAAGGTCCTTGAGCGCCAGATAGTCGAAGGGGGCGTGGGCGGGGACGGACATGACGATGCCGCTCCCGTTGTCGGGGTCGACGAAGGAGGCCGGAAGGACGAGGATCTCGTCATTTGTCAGGGGGTTTTGTACCCGTTTGCCGATGAGGTCGCCGCCCTTCACCTCCCCGATCCTCTCCACCGATCTATCAGTATGGATCAGCTTCTCGTACGCCTCCTGGCTGACGATCCAGGTCTCTTCGCCGATCCGAGCGACTGCGTGGACGACCTCAGGGTTCACCCAGAGGTTGGTGACCCCAAAGACCGTCTCGGGGCGCAACGTGGCGCAGGGGAGGATTCTGTCGCCGAGCCTGAACTTGATGAGGGCGAAGTCGATGATCGTCGCCTCCTCCCCCTTGAGGATGTCGTGGTCCTCCACGGGGTTTTCGTCGTTGGGGCACCACCTTACTGGGTGGCTCCCTTTGGAGACGTACCCGAGGGACCGGAGGATGTAGTACTGCCACTCAATGAACTTCTTGTAGGCGGGGTCCGTCGTCGTGAACTCCCGCCTCCAGTCGATGGAGTAGCCGATTGACTCCATCGCCGACTTCGACTCCTTTCGGAAGTAGTCGACGATAGCCTGGGGGGTCGTGAGGGTTGCGAATACCTCCAGCGGGATGTCGTGGTGCTCGGTGTAGACCTTCTCGATCTCCGGATCACGATTCTTTACAAGCTCTGAGAGGCCGACTATGGGCGTTCCGGTGACGTGAAAGCCCATGGGGAAGAGGACGTTCTCGCCCTTCATCCTTCGATACCGCGCGACGACGTCGCCGATGGTGAAGGTTCGCGTATGGCCTGCGTGGAGGTTTCCATTGAGATAAGGGTAAGGTATCGTTATGAAGAACTTCTTCTCATCTTTCGGCTCCGCCGAGAAGACCCCTTCCTCCGACCACTTCCGCTGCCACTTCGATTCGATCTTCGATGCAGAATAATCTTGCAACAAAATCGTATCCTCCCTGCAAGGTCAGAGGGACCTCTCCTCGGCGACCATCTTCTCCATCCTCTTTACCGCCTCGGCGATCCTCTCCGTCGGCTGGGTGACAGAGAACCGGACATACCCCTCGCCGTAGTCGCCGAAGCCGACGCCGGGGGTGGCCACGATCCCGAGGTTGTCGATCAGCTTCCTCGTATAATCCTTGGATCTGCCGCCGGTCCAGGCCCAGAGGTAGAAGGTAGCCTCGGGCTTCTCCACCACCAGGCCGATCTTAAAGAGCCCTTCATAGAGGAGCTCCACCCTCTCCCTGTAGGTCGCCCTCATCTCGGCGGCGATCTCTTTCGATCTCTTTAGGGCGGCGATCCCGGCGTCCTGGACGGCTCCGAAGTTGCCGGAGTCTATGTTGCTCTTGACGTTTCCTATCCCCCGGACGATCTCTTCGTTTCCGACGACGAAGCCCACCCTCCAGCCGGTCATGTTGCAGGTCTTGGATAGGGAGTGAAACTCGACGGCAACCTCCTGTGCCCCCTCAACCTCCAGGATCGATGGCGGCCTCTCGTCTCCGAAGTAGACCTCTGAGTATGGGTTGTCGTGGAGGACGATGAGGTTGTTATCCGTCGCGAAGTCCACAAGCCTCTTGAAGAAGGCGACGTCGGCGCAGGCTCCCGTGGGATTGTTGGGGTAGTTGAGGAAGATCAGCCTCGCCTTTCGGGCGACGTCGGAGGTTATGGAGTCCAGGTCCGGAAGAAACCCGTTCTCCCTCTTGAGGGGCATGATGACGGGGACGCCCCCAGCGAACTCGACGGCGGTCTTGTAGACTGGGTATGCCGGGTCGGGGATGAGGGCGAGGTTTCCGGGGTTGAGGAAAGCCAGGGGGGCGTGGGCTATCCCCTCTTTGGAGCCGATGAGGGCCAAAACCTCCGACTCGGGGTCGAGGTCGACGCCGAAGGTCTCTTTGTACCAATCGGCTGCCGCCGTCCGAAACTCGATCTTCCCCTCGTAGGAGGGGTACTGGTGGTTTTCTGGGTTCTTTGCCGCGTTGCAGAGGGCTTCGATGATATTTTGAGGTGTGGGGAGGTCAGGATCGCCTACCCCCAGGTCGATTACGTCCACCCCTTTCTTCTGAGCCGCAAGCTTCGCCCTGTCGATGGCTGCGAAGGGGTATGGTGGGAGGGATTTTATCCGATCAGAGTACATGGAATATTATCTCCATCAGCGGTATACATCCACGATGCTGCCAGCGTCCGGATCTGACCAGGATCGCTGGGCGGCGTCTGTCGCGAGATAGTAACTGTCACGTTGTATATAAGATTAGAGGAGTAGATGATCGAGATCGAAGATCTGACCTCCTGGATCCCCAGGGAGGTCGCGGAACTTTATAAGAAAGAGGGGATTAGAGAGCTCTATCCGCCCCAGGCCGAGGCCATTGAGAGGGGTCTTCTTGAGGGGAAGAGCCTTCTCGTCTCAGTCCCCACAGCCGCAGGAAAGACGATGCTGGCGGAGCTGGCCATGCTGAAGGCTGCCCTTTCGGGGGAAAGGTCCCTCTACATCGTCCCTCTCCGGGCCCTTGCATCGGAGAAGCAGGCTGCATTCTCTCGTTTTTCCGATCTGGGCATCAGGGTGGGTCTATCCAGCGGCGATATGGAGCGGCGGGATGAGTACCTAGGAAGAAATCAGATCATCGTCGCCACCTCGGAGAAGGCCGACTCCCTCATCAGAAACGGAGCCCGGTGGATCCGGGACCTCTCGGTCCTGGTAGTCGACGAGATCCACCTCCTCGACTCGCCGAACCGGGGGCCGACCCTGGAGATGACGATAACCAAGCTCATGAGCCTCAACCCTGGGATGCAGGTCCTCGGCCTATCCGCGACGGTCGCCAACGCCCGGGAGGTGGCGTCCTGGCTCGGAGCCGACCTCGTCGAGAGCCGGTGGAGGCCTGTGGAGCTGAAGGAGGGGGTGATCTGCGACGGCGTCCTCCACTTCCCCGGTGAGACGGCCTCGATCCCCTCCCGCCGGGACGACCTCGTCGACCTCGCCCTCGACACCATGAACCAGAAGGGTCAGATGCTGATCTTCGAGAGCAGCAGGCGTAACGCCGAGGCGACGGCATCAAAGCTCGCCAAGACCTTCTCGAAGGGGGAGGGGGGTTTGGGGAGGGACGGATCGCGCCTCTCGGAGAAGGTCCTGGCCACCGGTGAGAGCGAGACGGCGAGGAAGCTCGCCGAGTGCGTCAGGGGCGGCGTCGCCTTCCACCACGCCGGACTTCTACCCGAGCAGAGGGCGATCGTCGAGAGGGGGTTTCGCTCTGGAGAGATCAGGGTTATAGCATCGACCCCCACCCTCGCCGCGGGGCTGAACCTTCCGGCAAGGAGGGTTCTCATAAGAAGCTACAGAAGGTACGAGGGGGCGAGGGGGATGGTGGCGATACCCGTCATGGAGTACCGACAGATGGCGGGCCGCGCAGGAAGGCCCGGCCTCGACCCCCGGGGCGAGGCGTTCCTGATGGCCAAGAGCGACGCCGAGACGAGGGACCTCCTGGAGCATTACGTCCAGGGCGAGCCTGAGGAGATCTTCTCGAAGCTCGCCATGGAGCCTGCTCTGAGGACCCACCTCCTCTCCACCATGGCGACGGGCTTTGCGAAGAGCGCCGAGGAGCTACAGAAGTTCGTCGCCTCCACCTTCTACGCCCACCAGCAGGACGCCTGGCACCTGGACGCCACCATCGAGAAGGTCCTCAACTTTCTCATCGATAGCGGTATGATCGATCCCGATCTGCGGCCGACCCCCCTGGGGGAGCTGGTATCGAGGCTCTACATCGACCCTCTCACCGCCAGGATCGTCGTCGATAACCTCCGGACGAAGGAGAAGATCACGGACCTCACCCTCCTCCACCTCATCACCATGACCCCGGATATGAACACCCTCTACGTCCAGGCCTCCGACGGCTGGATCGAGGAGTTCATCCACCAGCACTACGGCGAACTCTGTTTCGAGGAGAACTTCGACTGGATGATGAGGGAGGCGAAGACCGCTGCACTCCTCCTCGACTGGATATCAGAAGAGGAGGATGAGAGGATCGCCGACCGGTTTCGGGTCGGGCCCGGGGACATAAGGAGGGTGGCGGAGACCGCCGAGTGGCTGATGCATTCGGCGGGCCGCCTCTCCGAGCACCTGGAGCTTGGTTCCACCTTCAAGATATACCAGCTTGAAAAGAGGATCCACTACGGTGCAGGACCCGACCTTTTGGGCCTGCTGGACCTGAAGGGGGTAGGGAGGGTGAGGGCGAGAAAGCTCCACCGGGCCGGGTACACCAGCATCGAGAAGGTGAGGGGAGCGGAGCTATCCGACCTGGCCGGGATCCTGGGCCCCAGGATCGCCGAGAGGGTCTTCGCCCAGGTCAGGGCTGGCGGAGGAGGGGTGGCGTCAGGATGAAATGCGAGCCGAGGGCCTTCAGGTCTCAGGGATATCGGTTCAGATCGAAGGAAGAATGAGGGGAAGGACAGAAGATGGACAGATGAAGGACGAAGGATGCAGATCAATCTCGGCGGCATAGTCCCCCTATCGACCCTAGACTGGACTGGGGTCTCCTCGGCGGTCATCTTCATGAGGGGCTGCCCCCTCCGCTGTCCCCACTGCCACAACTGGCAACTCCAGTCTGGGGAGAGCTTTGAGGAGCTGGCGGAGATCAAAAGTAAGATCGATGAGGCCGAGCCGTTCACGAGCGGCGTGATCCTTTCCGGCGGCGAGCCGCTGGTACAGCTCGCGGCCTCTCGAGCGATGGCCCACCACGCGAAGGTTTTGGGCCTATTGGTCGGAGTCGAGACCTGCGGATACTTTCCTGACCGGCTGGCCGAGATCATCGAAGAGGGGCTGGTGGATATGGTATTTCTCGACGTCAAGGAGGCGTTGAAGGACCCCGAGTACGAGAGGGCCACCGGCAGAAAGGGCGTGGCGCCCCGGGTCGCCGAGAGCCTCCGCCTCTGCATGGAGGCGAAAGTTCCCATGGAGGTGAGGACGACGGTCTTTCCCAACATGCCCTCCATTGACGGCCTGTTGGAGATCGGAGAGCACCTGAGGGACCTGGCGGTCGGGTCGATGACCCTCCAGCAGGGGCGTGCGAGCGAACGGGAGAAGCCCTTCGACCCGGTTCCCATAAAGTTGCTCACAATCGCGGCTCAGACGATGAAGGAGCTGCGCGGGATCGACGCCACGGTAAAGAAGGGGCCTCTCCCCTCCCGGTCCCGCCCCTACCAGACGGAGCTATTCCAGATATGCCAGCTGCGAAAGCCTCATCCAGCGATGCGAATAGATCCGAAGATAGAAGATCAAGATCATAAAACGGGTGACCAGAGTTGAAGATCATAGGCTTTGTTGGGATGCCCGGCTCCGGCAAGTCGGCGGCCGCGGACGTGGCGCGTGATTTGAAGATACCCGTCGTCGTCATGGGGGATGTCATCCGGGAGGAGGCGGCGGCCTGCGGTCTTCCCCCCACCGATCGAAACCTGGGGGCCGTCGGAAACGATCTCAGGGATAAAGAGGGCCCCGCCGCCATCGCCGCCCGGTGCCTCAGAAAGATCCGGGCCACCGGCGCCCCCGCCGTTGTAGTCGAGGGGATCAGGAGCAGATTCGAGGTGGACCTCTTCAGAGAAAGCTCCGATGACTTCGAACTCGTCGAGGTATTCGTCCCCGACGAGATCCGGCTCGCGCGGATCGCCTCCCGGGGCAGGTCCGACGACGCAAACGACCGCGACCTCGCCCAGGCCGTCGCCGACCGGGACGCCCGGGAGCTCTCCTGGGGGATGGGCGAGGCGATCCGGACCGCCGACCTCAGAATCGAGAACTCGGGGAGCGTGGCGGAGTTTCGGGGGAGGGTGAGGAGGCTTCTGAAAGGGTATATTTAGGACGAAAAACAAACGCGTTAAAATAGTGGGTGGAGATGTGAAATGACTCAGAAAAAAAGAAGGAAAGCCGGGCGTCCCACAATGTTCGATGTGCAATTAGAAATGGCAAAATTAAGCTGGGCTCCAGTTTTGGAGTACTTGGCATTAGTAACTGATAAAAGTCAACTCGAAGACATCCCAGCAGATGATGATATCTTCCATATTGGTGTGGGGGAAAAAATACTTGAATATGAAAAAATACATCCAAAAGAGAAGATAAAATGGTTAACAGGAAGACAGATAAAGAAAATACACGATGATATGATTAATACATTTGGTGGAGAATTAGGAATTTCAGATGAAAGCCGTTTGGATTCCCTAATTGATAGAGCAAAAAATACGGAGATTTTTGGTCAAGATCCTTATGAGACTGTTATTCATAAAGCGGCATTTCTTATGCATCAGTTGCTGAGATACCACCAATTTATAGACGGACAAAAACGTACTGGAATATCAACAGCATTTATTTTCCTTGGATTAAATGGATACACGCTTTGGTCGAGGTCACCAATAGAAGAATTCCACTATTGTATTGATGTTGCCGAAGGAAAATACGAAGTGGGAGATATAACTGAGTGGATATCTGACCGTATAGCTTCAAGTGATGTAACAAGATATAGGCCAAATATTATAAAAACACTATTTCCTTTTGCGGATTCGATGAACTTTAGATGCACCAAATGTCATGCATTTCTCTCTCCTAGGTCTTTCCGAATAAAATGCAAAAAATGTGGCACGGAGTTCGATTTGAGATTAAAAAATGTGGTATTTACTAATGGAATTAATGGAATTACAATAAAATCAAAATTTGGTCTCCGCAGGATAGACGGGGTTCAACAACCTCATTAGCTGCTTGAACTCTGGCTGTAATTATGCGACGCTTTTCTTAGCCCTTGCCCGCCTCTACCGCAAGCTCGGCCGAAAAGCCGAGAGCGCCGAAGCGTGCAAAACCGCCCGAGATCTCTTCGAGAAGGAGAGCGAATACAACCGCGCCTGCTTCGAGGCGGTCTGCGGGAGCCCCGACGCCGCCATTGCGCTATTGAGAACCGCCCTGGAGAAGAGGGAGCAGACCGCGGATTGGGCGCGCCGGGACCCCGACTTCGAACCCATCCGGGACGACCCCCGCTTCGCCGCCCTTCTGGACGAGTTCTCGCCGGGTGGGGAGAAGGGGCCATAGTGGGGGCTGCGCCGCCCGGCGGAGCCGTGCTGCGAAGGCATCTCAGAAACTCGCATCGAGGGGGCAGCCGACGACGCCAACGAAGGTGACCTCGCTGCGGCGATGGCGAGAAGGAATTTGAGGATTGAAGATATTAAAAATTGAAGATCTGACAAAATAAGATTGTTAGAGGGCCTCAAGCGACCAGCGACCCTCTAAAAGGCGGCGGATTTATTCGCAAGAACTATTTGATCTTCGACTCCACCATATCTTCTCTGAGCTTGCAGAGGCCCTCAGCTCCCCGAACGTAGAACCAGTAGTGGACGACTACCAGTATGCCCCACCCGATGGGGGAGTAATAAACGGCCAAGGATGGATCGATCTTTATATAGGCCATCATGTTGAGGGCTATCCATATTATGTTCACCACCAGATATATGCCCAGATGTAATTTGAAGAGCTTCATCTGGTCGGCGACCGTCGCCTCTCGAAAGACCCTCTTATACTCGTCGATAGTTCCTGTCATAATTCACCACCTTTCTCAACTAATACCATAACAATCTAATTATGCATTCATTAGATTTAAGCTTAATTGATTATAATAATGGTAATTTTATAACTAGATCCATAAAATGAAGGCGCCGCACGGGGACAAAAAGGCGGTAGGTGCGGGGATTAATCTAATTAACTGCCCCCCTCGGCCATATAAGCTCCGAATTCCGCGTCAGTTTTAACTACCTCTGGCCCAAAATAATGTCATTGGAGGCTTTTAGTTTGAGAGAGTTCGCAAAGCCCAGGGTCGTCGTCAGCAGATGCATCGAGTTCGACCACTGCCGGTATAACGGCCAGATGATCGCCAGCGACTTCGTCGCGAGCCTCGCCCCTTACGTCGAGTTCCTGCCGGTCTGCCCCGAAGTGGAGATCGGCCTCGGCATCCCCCGAGATTCGGTCAGGCTCGTCTCTTCGACCTCAAAGAGAGGAGAAGGTGGAGAGGGAGGAGAGGGAGGAGAGGGAGGAGAGGGGGTAGTAGGAGATGGTGGAAAGGGAGCAAGAGGAGAAGGTGGAGATGGTGAAAGAGGAGATGGTGGAAAGGTTGGATTGGCAAAGATCAGCCTCATCCAGCCGACTACGGGCCGGGACGTCACAGCCGATATGACCTCCTTCGCCGCCGGTTATCTCGACTCCGTCGGCGACGTCGACGGCTTCATCCTCAAGGCGAGCTCCCCCTCCTGCGGGATCAAGAACACCAAGGTATACCCGACGGCAGGAAAGTCGGCGGCCCTATCGAGGAGCGAAAGCGGCCTCTTCGGCGGAGCGGTCCTGGCCAGATATCCTGAGCTGTCGGTGGAGGACGAGGGGAGGCTTAGAAACCCCCGGATAAAAGAGCACTTCCTCTCAAAGCTCTTCGCCCTGGCTAGCTTCCGGGAGGTGAAGAGGTCGGGGTCGATGAGGGAGCTGGTAGGCTTCCAGACCGAGAACAAGATGCTCCTTATGGCCTACCACCAGGCGGAGACGAAGGCCCTGGGGAAGATCACCGCAAACCACGACCACCGCCCCTTCCCCGATGTCGCAGCCTCTTACGAGCTCCATCTGAGGAGGGCGCTCTGCAGGCCCCGGAGGTACACCTCCAACATAAACGTCCTGATGCACATACTCGGCCACTTCTCAGACCGGATCTCGGCGGGGGAGCGAGAACTGTTCCTTGAGAACATCCAGAGGTACAGGGACGGGAAGATCACCATCTGCCCCAACACCACCATCCTCAAGTCCTGGATTGCGAGGTTCGATGACGACTATCTATCGAGCCAGACCTTCTTTGAGCCCTACCCCCAGGACCTGATGGAGGTGGACCCGGTCGTCTCCCATAGGGGGAGGGACCTCTGGAGATAGAATAGACACCGCAAGAGAGACGCCGGAGGGGTGGGCGGATCGGATAGATGGGGGGCGGACCTTCAACGCCGACCTTCAGGCCTCCGCCATCCTCTGGGCCCTCTCCTTCTCCGTCACGAGGACGTTCTCGTCGCGGACATTGGAGGCCGTTTCGTCCTTCCACCAGGCGAGCCTATCCCGGCCGAGTCCGTCCATGGCCTCGAATATGTCCATGTACTCCCGGTCGTACCTGGTGTAGACCGGGTCGAGGGGGACCATCGACCTGCCACCGACGGCGGAGAAGGACGGGTCGACCTCGATCACCTCTCCCTTCTGGTTCTTTACGAGGAGCCAGAGGTGGTCGTTTCCCGTCCCGGCGAAATCCTCGGCGTAGGCGAAGGAGACATCAAACCCGTGGCTCTTGAAGTACCACTCGTAAAAGGCTGCCCTCTCGAAGACCGATAGGTCTGCGGAGTATCCCTTGATGGAGCTGCTGTACCTTATGACGTCGTCGGGGTTGTGGACGTCGGCGGCCTTAAGCTCCAGGTAGTAGGGGTCGGGTATGCTCCCGGCCATATCGCCTCCGAGGATGCCGTCCCTTCCGCCGTCCAGGAGGATGTAAGCCCCCACCAGAGCCAGTGCGGCCACGACGACGATCTGCCATCTCGCCATATCTCACCCCTCCTGTAAAGTCCTCTTGGGATCGCCACCAGCTCCAAAGCCCCTTTCGGCTAGAGCCCTTCTCACTTCCTCCTCCACGATCTTTCGGACCTCGTCCTCGTCGACCTTTCGGCCGGTCTGCTGGGTCTGTTGAGGATGGGACTCCCGGATAGACCTCTCGAAGATGTTCCTCTCTTCTAGGAAGAACGGCCTCTCGCCGTTCTCTATCTTGAGGAGGGATTCTTCAAACCGCTTTCGGATACCATCCTCGCCGTAGAAGTAATCCTCGATCGCCTTTTTCGTCAGCTCCGGCATACCTTGCGAGACGAGATTTGTTTCGGGGTCGTCCATGTACCTGAGCGCCATCCTGATGACCCTGTGGAGACGGTGCTCAAGGGTTCCCTTCACCTCGCATCCTCTCTCCTCGCCGTAGGGGTTTCGGAGGAGGATCAGGATCTCGTTGGCATGGTTCTCCCCCAGCTTCCTCCAGGGCTCGATCCGACCTGCTGGAATCCCTGAATGTCTGGCGACCGCGGAGACGATCCCCTTCTGGTCGACAAACCCTCGAGTGAAGACATAAGCCCTATCGGCCTTTCCCGGATCGCACCCAAAGAGCCTCCCCTCCGTCAGGGCTCTTTTTGCCAGATCATCTTCAGGATCCTTTTTCCTCTTCTCCCGCCAGCAGCACGGAACCAGGATGGGGGGTCGGTCCAGTCCTTCTATGAACTTCTCCCGCATCGCAAGGGAAGGGGGGTCCTCCCCAGGATAGTGGCGACCGGCAACGAAAGGCCTCATGGCCTGGTGGATGAAATCGTCGATGGCGGAGTAGTCCTGGCCGAACTTCTCCACCATGATCTGGTTGTCGACTAGGACGATCCCGTCCACTCCGACCCCGACCTTCTTGGTCATGAGGTCGTAAAGAGAGATCGTCGCTCCCATGGCCCTCTTAGGCTCCTTCGCCCTCTGCTGAGGGTCCGTCCCCTCTTCGGTGAGAACCCCCAGGACGAAGACGGGATAGGCGGGCCTCTCTCCCCGGATGTACCTGGTGATCGGGTTGACGAAACCCGTCCCCGTCCCTCCGCCGAGAGAGACTATGAAGAGGATACCGTCGCACATCTCCGACCCGCTGTTCCCCTTGAGGGCAGCGAGGGTCGTATAGCCCCTTATCTTATCCCATGCTCCCCTCAGGATGGGGTTTTCTGAGTCGTACTCACTGAGGGCGGCCCTCTTTACTTCTCCATCACTCCCAAAGATCTCGAAGACGGCCTTGAGAAACTCGGCCTGCCTCATGAACCCCTGTTTTTTGACGTCGTACCCATAACGGTCGACGATAAGCTTAGAGGTCTTCGATTCTGTCCCGATGACGTCGTGGGGTATGAAAAAGCCGGGATAGCATCCATTATCCAGGGAGCCGAAGAATTTCTGGTTCTGGGTCTCCTGGACGTCGGCCTCAAGCCAGAGCCCCTTCACCCCACCAAAGGATACGTGCTCCCCCAGAGACCTGTTGAGGAGGGCAACGTCTTGGTTTTGGAGGAACCGCTCCGCCAGATGCCCACCACAGCCTCCGATTCCGACGATGCATAATCTCATTTCATCCCTCCGAAAGCATCGGCGTAAACGGGCCATAGGAGCGCCGCCTCCGAGGCGAAGAGGGCGAGGAAGGCGAAGGACCTCGATCCAAGATCGACCTCGGGATATATCGTCCCCTGCTGGACGGAGAGGAAGATGGAGACGGCGAGGAGCGGCACCGCGAACATCACGGCGACCTTCGTGCCTCTGGAGATCTCGTAATAGCCGTAAACCTTCTCCGGAATGAAGGCGGCCACCACCAGGCTAAAAAGGAGGACCAGAAGCCCAAAGGCAGCAAAACCCAGGGGACCTGAGGCTACAGCTGAAACCTGGAAGTAGTTGTGCCGGGGGAATATCTCCGGCGTCAGGAAGTAGAAGTAGGCGAAGGCGGCAAAGAGGAGCATCCAGGCCGCCACGGCGGCAGCGTTGAAGTTCGAACCCTGCCGGGTGAACATCTCTTTCATGATCTCCTCTTTGAGTTTGTCTTTGGAGATCTTCCCGCCGTTGTCGTTGGCCCCTCCGTTATCAACCACCCTCGCTTTGGATGTGGCCGCTACCCTCCGGTAAGTCCTCTCAATATTAAGCCTGTGGAGCGCTGCGCCTCCTGCCAACAGCAGAAGGAATAGCCCTACGCCGAAGATGCCGTTCAAAAAGAGGCTGGTCATCGGTAAAACCTCCTCTCTATCATGATCCCGCCGATGAGCGCCGCCAGCAGAACGGCTAGGATATTTGCGACCGTCACCGCCGAGTATATCGGGTATTTGACGATCTTCGGGTTGATCGCGCCTCCCGAGATGGCCCCCGTCTCCTCCCTGGAGTTTTGGTCCGTCGCTGAATACCTGAAATAATAGCTGAAGCTATGGCCAGCGTCGGATACGTCGAAGGGTGCGAGGTCAAAGAGAACTTCCTGGGCCTCCTCCGATGCGTTGATGACCGCTGTATCCTGGCGTCTGTTCGGATGAGACGGAGTGCTGGTATACAGGTCGATCCGAAGGTTATTCACCTCCGGGTTCTTCACCTTGAGGCTGAACCTGTAGTTCTGCCACCAGTGCCGGTTCTCGTCGGCGGGGGAAGCGTCCGGGTCCGAGACGAATATCTTGGGGCTTGGAAGGAGGCGAGGTCCTGAATGGATCGCCGTCCTGTTGGAGTTGAGGCCGTCGCCGAAGGTGTAGAAGTAAGTGAAGTTCTTCCCCGCTTCCCCCTCCCCGAAGAAGCCGTACTCGCTGGCGATGAAGCTGACGTTCGTTCCAGACCTCACGATCTGGGTCCTGTTCCACAGCTCGTTCTCCTGGTCGTCTAAGATGTGGAGGGTAACGCTGATGGCGTCCCCGTCGGTGTCGACGAACCGGGCTTCGTACCTGATGGGATCGTTGTACCTGGCCCTGATTGGGTTGACCCTGATGCTATCTTCGTCCACCTCTGGGGGGCTGTTGACCAGGTCCAGCTCCAGGACGCTGTAATAGTCATCCTGCTGGTAGGGCTTGGCGTACATGGCGTCGGTGAAGTAGGTGTTGTGCATGTCGTTGAACCATATCCGGAAGGTGGCATTCCCCACCTCCTGGGAGTCGACGAAGGGGGTGATAGAAGACCAGTCCCTGACGGTGGCGTTGGTCTTTTCAGAGTACTCGTTGGCGAGGATCACCCTCTGAGATCCTATCCTGGTGAACTCCTCTTCTCCGGGGCCCTTCGCCTCCAGCCAGAGGTAAACGTCCGAACGGACCTCTATGGGGTTGTCGTTCTTCACCCAGGCGTAGATATCCAGCTTGTCGTTTCTTGTGATCTCGCCCTTCCCCGATGGGTACCAGACGAGGACTGTGGGGGGGGCGTACTCCTTGGGCGGGACGAAGGGTATGTGGAGGAGCTTTTTGAGGTACTCGAACTTGGTGGGATCATCCTGCTTCCACTTCTCCATGTTCCCTACCATGCTGTCCAGGTCCAGCTGTACGACCCTCCTCCCTCCGCTGGAGCTGCTGGACTCCCCGCCACTGCTCCCTCCCGAGGAGGATGGTGTGGATTTGGGCGGCGATGGGCTCACCCCCTGGGCCTGGGCCGCCAGGGGGAGGAGGAGCAGAATTATGATGATGCATGCTGCGAGTCTCTTCATATCAAACCCCGATAGGCGTGAAGTCTACCTCCAGATGGTATGGGTAACCCCTCCACTCCAGCCTCTTCCATTCCGCGGCATCAGAGGCGTAGACCTTCGGATCGTTTGCCAGGGTCCATGCCGTCCGGTCCATGGTGGTGACGAGATCGAAGGATAAACTGCTCAAAGATGAGCGGACCTCAACGCCGTAGGTGTAGACGTACTCGCCCCGGACGTTGTCGTAGGTCACGTTCCAGGTCTTGTTTCTGAAGTTTGCCACCATATTGGGGCCCGAGTATCCCTCCTCGCCGTCCAGGAACCTGGTCCCAGAGAGGAACCTGAACCTGGACTCCCCGAGGAACGGCTCGGCGAAGGGGAGCTGATCTATCGTGAAGTTCGTGGAGATCTCCGTGGCGTTCAGGCTTTGAGGTCTGCCCGCCTCGATCCAGGCCTTTCGGACGGGATCGTAAACCTCCAGCTTCACCACCAGGGGCTCTGTCCTCTCTGGAGCGTCCATCTCCATGGTGTAGACGAATGGTGATCTGATCAATCTCTCCCCAGGCTGGTGGAAGGCGGCGTCCCAGGAGCCGAGAGATCCGTTGATGGGCGACGCCATCCCTCTGATCGACTCCTTGAAGAGATTTGGTCCCTGGTAAATCGATGGGGGTGAAGCCACCCTGATGAACCTGTAGCTGACGTTCCCGGCGGCGTCACCGTCGAAGGAGACGTCCCTCCAGCTGATCCGAGGGTCTCCGTTGTAGGTGGCGATCCCCTGAGATCTCCAGATTGACGATCCCGGCTCACTGGTCTGAAGCTCGATGTCGCAGACCGGAAGGGCGGTTTCTACGTCCACAGAGTAGGTGTACCGGGAGACGGTCGATCCCCTCTCGGGAGAGACGGAGACGTTCTCATACCTTATCAAGACGATCTCGGGACCGAGATACACCTTCCCCTCCTCCTCCCGACTGGTGGCCAGGGGGCTCTCAGAACCGGGGTAGTAGAAGCTGAAGTAGTATGAAGAAGTCCCCACCGAGCCTATCGTCTCGCTGGGCATGGCACCGGTCCACTCCAACCTCTGCCATCGGTTGGCGTCGGTGTACCTCTTCTTCTCGACGAGCCTGAAGAGGTTCTGGTCTATGTCCCAGATGTTGAGGCCCACGTCCAGGTTCTTTGATCCGTTGAAGTCCAGAGAGTAAGTGAAGGGCGAACCTGAAAATCCGTCGATGGGATCGACGCTGGCGTTACCATATTCGTAATCTATGGGCCAGAAGGGTCCTTCGAACGCCTCCGTCTGCTTCCTTCCGGAAAACCTATAGTGGGCACGTATGAAGTCGAACTCCAGGGATACCTCGTCCCACCTCAAAGTCTGCCAGGCGCCCACGTTGGTGTAGTTTTGGCCCCCCAGATCTTCCCACGGGCCGATCAACTCTGGGGCGACCTGTAGAGAGACGGCGTCCTCGGCGCTGGAGAAGAGGTCGATCCTATAGCTGTAGAGGGTATCGTCCGTTCCCGTCTTGGGAGAGACCTCGGAGTTCCTGTATAAGGTGATCATCTTGATGAGAGGGGGCTGGCCGTCGTACCCATCCAAGGTCACCGGATCTCCGACGAGGGGGGTGATGATGACCCTGTACCAGCTCTTCTCCCAGGTGCCGGTCTCGTTATCGTCGGAGGCCCATCTTCCAAAACTTCCACGGCTCAACTCCGGCGCCCTGAAGTTGACGTCGAAGTTGACGTCTTGGGAGGAGCGGGCTGTGAGGCTGATGTCAGTGGTGTATTTTTTGGATGCTGAATAATCGGTGTAGTCGGGCCCCACCTCCAGCTCCAGAGAGTAGCGCATGGGGCTGCTCATGCTGTTGGTGAGGTGGACCTTATAGACGATGGGCTGATTTACGTTGAATGGCGTCTTGTCGGTGCCAACCTGCAGAAAACTGATAGAGGCCTCCAGCTGGCCCAGAGCTGGCCCGAGGGCGATGACGGCAACGACGAAGAACGCCGCCGCCCTCCTCGTCCATTTTAAAGATCTCAAGCTTCTACAAACCCCCTAGATTTATGATAGCTCGACGGCCGGAGATGACTTTTGAAATTGTATCTGATCCAGATAAGAGATTTCTCTATTAAATGTTAACGGATGGACTTTTTGAGGGGCTCTTTGCCAGGAGGAAAAAGAGGTGGCGAGGGCTTCACCCGTCGATCGCCCTGCTCGCCGCCTCAACCCCTGCGCCCAGGGAGGATATCACGCCCTCCTTCGCCAGGACCAGCTCAAGGGTCTGGATCGTCCTGAGGACGTCGGCCTCGGTGCAGGCGCCCATGGTCCCTATCCTGAAGATCTTACCTTTCAGGGCCGACTGGCCCCCCGATACGACGACGCCGCGCTTCCTCATCCCTCCTCGAAGCTGGCCGTCGGTTATCCCTTCAGGCATCTTCATGGCGGTGACGGTGTTGGAGTAGGTGGAGTGCTCGTTCACCTGGGGGAAGAGCTCGATATTCAGGGCCGATGCCGCCTCTCTCACCCCCTTCGCGAGGCCGGCGATCCGAGCCCGCCTCTCAGGGAACCCCTCTTCTGCTGCCATGGTGAGCGCCTCCTGGAGGGCGTAGAAGAGGGAGACCGCCGGGGTGTAAGGCGTCTGGTTCTTCCTTGACTTATCGAGGTGGGCCTTGAGGTCGGTGTAGTAGCCGCCTTTCCCGTCCTCCAGCATCTCCTCCGCCCTCTTGCTGACGGTCACCATGGATAGGCCCGGCGGGACCGCGAGACATTTCTGAGACCCGGTGATGGCAATGTCGATCCCCCACTCATCGGTGAGAAACTCGTTTCCGCCGACGGAAGATATCCCGTCGACGATGAATATGGCATCGTATCTTCTCGCCAGCTTCCCCACCTCTTTGGCCGGGTTGACGATCCCGACGGAGGTCTCGTTGTGGACGATGGATATCGCCTTCGCCCCTTCTTCGAGGGCAGCCTCTATCCGGTCCAGATCGAAGGGAGTCCCCCAGGGGAACTCCAGGAGGACGGCGGTTCCGTACCGGTCGCCGAGCTCGGTGAACCTTTCGCCGAACTTCCCGTTGGTGACGGTAATGATCTTATCCTCTTTGCCGATGATCCCGCCGACGGCCGCCTCCATGCCGGCGGTACCGCTGCCGCTGAGGACGACGGCGTCGTTCTTCGTCTCGAAGAGCTCTTTGAGCCTCGACCTGCAGTCTTCGTAGATCGTCTCAAAGTCGGCGCTCCTGTGGCTGATCATAGGCTTCGACATGGCCCGGAGGACCCTCTGGGGCACCTTGACCGGTCCGGGGATCATGAGCAGCGTATCCTCGATATCCAAATATTATCCCTCAGCCCAACAACACCGGGAAGTCTATATAAATCTAGCTTTTATCCTCTCTGCCGTCTTCCAGCTCTTTCTTGTGAAGGGCGGAAGGTCGCCGTGCTCTTTCGCCCATTCTTCCAGGAAACGGATGGTGGCCGGGTCTGAGGGGTAGCCGCTCCCGATCACCTTTCCGACGGCCGCCTCGATCTCCCTCACCGACCTGTCCCTATTCACCTTGGCGAGGATCGAGGCTGCGGCCACTACGGTGTGGTTTTTATCTGCCCGGTGCTCGGCGACGACCTCCATCCCGGTTCTGCTCCCCTCCTTCACCCTTCTGGCGAACCGTTCCGGGTCGACGTCGGCGGCGTCCAGGATCGCCCTGTCCGCCGAGAGCTTCTCCAGCACTTTTGAGAAGCTCTTTACCATGATCTCGTTCATCGTCATGAGCTGGCGGAGCTCGTCGATCACCTCCGGCCTCACCTCCAGGACGTACCGGTCTCGGGCGATCTTCTCGATACTCGCGGCGAGCTGTTCCCTCCTCGATGGGGCCAGGAGCTTTGAGTCCTTCACCCCCAGCGCCGCCAGATCGAAGAGCCTCTCCTCGTCGACGACGACGCCGACGACGAACATCGAGCCGATCACCGGACCCTTCCCCGCCTCATCGGCGCCCAAAAGTCGCATCATTCACCCGTTGGGGGCTAGGGCTATTTGAATCGATCGAAAAATGACGGTAGAGATGAACCGGGATCCCAAATAGATCTCCAAGTCCCGGGATCATCCTCCGCCGGTTCCTTGAGATAGCTATATCTAAACCGGCCTCGATAAACTTTCACCGATGAATATCGATCTCGACCAGGTCCTCGCCCTGACAGGCGACCTCTCCAGAGATGAGTCAAGAGAGAGGTTTCGAGCCTTTCTCCTCCAGTCGGCGAAAGACCCCGACGCCATCGGAGAGCTCCTCGCCTCGGCCCTGAAGGGGGAGGGACACGAATACCGCCTCGCCCTCGAAGACCTCGTCGTCAGCCTGGGGGCGTCCCTCGGATTTGAGCTGAGGTTCCCGGAGGGCGGGGGCTGGGCCTCCCCTTCGGGGGTCAGCTTCCTCCTGGAGGTCGTCGGCGAGGGGGTGGAGGCTGACCTGGGACCCATCGTCGAGAGGATCGAGAGCAACGTTTCCATCTCCTCCGCCCCTCCAGAGACGGAGGAGGGTGAGGAGGCAGCGGAGAAGGGCGAAGGATCGTCGGATCCAGAGGGAAGGATGACCGCCCTGGGTCTCCTCGTCGCCCTCGATTCGGAGATCCTCCGGGTCGAGGGGGCGATCGCCCAGGGGGACGAGGCGGGGCTCGTCCGGGGCATCTCCATCTCCGCCCTCCTCACCTTATCGAAGATGGCGAAGGACTACCACCTAACCCACGGGGACGTCCTCCTTCTCCTCCTCACCTCCGGCCCCTCCGTCGACCCCCTCATCGGCCTCATATCCCGGATCATATCTCAGTGCGAGGCGGAGACCCCGACCCTGGAGGAGATCGCCCAGATCCTCTCTCCCATCGGCCGGGGCGGCGAGGGGACCTCCGAGGAGGCGCTGGCGGAGCTCATCGACCAGAGCCGGTACTACGCCTTCGGGAGCCGGTCCGAGGACCGGAAGCATAGAAGGCTTTAGGATATTCGTCAAATAATCGCCAACAAGAGAGAAGATTTTATAGCTTCTCAGACAACTTCCCCAACTTCTCGATGAAGGCGTTCGTAGCGAACCCCACCAGGAAGCAGAAGAGAATCCTCGTGTTGTCGCCGTTGACCTCAAAAGATGAAACGCTTTGAGCCGAAAGTTCTTTGGCGCTCGAAGCGTTCAGAATCGAATTGTTAAGTTGAGCATCTTCCAACCCTGTGAGGTTTAAGACTCCGAGACCAGTGGCATTCAAAGAACCGACGGCGGAGCCTCCAGTCGTCGTCATCCCGAGGTCTGTGAGGAGGTAGGCTATGAAGCCGAATATCACCGCCAGGAAGGGGAGGGATGTATACCAGAGCCTCTTATATTCCCGGACGATGCCGTACGCCTTGATATCCTCTACCGTCCCGACCATGATCTGTGCCGACGCTCCAAGTCCCGCTATTAGGGCCGCCCAGATGGGAACGTTGAGGATAATTTTGTTCGTATCCTGGGAATAGAGGAGATATCCGAAGAAGATCGCCGCGGCCATCCCATAGAACATCGAGAAGAGACCATACTTGGCGATGACGAAGGAGAGGTAGGTCCATCTGGGAAGACCAAAGAATTTGAACTTATGTCTATTTAGTTCTCTTGTAAGCTGTTCCATTCCTTTATCTGCATCTTCCATAGATTTGAGGGGCTCTTTCTCCGTGTATAGCTCATTTCGAGCCGCATAATAATTGGTTCTGGCGCCGGAGACGTCGATGTCCCTCGATTCTGCTATCTCCAAGAGGCTTCCAAGCTTGATCAGCCGTTCTTCTGCCCATCTTCTCATCTCCAATTCTTCTTCTAATTTGGGAGTGGGGTCGTCTGACATACTACTAATCAACTGATTTTTATAGTATATTAAATTTCTGATTCAGAATTTATTTTTTTATCAGAGTTATCTTCTCCATCTGCACCATGGAGGGTGTAAGGCCTTGAATAAGGCGTATGTAGATCTCGAAAGTGACGGGACGATCCCTCCTACATCTTGGATCGACCTCGAGGATTTGGGCCAAACGAGAAGGGAGGAGCTTTTGGCTCGGGTCTCGGGGTGGTGCGACGGCGCGCCCTTAGACCTGCTCATCTGGGTTTCCATCTATCGTTGGACTCTCCCAAGCCGCCGTTTCTGAGGTTCTCCCCCAGAGAGGGGATCTCATCACCGAAGGCGAGCCGCCGGGCGTACGCCCCCCGCTCCCGGAAAGCCTGAGCTCGCCCGTCGGAGATTAAATTCTCCAGTTTATATAAATCCACCGGGCGGAGGATCACCCGGGCCCGCCCACCACCGGCGACGGGGTCGCTCACCTCTATCCAGGCTTCCTCCGCCTCAGAAGAGGTCGTCGGATAGAGGATCGCCGACTCCCCGCCCGGCCCCCGGCTCAAGGCATAGATGGCGAGCTGGTAGAGCATCTCCCGGGGGAGGGAGTTTTTCCATAGGTCTCTATACTTTGCGTCTAGGATCGAGACGACCTCCTCCCCCCTCATTATCACGTAATCCGGGCGGGGGTCCGGAGCAGGCCGATTCTTCGGATTTTTTCCCGGAACGTAGGAGATCATCCCGCTGAGGCGGCGCTCGTCCACGATGGTGTAGCCCGGCAGGTTCTCCCGGAGAAACCGGGACAGGAGCTCCTGGAAGAAGCGGTTCATGTCGAAGAGGAAGCCGGGGAGCGGACTCTCGCTCTTGCCGTCATCGAGGGAGAGGCCCTGGGCGGCCAAGAGGATCTCGATGATGGAGATCGACGGCCGGTAGGCCGCCGTCTGCCTCGTCATCTGGCGGCGGAGCCTTCCAGTCGTCTCCTGATCCAGCCGGATCGGGCTGATCCCGTCCCGGATCAGCCCATCGAGGCGGCGGAGGTTGGACCGCAGAATAACGTCTTCGGTGAGCTTCGCGCCTAGGCGGAGACCTTCGAGGAGGACCTGGTTTATGAGGCAGTCTTCGAGCCTGGGGTAGTGGGTGCAGGGGAGAGCAGCTTGAGCGATCCCGCCATTTCTCGCTATCCTCTTGATGTCGATCCTGCCCCGGGGGCTTTGAAGCGTCTCGTCGAGGCGGACGTACCTTCGGTGAAGACCCCGCGAGATCAGCTCGCTGGCCTCGGCCACCAGCTGGTGGATTAAAAGATCCTGGAAGGCCCTGGGTTCTGGGGGGTATACCGTCTTGCCGAAGAGACGGAGGTCTCGAAGCCCGTAGGCGTACCTGAGGAGCTGGAGGAAGGGGGCGTCCTCGATCTTCGGGCGGATGGTGATCTGAAGGTCGCCCAGCGAGATTCTTCCCACATAGGAAAAGGATTCGACGTACAATCCATCTCGAAGTTCTCTTACTTCCAGAATTCCTTTTTTTGAAAGATCCAGGATCGCCCTTTGGACCATAATATCCTTTTCAAATACGAATCCCTTGAGTTCGTTTTGATCATCTGGATAAAGCTTATCCCACTCATAAAGCGAGACATTGATTTTATCTTCAGACATCCATCGATTCTCCGATGTTTTCCTCGGAATTGGATTCATTTTCTTCGCCATATTCATCTGAGATTTCACTTTCAGATTCCAATATTTGCGGCGATGTAGATATTTCAGGGAACGGAGCAATAAGAGCCTGTATAAGATCATCAAGTCTTGATTCTTCGAAAAGCTCGTGTCTTATCCTCTGATTGTTGACGTCGATTAGCCCCTTTCCGAGAATCTTCTCAAGCGTAATATAATCCTCGTAGCAGTACTCTTCCAGTAGAGGGATGATATCTTCCTGAACTACTTTAGACATTTTTAAAAATTGTGAAATTGGGCGCTCTTTATCGAGTAAATAAGAATGGCCGATCTGAAGGTTGCGAGCATCATGCCCTATGCATTCGCATATCTGCCGATTTAGTGAATCGAGCCAAGGTCCAAGAGGAATACCAGCGACAGTGGCATTTCCCAGTATTGAGCTGTCGGGCATCAGCTCTATGAAACCGAAACGACGTCTTAGAGCTGTATCTAAAAGAGCGATAGATCTATCGGCTGTATTCATCGTTCCTATTATGTACACGTTCTCGGGAACCAAAAAGAAGCTCCTGCTAAGAGGAAGTACGACCGATTTTCCTCGCTTGTTCTTCTCGATAATCGTTATCAGCTCTCCGAATATCCGGGGTATATCGCCCCGATTTATCTCATCGATAATCAAATAGAACTGCTGCTCAGGATTTTTCTGAGCATCCTCACAAAGCGTCTTAAAGACGCCATCCACAAGCGTAAAGGTCATTTGACCATTTATTACTTCGGGCTTGTATCCTTCGATAAAATCTTCATAACCATAAACCGGATGGAATGAGCATATTCTAACAGTACCGGGTGATTTATCGCTTCCAAGGATCCGGCTTTTTTCCTCTTCAGAAAGGTCTTCAAATTCTTTACCCATATTGTATACGGATGACAGATAACAGGCTGTTTTTTCAGCCCAGTAAGTTTTGCCTGTTCCAGGTGGTCCATAAAGGATGACTTGACTCTTGCGTTCAATCGCTGACTGAATTCTGCCAGGTAAACCTTTGAGTTGAAAACGTTTGATTTTGATTGAAATAGGTGTTTTATCCTTTGAGGTCTCTTTTTTATCCGCTTCTATTATATGCTTCTCAGCTTCGACAAGATTAGAATATTTCTTGATTTCACGTAGAGTGCTCATGATCCCCTCTTTTTCAGGGAGATCCCAAGGTTCTAGGGATAGCCACTTAACGGGGCGACGATGGGCGAAAGTCGACCCTTCCTCAAAGAAATATCCACCTGAAATCTTGCCCACGCCCAAGACTTTCATCCCGCTACACGCCAGGATTAAATCGCCTTCTTTAACCCCAAAAATAAAATTGAATACTTGATTTGTCTGTTTAGTCGGCATACCAGAAGATCCAGGGTAATATTTCTCCATCTTATCTCGGATTTTAGCTTTCCCCTCTTTATCGTTCGATATATTCGAAAGATCTCCAAGATCATCCCAGCCAACTGCGATATACCCTCCGTCACGCATGTTTTTCCATTCGCTGCTCCCTTTGAGCCCTCTTGTTGTCCCAATGCGCCAATATCGATGTGGTCTTCCGTTAAAGCTATTCAGTATCGATGTCAAGTGATTAAGCGGGATGCCCAGTTCCTTGGCTATCGATACATACCGTCCGGCACAGATGTATCTTCCGTCTCCTTCAGGCGGAATTTGAAGCATTTTTATAAGATGAAACCTCTGATAATCTGCTCTATGATAATCATCCAGCTTTTCAGGATAAAGTAAGCTTAGATATTTATGCCCCCACGCAGAATCGCTGATGTTTGGTGCTAACTTATCCATTTCACGCTGCAAGTTTAGGTAATCTTCGTCTGTGCCATTTTCAGGTAGATGGTCCAGTAGTTCAGCAGCTTTTATAAGCTGATCTCGATGCTTACCGGCAACACGAATTGCCTCTTCAGTTGAAATCTCTATTTGATTCTGAGGACTTCCTATTGTCCATGCTCCCGTTTCCTTACGTCGATAGATACCGAATTTTAAAGCACTTCCGCCAGCAATGCTCCCAAATTTTGCTGGGAATTCATCATCGTTTTTGAACTCTAGCCAGTATACCAAGCTATCCTTTATTCCGTGATCATGGATGCTTTCCAGCAGGCGTTCACCATCAAGGGCTCTTAAGCTATAAGGGCCGAATCTTTTTTGAAAAATTTCATAATATTTTAAAAGCTGAGTGTTGGATAATAATTTACCTTCGGAGCTTAGCTTCTTATGGGCCTCTTTTATCCTTTGGGCGATCGTCTCGTTCAACATATCTTCAATACACCACCTGTATATTCCATGTAATTTGGTGCACAGTATGGCAGATTGAGCATCTCCAGAAAATGCTCGACATAACGCAATTCTTATCCACGATCTTCAATTCATATATTGCCAAAAATAGGTTTCGGTAATAGGAGACTTTGAATTGTGGATCGGTTCGGAATGGTTGCTGTTGATGATCTGTTCCCTCCTCTAAGACGCTGATTCCCCTTTAAGTGGAAACTGCCCCTATCCCACGATCCTCGCCACCCGCCCCACCTGGCCGTCGGCGAGCCTGACCTTTATGCCGTGGGGGTGGAAGGAGGAGTTAGTCAGGATCTCCTTCACCGTCCCTTCCGTCAGCTTGCCCGTCCTCTGGTCGCGCTTGAGGACGACCTCCACCTTCAGCCCCGGCTTTATATCCTTCCTATTCTTGCCGTCCATGCCCCTCCATCATCGTATCGACCGGAACCCCTGGCCAAGGGCTCTTCTCACTCTTCCTCGATCTCCAGGAGGAGGAGCTCGAAGACGAGGGTCTTTCCCGCCAGGGGGTGGTTCGCGTCGAAGGTGACCGCATCGTCCGAGATCTCGGCCACCGTCAGCTGGAGCCTCTGGTCGCCCTTCGAGAACTCGATCCTCTGGCCGATCACCGGGGCGAGGTCCGGGGGAAGCTCCTTTCGGTCGATCTTCATCAGAAGCTCTTCGTTCCTGAGGCCGTACCCCTTCTCGGGGGGTATGGTGACGGTCTTCGCCTCCCCCGGCTTCATCCCCATCAACGCCTCATCGAAGCCCGGTATGACCGCCCCTTTGCCGATGGTGAACCTCAGCGCCCCGTGGGTCTCGGAGCTGTCGAAGACCGTCCCGTCCTCGAAGCTCCCCTTGTAGTGGAGGCTCACGGTGTCCCCCTCTTTAGCCTGCTTCATCTTACGACTCTCCATCATCCATCCGATTTAAAGAAATTGATCGCGGAACTAACCGCGGAACCATCGCAGATCGATCACGAAACGGACCGGGGGAGACGGGCGGATCGGGCGGGGCGGATCAGGCGGACCCGGCCCCGACGATCTCCACCATCTCGATCTCGAAGACGAGGGTCATGCCCGCCAGGGGGTGGTTGGCGTCGAGGATGACCGACTCCTCTGAGACCTCGGCCACCACCACCTGGAGCATCTGATCCTGGGACTGCCCTATCTGGAGGATCTGGCCGACCTCCGGCTCGATCTCCGGGGGCATGCTCGACCGGGAGACCTCCATCACCATCTCCTCGTGGCGGGGGCCGTACGCCTCCTCGGCGGGGACCTCGACGGTCTTCTTCTCGCCGGGAGCCATCCCCAAAGCCGCCGCCTCAAATCCCGGGATCACCATATTCTTTCCCAGGGTGAACTCCAGGGGGTCCCTCTCCATGGAGCTGTCGAAGACCGTCCCGTCTTCGAGCATCCCCGTATAATGAACTTTAACAACGTCGTCGGCTTTTGCACTTTCCATTTCGAAATCTCCTTACATTTGGGGTTCTGTCGCCCAGATGATATGTAGATGACGGTTTATGTTGAAAATTCTCCCCGAATCTCTTTCCATAAGGGGGAAAATCCCTCCGATACCTCGTTCGGCGGGGGATCTCCGGGGCCTGTAGGAGGCTGGAGGGGGATCGGGTGGGCGAAGGGATAGTGAGCGAAGGGATAGTGAGCAAAAGGATAGCGTGATAAGAAGGAGAGAAGGCCGCGGAGAAGGGGATGGAGGCGGAAGGAGATGCTGGGTACAGATGGTGAGGGAGCTTTGCGCCCCCTCAGGCTCCATCGGGGGCGTAATAGTAGTACTCTCCCGACTCCCTCTGGAACCGGTCGAGCCTCGAGCCGGGCTTGTTCACCCGGGGCCTGCGGGTCTCCTCGTCCCTCCTGAAGGTGATCCCGATCCCCTTCAGGAAGCGGTTCATCCCCTTTCTCATCTCCACCGGCGGATGGGCGACGCCCCTCTTCCCCTCCTCCCCCTCGAAGACCATCAGCTTCTCGCTGAGGAGGTCGATGAGGTAGATGTCGTGGTCGACGACGAGGACGGACCTCTCGGCGCTCTCGGCGAACCTGCGCATCACCTTCGCCGCCATCATCCTCTGCTCGACGTCGAGATGGGCCGACGGCTCGTCGAGAAGGTATAAGTCCGCATCACGGCTGAGACAGCCTACGACGGCGACCCTCTGCAGCTCCCCGCCGGAGAGCTCGTCCATCGACTGGTCCAGGAGCTTCTCGATCCCCATGGGCTTTAAGAACTCCGACTGGTAGTGGCTGGAGTCGAACTCCCTCGTCATCTTCCGAAGGAACCCCTCCACCGACAGGTCGGTCTCAGCCTTCAGGTACTGGGGCTTGTAGGATACCTTCAGCTTAAGATGGAGCCGCCCCTCCGTCGGCTCTTCGAGACCTGCCAAGAGCTTGATGTAAGTGCTCTTTCCGATGCCGTTGGGCCCCAGGATCCCCACCACCTCGCCCCTCCTGATGACCCCCGCCTCCGCCTCCAGGAGGAAGCCGCTGTACCTCTTCGAGAAGCTCTCGTACTCCGCGAGGATGGGGACGTTCTTTTCGGCCCGGGGGGCATGGACCTCGAAGACTATCGGCTCCGACCGGACCCTGACGTTCTCCTCGGAGAAGTAGCCCTTTATGTACTGGTTGATCCCTACCCGCACCCCCTTCGGCCTGGTTATCACCCCGTAGGCGCCGGGGGTTCCGTAGACGAGGTGGACGTTCTCGGCCAATAGATCCAGGAGGGCGAGGTCGTGCTCCACCACCATCACCGACTTCGTCTCGGCCAGATCTCTGATCGCTCCGGCGGCGTTGATCCTCTGGTAGATGTCAAGGTAAGGGCTGATCTCGTCGAAGAAGTAGACGTCGGCGTCTCGTGCGGCGCAGGCGACTATCGCCACCCTCTGCAGCTCCCCGCCGCTGAGGCTCGAGATCTCCCTCTCCATCAGGGAGAGCAGGTTCAGCCTCTCGGCGAGCTCTGATAGGGCGCCCCGCTCGTCGGTCTTCTCCAGAAGGGCTCCGACAGTCCCCGAGAAGCTCTTGGGTATCCGGTCGACGTACTGGGGCTTGTAGGCGGTCTTCACCCCCCGTTCTCCCACCCGCCGGAGGTAGTCGCCGAGGGCGGAGCCGGAGTAGCTATCGATCGCCTCTCCCCAGGAGGCTCCCCTCCCGAGGTTGGGGGTGAGAAGGCCGGAGAGGATGGCGACGGCGGTGGTCTTTCCGATCCCGTTGGGGCCGAGGAGCCCCGTCACCTTCCCGACGGCCGGGACGGGGAGGCCGTAGAGGGCGAAGCCGTTCTCGCCGTAACGGTGGGTGGGGTTCTCCAGCTCGTCGGGGAGGTTTATGATGGTGATCGCCCCGAAGGGGCACTTCCGGACGCAGATACCGCAGCCGACGCAGAGGTTTTCGGTGATCTGCGGCTTTCCGTCGGGGAAGGTGATCGTCTCGTCCCCGGTCCTCACCGGCGGACAGAAGTACTCGCACTCCCGGACGCACTTCTTCGGCTGGCACCGATCTCTATTGATGACGGCGATCCTCAAAGGTTCCACCCCGTTTCAGTTGAGGAGGAGGGTCCAGGATACGAGCCAGAGGTCGACGGCTATGAACTCGACGTAAAGCCAGTCCTTGGCCTTGAACTCCTCGACCTTTATCTTCAGGTATGGATATGTGAACTTCTGGATGTAGAAGGTGAAGCCGATGACGAGGATCATGACGAAGTACCACGGGTAGATCATCCCCACCGACCCTTCCTCGGGGACTCCGGTTCCGAAGAGCTGCAGGCTCGCGAAGCCGAAGATCACCCCCAGAAACGCGGGGTAGATGGTCATGACTATCCCATCGGACCTGGCCTTCTTCCTCTCCGCAGCATCCATCTTTGATGCGGTGATCTTCTTCTCATCTGCCGCCTTCGACCCGTCTGGGCCCGCAGCTGCTCCATTTTGAGCGCTCTTCGACCTCTTCCTCTTCTTGGCCATGGGATCCTCCCTGCCCTGGGTGGCATCATATCTTAATAGCGTTTTGGTCTCGGGCCGCCGCCCCCTTTTCGCCACCATCCGTCCTCCCGGCCCAGGGTGAGGCAAAGTCCAAGTAGTATTGATGCAAAAAGGGAAGGGATGCGTCCGGCTATCGTCGCAGACTCGTCGGTCTTCATATGCGGGAAGGGGTTCGAGGGAGAGGTGGTCACCGTCCCCGGCGTCGAGGGGGAGCTTCTGGACATCGGATCCAGGATGAGGCTACAGATATCCGGGGCGAGGATAGAGCCCCCATCCCGAGACGCCCTCGCGAGGGCGAGGGCCGGAGCCGAGAGGACAGGCGACGCCGCCGTCCTCTCCGAGGTCGACCTGGAGCTTCTGGCTAAAGCCCTGGAGCTCTCTGCGACCCTCGCCACCGACGATTACGCCCTTCAGAACGCGGCCCTTCATCTGGGCCTCCGGGTGGAGACGGTGGCCCAGCCCAGGATTAAGAAGATCTTGAAGAGAACCCAGAGGTGCCCCGGATGCGGCAGGCCCTTCGAAGGAGAAGACTGTCCCGTCTGCGGCACGCCGAGAAGGAAGAGAAAAGGGGGGTTATTATGAAAAATATAGATAGTTTAATAGAGACCGCCGCCGAGCTGAAGGCGGAGGGGTTGGTGGAGGGACAGATCGCCGAGGAGCTGAACATCTCCAGTGAGACGGTGACGTGGCTTCTGACCCACGGCGAGAAGAGGTCGGGTGTCCAGGGGCCAAAGGACGTCTCCGTAGACTGGTCCTCCATAGGGAAGAGCTCCATAAGGCTCCGGCAGGTCTCCATGGCCCTCACCGACATGATCCTGGAGTGTCTCGAATGCTCGGACGCCGACGTCGACGTCGTCGTTGGGGTCGCCCTCTCCGGCGTTCCCATCGCCGGCATGGTCGCCGAGGAGCTGGGGGCGGAGCTGGCGGTCTACACCCCGACGAAGCAGAGGTGGTCTCAGGAGAAGGGGGAGGCGGAGTTCAAGGGGATATTCAGCACCAACTTCTCGGACGTCTCCGACGCCGAGTGCGTCATCGTCGACGACGTCATCACCTCCGGGAGGACCCTCGAGGAGGCGGTGGAGGAGCTGAACAATCACGGCGCTTCGACGAATGCCATCGGCGTCCTTCTGGACAAGAAAGGGGTCGACGATATCCTGGGAGTCCCAGTCTCCTCCCTCCTCCAGATCATCAGGGTGAACTGACGATCGGAGCGCGGATGGGACCGTGGGGCATGAGACGGTTGGAGGGTGAGGATCCCATCTCCAGATCCAGCACCCTAAAAATTTATATGCCCACCGGGCCAATTACTATCAGGAGGATTATCATGAGTCTGAGAATAGATCATCTCGCCCCGCTTGGAGCCCTGGTGCTGCTCATCGCCCTGGCGTCGCCGGCCTTTGGAGAGGATGGCTCGACAGCAAAAGCTTCGAGCTTCGGAGACGTCAGTTACAAGGTCTTAGCCCCGACCCATCTCGGCAAAGAGGCGAAGCCTCTCTACCAGGTCGACGCTTACTTCAGGATAAAGGACCTTCGGGAGATCGCCGCCAGGGATAAGGGCGCTTACATCGTCCCGTCCGAGACCGGTCAGGAGCCGACGAAACTGGGCGGGAAGCCCAAGCCCATCAACCAGATCGACTCACGACTCCGGCTGAAGGAGCTCCGGGAGTTAGGATCCGGAGGGAAGGAGGGGGTCTTGATCCCCTCGAAGATCCGGGCTTGAAGAGGGGACCTCCACAGGCAAAACCGTATCTTTGAGGCGGGCGGACCGCCAGCCTCAAAGATACTTCTGAATTTTATTCGTGAGGGTGGTCTTGGGGTAAGCTCCCACCATCTGGTCGATCAGCTCGCCGTTCTTGAAGACGAGCATGGTGGGTATCGCCATGATCCCGTACTTGCTGGAGGTCTGCATATTCTCGTCGACGTTCAATTTTGCGAAGACGACCTTCCCTTTCATCTCTTTGGCCAGCTCCTCGATCACCGGGGCGATCATCCTGCAGGGTCCGCACCACTCCGCCCAGCAGTCCACGATGACGAGAGGATACCTGGCCACCACGTCGCCGACGTTGCCGTCCGTCAGCTTGACGGGGCTGTCGGGATAGTCCGCATTTGGTTCGTTTGCCATCTTTTTCATCTCCTCGAGCTTCTTTCTCCTTATCCTTTCAAGCTCCTCGTCCAAAGATCACACCTCTAACCTCTCTTTGGCCTCGACGATCAGGGATCTGAAGTGGTCCAGGTCCACAGCCATCTTCTGATATCTACAGAGGGTGAAATCGAGAAATTCGATGAGCCCATCCTCGCGGTCGTCGGCGTCGCCGAGGGTGTCCAGGAATATGGCGCCCTTGAAGGGGGCGAGCTGGAAGCGGGCCTCCTCGCGGCTCCAGTTCATCCGCTCGAACATATCCCTCCAGCTCTCGACCCAGCCGGGGGAGAGGTAGAAGTAGAGTCCCCGGGTCGCTATCTCCTCCACCTTCTTTCGAGTAATTAGAGCGTCGATGCAGTTCTGGCACCTGGTGAGGACGGCGTTGTAAGGGGCGAGGATCTCGCCGATCCGGGGATGGCACTCGCCGTAGGCGACGATGATCCCCTCATGCTCTTTGCACCTCTCAAGCTCTGCCTTCAGCGCCTCCTCAAGGTCGTCGAAGTCGACGTGAAGCCCCGCCTCCAGGTAGCGGACCTCGAAGGGGAAGTCGAGCTTCTCCGATATCTTCTCGATCTCATCCTTGAATATGCCGCAGGCGATGATCGCGTACATGGACAACCTTAGAGTCGTCGGGATGTTATATATCGCTTATCCGATGGGGATGCTCACAGAAACGGGAGCCGTCTTCCAAGCCCCTTCTCGACGGCGGTCCTGTAGACCCTCGATGCCGTCGCAACGTCCTGGATGGCGAGGCCGGTAGAGTCGAATACGGTGATCTCATCCTCGTTCGTCCGACCCGGGACCTTCCCTGCCACCACCTCGCCGATGGTGGCATAAATGTCCTCAGGGGCGATGACCCCCTCCGCCAGGGGGACGTTCACCTCCCCGGAGTGGGTGGCCTGGACGAGATCGTCGACTACCACCTTTGCCCTCTTGAGAATCGCCGGGTCCAGCTCCTCCTTTCCCGCGGCGTCCGCCCCGATGGCGTTGATATGAACTCCCTTGGAGATCCAGTCGTCCTTCACCAGGGGCTCTCGCGACGGGGTGGTGGTGACGAGGATATCGGAGTCGCAGACGTCCCTGATATCCGACGAGACGACATAATCGGCACCAAGGAAGCCCTTAGCCCAATCTGCCAGGGACCTGCACTGCTCCAGGGATACGTCGGCGACCTTGACGGCCTCGATATCGAAGGTCTTCGCCAGCCCCAGAAGCTGGCTCCTTCCTTGAGCTCCGGCGCCGACGAGCCCCACCGTCTTGGAACTCTTCCTCGCGAGGTACTTGGCGGCGACCGCCCCCGCCGCCCCGGTCCTCATGTTGGTGAGGAAGGTACCTCCCATGACGGCGATGGGGGCTCCCGTCTTCGGCGAGTTCAGTATCACCAGCGCCATCACCGTGGGAAGGCCCGAGCCGGGATTCTCCGGATGGACGTTGACGACCTTCACCCCCGAGGCGTCCATCTCCTCCAAGTAGGCGGGCATCGTCCGCAGGTCGCCGTCGTACTTTTTATAGAGGAGATAGGACTTGGGCGGCATCTGGGCCGTCCCTCGGCCGGCCTCCTGGAAGGCCTCCTCCACCGCCTCCATCGTCTCCTCCATCGAGAGCGACCCCTTCACATCCTCCTCAGATAGCCAGAGTATCTCCAAATAGTTCCCTCCAGACCCTATAGACCCTTCCCGTGAGATATCATCTGGCCCGTGGATGGAAAAGGCTATCCCCCCCGCCGATGGAGTTTCGTTGAGATGGAGCGGTACGACGTCGCCGTCATCGGGGCCGGGCCCGCGGGATCGATGGCGGCGAAGAAGGCGGCCAGCGCCGGAGCAGAGGTCGTCATCTTCGAGGAGCACCCCCGGGCTGGCTGGCCCGTCCAGTGCGCGGGGCTTTTGGGGGTGAGGGCGGTGGAGGAGTCGGAGCTGCCGCCGGGCTCCTTTTTGATCAGGCCCCTCCGGGGGGCGAAGGTCTTATCGCCGGGGGGTCTTCAATTATCATTCAAGGCCCCTGAGACGAAGGCGTGGGTCGTCGATCGGAGGCTCTTCGACCGGGCGCTCCTGGCGGAGGCGGCGAGGGCGGGGGCCGAGGTGATGATGGCATCCCCTGTAACGGATCTATCGAGGGCGGCAGGGCGGTCCGTCCTCGCCGTCGGCCGTGGCCCCGACCGGAGAAAGTTTGAGGCGGGGGTCGTCGTATCCGCCGAGGGGGTTGGGGCTAGGATCGCGAGGGGAGCCGGGATAGGGCGGCCGAGGGAGGTCCTCTCCTCCGCCCAGGTGGAGCTTCCTATCGAGGTCGGCGACCCGGAGATGGTGGAGATATTCCTCGGCCAGGACGTCGCCCCCGGTTTCTTCGGCTGGGCGATCCCGGCCCAGGAGGGGGTGGCGAGAGTGGGGCTATGCTGCCGAAATAACGCCTGCACGTATCTTAAGCGCCTCCTAAAAAGCCCCCCCATCCGTTCCAGAATCAGAGGTGGCCCCCTCCACCTCGCCGTCGGCGGCCTCCCCCTGGGGCCGCCCGCATCGACCGTCGCCGACGGCTTCATAGCCGTCGGAGACGCCGCTGGGCAGGTGAAGCCCACCTCCGGCGGTGGGATCTATCCGGGGCTCGTATCCGCCAAGATCGCAGGGGAGGTCGCCGCCGCCGCGGCCTGTGAGGGGGACTCTTCCGCCACTCGCCTCTCCGAGTACGAGCGGAGGTGGCGGGCTTCCATGGGCCGGGAGATCCGCCTGGGGATGATCGTCCACAGGTTGAGGGCGGTGATGGCCGACTCCGAGATGGACGATCTTATACGTCATCTCAGAGATGAGGAAGATCTGACCAGGATCATCGAGGAGGTGGGGGACGTCGACCTCCCGAGCCGGGCGATGAAGAAGGTGGCGCCGAGGATGGGCTTTGCCGGTATCGGGATGGCCAAGATCCTCCTTCGCCATCGAGAGATCTTCAAATGATCGCGCAGGTCCAACCTCACCTCAAATCCACCTCGATCCTGCTCGACCCGTCGTCATCCTCGACGACGAGGATCGAGTTGTCGAACTGACCCTGGACCTCGCCGATGTGGCTTATGGCGAAGATCTGGGGGAACCGGTCGTCGAGGCTCCGGAGCATGTTGATCATGCTCTCTCGGTGCTCCACGTCCTGGCTTCCGAAGACCTCGTCGAGTATGAGGAAGGAATAACCTGGGCCGTTCGATGAGAACCTCATCAGGTATTCGCTTATGGCGACCCGGACGGAGACTGCGATCATGTCGATCTCGCCGCCGGAGTAGCGGGATATGGGGTAGAAATCCCCTTCGTCCTCGACGAGGATGTTGAAGTCGTCGTCGATGCTGATCCTTCCGTACTTTCCCGTCACCTCCCGGAGGATCCTTCCCGCCTCCTCTGCGATCTCGTTTCTTATCCGGACCAGGATCGCGTCCATAAACCGGTTGGCGAGCCCCCTCGTCGTCTCGACGACCTGGACCCGGACCCTCCGACAGGCGGCCTTCTCTTCCAGCTCCTCCTTCCGGGCCGCCTCCCTCTTAAGCCGCTCTAGCTCCCCCTCGGCGAGGGCGAGGCGGATGGCCAGCTGCGACCCCCTCTTCCTCGCATCTTCGAGCCGGAGGCCGGCCCTCACCAGGGCCGCTTCAGCTTCCACATATGCTCCATCAGAGAAAACCAGGATAGAGAGCCGCTCCTCGGCGTCGGCGATCTCCCCGGCGAGCTTCGTCGCCGCCGCCTTCGCCTCCTCTAGATGGAGCCTCACCTCCCCCTCGGCGGCGAGGGCGAGCCTGATCTCGGAGGCGAGAGCCTCGGCCTTCTGTAGCTCCTTTGCCTCCTCCCGGAGGCTTCTATCTGCGGCGGGGCTGAAGCCGAGGAGCTCGATCTGCTCTTCGACCTCTTCGTACCCCTTCTTGAGCCTCTCCACCTCCCTCTTTGCCGAGAGTACGGCCTCTTCTAGATCCGGGATCTCTCCGGTACGGTGCTCCAGGGCGGTGAACTTATGGTGGTCCTCCCGGAGGGAGCCTATCCTCTCCCTGACCCTCGACCTCTCATCCTCGTTGTACCCGAGTTTCGCCATCATCTCTGCCAACGAGGAGAGCTTCTCCAGGTAGGCCGCGAGGGACCTGGATGCTTCCTCCAGCTCCACCCTCCTCTTTGGGATCTCCTCGATCCGGACGGCGAGGATGGCGTGCTCTGCGACCAGGTCATGAAGGGCTCCTGCCTCCGCCTCGAGCCGGTCGAATATCTCCGGGTCGAAATCTGCGGGTCCGACGGCCTCGATATCGGCTTTTATCTTCACCGCCTCATCCAAAAGATCTGAGATCCGGGACCCAAGGCTCCTCTTCTCGGCGAGGATCTCTCCAGCCCTCGCCTTCAATCCAGCCAGGGCGGATAGATCGATCCGGAGCTCCTCTACCGATCTCGCCGCCCCCTCCCTTCGAGCGATGACTTCTCCCATCAGGCCTTCGAGGCGGGATATCCTCCCCTCGGCATCCGAGGCCGCCGTCCTGTACTTCTCCATGAGGAGGTCCCTCTGCCCCGCGAGGGGCCTCTCGCAGGTGGGGCAGAGGCTCTCCTCGCCCAGAGACTCGATCCTGGACCTCTCCTCTGCAGCCTCCGCCAGCTCTCGCCTCGATACCGAGATCTTCAGGTTCAGATCTGCGATCTCACCTTCCAGCGACTTTTTGAGCCGGTCGATCTCCTCTCCCCTCTTCTGGAGGTCGGCCTCCCTCCCCGTCAGGTCGCCGAGGTCTGAGATCTCTCCGTCGAGGGCGGCGACCTCGGCCCTGAGGGAATCGATCCGGGTGGCGACGGCGGCCTGCCTCTCCCCCAGCTCTGATAATCGCCTCCACTTCTCCCTCTCATTCTTCTGCTGCGAGATCTCCGCTCCGAGGGCCCGATATCTTTCGACGGAGGGTCCGATCTTCTCCATCCGGCCTTTCGCCGCCAAAAGGCCCAACAGAGCCTCCTCCGCCCTGACGATGTTCTCCCTCGCCGCCTCCTCCCTCCCCCTCTCCTCACTGGCGAGGGTGGACAGCTTCTGGTACTGATCCCGTTTCGCCTCCAGGGCTTCGAGATCCGAGATGATCCGACGGTACTCCTCCTCCCGGGGCCGGATCGACTCCATCTCCCGCCTCTCCTCCAGTAGCCGAAGGAGCCTCGTCTCAGCCTCTTTCAGGCCGCGGGATCTACCCTCCATCTCGGCCTTCGACCTCGCCCGGAACTCCAGGAGCTCCTGGTGGCGGACCCTCTTGGGCTCCAGCTCCTCCAGCCGCCCCCTCACCGATGCTAGGCGGGCGAGCTTCGGTTCCAGCTCGAAGAGACGCCACCTCCCCTCCTCGATCTCCGAGAGCCTTTTTTCGTCGAGGAGTACCGCTCTCCTCCTCTCCTCCAGATCTCGGGAGAGCCGGTCGGTCTCTCCTCTGAGATGGTCCCGGGTCCGCCTCCGTTCCAGTTCACCCTCCAGGGTCCTCCGCCTCTTCTCCGCCTCAACGGCGAGATGAGACTCCTCCTCTCTTGCAGCAGCAAGCTCATCCCTCGTCTTGGAGACCTCCTCCTCACGGACGGCGATCATCTCGCCGACGTCGCCGATCTCGGCGAGGGCCCCTTCGAGCCTCCCGATCACCCCCTCGGCCTCCCTCAGGTCGGACCTGATCTCCTCGATCGCCCTGTCCCTGACCTCGTCGAGGCCCAGGAGGGCGAGGAGGTACTCCCGCTTCTCCGAGCCCCGATCTCTTATCAGGTTGTCCAGGTCCTTCTGCCTCGCATAGAAGGTCTTCATGAAGTCCGAGAAGCTTATCCTGAGGATCTCTCCGAGGCGGCCGTCCACCTCCCGGGTGCCGGTGGCAACCAGTACCCCGTCGATGGATAGCCTCGCCTCCGGCGTCATGTTCTTCCCCCTCATCGCCCGGAAGATCGTCACCTCTTTCCCGTCCGAATAAAGTGAGAGCTTCACCTCCAGGTCGTCCCTCTCCGAAGCCCGGGAGTTCTTGATGAACTCGCGCCTCACCGTCGAGGCCCTGGAGCCGTAGAGCGCCCAGGCGATCGCCTCGACGATGGTGCTCTTCCCCGAGCCGTTACCTCCGACGATCCCGGTGAGGCCGTCCTGGAACTCGACTCTGACGGAGCCCCTGTACTTTTTGAAGTTCTTCATCAAGAGGCTATTTAGCCGCATCGAAACTCTCCGTCGTCCTCTTCTCCGAGATCCGCGCGAGCAACTCGGTCCCGTAGGCTATGACATCATCTCTGATGGCGGCAGGGATGGCGTCGCCGGCCGCCTCTTCGTCGAGAAATCTTCGAAACTCCTGGGGCAGATCTCTTGAGCCCATCGGCTCGGTCTCATATCGTACGGGGTCGTCTGCAAAATCCGGGAGTATCTCAAGGTGGAGCGGCTCAGCCCTCAGCTCTCCCAAGAGCCTCCTGCTGAGGGACCTGTAAGCCTCCCTTGAGATCTCCGAGAGCTTCAGCCTGATGATCTTATCTTTGAGCCCCAGATCGTCGCAGACGGATCTTATCAGTCCCTCCACCTCCCGGGAGGAGAGGCCGCTGCAGTCGACGGGGTCGAGATCCCGCATGTACTCATCCTGGATGGGGATCTTCTTCACCTCCCCGGAGTCGATGTCGACGAGGAGGAGGCCTTTATCGTCGCCGGCCTCGTTGAACCTGAAGTATTCGACAGAGCCGCTGTACCATGCGTTCTTCGCCACCTGGGCCTGGCCGTGGTAGTGGCCCAGGGCGATGTAGGAGAAGTCGCCCTTGAGGAAGCTCTCTCGCAGCTGGTGCTCCCCGACGGTCCGGAGCCTCCGGTCCCACAGGGCTTCGACGAGGCCGTGCATCACCAGGACGTCCCTTCCTCCCGACCTCTCCGCCCTGTAATCCTGCATCTTGCGAAACTCCGCCAGGTAATCCTCGGGGCCGAGGCAGAAGGGGATGCAGTGGAAGATGCAATCGCCTACTTCGAAGGGCTCGTACCGGTACTGGTGGGCGATATAGACCCCCTCCATCCCTTCGAAGAGTGTGAAGGGAGAGAGGGCGGCGTAGCTCTTGGGGGCGTCGTGGTTTCCGCTGATGATGACCACGGGGATCCCCGCATCCACCAATTTTTCCAGGTTCTGCTGGAAGACGTAAAGCGGCCTGATCCGGGGGCGGACGTGGTGGAAGACGTCGCCGGCGTGGACGACGGCGTCAGGGGATAGGTCGATGATCCTATCGACGGTCCTGGCAAATCCCTGGTAGACCATCTCCTCTCTCTGGTTTCTTCCCCACCGGTCGACCCGGCCGTAGGCGGAGAAGCCGAGGTGGGAGTCTGCCATGTGGACGATCTTCATGAGCTATCTCCTGGATCTAATCGGGGGGTGGGTTAAACCCCCTCATCTCTTCCCTCTTCTCAGCCGACCCCTCCCCGTTGAGCCGGTCCAGATACTCCTCGTAGAGGTGGACCCTCGCCGGGACGGGGAAGGGGATCTTCAGGGTGCTGACGATCGCCTCCCCCTTCTCCAGGGTCTGGATCTCGACGTCCAGAGACGATAGGTCCTGCTTCGCCGACTCCTCGAGCCGCGTCCTGTCGTTTCTGTCAGCGAGGCCCAGGATGACGAAGGTGTTGAGCTGGGAGAGGAGCTGCTTATCGATAAGCTTCGGCTGCTGAGTTATGGCGCAGAGGCCGACGCCGAACTTGCGCCCCTCTCTCGCGATCGATTCGAACCGGGCGAGGCTCCCCTCGCCGCCGCCCAGGACCCTCTGCGCCTCCTCGACGGTGATGAGGCACCTCTTCCCCCTCTGCCCCTCGGCGCTCTCCTTCTTGTACCGGTCGAGGATCGACCGGGATAAGATCGATAGAAGAAAGAGCTCGCTCCTCTCGCCGAGGGTGGGGATGTCCACCAGGACGACCTTTCCTGCCAGGAGATTATTTACTATGCCGGGGATGCTGGAGGTGAGGTCCGATATGTACCGGTTCTTGTCCAGGATCGTCCTGATCGTCCTGCCTATCCTTCCAACCGTCTTCTCGTGGAACCCCTCGGCGATCATCTTAGCGGCCCCCTCGGGGGTTAGGAGGTCATCTAGCCAGCCGTCCCCGTAAAAGACCCTCGATACCGCCTCCAGCGCCTCCCTCTGGGCGGGGGTCCAGTCGTATAGGACCTCTATATCTCCGGGGAGGATCTCGCTTCTCTTCACCGTCAGGTTTGAGACGAGGGGGTCTTTTTGGTGCCTTTTATCGGTGGAGTAACAGACGATCCCGTCCCTGTACCGGTCGAGGTGGACGAGCCCCTTCGTCCCCTCCGCCCCGAAGATGTACTCGCCGTGAGGGTCGACGATGAGGAGGCCGAATTTAGATTCCCCGGCGGAGGCCATCTTCATGCAGGAGGCGGCGAAGACCTTCATGAAGTTCGATTTGCCCATGCCTGTAGTCGCAAAGACTCCCATGTGGTGGTCCATGGCGTCGCTGTGGAGGGCGACTGGGATCTCCTTTACGACCCGGCTCCCGTTCCTGAGCCTTCCTACCTCGATATCCCCCATCACATCTCCGAGGAACCGGAACTCGTCTTTTTCCGCCTTCGTCACGGGGGAGAACTTGGCGGGGATCGTCCTCGACTTTCGAAACCTCTCCCTTCCCCCATCCTCCTTGGTTATGCAGCCGAGGGGCTCTGCCACCACCCGGCAGAATATCTGGTCGGAGTCGTAGAAGCCGTCGCCCCGGATCACCGTGTCCCAGTTTCCGTCGTAGTTGGAGTCGTGGCGCAGGTCGGTGATCCTGGCGAGGAAGGTGGCGCCTCTCTCCGTCCTTCGGTCGTGGATCGATACGATCTCCCCCAACTCCACCCAACTATCGCTCGGCACGATGAAGTGGTACTCCCGAACGTCTTTTGATATTATCCTGAAGTAGGGGTTAGAGCTTTCGTCCATGGTTATGGTCTGGGGCTTTCTGCCGATTCTGGCGAGACCCTCCGGGGGGGTGCTCTGCTGCTCCCGAGGCTCCTTCCATCTTTCATCAGATAAATCTGCCATTCTATCTCCTCTTGATCGAATCGAGGATCTCGTGATAGTCGAGGGCTCCTCGGATCTCCTCTTCGGTCAACCCCTTCCTCCTCAGCTCTTCGAAGAGGGAGAGGCGCGCGAAGTTTCTCTCCTGGACCGGGATCTTCAGATCCTGGTGGGCCCTGAAGAGGGCGTGGGGATATCCTAAACTCTCGGAGGATCGGGCGCGGATCGCCACGCTGCCCAGGGCCTCGTCTACGTGTTCGACGACGCTGTCGGGGGCGTCTACCCTGAATGAGTGGGTCGCCCCAGGGTGAAACTTGGCGATGTAGGTCTTTCCGCGCCATGGCTCCTCTCTCATCCCCCGTTTGCCGCTCAGCTGGACGCGCCAAGGCTTGTCGGGGACCGCAAGCCTTCCGATGCGGTCTGTGGACTTCACCAGGGGCCTTGAGATTCCACGCCCCCAGGAGAGCTTGCTCGACTTGCTGACGGCCAGTATGTCGACCCCCCTCCCGCAGGCCTTCTCGAAGATTTTGTTCAAGACCTCTCGATAGTAGGGGTCGCTCCAGAGGGAGAAGCCGCCGTCGTAGAGGACGAGGTCTCCGGCCTCCGCCTCCGAGACGGCTTCGGATAAGGCGACGTGCTCCTGGAGGTCTCTATAGAAGGTGGATATCCTCTCCAGCTCCTCCTCGGTCTTCAGTTCGAAGGGCTCGGCGAGGCCGAAGATCCCCCGGCGAAACCGGTCGAAGTGCCGCCGGTAATCTTCCCGATCTGCAACGAAGAGGTCGTCGCAGGTGACGGCGGTCTTCTGCCATTCGGTCCCCCGGTATACGACGTAGCCGGCCCGGATCCTATGGAGGCTGACGGCTCCGAGGTCGAAGACGACGACGTTGGACCCGTCGATGGCGAATATCCGGCCGTCGAACTCTCGGGGGACGATCTCGCGAAAGTCATTTTCGCGGATGCCCGTCTCCGCCTCGAACTCGTCGGGGTCGACGGGGGCGAGGTACTCCTTCAATGCCCGGGCGGCTTCGGCGAGCTTTTCCCTCTCTATCATCTCGGACTTGGGTTGGCGGTCGATGTATATACCGATTTTGAGAGTGGCGGGCAAGTAATCGCCGGCCAAATCGGGGAAGGTTCCTCTCCCTCCCACCATGAGGCCGGCAATCCACAAGCCTCAAAAACTCGTAGGATAAAATAGCTGGACGAGAGGTAGATTACGATGGCAGAGAAGAACCTTATCGCCTGGAGCGTCGACGCCGCAGATTACCCGGCGTCGGGAGAGTTGGACGAGAAGCTGAAGTTCCTTTTGAATTACGCGGTCCTGGCCCCCTCGGGGCCGAACAATCAGCCCTGGAAGCTCGCCGTAGACGGAAGCGAGGCCACCGTAAAGGCCGACTTCGGCCGGACCCTCCCTGACGTCGAGCCGACGAACAGGACGATGTACATGAGCCTCGGCTGCGCCCTCACAAACCTCCTCATTGCGGCAGAGCACTTCGGTCTTGGGTACCGGGTCGAGCGATTCCCCGACGGGATCGACGCCGAGACGATAGCGACCGTCAAGTTTGAGGAGGAGGCCGCTCAAGCGCCGCAGTTTCCGCCATACCTCTTCGACGAGATCACCGAGAGGCACACCAACCGCGGCGCCTACGACGACCGGCCCATCGAGGCCGATAAGATCGAGGCGATGAAAGAGGCCGTCGGAGACGGGGGCTTCCGCCTCGACGTCCTCACCGACCCCGACGGGAGGGCTGCGATGGCCGAGGTCCTGGGGGAGTCCCACAAAATCCAGCTCGGGAATAAGGCCTTCCGAAAGGACCTGGCCCGGTGGATCAGGGCGAACGACGATGACGCCTGGGACGGCCTTCCCGGCTACGCCTTCGGCTACTCGGACTTCGAGTCCTACTTCGGCAAGTTCGTCTTTGGGACCTTCGACACTTCATCCTCCAGGGCGAATAAGGAGATGGGACTGATGAGGGCCTCCCCGGCCGTCGGGATCCTTTCCACAGACGCAGAGGACAAAAGGACCTGGGTCGAGGCGGGGATGAGGTTTGAGCGGCTCTTTCTGACGGCGACGAAGCTCGGGGTCAGGTTCGACCTCTTCAGCCAGCCGGTGGCGATCGCGCAGCTTCGAGAGAGGATGGTCGAGATCCTCGGCGTCGAGTATCCCCAGATCCTCATCAGGATGGGGTACGCCCCCCCGGCGAAGCACACCCCCCGCAGGACGGCGGAGATGGTCCTCTCCGGGAGGTGACCCCGCCGAGGAGGGCCGGAAAAGCCACAATAAGGCCCAGAGAACGGCCCAAGGAGGGCCTGGCCGGGGGCTTGAGAGGTCTGTAAGAAGGGCCCCCCATATCGCCCCCGGTCCGGGATATCCGGATAAGGTTATTATCAGAGGCGGTCCATGAACCTGGTTGGAGGAAGAAATGTATCTGAGCATAAGGCGCTACAAGACCGACGAAGAGCACGTCGGCGAGGTGATGAGGCTCGTAGAGGACAGGTTTCTGCCGAAGGTCCGGGAGATCCCCGGCTTCGTCAAGTACTACGGTGTGGACTGCGGCGACGGCCTCGTAGCCTTCATAAACTTCTTCGAGACCGAGGGCGGGGCCGAGGAGTCGAACAACATCGCATCGGAGTGGGTTAAGGAGAACCTCTCCAACTACTTCCCCCTCCCCGCCGACATCACCGCCGGAAGGGTGATGGTGAGGGGCGAGAAGGAGAGCTGAGCCGTCCGGGAAGGCCCCGGGGCCCAAAGAGAACACCAGACCGTCTGACGGAGGAGGAAGGACGGGCGGGGTTTGGCCCGTCGAGGCTGAAGGGCCTGGAAATGAGCGGATTTGAGGTTTGAGGTTTGAGGTTTGAGGCATGAGGCATGAGGAGGCGGCGAATATGGCAGAGATCAGGACCCGTCCTTTTGGGAAGAGCGGCCGGTATTTGACAGTGGTGGGGCTGGGGGGCGAGGGGATCCTGCGGACCCGTGGCGAGGAGGCGAGGGCGGCGGAGGTGATCGAAGAGGCAGCACTCCAGGGGATCGGCTACTTCGATTCCGCCCCTGCCTACTCGGGCAGCGAAGGCTACTACGGCACCTTCTGGAGGAATCACCGCCAGCTCCGGGGCGGCATCTTCCAGACGAGCAAATCGGCGGCCCGGGACAAAAGAGGGGCCCAGACCGACCTGGACCGGACCCTCAAGACCATGGGCATCGACCAACTCGACCTATGGCAGATCCACGACGTCAGGACCCGCCAGGACCTCCGGGAGATCGAGGGGCCGGGCGGGGCCCTGGAGGCCTTCATCGAGGCGAAGGAGACGGGAAGAACGGAGCTCATAGGCATCACCGGCCACCACGACCCCTCTATCGTAACCCAAGCCGTCGAACGCTGGCCCGTCGACACCGTCCTCATACCGGTGAACCCCCTGGAGGGGGCCATCGGCGGGTTTCTAGACGGGACGATCGCGGCGGCGAAGGAGCGCGGCATAGCCGTCATCGGGATGAAGGTCCTGGGGGGCTCCCACTACCTCAACCCCAAGGCCGGGATCGGCCCCGACCTCCTCCTCCGGTATGCTTTAACTCAGGAGGTATCCGTCGTCATCGTCGGATGCTCGACCCCCGATGAGGTCCGCATCCTTTCCGATGCGGGGCGGGATGCTGAACCCTTGTCCGGCGAAGAGGAGGAGATGCTGCTCGCGCTCTTCCGGCCTTATGCGAGGCGGCTAGCGTTCTATCGGGGAGTGGTGTGAGGCGACGGTTTTGGGAGGGAGGATTCGGGACGGGACCAGTGGTCTCGGGGAAAGGCTGGCAGCGTCCGGGATCGCCCTACACCAGCGCTGAAATGTTGTAAGCTGGGCGTATTTGAATCGATCGAAAAATGAGAGGGCGAAAGAGCTTATGGACCCTTCACCCTACAAGGCGAGCCAACGCACGTCTCTCCACGATCGTTGATCTTTGGGGACGGTAACGTGAGTACCCATCAGTTTTTGCTCCCTCTGATGCGATCGTCAGAACCTATATAGATAGACGGAGATTGTTGGGGACCACAAATCCAAAGCTATTGCTGTCAGGCAGAGATATGTCCAGGTAGACGTCGTCCTGAGCGTCGTAGATCGGATTCCCCCATACGTCCTCGTTGCCGTTTCGATTGTAGAAACGAATGGTGGCCATGGTCCCATTTGGAAGAGCAAAGAAGGGTTCTATCATGGCGATCGCCATCTTGTCGTGGTCGGGATGGAAGTCCAGGACTCTGGTCCCTGGCGCTAGTCCCCAAACCTTACTCAGCCTGATGTCATTGATGCTGGTTCTGGTGCTTAACGGATTGGCGTTGGCCAAGATATAGACCGGATCCATCAGATCGTATCCAGGGCCACCATATAGGTCCAGGAAGTATATTCCGCAATTAGGTCCCGGCATGTTCTTTAGCGGCGATGTTATATCATTATCTCCAGTCATCACTTTGGAGCCCGCTGTGTGTGCATTGAAGGCCGTCAGGCGGATATCATAAGCGTCCACAGCCCCACTGCTCATAATATCTAGATATACTACGTCATCTCCAGTGTACCCATTCCCGGAAACATCCCAATATTTTAGGGATGGCTGGCCCTGTGGGAAACTGTACAGCAGCCTGCCCACGTCTACATCGCTTGATACAACTTTAGATCCGAACTGTGCCACCGAGCCGTTCAGACTCAGCGTCAGTATAAGGATCGTTATCGTTAATATGCATCGATTTAAAGATCTACTCAATTCTACCCCCTCCATCTAGGCTCTAATGGAGCGAATAATAATCTCTCGTAATCTTATAAGTACTTTTTTGGTTATTTATGAGACAAAGACAAACGGCCTTGAGTCATTATACCGCTTAATACATCAAAAACCTATATAAATAAAATTTTAAAATGGTCGGCTTTTACGCCGACATCCTGACGTCGTTTATAGTCACCACGTAGAAGGGGAACTGGGTGTCCATGTAGACTATGTCACCTCTGTCATAGATGGCATACCCTCCGTTGTTTATGTTCCCGTTGGTGTTGAAGAAGCTCAGCATCCCCGGGAGGGTCGAGGTCTTCAGGCCGTTATCCAGGTCGGTGTCGTTGACTCTGCTCCCCGCCGGATAGCCCTTATAATTGGTGATCCGGACGTCGTTGGAGTTTATCTCTCCGGGGACGACGTTGAGGTATATGGGATCATCAAGGTTGTAGGCCCGGTCGCCCCCCGTATCGAGGAACCGGAGCTCAGCCCTGGGGGTGGTGGCGGTCCCGAACTTTGTCAGGGGCTTGCCTATGTCGTTGTCGGCCTTGGCCACCTGCGATCCTGCAGGAAGGTCGCCGAACGGCGTAAGCCTGATATCATTTTCGCTGACGACATCGCTGGTGGGATCGATATTTATGTAGACGACGTCCTCGCGGTCGAATACGCCTACGATCCCGCCGTCCCAGAAGGCGAACTCAGGACCCATATAAAAGGGGCTCAAAGCCCTCGACTCGTCCATATCGTTCACCATAACCTTTGATCCGTAATGCAATTGGTCGCCGTTCCCGGAGGCCGATGTGGCCGCCAGGGCTAAAACCAGAACCAAGAGAGCTGTCCTGCCGAAATGAAGATATCTCATCACAAGTCACCCCGCATCAATACTCGTTACTCCCCATTTTTGCTCTATCTTTCTCCTATATCACATATAAATATTGCTAAAATGATGCCCTAGATCCCCGGAACCTCGATGAACCATCTTTGGATGCCGCCATCAACGAGATGATGACTTTTCGCCCCCCTCTTCTGGAATAGGTTGATCTATCGGGAGGCTAAAACATCATCTGATGATTGATCTCATCCTCAGGACCCTCGAGTTCGCAGCCCCCATCCTCGCGATGATAGGCCTAGGCCTCTTCGGAGCCGGGGTCATGATGGAGATAGGGCTATTGGGAGGGCTTTCCAGGATCTCCAGGCCCATCTTCTCTTTCACGGGGCTCCCCGACGCCTGCGCCTCGGCCTTCGTCGTCTCCCTGGGGTCGGCGGTGGCGGCCAACGGGATGGTTGCGAAGTTCAGGGATGAGGGGCGGCTCGAAGAGAAGGAGGTGGTCCTCTGCGCCATCATGAACAGCATCCCCGTCTACCTGAGGGAGCTGTTCACCTACCATATACCCATCGTCATTCCCGCCCTCGGCCTTGTGGTGGGGGGTTTTTACGCCCTCGTCTTCATAGTCACCGCCCTCTTCAAGATCTCGGTGGTGGTGATCATGAGCAGGCTATTCCTCGGAAAGAGGGTCTGCAGCGTTCCCGAGGGGATCCAAGAGGAGAGGGTCTCCTTCCTGGAGGCGGCAAAGAGGTCTATACGCCGGGAGAGAAGGCTCTTTCTCAAGATCGCCGCCATCTACGTCACAATGACCGCCGCCGTCTTCGCCCTCAGGGATCGAGGGGCCTTCGAGGCCTTCGGCGTCCTCCCCCTGGCGGAGATCTTCGGGATACCCCCTGAGAGCATCGTCCCCCTGACGACCTACGTCGCAAGCCCCATCGTCGGGATATCCCTCCTGGGCCCGATGATCGCCAGCAACGGCATCTCTGAGCTCCAGGCGATGATCGTCCTGATGCTCGGGAGCATGTTCATGCTCCCCCTCTTCGCCGCAAGAAGCCTCCTGCCCCGCTACGTCGGCCTCTTCGGGCCGCGCCTCGGGGTCGGGATCGTCGCCTTATCTTCGGGGATGAGCATCTTCGTCAGGTTTCTGATCCTCTTTGTCCTCCTCGCCTTCGCCAGGTGATCGACGGTCTCATTCTCCTATGATCTGGACGACGACCCTCCGGTAGCGAGGGCTTGTGTCCAGGTCGATGAAGACTATCTGCTGCCACGTGCCCAGCATCAATTTGCCGTCGGAGAAGGGGATGGCGAGGCTCGGACCGATGATGGAGGCCCTGATGTGGGAGTGGCCGTTCCCGTCGCCCCACCTCCGATTGTGGACGTACTCGATATCCTGGGGCGCGATCCTCTCCAGGGCGGCCTTCATATCCTCGACGAGCCCCGGCTCGTACTCGATGGTGGTGATGGCTCCGGTGGCGCCGGAGGCGAAGATGACGGCGATCCCAGCCGAAAGGCCCGACCTGCTGACGGCGGCAACCACCTTTCCGGTGAGATCGGCCATCTCTCCGTTTCCTTTTGTCTGAAAGTCGATGTGTTCTGTCACTATCAAGGGGGCCCCCCGGCTTTGAAGATGCGGTCTCTCAGTCATATATTTTCGCTTTCACCCTTGATCAAACTTTGCAGAGGACGGCTGGGACTTGAAAAAGGGATGGCAGGGCGGCAGAAGGATGCTATCGCCCCAAACCTCATGACATCCATGCCAAAATTTTTGTACCATCAGAGAGATACACTCTAGCGAGGTGTTCATCTTGAAGCCCTTTGGATTGGCGGCCTGTCTGTTGTTAGTCACCATCTTAGGAATTTCTTCGCCATGGCGGCTCCGGCTTCCGGCGGCGATGTAGAGAGCTATAACCCGGCCGGAAGAGAGCCGTCATCGGTCTACATCGGCGACCGGTCCACCTCCTACCAAACCTATCAATCCATATACGCCGGGACAAACTCCCTCTGGATCATGGGATCCTCGAGTTGGGCCCAGCGAGTGGTATGCCCCGTCGGCTCTTACCTATCCCTCCTCGCCTACTCATCCGGCGGCGGTAGGGCCGACTTCTACAAGATAAATCCCGACGGAAGGCTCTTCGCCAACTTCTACACCTTCTATCCGGGTTACACCAGGCTCGTATTCGAGGCCGACAGGATGGGCCGATTCATTTTGATCTTTGTCGCCAACAACCAGCCCTCCAACGTCGTCATAGTGGACGTTGTCAGCGGCGGCTGGCCCCCGTCCCCAGCGCCTGGGCCCGGCCCTGCGCCCTGGCCATCGGCCGGATCCGCGAGGGTGATCTTCAGCTCAGACTGGCTTTCGGGCTACAGCGTCTTCGTAGACGGCGCTTACGTCGGCGGCGACGGCCAGGGAGGCGACCCCCTCGACGGGACCTTCAGCCTGAACGTAGCCGGAAACGAGCACCACACACTGGAGATATCCGTAGGCGGCGAGACCTACACCGAGGAGGGGACGTTCCTTTCGGGATACACCTACAGGCTATCGATATAACCATGATCGTTCGGGCGGCCAATTTTTGCAGCCCAGCTTTTTTCTCTATTTTATCGAGATGTCGGGGCCGCGGCTCACAATTAAACAAAACAGATTGATTTATCCAAAAGTTATTTAACCATCTTAAAGCAATTTCGCTTTTGTTTAAACAATATAATTTGTTATAGGTGTTTCGATATGAATAGAACTCTGATGATATTTCTCTCCCTGGCGCTCCTCTCCGCGCCTTCCCTCTCGGAGGGCGCCTTCTCCCGCCAGCAGGTCTCCGTAACCGACGAAGAGGGGAGGATGGTTTCGGTGGACAAATCCCCCGAAAGGATCGTCTGCCTCACACCCGCAGCGTCAGAGGTGGTATACGCCCTCGGCGAGTCCCATCGGCTCGTCGCCCTCTCCGACGATTGCACCATCCCGCCAGCCCTCTGCGAGAAGGAGCGGGTCGGCAGGTCTGGGCGGGAGGCGGACATCGAGAGGATCATGGAGCTTCGTCCCAGCCTCGTGATAGCAAAGACCGGCGGCCTCTTTGCCCAGGAGCATGAGGAGCAGCTTGCAGGCTACGGCGTCCCCGTCCTCAGGTACCGGGCGCTATCCATCGATACCCTCATCCCCATGATCGAAGATCTGGGACTGATCCTGGATAGGGAGATGGAGGCGAAAGATATGGTGGACCATCTCGGAGAATATGCCGACGTCGTCATCAGCAGGACCGCCGGGATCCCGGAGGAGGAGAGGCCGAGGGTATACTTCATGTCTATGGGCCACTTCGACTGGACCGCCAGCTGCGAATCGACGGGCCACGATAGGATCGTCGCAGCAGGGGGCATGAACACGGCAGAAGATCTGATGGGGAAGGTCCCTCACGTCGAGATGGAGTGGGTGATAGAGAGAAACCCGGAGGTGATCGTCTACTCGATGCCATCTTCCCAGTATCATGGGGCGGTCCCTACCCTCGAGGAGATGGCAGATAAGAGGGATGAGATCATGCTCCTTCCGGGCTTCACCGAGATCGACGCCGTCAAGGCCGGCCGGGTCTACGTCGTCGACATAAACATGGCCAGCGGCCTTGCCGAAGTAGTGAACATGCTCTACTACGCCCGGTGGTTCCACCCCCACCTCTTCGAAGATATCGACCCGAGGTCTTTGCACGAGGAGATCTACCATAAGTACTTCGGCATCGATATGGATGGTCTTAACCAGGTCTATCCCGAGGGCGCAGCCTTATAAACGGCCTGTATGATAACGGCCTATCCGATGGAAGGCGGCTTTGAACTGAAGGGGTGGATCGAAGTGGATGGCAGAAGGCTCTCCGAGTCGCAGGTCTATAGTTTCCTCGAAGAGGGGCCACAGATCGTCTCCAGATTCGGCGGCGAATTCTTCCTCCGCTGGGACGGTTTTTCGGCCCGGGACCGTTTCGGGATCGTACCCGGCGACTGCCCTCCGGGATCCGTCGTCTGCGATGGAGTGGTGGTGGGGGTCGTCGATCCAGATCCTCCGGCCTCGGACCTCGCAGCAGCCATAAAGACCGCCGTCCTTCTTCGGAGGGATGGGGCGGTCGTCGCCCTCTCCGGAGGCGTCGACTCCGCCCTGGTGGCGGCGCTGGCCAGGAGAAGGTGCGTCGTTGCAGGCGTCGAGGGGTCCGGGGATTTGAAGAGGGCGCGAGAGGTCGCAGAGATGCTGGACCTGCCGCTGGAGGCGGCGATCATCGATCCCGGAAGGATCGAGGAGGTCCTCGGCCAGATTCTGGCCGTCATCCCCCGAAGGACGGCCGTCGACGCCTCCATCGCCGCCACCCTCTACTTCGTCGCGGAGGTGGCGAAGGATCTCGGGTACGAGAGGATCCTGGCGGGGCAGGGGGCCGACGAGCTCTTCGGTGGCTACGCCCGATACCTGGAGACCGAGACCCTCGGCCAGGACCTCGATCGTGACTTCCTCGGCCTTCCGGCCCAGGCGGCCCGGGACCAGGCGGTGGCCGGCCTCTTCGGCGCCCTTTTTTCTCTCCCCTACCTGGACGTCCGGGTGGTGCGGGCGGCGCGAGGGATCCCACCGGAGGAGAAGGTCAGGGGTGGGATCCGAAAGAGGCCCCTTCGGGAGGTGGCGGCGAAGCATCTATCAGCCGACGTCGCTGGCCGCGAGAAGAAGGCGATGCAGTACGGCTCCGGGGTGATGCGAGAGATGAAGAGGTTAGCCAGGAGGAGAGGCTTCAGTAATCTCTCCGATTATCTGGAGACCATCAGGTGAGGGAGATCCACCACATACTTTTTCAATCGAGAGGTCTCACCTCTGGTGAGGTAGGTGGGGTCATCTCTGTCAATAGTCCATGAACTGACGCCTGGAAGGCTCTTTCTCGTTAGCCTCGATCACGGCTCTGAGATCGTCGCCTCTATCACCGCCCTGGTCGAATCCCTGGGGGTAGAGGCAGGGATCATCTCAGGGATAGGAGCGCTGAAGGATGCTGCAATCGGCTACTACGACCAGGAGGCCCACGAGTACAGATCGATGGAGATCGGCGGTCCCGTGGAGATATCAAGCCTCTCCGGAAACGTCTCCATCAGAGATGGGAAGCCCTTCCTCCACATCCATGCGACACTCGCCGACTCGCAAGGAAACGTCAGAGGCGGCCACCTATCCGGCGGGACGGTCTTTGCGGCAGAAGTGTACATCAGGGAGCTGGTCGGACGGCCGCCAACAAGAAGCCACGACCCCACGACGGGTCTCTTCCTCTGGAGGCAGACCGATTGAAGACCTCCGATTACTTCGAAGCTCTGGAGGGGGGGCTCGCCCGGGAGATGGAGATCGCCGGCAAAGCCAGAAGTCAGGGGAAAGATCCGAGCCTCTCGGTGGAGGTCCCGACCGCCGTCGACCTGGCTGAGAGGGTCGAAAAATTGATCGGGATCGATGGGGTAGCAAAGAGGATCAGAGAGCTGGAGGGGGAGGGGATGAGCCGGGAGGAGGCGGCCCTGGCCATCGGCCTCGACTTCGCCGAGGGGAGGATAGGAAGCTTCTCGACCAAGATCGAGGCGATCGACGGCGCCATCAGGACCTCTGTCGCCCTCCTCACCGAAGGGGTCGTGGCGGCCCCAATCGAGGGGATCGCCAAAGTGGAGCTGGGCAAAAACGACGACGCCACCGACTACCTCAAGGTCTACTACGCTGGGCCCATCAGGAGCGCTGGGGGGACTGCCCAGGCCCTCTCCGTCCTCGTCGCAGACTACGTCCGACGGGGAGTGGGGATCGATCGCTACAAGCCCAGGGCCGAGGAGGTGGAGAGGTACGTAGAGGAGATCGGCCTATACCGCCGGGTGGCTGGGCTACAGTACGTCCCTTCCGACGAGGAGATAAGGACCCTCGTCCGAAACTGTCCCATCTGCATCGAGGGGGAGCCAACGGAGGAGGAGGAGGTCTCAGGCTATCGAGATCTCGAGAGGATCGAGACGAACAGGATCCGTGGCGGCGTCGCCCTGGTCTCGGCAGAGGGGATCGCCCTCAAGAGGCCGAAGCTGAAAAAGCACGTGACAAAGCTCGGGATCGAGGGGTGGGACTGGCTCGACGACCTCGCCAGCGAAGGAAAGAAGGACGGTGGGGGCTCCGGAGAGAAGTTCCTCAGAGATATCATCGCCGGAAGGCCGGTCTTCTGCCACCCCCACCGCCCCGGGGGATTTCGGCTCAGGTATGGCAGGTCGCGGAACACCGGCCTTGCAGCCGCGGGGTTCAGCCCTGCTTCCATGATCCTCCTCCGGGACTTTCTCGCCGCCGGAACCCAGGTGAAGGTGGAGCTTCCGGGAAAGGCGGCGGCCGTCTCCCCGGTCTCCAGCATCGAAGGGCCTACGGTGAGGCTGAAGAACGGCGACCTGGTCCGGATCGACTCCGCCGAGGAGGCGGTCCTGATGAGAGGAGAGGTGGCGAGAATCATCGACGTCGGCGAGGTTCTGATCAGCTTCGGCGACTTTCTTGAGAACAACCGGATCCTGGCTCCCGCATCCTACTGCTTTGAGTGGTGGGCGGCGGAGCTTCTCGAGGCAGGCGGCGATCCCGAGGGGCTTGAGGGGATAGGGGGAGAGGAGGCGATAGAAGTATCCCGCCGTTGGGGGGTGCCCCTCCACCCGGCCTCCACCCACCTCTGGCACGACCTCTCCATCGACGAGTATCGTCGGCTGAGGGAGACCGTCTCCATCGAGGGGGTCCTCGAGGACGGCGTTCTCCTCCTACCCCCCTCTCTCTTGGAACCCCTGGAGACGCTCCTCGTCCTCCACAGGGCGAGAGGTGGGAGGCTAGAGGTGGACGATCCGCTCCCCCTTCTCCTCTGTCTCGGGATCGATCCAAATGGGATGAGGATCAAGGAGCTTTGCGAAGAGCCTGATAGTGTTGAAGATGATGAATTGAGAGGGGGAAAGGACAATGGTGAGATCGTTTCTTCGAATGTCGGGGATCCCAAGACCGCCCTCGACCTCGTCAACCTCGTCGCTGGGATCAGAGTTATGGCGAGGGCCCCCACCAGGGTAGGGTCACGGATGGGGCGGCCCGAGAAGTCGGACAAGCGGGAGATGAGGCCTCCCCCCCACGTCCTCTTCCCCACCGGCGACGCCGGTGGGAAGAGCAGGTCGGTGGGGGTGTGCGCAAAAAACCATGTGGGGAACGGCAGGTATGGGATCATAGAGACCGCCATAGGAAAGAGGTACTGTCCTAAGTGCGGCGCCGAGACCCACGAGTTCCTCTGCGGATGCGGGAGCCACACCCTCTTCAAAAGGGCGTGCCCCGTCTGCCACCAGCCGGGAGGAGAGAAGTGTCCCCGGTGCGCAAAGCCCACCACCGCCGCTGCCATCATGAAGCTCGACGTCAGGGATCTCTACTACCGGGCCCTCGCCTCCCTCTCCGAGAGGGAGCCGGAGCTGGTGAGGGGCGTCCTGGGCCTCACCAGCCGGGATAAGACCCCCGAGAGCCTGGAGAAGGGGGTCCTCAGGGCGAAGAACGGGGTCTACATATTCAAGGACGGAACGGTGAGGTACGACCTGACGGACCTCCCCCTCACTCATTTCCGTCCGAGGGAGGTCCACGCCGATCTTGAAAAGCTGAAGGAGCTCGGCTATACCCACGACATTCGCGGCGAGCCCCTGAGAAGCCCCGACCAGATCCTGGAGCTTCTGGTCCAGGACGTCGTCCTATCCTTCGACGGAGGCGAGTACCTCCTGAAGGTGGCGAAGTTCGTCGACGAGGAGCTGGAGAAGTTCTACGGCCTTGAGAGGTTCTACAACGCAAAGACCCCCGACGACCTCATCGGCGTCCTCATGGTGGGGCTCGCACCCCACACCTCCGCCGGGGTCTTATGCCGGCTCATCGGCTACACCTCCGCCTCCGCTGGATACGGCCACCCCTTCTTCCACGCCGCCAAGAGGAGGAACTGTGACGGAGACGAGGACTGCGTCATGCTCCTCATGGACGCCCTCCTCAACTTCTCGATGTCGTACCTCCCGGAGAAGAGGGGCGGCAAGATGGATGCTCCCCTGGTGATGACCACCAGGCTCGACCCCTCGGAGGTGGACGGCGAGGCCCACAACCTGGACCTGCCGTCGAGATACCCCCTGGAGTTCTACCGGGCGACCCTCGACGGAGCGTCGCCGAAGGATGTAGAGGGATTGATCGACATCGTATCCAAGAGACTTGGGACCGATGGACAGTACTCCGGCTTCTCGTTCACCCACGACACCGACGATATCGCCGCGGGGCCGCTGAACAGCGCCTACAAGACTCTGGGGACGATGGTGGAGAAGATGGACGCCCAGCTCGCCCTGGCGAGGTCGATCCGGGCCGTCGACGAGAGGGACGTGGCGACGAGGGTGATCAACTCCCACTTCCTCCCCGACCTGATAGGAAACCTCCGGGCCTTCTCCCGCCAGAAGGTCCGGTGCGTCAAGTGCGGGGCGAAGTTTAGAAGGCCCCCCTTATCCGACGTCTGCCCCAAATGTGGCGGCCGGGTCATCCTCACCGTCCACGAGGGGAGCGTGAGAAAGTACCTGGAGGTCTCGATTAAGGTCGCCGAGGAGTTCGGGGTCGACGACTACACCAAGCAGAGGCTCGAGATCATCAAGATGGACATTGACTCCCTCTTCCACAACGACAAGTCGAAGCAGATGGGGCTTGCGGACTTCATGTGAGGGACGAAAGGAGACCTCCGCCCTTCACATGAAGTAAGCCTTCATCAGGTTCCGCCTCACTTTATCGCCTTCATGGCGGGCCTTGAAACGACGAGCATCTCTCGCGGAACGACGAGCATCTCTCGCGGGTCTCTCTTGAGGGAGGGGTCGCCGTAGATGGAGAGCTGGGCTGCGGCTGGCTTCTCAGAATCGCCCGCCATCAAGACCGACTCCCGCATCAGCTCGAAGAGGGCGTCTCCGATCCTGTATGTCCCCTGGGGCCCGGTCCCGAATATGTAATCCGGGAAGCGGGCGGCGAAGTGGCTGGGAGTCCCCTGCTCCGTGTTCCTCGCGACGAATGCCGCGGCCCCCGCCCGCAAAAACTCCGTCCCGAAGCTCGGCCGATCCCGGTACAGAAGGCCGGTGTTGCAGGAGACGTAGCCGGTTATCACCGGGTGGTTCGTTGCGAGATCCACGTCCTCGACGTTCTCTACCCTGAATATCGGGACGCGATCGTTGGTGGAGAAGGATGTGGGGCTTCCGTGGCCCATGAAGACGACGTAGTCGCTCTCCGATATCAGCTCGAAGGTCTCGTCTCTCATGCTGCAGGCGTCACAGACCCCGTAAGGGGGCGTCGCCCGGCAGGGGCCACAGGAGGCATCGTCCGGATCGCAGGCGTCTCCGAGGCCGATCGGCGGGGAGTGCCAGCACCTGGTGCTGAACCAGACCTCGGGGCTCAATCCATACCCACCGGATTCGTGAAGGTCGATGGCCGTCTCCAGGGCCGAGACTATTCCCCCGGAGTCTGTCGAGAGGTCGGGGAGCCTGCTCGCGACGAACCCCTCATCAACGATCCCATCGTCGTCGAAGTCGACGTACCAGGCGTCGGTCGGGAGGTACCAGATGGTGCCGTCGATGGTTACGATCTCCGGCCTCGGGACGACAGCCTCTCCTCCCAGGAGTATTATGTAGGCGGGTCCCGTCTCCTCGCAGATCGCCTCCAGGGCGTTCCTGATCTCGTGCCAGTCGGCTGGATCGGCTGCCCGGACGCCGTATTCTCTCAAGCACTCCATCGAGTCGAGGACAATGTACCGTGCGACGAGGCCGTCGGTCCTGCTGACGGTCTCGACGTACCTCTCGACGGCGTCTTCAAGGGCTGCCGTCTCCCTCAAGAGGCTGGTCGTGACGAGAAGGACGTCCCGGGGCCGGGGCTTCATATCGACGTCGATCACCCTGGTGCTCTCGCTGGTGACGGTGATCTCCCGGACGATACCGCCCGCGCCGCGGACCCTTCGAGTGTAGGGGGCGCGGACGCTGACGAGCTCCGGGCTGCTCGACTCCATGATGTAGTCCCTGTGGGTCGCTATGTACGAATAGCTCCCCTCCGGGACAGCCACCCGAAAGCTCCCGGAGCTTCCGGTCGTCGTCGTCCAGGAGCGCCGATCGTTGCCACGGACGAAGGTGACGGCGACGCCCCGAATCGGATCACCAGTCACCTCGTCGGTGACCCTCCCCTCGAAGGCGCACGGATAGATGACTGCTCTCGCGTCGGCGGTCATCGACGGCGCGGCGACGGCCAGCTCCGAGGCGGTCTTATCGAGGGATGCTGGCGCTCCGGCGGCGGTTGTCGTGAGTGATAAAAGGAAGATCACGAGAACGATAGAATGAGCCAAAATCCTTTTCATCAGCGTCTAACCCCCTTAGAGATGAGGAACTCACCTTTATGTTGAACTTCTGGGCCTCATCTATTTGAACAATCTTTCAGCACAAGATATTAACAGTTTTTCGTGATCGATGGAGCCGGTATCACAAGACGGGTCGCTGGCCCACCCCCATCCCCTCCCGCCGAGCCGCTATGGTCGATCGAGCGCCACCCCCCCTGTCACCGTCCCATCTCCCCTCGGAGGAAGATAGGATCGACGATCCGAATGGACGCCTCGGCGGATATTTCCAAGGAGAGTTGAGGACGATCTCGCCTTATCGGTTCGCATAACAGAAAAGTTTGGGAAGATGCCCTGCGCCCCTCAGGGTGCGAGGCACGATCCCGTCCCGTCGCAGCCGGTGCAGGTCAAAAGCTCGCAGTTCATGACGTCGGGCTGGTAGCCGACGTGGTCGAACTGCCAGTTCGGCGGCTGCCATATCCCACATCCCGTCGGGCCGCATTCGTCTTCGACGGACCCGACGTCTATGACGCAGGTGGCATGGACCGGCTGGACGACGGGTCCGTCGACGGACCGTGCGTCCACCTCGACGGAGTTGGTGAACCTGCCGTCGCCGGGGGCGAGGGCGGAGAACTCCACCGTCACCGTCTCGAAGGGCCGGATATCGAGGATGTTCCAGACGACGACCCCATCCTTGTAAGAGGTGAAAGGCGTCGCCGATTCGAGGAGGACCATCCCTTCAGGGAGATAATCGGTCACCGTTGCGACCCTGGTGGCGTCTTCGTGGTTGGATACGTCGATCCTGTACCGAACGACCCTCGTGTTATCCGGGTCCAGCTCTCCGGTCTTGGCAACCGATAAGGCCTCATAAGCGGCCTCTTCGAGGCAGCAGGTGAGCCAATTCATCTCACGAGCGGAGAAGTTCGTGGCGCAGACCCATTCATCGCCGCCGTTGTAACCGCCGCAGACCTCGACTCTGTTGACGATCTCGCTCGGACGGTATTTGGTGACGTCCAGCGATAGGTTGATCTCGACCGCTCCGCCGACGGATATGTGGGTCAGGTTCCAGCTGGCGCTAGTCTCCGTCAGAGCGTCGGGCCTGATCGACGACGGCTCGATGAACCTGGCCCCCGGCGGAAAGAGGTCCTTTACATGAACCGGCTGGAGGGTCCGGTCGCCGTCGTTCTCGATCCGGATGGTGTAGACCGCCACCGTCCTCTTCTTCACCGCGCCCTCGAGGTGGGGCTCGCCATGATCCCAGGGTAGGACCTCCTCATAGACGTCGTCGAGGGTCTTGGTGACGTTCAGGTGGGGCTTGCCGTACTTTGATACCCCGGTGAAGAGGATACGCCTCTGGATCGAGTAGTCGCCGGTGTACTGCTCGTCGAAGTCCACCTCGGGATCCCGCCCGCCCTGGCTCCTGTCCAGGATCGCCTGGAACCTCGCCTGGCCGGAGAACTCCGCATCCGTATCCATCTCGTTTAGGCCCCTTGCGACCGTCTCCTTGTCGAGCCTGATGATGGAGGTGTACTCCTCGCCGATGTAGCTCGTCCTTGGGTTCGCCGAGCGCATCCCCTCCTTCCACTTCATCGAGGCGTCGATCGAGGTGGAGTCCGTCAGCCTCTGGCTCATGGGGCTGTGGACGAGGGAGATGTCTTTGGCGATGTAGTTGGTCGAGGTCCGGATCAGCTCCTCGGAGTCGTAGGTCCCGGTACCCGACTCGTAGGTCCTCTGGGCCGATCCGACCCTCTTATCGACGATGACGAGACCCTGACCTGCCGCTGCCTTATCCGAGGTGACGGACGACCCGTACTCGTCTACCCGCTCCAGAACTTTGAAGCTGCCGATGTAGTCTTCCCTCGCCTCGAAGATCGGAGTCGCCCGGGGCGACGAGGCGCCCGACGGCATCTTGAGGAAGCCTATGTGGCCCCGGCCGTCGAAGTCGCTGTCGACCTCCATAAGAGACTGGTTCTCGTCGAGGAAGATCCTCGACTCCCGGTCGATGAAAGTGGCGTACCGATACGACTCACTCATGTAGGAGCCGGTCACCCGGTTCTTTGCCTTAGCTTCTTGAGTCCATCTAGAAGAGTACTCGACGACTCTGTCATTGTAGAGGCCGAGAGTCGCCGGGCTGTAGGATGCGGCCATATCCTTTTCCATCGAGATCGACTTGTTCTCGGTCTTCATCGTGATCAGTTCTGCACTCTCGTAGGTCCCAGACCCGAGTTCTCGGATCGAGAGGTCCGTTCCGGTATCGACCATTGAGACAGAAGCTGAAGCCCGTACGGGTCCCGTCTCCGCAGAAGTGATCGTAACCACGTTCTTCAGGTCTAGGGGCCCCCTGCTCGTTGATAAGCTGCCTCTGGCATTTACAAACCCAACTCCATTTATGCGTCCCTCCCCAGAAAATTCGAGGTCTTGCAGATCAAGAACCCTTACTGTAACTGTTATCTCTCCGGGATATTCCAGCGCTGGAAGATCGCCTAAAGTCCACTGGTTGTTCATACCGGGGTCGGGAGATGGGTATGATTTGATGAACTCTACTCCCGTGGGATAAGTCTCAGTTATGACCACTTCAGTCAAGTTGATATCTCCGGTGTTTGTGTAGATGATCGTATAGTTGACGAAGCCTCCGGGTGAAACGTTGGAGGATGAAGCAGTCTTTTTAATCTCAAGTCCTGGATATCGCTTATTAGGTGGCAAGTTTCGAAATTCTGTAGGAAGTCTGAGCTTCTCCATCTCTTTTTTACTCAGAATAAGGAGGTTTCCAACTCCGTCACTGGCGCTGAGGGATGTCACCTCCCAGGTACCCTCCTCGCTATTCTCTGGGATTGTTATTGTCTGTCTATAAAACCACACTCCATCAGACTCGTGAGAATAGCTCATCCCAGAGCAGCAGGTCAACCATGCAGATGGATAGGTCAAACACGATTCCACCCAGCTAATGCCGCTCAGATCGTCGGTCAAGCTAGCAGTTAAGGTGATAACTTGAGGCGAATTGGATGTATCTATTAACTTGGGGTTGATGTCAAAGCTCAACACTTTAGGCGGCTCCGTATCCTGTGCGAAGGCTGTTTGAACTATAAAAAGACAAGCCAGCAAGTATAATGGTCGTGATGAACCTGACATATAACTTACACCCACAAATTCAGAAGATCGATCATTGGATAAATCTTTCCCTTCACCGAGGATCTATCAGCTGTATTTAGTCAATTTCAAGACTAAAGCATTAAGGGAATGGAACCCATGCCATTAACTGGCAGGATTCCATCATTCCGCCGCAGAAGTATCCTCTTTGATCGAGAGCCGCCGGGCCGCAATTGGACGCCCTTTATCGCCAGATTTATGTCTGCGATCTGATAGGGAGTTCACCGATCCGAATAATGTCATCGGCCTTGGTGTAGAGGGCGCTGCCACCTCGCGATCCTTCCCTCAGGCGACGGCGACTTATCTATGTCATTTCGGAACGATGTGGGGAATCCGAGAGCTGATGCCTCTTCGTATGAAAGCTGTTTTCTATTTCCCACCTTATCATAAATCGAAATGTATTCGAGCCTCCAAGTACCGGCCTCGCTGTACTGAGGAATGGTCATCTTGTGCCTGTAGATCCCGTCTAACTCATCGCCGGAAATTCTCTCGAAGGAGATGAACCACGCCCCTACAGACTGGCTCCTCGATGGACTGTAGAACCTTAAGCCACCCTGATCGACGCCGCTGAGGTCATCGGTAAGACGTGCGGTTATTGTGACCTCCTGAGAGATGGTTGAGGTGTCCACGTCCTTTGGATCAAAGTCGAAGGTAACAATATTGGGTGGTTGGAAATCCCCCACCGATGCTACTTCAAACTCAGTTGGAAACCCAAGAGATACCGCGTCCTCGAAGGAAAGCCGTTTTCTGTTTCCTACCTTGTCGTAGATTGAGATGTAGTCCAGATTCCATGTACCTGGCTCGCTATACCTGGGAAGTGTCATCTTATGCTCATAGACTCCGTCCAAATCTGTGCCAGAAATCCGTTCATACGAGCTGAACCACGCTCCGATAGACTGGCTCTGCGACGGACTGTAGAACCTTATGCTCCCCTGATCGATGCCGCTGAGATCGTCGGTAAGACGTACAGTTGCTCTGATATCCTGAGATGAAGCTGATGTATCAACAGCTTTCGGATCGAAATCGAGACTCACGATCTCAGGCGGTTCGGAATCTCCCACCGATGCCACTTCAAACTCTGCTGGAAATCCGAGAGCAACGGAGTCTTCCTGGGAAAGCCGTTTTCTGTTTCCCACTTTATCGTATATTGATACATTGGTCATCGGTTAAGCCCACCACTCCTCGGTAAATCGCTTTCTATTTACATGCGGATCTACCGCTTCACTCATACTAAATTCTAAAGACGTTTTTAAGGAAGTTTCTAATCCCATATGACTA